>Ga0335070_10003610_pt1 | contig 18078 bp, 16 predicted proteins | sample Lox_Sample_13_FD_206722 | JGI IMG/M metagenome (GOLD analysis project Ga0335070, IMG submission 206722) | Soil microbial communities from Loxahatchee National Wildlife Refuge, Florida, United States - Lox_Sample_1.3 | ecosystem: Environmental > Terrestrial > Soil > Wetlands | place: USA...
GAAGAGGAGTACTTCCGTGCCATGGCGGTTATCGAGCAGGGAGGCATTCATGGAACCTACTGAGCCGATTGCCAGGTACCGGAGATTCTTGAAGCGAAGGAACTATTCATCCCATACCGTGAAAAACTACCTCAATATCCTCGGTCACTTCAATGCCTGGCTACAGGTTGCTATAGAGAAGGTGACTACCAAGGAAACCGATGCGTATATGGACCATCTATTGAAAAAGAGAAAAAAGCCCAAGACGATCAACTGTCATCTCGGCTGCATCCATGCCTTTTACGAATACCTTATCGAAGATGAGGGAATGCCGCTTGCCAATCCGGTCAAAAAGAATTACAGACTTCGTCTGCCCCGGCCGCTGCCCAAACATCTCAGAGACGAACAGGTGCTGGAACTGTTCAAAGAGATCAAGGATACCAGAGACCGGGCCATGTTCATGCTCATGCTCAGATGCGGTCTGAGGGTCGAAGAGGTTGCACGACTGACAGTGGATGCGATAGAGTACCGCAGCAGACAGCTGTGCGTCTTCAATGGCAAAGGCAGCAAGGACAGAATGGTGTATCTGAGTGAGGATGCTCAGACCGCCTTAGCGCAGTATGTGCAGAAACGCAGAGCGTCGAAGGAGAAGAGAGTGTTCCTGGTGCAGAAGGGACCGTTGAGGGGAAAGCCGATATCAGTGCGCGGCATTCAAAAGAGGATTGAGCACTATGCACAGGGGGCCGGGATAGAGGTATCCTGTCATCACCTCAGACACACCATGGCAACCCAGCTGTTAAATGCAGATGCCGATCTTGTCACCATACAGGATCTGCTGGGCCACAGCCGTATTACTACAACCCAGTGCTATTGCAGAGTCTCCAATCTCAAAGTACAGAGAGACTACTTCAAGGCCATAAAGGTTGTATTGCAGCGGACCCAGCCAATAAAGGGTAATGAATACGCAGATTTAACCAGCTGAAAATAAAAGAAAAAGCAGGTTATGTTACGTATAGCATGGTGGACCCAACACCAACCAATGAAAATGCTCCCTTAACCTTTTTGAGACTACTATCACTCAATGTTTCTTTCAATATTAAACACGCCAGAGATCTGAGAGATAAGATCTGCTAAAGTTACTTTCTCCTCCGCAGTGTGTATACACCTCACAAAGTTACACGGAGAAGTCTTTGGTAACAAAAAAATGAGTCTAGCGCTGATTTCTGTGAGTTAATACGATTGTCTCGAAATACATTGAAACCCTAACACACCCGCACAAACGCGCGAAAAGTTAACACGTAACACCGCTTATTTCAAAAACCCTCTCACCACTTTCAGGTTTCTCGGGTCATCTTCCTCGCTCTTCTTGGGAGTCTCGAGGATCAGGGGGACATCTTTTAATGAAGGATGATGGATGATCCGTTTCAGCCCCTCCTTCCCGATCTCCCCTGTCCCGATGTGTTCATGCCTGTCAACCCCTGCATTGAAAGCCCTCTTCGAATCATTGAGATGTATGAGTCTGACCCTTTCTAACCCAATCTCCCGTTCAATCTCCCGCACAATCTCATCAAGCCCCTCCTCACTCGAAAGATCATATCCTGCCTGGAATGCGTGACAAGTATCCAGGCATATTCCAGCCACGAGCGCACTGCCTGCGGCATTCATGATCTCCGCCAGATCCCTGATCTTTGATGAGATGTCGCCCCTCTCCCCCGCGGTATTCTCAAGGAGGAGGCGTGCATTCCATGTACGGTAACCGGAAACAATTCTCATTGCATCACTCGCTCTCCTCCGGGCATTGTCCCCGCTGTCCTCTGATGCGCTGCCTGTATGAAGGACCACATACTCGGCACTCAGGGCATCTGCCAGCTCCATCTCCCTGATGAGGAGCTGCACTGATTTATCAAGAATATCGGGACGTAGGGCAGCAAGATTAATAAGGTATGACGTGTGTATGAAAACCGGTTCGATCTCACTCAGTTCCCTCAGTTCCTTGAATTGTCTCACCGCTTCGTCTGACATCCTGCTCACATGCCATTGTCTCGGGTTATGAGAAAATATCTGCATGGTGGTGCACCCCAGTTCCCTTGCCCTTGTAAGGGACAGATGCACGCCGCCTGCGATTGATGTGTGCACGCCGAGTCTTCTCACCGAATGAGCCCTTTATGGTATAATTATAAATCTTCTTCAGTTGTCCTGCTCAAAGGTATGAAAAAAAAATACGCAATCGGCATAGACCTCGGAGGAACCCATTTGAGGGTAGGCTTAATTTCCGAAGAGGGAGAAATTGTCCAAAAGATCAAAATGCCCTCATCTGAGAATATTGTGGAATCCCTTGTGCAGTCCGTCCGCGACCTGTTCAGCGACACCGTAGAAGGAATAGGGATGGGTGTTGCAGGGCTCATTGACAGGGAGAGGAGAATCGTCACTGAATCCCCCAATCTTTCCAGGATTGAAGGACTGGACATCGCCGGTACCCTAAGAAATACCTTCAGTCTCCCGGTGGTTTTGGAAAATGACGCCAATGTGGCTGCCGTGGGAGAGAAATGGATGGGTGAAGGAAAGACCTTCAAAGACTTTGTGCTTCTGACCCTCGGGACAGGGATCGGTGGCGGCATCATTCATAACCACGGTCTCATGGACGTTTCAGCCGAGATAGGACATATGAGCATAATGGCGAATGGAAAACATTGTTCCTGTGGAAACTATGGCTGTCTTGAGGCATATGCTTCTGCAAGGGCCATTCTTTCCCACGCCACCGCATCCCTGGAAGACAGCGCTGAAAGCGCGTTGCGGGAATGCTGCAAGGGGAATATCTATAAATTGACACCTGAAGACATCTATAAGGCCGCCCTTGACGGTGACACCCTTTCCAGGGAAATCCTGAGGGAGGCGGGGAGATATCTCGGCGTGGGAATATCAAACCTGATTCATGTATTCAGCCCTGACGCAATCATACTTGCAGGAGGCCTCATCGGGGCCTGGAACATCTTTATACAGGAAGCGATCAAGGAGGCTTCACGACGCACCTTCAAGCAGCTGTTTGAAAAGGTGAGGATTCTCCCTTCGTCCCTTGGCGACGATGCGGGTATCCTTGGTGCCTCGCACCTTGTCTTTACATGCCAAAGAACATAAGAAATTTTTCGATAATCGCCCACATCGACCACGGCAAGTCCACCCTGGCTGACAGGCTCCTCGAATACACAGGCGCCTTGAGTTCAAGGGAGATGATGGAGCAGGTCCTGGACACCATGGACCTCGAGAGGGAAAGAGGCATTACCATAAAGGCCCATGCGGTCCGGCTCAATTACCTGGCAGAGGACGGACATGAGTACATACTCAATCTCATTGATACCCCCGGCCATGTGGACTTTTCCTACGAAGTTTCCCGAAGCCTTGTCTCGTGCGAAGGGGCCCTCCTCGTGGTGGACGCGACCCAGGGCGTAGAAGCACAGACAGTGGCAAATGCGCACCTTGCCATGGAACACAATCTCGAGATGATCCCTGTTATCAATAAAATCGACCTTCCCGCAGCAGACCCCGAGAAGATAAAGAAGCAGGTTGAGGATATTCTCGGAATAGAGAGCACGGATGCCATACTCGCCAGCGCAAAGGAGGGGATTGGCACCGAGGAAATACTGGAGGCCATTGTCAGGAGGATTCCCCCCCCGGGCGGAGACAGCACCAAGCCCCTCAAGGCCCTCATATTCGACTCCTGGTTTGATAATTACCAGGGCGCGGTAGTCCTTGTGAGAATATTCGAAGGAACGGTGAAGGCCGGGACCAGGATGCGGCTCATGAGTAGCGGTAGGGAATTTGAAGTGTCCCAGGTGGGAATATTTTCCCCGAAGATGGAGAAAGTGGACAGGCTTTCTGCAGGAGAGGTGGGATATCTCATCGCCGGAATCAAACGGGTCGGTGACACCAACATCGGGGATACCGTTACCGATGCGATGAATCCCTCAAGCGATGCGTGTCCCGGATACAAGGAGATAAAGGCCATGGTGTTCTGCGGCCTCTATCCCACGGAAACCCAGCAGTATGAGGGCCTCAAAGACGCCCTGGAAAAACTCCGCCTCAATGACTCGTCCTTTACCTTCGAGCCGGAAACCTCCACTGCCCTTGGCTTTGGATTCAGATGTGGTTTCCTGGGGCTCCTCCACATGGAGATCATCAAAGAACGGCTTGAGCGGGAGTTTGGTCTCTCCCTCATCAGCACCGCACCCACTGTCATCTACCGGGTGACGACGGTAAAAGAAGAGGTGATATTTATTGACAACCCCACATCCCTCCCGGAACGGTTTCTCACTATTGAGGAACCCTTCGTGAAGGTCACCATATTCGTCCCGCAGGCATATATTGGCTCTGTCCTTGACCTCTGTCAGGAAAAGGGCGGGACACAGAAAGAGTTTACCTATATCGGCAAGGAGAGGATTATGGTGGTGTACGAGATCCCTCTCAATGAGATTCTGTGGGACTTCTACGACAGGCTGAAATCAGTATCAAAGGGATATGCGTCCATGGATTATGAGTTCACAGGATACAGGGAATCAAGCCTCACGAGACTCGATATTCTGTTGAACGCTGAGCCCGTAGACGCCCTTTCCTTGATAGTTCAAAAGGACAAGGCGTATTATAAAGGCAGGCAGATTGTGGAAAAGTTAAGGGAGGTCATTCCGAGGCAACTTTACGAGGTGGTGATACAGGCAGTAATCGGAAGCAAGGTGATTGCGAGGGAGAGTGTAAAGGCACTCCGCAAGGATGTCCTTGCAAAGTGTTATGGCGGTGATATCACAAGAAAGAGAAAGCTCCTGGAAAAACAAAAAGAAGGGAAGAAACGCATGAAGCAGGTGGGGAGGATAGAGATTCCCCAGGAGGCATTTCTGTCAGTATTGAAGGTAAAATGAAGCGACAGGAGGAGTTCCGCAAGTGAAGAAGAACAAAAAGGAGTTAGTATGGGAATATGCAAAGGCAGTTGTCACGGCCCTCTTACTTGCCCTCTTTATCAGGGCATATTTTATCCAGGCATTTAAGATCCCCTCGGGATCCATGATCCCGACGCTGCTCATAGGCGACCACATCCTTGTGAATAAATTTATTTATGGCACAACAATCCCCTTCTCTGACAAGAGAATCCTTGTCTTCAGGAAGCCGGAAAAAGGTGATATAATAGTCTTCAAATATCCCGAAGACCGCAGCAGGGACTTTATAAAAAGGGTCATGGCGATGGAGGGTGATGTAATTGAATCGAAGAATAAGACGATCTATGTGAACGGGAAGGCCGTGGATGAGCCTTATGCCCAGCACACTGACACTTCCCTGAGGCCGGGGGGTATCGAACCGAGGGACAATTTCGGACCGTATATCGTCCCAAAGGGAAAATACTTTATGATGGGAGACAACCGCGACCAGAGCTATGACAGCAGATACTGGGGCTATGTGGATTTGACGGATATCAGGGGAGAGGCACTCATTCTTTACTGGTCGTGGGACAATAAGAACCATTGGCCAAGATTTGAAAGGATAGGGAGGTTGGTGAAATGAGATATCTTTGTAACAGCGATGGGTTCATAAAGCCGCTGCTGGTCATCGCAATCATGGCGTTTCTCATTTATGCGGGTATGCAGTTCGGGATCCCCTACTACCGCGCTTCAGCCTTCAAGAGCGAGGTAAAGGAGATTGCGCGTCTCGAACTGGGGCAGATTGAGAAAACAAGGGCCCAGATTTTTGAGGTTGCACAGAATCAGAAGATACCCATTGAAGCAGAGGATATTCAGATTACTAAGAAAACAAATACCACCCGTGTCCAGACCTCATGGTCCGTGGACGTGGATATCCTTGGGCTCTATCAAAGAAGACTTCAGTTCACGGTTGATGTGGAGGAATGAGGTGTTTACAGGGCTCATCGTTGAATTAGGGACTGTGGTGTCCCTAAGAAGGAAAGAGCCCGGGGCTTTCCTCACGCTTTCTGCAGATACCTTAGCAAAAGATGCAGGTATCGGGGACAGCATTGCGATCAATGGGGTGTGTCTCACTGTGGTGGCGCGTGAAGGTTCAATGCTTTCTTTCGACCTCTCCGATGAGACGGTGCGTTCCACAAACTTCGGACTGCTCAAGCAGGGAGACAGGGTAAATCTTGAGCCCTCCCTCAGGTCTGATGGGAGACTCGGCGGACATTTTGTGACAGGCCATGTGGATGCCGTGGGAAAGATCAGGTCGAAAACTATAGTGGGAGATACCGTTAAGGTGGTAATCGATTCCCCTGGAGAAGTGGCCAGGCTTCTGGTGGAAAAGGGTTCTGTGGCGGTAGACGGGATAAGCCTCACGGTGGTGAACGCGGCCAGGGACAGTTTCTCTGTGGTGATAATCCCCCATACTTCCCGTCTTACCACCATCGGGTTCAAGAATGCGGGTGACACTGTGAACCTCGAGGCAGATATTATAGGGAAGTATGTGGCCAAGTTTCTCCAAGGGTACAGTATGGATAGGGGGAATAGCGATTCACGATTGGTCAGGTCCCTGAAAGCGTCGGGATATATTCAGGAGGAGTAGACCATGCACAAGCACAAATTCAATACCATAGACGAAGCCATAGAAGACATTGCAAACGGTAAGATGGTCATCCTGGTTGACGACGAAGACAGAGAGAACGAGGGAGACCTCTGCATGGCAGCGGAAAAAGTTACTCCCGCTGCCATAAACTTCATGGCAAAATACGGAAGGGGTCTTATCTGCCTCTCCTTGCCCCCCCAAAGGGTTGAGGAACTGCAGCTTCCCATGATGACTGATGAGAATACTTCCCAATTCGGTACTGCCTTTACCGTGTCTATTGAGGCGAAAAAAGGCGTGACTACGGGGATCTCGGCATCCGACAGGGCAACCACCATTCTCACTGCCATTGATCCCAAGATGGGATCTGAGGACCTTGCAAGACCGGGGCATGTGTTCCCCCTTCGTGCAAAACCCGGGGGAGTGCTCCAGAGGGCTGGCCAGACAGAAGGGTCTGTGGACCTTGCGAGGCTTGCAGGACTTTACCCGGCAGGTGTCATCTGCGAGATCATGAGCGATGACGGTACCATGGCACGTGTTCCTGAATTAATAGAGTTTGCGAAACGCCATACCCAGAAGATAGTCACGGTAAAAGACCTTATTCACTACAGGACCAGGACCGAACGGTTTGTGAAAAGAATCTCGGATGTCAACCTACCCACCGACCATGGCGAGTTCAGAGCCGTTGCCTATGCGAACGACATGGACAGCAATATCCATATCGCCCTTGTGAAAGGAGAAATTAAGCCTGAGGAGGCTGTGCTGGTGAGGGTCCATTCAGAGTGTCTTACAGGTGATGTCTTCGGTTCAAAGCGGTGTGATTGTGGAGAACAGCTGCATAAAGCCATGGAAATGATAAATAAGGAAGGGAAAGGGGTCATCCTCTACATGAGGCAGGAGGGAAGGGGTATTGGCCTCGCAAACAAGCTTAAGGCATATGAACTTCAGGACAAAGGTCTGGATACGGTAGAGGCAAATATAAAGCTGGGTTTCAAGCCCGATTTAAGGGATTATGGGATTGGCGCGCAAATACTCGTTGACCTGGGGGTGAGGAAGATGCGGCTCATGACAAATAACCCCAAGAAAATCGTCGGGCTGGAGGGATATGGTCTGAAGGTCGTTGAAAGGGTACCCGTGGAGAGCAGTCCCCACGAACGGAATATTATCTACCTCAGAACAAAAAAGAAGAAGCTCGGGCATATGCTGGACAATGTATAACACCATGGTGTTCTATTTCTTTCAAGCACATCTCATTCTGCACAGTGCGGCGGTTTCCCATGGATAGAGAAAAAGCAAAGATTAAGCAGCTTGTGATAAAGAGCTATGGCGCGGTGGCGACGGGTAGCCCCTCGTGTCTTCCCCAAACAAGCTGCTGTGCTCCGGGGGCAGGCGCGCAAACCCTTCTCGAAACAGGCAGGAGGCTTGGGTATTCAGACGAAGAACTCACGGTCGGACTGGGGGAGGCGAACCTCGGCCTCGGCTGCGGAAATCCCCATGCAATCGCGGATCTCAAAAAAGGAGAGACCGTGCTCGACCTCGGGAGTGGTCCGGGGTTCGACTCCTTTCTTTCGTGTATGAAGGTGGGGAAAACAGGGTCTGTTATCGGTATAGACATGACCCCCGAAATGGTGGCAAAGGCAAGGGAAAATGCACAGAAACTCGGCCTGAAGAATGTGGGGTTTAGGCTTGGAGAAATCGAACATCTTCCCCTTGAAAATGCATCTGTTGATGTAATCATCTCCAATTGCGTGATCAATCTTTCTCCCGATAAGCAGGCGGTGTTCAATGAAGCACTCAGGGTCTTGAAACCGGGCGGGAGACTCGCGATCTCTGACGTGCTGAAAAAAGGTGAATTTTCCGAGGCTATCAAACAGAATGAGCACGCCTACAGTGGCTGAATTACCGGTTCAGTTCCCGTGGGGGAACTGAAAGAGATCCTCGGAAAGGCCGGATTTATCGATATCGCTATTCAGGACAAGGACAACAGTGATGAGATTATTAAGAGCTGGAATTTCGGAGAAGGGGTTGAGAAGATGGTTTTCTCAGCCTATATCACTGCCAAGAAACCCTAAACGCGACGCTGCTCTATTCAGCACAATGTCTTGAGTAGATGAGCGAAGATGAGATTCAAGATGAGGTTCTGCATCTCAAGGCCGAAATAAAAAGGCTTAGAAAGTCACTTGCAGAGCTCACCCCTCCCCTCCCCTTAGTATTGAAGAGGAGGGGATTCAAGATCTTCAAAAAAGAGCCGTGTGATGACCTTCTGTTGCCGGAAGAACGGTTCATTGATGAATACTACCGGCTGCTCCAGAAGTACTCATTCAGGCTTTTTCTCAGGGATGTGATTCACCACCAGCACCACTTCACCATAAGGGATGTTACCAGATATTCTACCCAAGAGGTGACTGAAGAGTATGTGTCACTTCTGCTCAGGATCAGGCTCATTGAAAGGGAAGGGGGAACAGATTCATACCGCCTCAGGAAGGGACCTGTCAAGAGTTTTGGGCCCACCCTTGAATGGTTTCTCTCCGAGATATTCAAAAGTGAGTTTGCTGCTGAGGCTGTATGGGGAGTAAAGTTCAAAAGGCCTGTGGTGGGGGGAGACTATGATGTGATTGCTAAGGTGGATAGCTCCCTTCTGTCAATGGAGGTCAAGTCTTCTCCCCCAAAGCAGATATACGCAAAGGAAATCTCCGCCTTTTTCGACAGGCTTTTCGACCTCATCCCCGATATTGCGATATTTTTTATGGATACAGAGCTGAGGATGAAGGACAAGATCGTTCCCATGTTCGAAGATGAGATCAAAAGACGGTCATCCCATGAACTTTCCTCTTTTCTGGATATTCCTGTCTCTCCCCAGGAACCTCCTCCTGTGGTGCGCATGGAAAAAGAGCTCTTCCAGATACAGAACAAAATCTTTATAATAAACGCAAAAGATAGTATAGTGAATAACCTTGAAAAGGTGTTGCGCCGGTTTTTCAGGAGGTCTCAACGGCCGGTGAAATAGAGATATGTGCCAGATGTGCGTGGAGAGGGTCATGCCGGAAAAAGTTTTCTGTTTCCGGCACGTAGCTCCGTTGCACTGATTTTGTTAAGTATATTTCCCTAAACGCAGAAGACGAAAAGAGGAGGGCTAGAAAGTATGAATCTGAGGGAACTAAAGAACACGCTGTCGGTGGTCGGGGGGAAGATCCAGATACACGATAATGATGCGTTACGAAAGGCTATGGACGAACTGGTATTCCAGGCGGTATTTACGGAAAACGATGACACAAAAAGAGACCTCCTCATATTCATTAAAGAAGCGGCAAAGACCGCTGGCGCGTTTCCCGCTTCTATCCAGGGGTTGTATGAGGAATTAGGCCGTGAGTATCGCGGCTTCACCGTGCCTGCCATGAACATCAGAGGGTTGACCTATGATACCGCACGGGCAGTGTTCAGGAAGGCCATGGAGAAGAATGTGGGCGCCTTTATCTTCGAAATTGCACGATCCGAGATAGGGTACACAAAGCAGAGGCCCCTTGAGTATTCCGCAGTCGTATTGGCTGCCGCGGTAAGGGAGGGATTCTCAGGCCCCGTTTTTATTCAGGGTGATCACTTTCAGCTTGTGAGAAAGAGCTATCTCGCGGACCCCATTGCAGAGACCACCTATGTCAAGGGGCTGATCAAAGAGGCGGTTGAGGCGGAGTTCTATAACATCGATATCGATTCTTCCACCCTCGTTGACCTGGAGAAACAGACCATCAAGGAACAGCAGAGACCAAACTTCGAAAAAACCGCTGAACTGGCGCAAAGTATTAGGGAGATTCAGCCCGCGGGTATCGACATCTCCATAGGGGGCGAGATTGGGGAGATCGGCGGCAAGAACAGTTCCACTGACGAACTCAGGGCGTACCTCGATGGATTCAGGGAGACCTTCAGGAGTGCGGGTAAAGGCGTCAGCAAGCTCAGTGTCCAGACAGGGACAAGCCATGGAGGCGTTGTGCTTCCGGACGGAACGCTCGCAAAGGTGAAGATAGACTTTGATACCCTCAAAACCCTCTCGGAAATTGCGAGAAAGGAGTACGGGCTCTCTGGTGCGGTGCAGCACGGTGCCTCCACACTCCCGGAAGAGGCGTTCGACATGTTCCCCAAAACAGGGACATCTGAAGTGCATCTGGCAACAGGCTTCCAGAATATCGTGTATGAAAGCAAGCACTTACCTGAGGAATTCAGGGAAGAGGTCTATGCATTCATAAAACAGGAATACTCCAAGGAATGGAAAGAGGGTCAGACAGAGGAGCAGTTCATCTACAGCACGAGGAAAAAGGGGTTCGGTCCATTAAAGAGCAAATGGTGGCAGCTCCCCGGAGAGGTAAAGGAACCCATCATGAAGGCGTTGGAGGCGCAGTTTGGCCTGCTCTTCGAGAAGTTGAAGGTTACCCGGACGATGGACATTGTGAAGAAGACGGTGAAACCGGCAATAGTAGCAAAGGAAATCAATCCTAGACTGCAGGACTAGGCAATGGAAAAAGATCATCCAAGGAGGGATACTCATGCCTGACATCAAGAGAATCGGGGTTATCACCAGTGGGGGAGACGCGGGAGGTCTCAATGCCGTAATCAAGGGCGTTGCGCGGGAGGCTTACGCACACGGGATTGAGTCTGTGGTTATCCCCAACGGCTACGCAGGACTCTATAACCTGATTGACTTACAGAATGTGGTGGTGCTCAATGCTGAACGGGTGAGCCGTATCGAGGCATCCCTGTCAGGTTCAGAGGCAGGACACTCACGGGTGAAGATCAGCAAGATCTCAGATCCCCAACGATATGAACGCATTAAGGAAGGTCTCAAGAAATTCGGCATAGACGCACTCATCATAAGCGGAGGTGATGATACCGGAAGCGTGGTGGTAGATCTTGGTGCGCAGGGCATTCCCTGCGTCCACGTCCCCAAGACTATGGACCTTGATCTCCAGCCTTATAGCGTGGGAGGTGATTCTGCCATAAACAGGATTGCGGTTATGGTGCGGGACCTTAAGACCACCGGCATGAGCCACAATCGCGTCATGGTGGTTGAGGTGTTCGGCAGATATGTGGGACATACTGCCTTACGCGGAGGCATCGGCGCAGAGGCAGACTGTATCCTGATACCCGAAGTCCCTGTTGATTTTGATGTCGTGTACGAGCATATCAAGGCCACCTATTTCGCGAGGATTGAGAGGAGCGACGTGAAGGCCGGGACCTATATGATGGTTGTTGCTGAGGGGATCAAGACTGCCAGCGGCGAATTACTCTATGATGAATCTGCCGGTGTGGACGCATTCGGTCACAAGAAGCTCGCAGGTGCCGGAAGATATGTGAGGCAGCAGATTGAGAAGAGACTCAAGGCAGACCCTGAAGTGAAAGAGTTCATGAAACGGACAGGCATGTATGCTCCCGGCGTGTATGAGATACCTGAAGTGAGAGAAGTGGCGCCGAGCCATCTCGTCCGCTCAGGACAGACTTCAGCATATGACGTCAACTTCGGATACCGGACAGGTGCTGCAGCGGTGTTGCTTTTACTTGAAGGGAAAACAGGTAATACGGTGGTAGACGTGAACGGTAATAAGATATCGTACATGACCACTTCCGAGGCGATAAAAAGGAGAGAGGTGGATTTGAGCGAGATCGCACTCTTCGAAACCCTCGGTATCTGTTTCGGCAGAAAGCCGCAGAAATTTGAATACGAGACCATGGCCGCAAAGGGGACTGTAGAGCGCCATCTCTAAGATCTGCCGAAAGGGACAGTCATATCAGGCAATGAGCAAGAAACTCGGGAATAAGATCGCGATTATTGTCGGCGGTGGTCCTGCACCGGGGATTAATGGTGTCATAAGCGCTGCCACCATTGAAGCCATTGCCCTGGGGATGACAGTGATCGGCATCAGCGGGGGGTTTAAGAGTCTCTTTGACGGAAACCGGGACTGCGTGATTCCTCTCACCATTGATGAGGTTTCGAGGATACATACTTATGGGGGATGCATCCTGCGAACCTCCCGTGAATATCCCGAAATGGTTAAGGAAAAATTCCAGGTTCTCATGTCAACACTCAAAAGGATCGGCGCAACCCATCTTCTCACGGTGGGCGGAGAAGGTACCCTCTTTATGGCGAACTGGATAGAAAGAGAGTCGAGAGGATCTATCAGTGTGGTCCATGTCCCAAAAACCATAGATAATGATATTCCCCTGCCCGGCGGGGTTTCTACCTTCGGGTATCAGACGGCGCGCCACCGGGGAGTTGAGATTGTGGAGAACATCATGGAAGATGCGAAGACCACGGGAAGGTGGTATTTCATAACGACCATGGGCAGGCACACAGGCCATCTCGCGCTGGGTATTGGGAAGGCATCAGGTGCAACCGTAAGTCTCATCCCCGAGGAGTTTGAGGGAGAAACGCTCTCATTCAAGAAGGTTGCGGACATCCTTACCTGCTCCATCATTAAAAGGCTCTCGATGCATAAGGACCATGGGGTGGCAATCCTGGGAGAGGGAATCGCGGAGAAGTTTGATATGGATGAACTCACCCATTATGAGCAGCTGGAAAGCGACGAGACGGGAAGAGTACGCCTTTCCGAGATTCAGCTGGGAAGAGTAATGAAGAATTTTGTGAAGAAGACCCTGGAATCCATGGGCATAAGAATCACCATTGTGGACAAGAATATCGGGTATGAATTGAGGGCAGCGAACCCGATTCCCTATGACGTGGAATATACGAGGGATCTCGGTTACGGGGCGGTGAACTACCTCCACAAGGGTGGCACGGGAGCGATGATCGTCGTGTATGAGGGAAGACTCGTCCCTGTCCCCTTTGTAGAGTTGATTGATTATTCTACGGGGAAGGTAAAGATACGGATGGTGGATATTACCTCCGAGACCTACACCGTGGCAAGAAAGTATATGATTCGTCTCGAGAGGGATGACTTTTCTCCACAGAATCTCAAAAAGCTTGCAAAGTCAGCCAACCTGAACACTTCCGAATTCAGGGACCGTTTTGGTTATCTCGTAGGGCCTCCTGAGATGTAGTAATCCTCACATTCGTCACTCCCTCCTTTATATGCTACAATAGCATTATATGCCAGCATTAAATATTGGTTGTAGCGGCTTCCTCTACGATCACTGGAAAGGGGCCTTCTATCCCGAAGACCTGCCGAAGAGACGGTGGTTCGAATACTACTGCACAAAATTTTCTACCGTTGAACTCAATGTGACCTTCTACAGACTTCCCGATAAGGAGACGTTCACCAAATGGTATAAGGAGACCCCCCCGGGTTTTGTCTTTTCCCTTAAAGGGAGCAAGTTTATCACCCATATCAAGAAATTGAAGGCAGCGGCCGAACCTGTGGATGTTTTTTTCTCCAGGGCATTGGCATTAAAGGAGAAACTCGGCGGAGTGCTCTGGCAATTACCTCCTGGATTAAAGGCTGACCCAGGTCGGCTTGCAGAATTTCTTGAACTCCTTAAGCCTTACGGGGTGAGAAATACTTTTGAATTCAGGGAAGGAACGTGGGTTTCAAAAAAGGTGTTTACCTTGCTGGAAAAGAGGAATGCATGCCTCTGTATGGCTGATTGGCCCGAGTTTCTGGATGACCTCCCCCTTACCGCTGACTTTACCTATGTGAGAAGACACGGCAAAGAAGGAAGTTATGCGACATGTTACAGTGCTGAGGAGCTTAAGGCTGATGCCACACGAATTCGGAGATATCTGAGGCAGCGCAAGGATGTTTATGTATATTTTAACAACGATGCCCTTGGGTATGCGCCGAAAAATGCGTCTGAACTGATTACCATGATGAAAAAATAAAAGAAGGAGCCAAGGGTCAGAGGGGTCAAGGGAAAACCAATACGATATGTTTGGCTATTTCACATGATCACTCGAACCTCTGTTCCTTTGTAGCCTCCTCATGAGAACCTATGATCAACCAACAAATCGCCAGGATATTTAACGAAATGGCTGATTTGTTAGAGATCAAGGGAGAAAACCCTTTCAGGATCAGGGCCTACAGGCGCGCTGCCCAGAACGTCGAAGGTCTTCCCAAGGACGTTGCGCAGATGACGGAAGATGAAATCCTCGAGATTCCGGGAATTGGAAAAGACCTTGCGGGAAAGATACGGCATTATGCAGATTCGGGGAGGATGGAGGCATACGAAGAACTAAAAAGTCTGGTGCCTGGAGGCCTTGCCGCGCTCATCTCCGTTCCTGGCCTCGGCCCGAAAACCGCGAAGCTCCTTTACGACCGTCTCAAGATAAAGGGCATCGACGATCTTGAGCGGCTCGCACGGGCACATCGACTTTCGGGACTTCCCGGCATAAAGGACAAGACAGAAGAGAATATCCTCAAGGGCATTGAGATGATGAGAAGGGGCAAAGAGAGACTACCCATCGGAAGGGTGCTCCCCATCGCCAATGAGATCATCGCCTGGTTGAGGGAAAAGGCCCCTGTACAAGAGCTTGTCCTTGCAGGAAGCCTCAGGAGATGGAAGGATACCATAAAGGATATCGACATTCTCGCCACCTCAGGAACACCCGGGAAGGTTATGGGTCTCTTCGTTCATCTCCCCATGGTGAAGGAGATCCTGATGCGTGGTCCCACAAAATCCAGTGTTCTGACCACCGAGGGGATACAGGTTGATCTCAGGGTTGTGGATAAGGATTCCTTTGGTGCTGCCCTCGCATACTTTACGGGGAGCAAGGCCCACAACATAAGGATCAGGGAAATGGCAGTGAAGGCCGGACTGAAGATCAATGAGTACGGGATATTCAGAGAAAAAGACAGTGCACGGCTCGGGGGAAAGGATGAAAAAGACGTGTACCGCCTCCTCGGCCTCCCCTCTATTCCTCCTGAATTGCGGGAAGACACGGGTGAGATTGAGGCTGCGATGGAGGGAAGGCTACCCAAACTTCTGGAACTCAGCGATATAAGAGGAGATCTCCATGTGCATACGAAACGGAGTGACGGCAGCCACACGCTGGAGGAACTCGTCGACGCCGCAAGGAGCAGAGGGTATCAGTATCTTGCCGTCACAGACCACACAAAGGGTCTTGGCATTGCGAGGGGATTGAACGAAGACAAGATTATGGAGCAGATGAAGGAGATCAAGAAAGTAAACAGTCGGATGAGGGGATTCAGGGTGTTCATGGGTGCTGAAGTGGACATCAGAAGTGATTCTACCCTTGACCTCCCTGACGAAATCCTCAGGCAGCTTGATATTGTTGTGGCATCCATCCATTCGGGGTTTAAACAGAGCAGGGAACAGCTCACCAGGCGACTCGTAGCCGCAATTCAGAACCCTTACGTGTCGGTCATTGCCCACCCTACAGGGAGGCTTATAGGGGAAAGGGATGCCTATGAGGTTGATATGGAGCGGGTGTTCGCCGCACTCAAGGAATCGGGTAAGGCCGTCGAGATGAATGCATACCCGCTCAGGCTTGACATTAACGATACCCTTGCGAAGAAGGCGAAGGAAATGAACATTCCTGTCGCGATAAGCACCGACACTCATGTCTTAAGTCAATTCGATTATATGGTGTATGGAGTTTCCATAGGGAGAAGGGGCTGGCTGGAGAAAAATGATGTTTTGAATACACTTCACACCGGAAATCTGTTAAAATGGTTACAAAGATCGAAACTGTCACACCTTAGAGCTGAGAGGTGAAACAATGATTTTGGTATACGAAAAAGACCAAGGGACACTAAAATCACTCCGCTCCTTCTTTAAGAAGAGGAAATACCTCAAGGCCGAGTTCATAGAGGATATGACCTCGCTGGCGGCGAGGACCTCAAGGATCAAGGGAAAAAATCTCATCTGTATCATTGCTGCAGGCGAACTGCCGAAACTCAAACCCCGGGAACTGAACTGTTCGTTCATCGCAACAGTTTCAGGAGCTTCTCGAGGGGTGATAAGAAAAGCACTGGACTATGGTGCGGAAAGCTACCTTATCACTCCTCTCCATGAAGAAGACCTTGAGCAGAAGATCAGGGATGTTATAAAAGAAAATCAGGAAAGGCAACGTATGCGTAAAGAGACGCATATGCTGCAGACCATCATTGATATCTCTGGTCACATATCATCCACCCTTGATCCGAAAGAGATCCTCTATCTCATCGTGAGCAATATATCGGAGATCATTCCGGTAACGAGATGTTCCATCATCAGTGTGGATGGCGGCCAGCGGTACGCCCATGTGATCTCCACCTTCGAAGACCCGCATCTCACCAACATAAAGCTGGACCTTAATAAATATCCCGAAATACGGGAGGCACTCTCGTCAAAAAAACCCGTTGCGATCAAGAACGCAGCCAAGGACCCCATTATGAAGAGGGTGAGCGAGATCCTCTTTCCCCTCGGTATTCGCTCTATCCTTGTCATCCCCATTATTTTTCATGAAGAGATTATCGGAACTCTCTTCCTGAGGACCTCCAGGGCACGCCACGCATTCACAAGACATGAGATAAACCTTTGCCAGGCCATCGCCAATGCCTCCGCGAACCCCCTTTACAACGCCTATCTGTTCGAAAAAATGGGGGATGAAAAGTCACACCTTGAGAAGCTTGCCGTCACCGATTATCTCACGGGATTATACAACAACAGGTATTTTTACTACCGCCTCGCCGAGGAGTACAGCCGCTCAGTCAGGCATAGCTTTCATCTCAGCTGCCTGATGCTTGATATCGACTTTTTCAAGGAAGTGAATGACCGGTATGGCCACAAGGCGGGGGACAATATCCTTAAAGAATTGGCTCAACTCCTTAAGCACCATATGAGAAAAAGCGATGTCGTGGCGAGATATGGCGGCGAAGAGTTCATTATACTTCTTCCCCAGACAGACGCAAACGGCGCCCTGGCCAAGGCAGAGAGCTTGAGAAGCCATATAGAGAACCACCCGTTCCGCGGACTTAAGGGGGAAAAAGGGCTGTCGGTGAGCATCGGGTTGGCAACCCACCCTGACCATAGGGCCCCCAATAAAGAAGACCTCATTACTTTGGCTGACAATGCCCTTTATACCGCAAAGGCCATGGGGAGAAACCAGGTAGTGTTCTCTAAACCATGAGTTGAAAACCTCGTGCGCGGGGAATACCTTTATTCCCAATGTTAAGTTATGCGCGAGGTTGTTGTCTCTCGTACAATGGATATAATCACTTCCCATACCAATGCGGACTTCGACGCCTTTGCCTCCATGGTGGCGGCAAGAAAACTCTATCCGGGTGCACTGCTCGTCTTTCCTGGCTCACAGGAGAAAAAGGTGAGGGACTTCATTGCCGCATTCCAGCCCGTTGAGATATCCCGCGTGAAAGAAATAGAGATTGCACAAGTGAGACGACTTATCCTCGTTGATACAAAGTCCTCTGAGAGAATTGGTCCGTTTGCGGAATTGGCTGCGAAATCCGCTCAAACAGAAATTCACCTTTACGACCATCATCCCAGAACAAAGGACGATATCCGTGGTTCCATGGAAGTGATCGAGGATGTAGGCGCCACCGCCACCATCCTCACCGAGATACTGAAATCCCGTAAGATCCCCATAACCCC
>Ga0335070_10003611_pt1 | contig 18073 bp, 10 predicted proteins | sample Lox_Sample_13_FD_206722 | JGI IMG/M metagenome (GOLD analysis project Ga0335070, IMG submission 206722) | Soil microbial communities from Loxahatchee National Wildlife Refuge, Florida, United States - Lox_Sample_1.3 | ecosystem: Environmental > Terrestrial > Soil > Wetlands | place: USA...
GCACATGCTGAAAGTCCCCGAAGGGACGCAGCCCAACACAACTTTCCGCATCCGCAACAAGGGCGTTCCGGTGCTGAATAGTCACGGTAAAGGCGACCTTTACGTCGAAGTCCGCGTGCAGATTCCGGGCAAGTTGAACAAGCGGCAAAAGGAACTGTTGCAGGAACTCGATGCGCTCTCGAAGATCGATAATCAACCGCTGCTGCGCTCACTGATCGGCAAGGTTAAAGACATTTTCCAGTAACTCCCAATGTCATCGCGCGTTCTGTTGGTAGTCGCAATCCGGTACTCGCTACTTGCATGACCCGCCGCCGATGGATCGCCGATCAAGTCTCGGGCAATCGCGCCGCACTCCTCGGTCCCCATGCCGACCATCTCATTCGTGTTCTCCGCGCTCGCCTCGGCCAGGAATACGACATAGTCGCGAACGCAGTAGTACGTCGCGGCCAGGTCGCGGACATCAAAGATGGGAGGATCGAATTCGAGCTAGGCGAAGAAGTCCCAGCGGAACCCGCAACCGTCCAACTAACTCTGTTGCTGGCCATTTTCAAATTCGATCGCATGGAATGGGCCATCGAGAAATGCACCGAGCTTGGGGCATCGAGAATTATTCCGCTGATCGCGCGCCGCACAGATTCGCATCTGGCTGCGGCGTCGGCGAAGCGTGCCGAGCGCTGGCGAAGGATCTGTTTGCAGGCAGCAGAACAGTCCCGGCGCGCCAATCCTCCGGAAATTCCTGATCCGGTCAAATTGCGCGACGCACTCGCGCTGCCGGCCGAACTGAAAATTGTATTGTCTGAGGTGGAAGAACAAGCCGGACTACCCGAGATCGTTAGTCCCCAGAGTGTAGGCGAAGTCCTGCTCGCCGTCGGCCCCGAAGGTGGCTGGACCGAAGACGAATTGCAGTTATTCGCGCACAAGGGCTGGCACTCGGTTTCTCTCGGCTCGACGATCCTGCGCGCCGAAACCGCCGCCATCGCGGCGACCGCCATTACAATCTCGATCCTCGGCAGGTAAAATCTCGGGCATGAACAAGGGACACATCTACTTCGAAATTCAGGCGGACGATCTCACCCGCGCCGTTCAGTTCTACTCTCAGGTGTTTGGCTGGAAATTCGATGAGATCAAAGGATTGCCCATCCAATACTGGACAATCGAAACCGGCGGGTCGCGAGGCGGTCTGCTAAAGCGACCGGCCAAGACTCCTCCCGCCCAATGCGGCACGAACGCATTCGTGTGTTCGCTTGAAGTCGAGAACTACGACGCAACTGCGAAAACGATCGAGCAACTTGGCGGAATTGTGGCGCTGCCTAAATTTGCTGTCCCAAACACCTGCAGGCAGGGATACTTCGTCGACCCTGAAGGCAACACATTCGGAATCTTCCAGGTGGACGCAAACGCAAAGTAGCGCCGCCGTCTCGGGGGCTGTCCGGCCGGCAACTTGCCCGCCGTTGCGGTGCGAGAAGAGCCCGTGTTCCCCACAGCCTTCCTCATGGCGTCAGGTGGTATCCTGAGCCGCAATGCGGTCCTCCAAGTCCAGTTCCCGCTTCACGGCATTCACGCCCGATGACCGCCAGCGTGAGGCCATCGAGCACGTTGACGGGCCCATGCTGGTCGTCGCCGGTGCAGGCACGGGCAAGACGTCCGTCCTGACGCATCGTATCGAGCGTCTGGTCCGCGAAGGCCCCGCCCGCACCGACGAAATTCTCGCCCTCACGTATACGGTGAACGCAGCCGAGGAAATGCAAGGCCGCGTGCGTAATCTGCTGGGCGGCAAGAGCGTGCAAGCGTTGACCTTTCACGATTACTGCCTGAAGTTGCTTCGGCGCGCGGGGAAGGACTTCGGCGTTCTCGATGAAAAGGATCTATGGATCTATCTTCGCCGCCGCATTCGCGAACTGAAGCTCGAGCACTACATCCGCGCCGCCAACATAAGCCAGTTTCTGAATGACCTGCTGGAGTTCGTGAACCGCTGCCACGATGAACTCGTCACCCCAGCGAAGTACGCGGCCTACGTTGGAAGGCTCGAACGAGGAGAAGTTCCGATCCCTCGCGTGGTCAAATCCAAGAACGTCCTGACCGACGAAGAGGTTCTCGGTCGCTGCCGCGAAATCGCGCGGGTCTTCGCCACCATCGAGCAGTGGCTTTTGGAAGAAAATCTCGGCACGTTCAGCCACATGATCACTCGCGCGCACGCCCTGCTCGCCAGCGATGCGTCAGTTCTGGCCGAGGCACGCTGGGGTGCCCGCTACATCCTCGCTGATGAGTTTCAGGACGCCAACTTCGCGCAGATCAAAATTCTCGCGCGCCTCGCAGGGGCGGAAGGAAATCTGTTCGCCGTCGGTGACCCAGACCAGTCGATTTATCGATTCCGCGGTGCATCGAGCGAGGCCTTCGAACTCTTCCACAGAAGTTTCCCGACCGCAAAACGAGTTGTCCTGGAGAAGAACCGTCGCTCGACGACCGCAATTCTGCAGACCGCCTTCGCCGTGATCGATGAGAACCCACCGGTCTTTGCGAAGAACGGCAATGCAGCCTTCGCGTACCAGCGATCCCCGCTGCAGTCGGCGCGAGATGAGGAGCTAACTGCTTCCGGAGTGCAGCCCGCCAACCAGCCGGTGACGGCAGTCATTCTCAAAGACAAGAGCACCGAAGGACCCGATCTCGTCGGCTTCCTTCGCGAGGCGCAGCGCAAATCGCGGTGCAAATGGTCCGACTTCGGCGTCCTCTACCGCTCTCACGTGCACCGCGATGACCTGGTACAGGAGCTCGCGGAAGCCGCCATCCCATTCGTCATCGAGAGCCTGGACATCTTCGATACTCCGGAAGCGCGGGACCTGTTTGCCTGCCTGAATGTGATCGTTTCGAGCGGAGACGATGTCAGCCTGGTGCGCGTGGCGGGCCTGCCGCGCTTCCGTATCGATGCCGAACAGCTCCGCCAGGTCATGCGTGCGATCGCGCGCGATAATCGCGAGTCGCAAGTAGTTCCTCTTTCGTCCGCGCTCGGCCGCGTGCCGGGCGGCGCAGATGTCCTTGCCGCCATACAGCGCGTCCGCGACGCAATTGAAGCTCGGAACGCGAACGGACGGGCCGCGCTCGAGATCGCTGTTCGTGAATTCGCGCTCGATCCGACTTCTCCAATCCTGCAGGCGGCGCTCCAGTTCGTCCAGGAATGGGAGACGAAGAAAGTGAATCGGTCGACGGATCTGGAAGAACTCGTCGATTATCTCGCGTACTTTCGAGAAGCTGGCGGAGTCATCCCACTCCAGGCCGCCGAGAATGAGAATGCCGTTCGCCTGATGACGGTCCATGGCGCCAAAGGCCTTGAGTTCCCCCATGTTTTCATTCTTCGCACCTTCTCTGGGTCGTTTCCTTCGTACTATCGCGAAAGGATGGTGGCTTTCCCTCGCGAACTGCGCGACCTCGACTCGTTGACAGAAGCGGACGACAAGACACTGCACGAGCAGGAAGAGCGGCGCCTCTTCTACGTTGCCATGACCCGCGCCCGCGACACCCTCCGCATCTATGCACGAGAGGGAACGGGCAAAATCGACAAAACTCCTCCCGGTTACTTGCGCGAGTTGATGAAGAACAAATCCATCGCCCGATGGTTTTGCGCGATGCCCGCCAGCGGCGCACAAGCGACTCTTGATCTTGCTGCCGCAGCATCTCCCCTTTATCCGGAAGAGTCCCAAACCGTGCGATGGTTTGAAATGCCCGCCTCTGACGGCCTGCACAAACGGCTGAGCGCCTCGGCAGTCGACAGCTATCAGCGTTGCGCTCTGCAGTTCAAACTGGAGCGCGATTGGCGCATTGCCGCGAAACCGGCAGCCGCTATGCAGTACGGCGCCGCTATCCATCGAGTGCTGAAAACTTATTTCGACTCTGTCCGTCTCGGCCGTCCGAAGTCCGACGCCGAGTTGATCGAACTCTTCCGCCTTGATCTGGCCAGTGCGAAAATCCAGGAGTCCTACCAGCACGAGCTTTACGAGCAGCAGGGCGTCCTTCAGTTGCAGGATTTCCTTACAAAGGCGCGATCGATCCCCGCCTCGCAAGTGCTGAATACAGAGGAGCCCTTCGAAATAAAGATCGGCGAGACGACGGTTGTGGGACGCATCGACCGCATCGATCGACTTGAGGACGGCACCGTCGCCATTATCGACTACAAAACAGGCAAGGCTCGCGATCAGGAATCCGCCGATCAGAGCCTGCAGTTATCCCTGTACGCGATTGCCGCGAAAGAGAAGTGGGGATACAAGGTGGGTGCGCTGATCTTTCACAATCTGGAAGAAAACGTCCCCGTCATGACGCTACGCTCGGAAACGCAGTTGCTCGACGCTCGCGTCTGCGTAGAAGAGGCGGCGAAGGGAATTGCCGAAGGCAAGTTCGATGCGAAACCCGGACAGCATTGCTTTTTCTGCGCGTACCGGACTCTCTGCCCACAAAAGGAAAAGCGCATCCCGCGATTGCAAGTCGCCAAAGCCTGAGTCCCGGCACAACCAATCGCCTGTTCCTTGAAACTTTGAAACCCTGAAGCTTTGAAACCTTTCCACCAAAAAACTTAGGGGACGCATTTTGCGTCCCCTGTTGACTTCGTACTGAACTTGCTTAGTGTTTCTTTTTCTTCTTTGCCTTTTTCTTGGTTGCCATTGTTCCTATTCTCCCTTCCATTCTTCATGGAAACGCTGCAGTGGTCTTCTACTGCAACTAGTTGATGTATAGAGTCATTGAAAAATGAAGTCAAGAAAAAAATGACGATGCATTCGCGCAAAGTCGTGATACCAAAGTCACGCCGCATGAAAATCTTTGGCGGATGTCAACTGTTTTTTTCGGAAATCATCGCGCGTTCGCGTGAATTCCTCACCGGCAACGATCAACATGATCTCCCGCTGCGTGCTGCCATCGCGCATCATCGCTGCACGAGAATTGTTCCATTGAGACTGATCGCATTCTCTCCGTGAACCGATCGTTCCTGTTGGCTCATCTATAATGATTGGAGCAAATCTTCGTGGGGAGCCCGTTTCATGCCCTCTTTTGACGATGTTGTCATCATCTCCGGCTGCCGCACTCCAGTCGGGAAATTCCAGGGAAGCTTGTCTGATTTCAGCGCTCCGCACCTCGGCGCGATTGTAGTGCGCGAAGCAGTGAAGCGCGCCAACCTCGATCCTGCGCAAGTCGACGAGTGCATCATGGGCAACGTTGTCTCTGCCGGACTCGGACAGAATCCCGCGCGGCAGGCTGCGATCTTCGGCGGACTCACTCCCGCGACAGGTGCCATGACAATCAACAAGGTCTGCGGCTCCGGATTGAAAGCAGTCGCGCTTGCCGCACAGGCCGTGCAGACTGGAAACAGTTCCATCGTGGTCGCTGGCGGAATGGAATCGATGACCAACGCTCCCTATCTTCTTCCGCAGGCGCGCAAGGGCTATCGACTCGGCAACGCGCAGGTCATCGACTCGATGGTCCACGACGGACTCTGGGACATCTACAATGACTACCACATGGGCATCACCGGCGAGAACGTTGCCGAGAAGTACGGCATCACCCGCGAAGAGCAGGACGAGTTCGCCCTGAACTCGCATCGCAAGGCCATCGCGGCGATGAAAGAATGCCGCATTAAGTCCCAGATTGTTCCCGTAGAAATTCCGGCGAAGAAGAAAGGCGCTCCTCCCACGATCTTCGATAAAGACGAGAGTCCCCGTGAAGACACGACCATCGAAATCCTGCGCTCGCTAAAGCCGGCTTTCAAGAAAGATGGCACAGTGACAGCTGGGAATGCTCCCGGAGTCAACGACGGCGCCGCGGCAGTCGTAGTTACGAGCGCGAAGCGCGCTCAGGAACTCGGAGCGAAACCGATGGTCCGCATCATCGCTCAGGCTACCAGTGGCGTCGAACCCAAATGGGTCATGATGGCGCCTGTGGGTGCCGTCCAGCAAATCTGGCAAAAAACCGGATGGAAGAATGAAGACGTCGACCTTTACGAACTGAACGAGGCATTCTCAGTCCAGGCGCTGGGTGTCATGCGCGAACTGAAGCTTATTCCAGAGAAGGTCAACGTAAATGGCGGCGCAGTAGCGATCGGGCATCCCATCGGCGCCAGCGGCGCGCGCGTTCTGGTCACATTGATCTACGAAATGATCCGCCGCGATGTGAAGCGCGGTATCGCCGCACTCTGCTTAGGTGGTGGCAATGCAGTCGCGATGGCAATTGAACGCCCTTAAGCAGCGAGAACACAGAGTGCCGCAGAGATTCCTCTGTGTTCCCCCGTGTCCTCTGTGGTGAGTGCTTTCGCTAATTCACTCCCGCGACCGGCAGCGTGACCGTAAACACCGCCCCACCGTCCGGCGAATTCGCCGCCTCGACGGTTCCGTTGTGTTCCTTCATCACTGACTTGCAGATGCTGAGCCCCAAGCCTGTTCCGCGCCCCGGCCTCTTCGTCGTGTAGAACGGATCGAAGATGCTCGCCATGTTCTCCTTCGGGATGCCCGGCCCATCGTCCTGGAAGCTGACCCACACCGCCCCGTCACGTTTTCCCAGACGAATACGCAAGGTGCCGCGGTCCCGTACTTCGCGAATGGCCTGCTCGGCATTGACGATCAGACTCAGGAACACCTGCATCAACTGATGCGGATCGCCAAGCGCATACGGCACGCCGGGCTCCTTCAGAAAATCGACCGTAATATTGTTCTTGCGCAGCGAGTATGCGTGCAGATTCAGGGTGCGCTCCACGATCTCCGGCAGGCTGATGCGGCTCTTGCCCGGAGCCGGGGGCCGCGAGAAGTAAGTGAGATTCTGCACGATTTCCGCCGCCCGCCGCGCTTGCTGCTGCAGCATCCCAAGCTGTTTCCGTGCGGTTTCGTTCGTTTCCGTGTCTTGCAGCAGTTCACTCACTCCCAAGATGCTCGTGAGTGGATTGTTGAGTTCGTGAGCCACTCCGCCGATCATGGCGCCCATGGCTGCGAGCCGCTCGCTCTCCACGATCTGCTGCTCGAGTTTGCGCTCAATCGTGATATCACGCAGCGAGAAAATCACGCCGCTGACTTTTCCCTCAGCATCGACGAGTTGGCTTCCGGAAGCCCGCATGGTCCTCCCGCTTCCATCGCGATGCCGCATGCCGTACTCCGCTGCCCCGAATGCCTGCTCACCGGCGACCAGCGCGCGATACAGCGAAACCAGGTCGGCAGCGTGCCCTTCCACCTCGGAAATCTTTTTACCCAGCATTTCATCGGGCCGGTAGCCCAGCAGATCCTGAGCTCTTGAGCTGACGAACGTGTATCTCTCCTCCAGGTCGACGACCAGAATCAAATCCGGGAAGCTCTCCAGCAGACGGCTGCGAAACTCCTCCTGATCGGCCAGTTGCCGCTCCATCTTGCGCTTGTCGGTAAGGTCCACCAGCGTTCCCTGGTAACGAATGATGTTGCCCGACGCGTCCCAGACGGCGCGGGAGGAATCGAGGAAGATTGCGGCGGTACCATCTTTCCGCCGCAATCGGATCTCGCGCGTGCGTACGCCCCCACGATCGTCCACTGCGCGTCCCAGCACTGGCGCTCCTGCCTCGTAGTTGAGCTCCGCCGGTTCCACCGCCAACAGGTTTTTCTTCTCCGCGTACCCCAGCATGCTGACCAGAGCGGGATTGGCATCCAGCAACTGTCCCTCGGGAGTGCTGAAATACACGCCTTCCTGCAGCGTTTCAAACAACTCCGTGAAACGCATCTCTTTTTCGCGCTGCTCGGTAACATCGCGCCCCAGGATGCTGGCGCCGACGACTTCGTCTCCCTTGACGATTCCATTCAATACGCAATCGAAATAGAGCGGCCGCGAAGTATTCTTCAGGCGCACACGAATAGCGCCGCTCCAGCGTTTTTTCTCGAGAAAACGACCGACCCCGCGCTCAATCTCTTCACGAGATGGTTCCTGCAGCAGGTCGTACAACTTGGTGCCCACTAGTTCCGAATATGTCAGCCCGGTAATTTCCGTAACCCGTCGATTTACGGTGCGCAAGGTGCCATCGAGCGAAACTGCGCAGGCCGGATCATCCAGCGAGTCAATCAACTCCTTGAAATTGCGCTGCGAGCGCATGATCACCTGGCTCAGCTGATCCAGCTGTTCTTCTGAGGGCGCCGCTCCTACATGCTCCTTCAGGCCGCGCAACAGGCCCTTGAGTTCGCTCACCTCCTGCCGCCGCCCGTAGGCGTAGATCGCGAACAGGATGGATAAGACCAAAACTCCGATCGGAATCGCGCGCAGGGAAAACGGGATGCTCTCCAGCCGTTCCCACAACAGCACGGACAGAGCAAATGCCAGAAAAACCATGAACCACAGCGCCCACCGCCACAGTTGGGACTCTTCTTGATCGAGATTCCCTGGTGTGTGCGGAGGACGTGGGGGAAGACCGGGGTCCGGGCTCATAGGCGATAGGGTGAAGACTCATCCTAATGCAGCGCAATCTGCCCCAACAACCGGATTATGGGATGCCTGGTAACCATAGGAACAATGTCCTTTTGCCCAAAATGGGAATACGGGGCCTCGAAACCCAGTTTTGCACAGGCCGAAGTGACATCCGTCACAGCCACCTCTGACACATACTCCGTATCGTAGCTATCCGAGCGAGACGCGTTCCCATCAGAGACGTTCTGCGATCTCGTGTGCCCGAAGAAGGGGCGCCCAGTTTCCGTTGGGGGCCCGACCACTGGTTACAAGGACTCTGAACACTACACATGCTTTACAAGACTCTGAGCGCGGCTGTCTACGGTATCGACGCCAACATCATACAGGTAGAGGTTGACTGCTCCGGCATCAAATGCGACCAGGACCACTTCCACACAGTCGGATTGCCCGACGCTGCCGTACGTGAGAGCCGCGATCGGGTGCGGGCGGCGCTAAAGAATTGCGGTTACGATATCCCGCCTACCCAGATCACCATTAATCTCGCACCAGCTGATATTAAGAAAGAAGGCTCCGGATTTGATCTGCCGATGGCTCTCGGTATCGTGGGCGCTTACGGCGGCCTCACGAAGAAAGAAATCTCCGATTGCTTGTTTGTGGGAGAACTGTCGCTCGACGGCGGCGTTCGTGGAGTGCGCGGTGCGCTTCCGATCGCCATAGAAGCTCGAGGCCGTAAGATCTCCCGTCTGGTCGTGCCGGAAGCCAATGCGAAAGAAGCGGCCATGGTCGGTGGCGTCGACGTCTACCCGGTGCGCTCGCTGCTTGATGTCATCGGCTTCGTGAACTCGGGGAACGGAATCGCCCCCATCAAAGCTGACGGCGACTCGCTCTTGCGTGAGTCACAGCAGTTCTTCGTCGATTTCAAAGACGTTCGCGGACAGCAGACTGCCAAGCGCGCCATCGAAATCGCCTGCGCGGGTGGGCACAACATCTTGATGATTGGACCGCCCGGCTCCGGCAAGACCATGCTCGCCAAGCGTATGCCGACCATCCTGCCGCCATTTACTTTCGAAGAAGCGCTTGAGACGACAAAGATTCACAGCGTCGCAGGAGTCCTCGATTCCGGAACCGGCCTGGTGGGAACGCGTCCGTACCGCGCGCCGCATCACACCATCTCCGATGCGGGACTGATCGGCGGCGGCGTGATCCCGCGCCCCGGCGAGGTCTCCCTCGCCCACAACGGATTGCTATTTCTGGATGAGCTTCCTGAATTCCCACGAAACGTGTTGGAGGTGTTACGTCAGCCGCTCGAAGATGGCACAGTGAGCATCGCGCGTGCCTCGATGTCGCTGACTTTTCCCGCACGCTTCATGCTGGCTGCCGCCATGAATCCCTGTCCCTGTGGCTTCCACAACGACCGCAGCCGCGAGTGCAAGTGCAGTCCGCCGATGATCCAGCGTTACATCTCGAAAATTTCCGGCCCTCTCATGGACCGAATCGACATTCACATCGATGTACCGGCAGTGAATTACAAGGAGATGCGCTCAGGTTCGGAGCCGGAAGGCTCGGCAGCAATTCGTACCCGTGTAGTCCGCGCTAGGCAAAAGCAGCTGGAACGCTTTGCCTCTTCCCGCCAGAAACTCTATTGCAACGCCCAGATGAGCTCCCGCCATATCCGCACGTTCTGCGACCTCTCTGCGGATTGCGAGCGTCTGCTGGAGCGCGCCATGACGCAACAAGGCCTGAGCGCCCGCGCCCACGACCGCATCCTCAAAGTCGCACGTACCATCGCCGACCTGGAAGATGCCGCCAATCTCGAACCCAAGCACATCGCCGAAGCGATTCAGTACCGCAGCCTGGATCGCACGTACTGGACCTGAATCCGCGTCACGAGATCATTTCTTTCATGATGCTGCCGACTTGCGTTTTTCCCACTCGGCGCTCCGGAACAGGTGCGGGCCCACTTCGATAAGTCGCGGCAGCATTTCGAAAACAGAGACGGGCGTCCACCTCGCACCTTCGCGTGTTCGGAATCCACACCGATTCAGTTCATCGGCAATGCGCGTATAGGATCCTTCCTTAACCACAAGCTGCATCATCTCCAGCAGCGTCTCCCGTTCCTTTGGGTCTTCTTCGAGTCGCTGCGTCTCCGGTGAGATCCGCAGCCCGAATGGCACCTCCAGCGGCAACTGTTCCTCCGGAGCATCCACCTCCCGCTCCCACTCAAGAGCCACAAGTTTCCACCCCTGCTCCGCCTGCTGCTTGAGATCCACGCTTGCGATCGGTCCCGACACCACTTGGCGTACCCGCTCTGTCTTCTTCATATGGCGACACCTTTCCCCACACCGACGAATCATTTCACGCATTCGAAGGGCCGGACCTTGCATCCGCAACCCTCGTGCCTGCAACACAGCAGCTTGTGCGCCGCGATAGTACCGTCCGGCCCCGGACTTCGCTGTCCGGAATTAGACACTCCGTTAGGCGATCTCCTCCCCTGTGTTTAAGGTTCTTCCCGATTGCCCGAAACCCGCCACAAACCTGATATTTGAAGCGCCTGCGATAGTTGTGACGATTGGTTCGCCGCTTCCGACCAGATTCTGCGTGGGCTGATTCCGAGTCTGTGGAGGTTGGTGAATGCACGCAGTAGTTCCCGCCGTGCGCAAGTCGGCGCTCTGTGAAGTTCTTCTTCTTTCAACCCTGGCTGTGATGCTAGTCGCCTGTGGCTCCAGCAGGAAGATGGATCCAACCCCCTCGGGGCCCCCTCAGCCGAATTATCCTTCAACCGCACCGGTGCCCATCACGTGGTCGCCCAGCACGAGTACACTTCCCGCGCCTCCCGCCTGCGATCCGCCCCAATCGACTTGCGATCCGCCATATCCCAACGGCTCGAACAACTTTCCCCTTTCCGTTGCCTCCCCCTTGGATCAAAGCAGCGTCACATCGCCCATGCATGTCGTGGCCAACGCGAATCCCAAGAACCCACTCTTTTTCATGCGCGTCTACGTCGACCAGTTGGCGGTCTACTTTACGTTTACGAATTCCATTGATACTCAGATCTTCGTCCAACCCGGGCAACACAAGATCGAGGTCATGGCCGAAGACAAACAGGGATATATCTCCGACACGATCCTCAACGTGAACGTCACCTCACAGGCAGACAAAACAACCATCAGCGGAATTCAGACCATGCCTGGATGGCAGTCCTGCGCCGCCAGTTTCCCGCCTGGCTCCGGCCGCGACGGACAAGTCTGCGCCTCGGGTAATCCCAATCCCCCCACAACCACTATGACGGAAGGACAGTCATCTCCCGCGATGGACGGCAAATCCGCCCAGTTCTCGATGGGTGGCCCCAACGGGTATTCCAACGAGCTTTACTTCAACGCGGTCGCCGGCGGAAATAACGTCAGCCATTTCATCTACGACCTCTACTTCTACATCGACAACCCGGACGCGCCTCAGGCTCTCGAGTTCGACCTCAATCAAGCTTTCGGAGGCAAGCGCTGGGTCTGGGGATCGGAGTGCAACTTTAAAGGTGAGAAGCCGCCTGTTTGGGATATCTGGGACGCCGAAACCGGATTCTGGTATCCCACGAACGTTCCCTGTACTCCATTTCCGGCGAATCAGTGGATTCACCTCGTCTGGACCGTGGAGCGCGTAAACGACCAAATGCACTACATCAGCCTGCAAGTAGGGGATCAGGTCTACACAATAGACACCTACTACAACAACCAGACCTGGACGCTAGAAGAAATCGACAACGCCTTCCAGATGGACCTGGCCCAACCTCCCGTTCCTTACAACGTCTGGCTCGATCAGGTGAACCTGACCGCTTGGTAATACATGATTGGCTGATGGCCAAAGAAAAAAACCGCTCACAGCACGCGGCTGTGAGCGGGCTAAGAAGAACTTCCAAACAGGTTTAGAAGACCAGCTTGGCTCCGAGCTGGAATTCTCTCGGATCATAGGCTGTCTTCACCTGACCGAAGTCTCCAGCACCAGCGTTCAAGCTGATTCCGCCGTTGTTGACGTCTCCGTGGAACTGGGTGTGGTTCCACGCGTTGAACGCGTCCCCGCGCAGCTCGAACCGGGTTCCACGAGACTCGCTGATCGTGAAGGCCTTGAACAGCGAGAGGCTCCAGTTGTTGCGGCAGGGACCGCGCAGAGCGTTAACGGAAAGGTTGCCGTAGATGTCGTTCCCGACTCCAGTCGGAACCTTAAATACGCTCGGATTAAACCAGGCATCCGCGGTCTTCGGATAACTGACCATTCCGTAGACGTTTGGCCGGTTGCCCGAGTTCTGGATTACGCTCGCAACGTTCGTGCCGCTGACCCCAAGGTTCAACGGCGCGCCCGTCATCATGTTCACGATTCCGGAAATCCGCCACCCACCGGCCACTGTCTTCAGCAGGTGGTTCGACGCGTTCCGGAACAGCGGCACGTCATAGACGAAGTTCACCAGCGCAACATGCCTGCGGTCGTACGAAGATGGACCGTCGTCATATTTCCATCCCACGTACGGGTTGGTGATGTTGTTGAGATCGCCGCCATTGCCGTTCCCGCCGACATTGGGGTCGATCGCCTTGGAAAGAGTGTAGGCAGCCTGCAGATACAGGTCACGATACACCTGTCCATGCAGTTCGGCCTGGAACGAATTGTAATGGCCGTTGGCGCCGTTCTCATACATCCGGATCGCGCCGAAACCGGGATAGTCGTACAACTGGTTAATCCCGGCTCCATTGGAAGCAATCAGCGCTGGCAAAGAGGCATACGGCGGCAGGTTGAGTTCCCGCGCATAGCTCATGTGCCGGCTCACGTTGCCCACATAGGACAGTGAGAGAACGCTCCTCTTGCCAATCGCTTGCTGCACACCAGCACTGTACTGGGAGAACATGGGCAGCTTGTAGTTCTCCGGCATGATTCCGGTCAAACCTTGCGGAAGGATCGGAAGGTTCGCCGCGGTCATGATCGTTCCCGCATTGGGGCCCGTCAGCATAAGGCCGGGATTCTGCAATGACACGTTGTTTAGCGTCGGGCCGGCATTCGTCGGCACGTTTCCAGCACCGTTATACATATCGTTGCCTTGGACGCGCTCGTAGATGATGCCGTATCCAGCGCGGATCACGGTCTTGCCTTGACCCGTAAGGTCATATGCCAGCCCTATCCGCGGACCGAAGTTGTTCCAGTTGGTGTCGACCAATCCCTTGGGATATCCGTTTACACCGCCGAATCCAATTCCGTTGGTGTAGAACATCATTCCCGCCAAGGTCGGATTCGGACTTGCGGCCAGTCCGGGACTGGCTGCCGTGCAGCCTGGATCCGAAGCGCTCTTGCAGATGTTGCCCTGAGCATCCCAGGTGGGAGCCAGAGCCGGGTTATAGAGATTGGGGTAGAAGTTCGTCGAGAGATGATCCTTCTCGTACGTGTGCGGCATTCCATCCCAGCGCAACCCAAGGTTCAGCGTCAATCGATTCGTGGCGCGCCAGGTGTCCTGGACATACCACGAGTAATTGACGTTGTTCCAATGGCCGGTAGACTGGGTGGCGTTCTCCGTATATTGCTGCGAGAATCCCAGCAGGTAGTCGGCAAAATCGTAGCCGCACTTCGCGGTGTCGGTAGAAGTGCATCCCACGGGTTTGGTGAACGATCCGTCGAAGTTGAAGTTGCCTTCTGTCGTGGTGAAGTAGGACTGATTCTTCTTGTACAGCATGAAGCTGAAACCGAATTTGAACTGGTGTGCTCCCTTGGTCCAGGAAACGTCGTCACGAATCTGGTAACCGTCTGCCTTATTGTTCCAGGGCGTCCATGATGTTGTGTAATTTGCACCCGTAATTCCGTTCAAATTGATCGAGGGAATCCGGTCGTTGGCATTGGTTCCCGTGAACAACCGGTTGAACTCGAATCCGCTCGGCGCCGTGTACAACCCCGACGGTAGAATGTGAATTCGGTTTCCGTTGTAGTTGAACGCAATCTCATTCAACAGCGTCGGTCTGATCGCGTAAGTAGCGTGCACCACCGCGCTGTATCCAGGGTTCCCGAACGAGTTTCCGATGCTGGGAACGTTGTCGCCGCTCCACATCGTCGTCCCGTAGTTTTGGGATATCTGTTCGTCAACGAAGTGCCCAAAGATTGAGAACTTGCTGTTGAATGTGTGATCGACGCGGATGATCTCCTCTCGCACGTACGTTGGCACGTTGTTGCCGCCAGAGAAGTTGATTCCGCTGTTCGGCTGCGGGAAGATGCCTCCGTACTTGCCGCCGGCGTTCAGCAGCACCTTCGCATTGGCGTTGATCATGCAACTGGGGATGGTGTTTCCCGGGAAAGGTGAGCCCGGCGTAACCACCGCGCCATTGATTGTCGGAGCCACGCCGCCGGGGCAATTCGCAAAAAGAATCGACGCCGGAACGTTACTCGGAACCGCAATGTCCAGTGTCTTGCCGCTATAGCTATCGGGCAGTACTGCATCGCCGGCCGCATCCGGATATGCGCTCGCCGGGGGAACCGGCTGATTCAGCAGTTGTCCCTGAATCAGACGCCGCCATTCCATGTTGTAGAAGAAGAACGTCTTGTGCTCGTCCTTCCAGAAATCGACCGGGCCGCTTCCGTTGAAACCAAATAGGTTGTAGCGAAGCTCGGGGATCTTCGCCGGAGCCCGATTGAAGTAGTTGCGCGCATTCAGCCAGTCGTTCCGCCCGAACCACCATGCGCTCCCATGGTAGGATTTCGTTCCCGACTTGACCACTTCCGTGATCGTGCTGGCGCCCGTCATCCCGTATTCCGCGCCGTAATTCGATCCGTTGATGCGGAATTCGCCGACCGCCTCCAGCGATGGAGCCACACTCGCCTGGCTTCCACCGCGGTCCAGGTTCTCACCGCCATCGAGTAACAGAAGGTTCTGTCCGATGCGGCCGCCGTTAATGCTGACGCTGTTATCCCCGCTCACGGCCGTCGGGCTGATGTTATCTCCTTGGTTGCTGACCGCGCCTGGCGCTAACGCAAACAGGTTGTAGAGCGTCCGCCCATTGGTGGGAAGATCGGCGACCTGTTGCGACGTCACCATGCTGCTGACTTCACTGGAGTCCGTCTGCACGGCGATCGCATTGCCCTCGACCGTGATCGTCTCCGTCGTATTACCAACCTCAAGCTTGAAGTCAATTCTGGTTCGGTCTCCGACTTGTAGCACCAGGTCTTTTCGCTCTTGCGCCTTAAAGCCGGTGGCCTGTGCCTTCACCAGGTAGTGACCAATCTTGAGTTCGGGTGCAACATACTGGCCGTCCGTTCCCGTGGTGACGGTCCGGTCGATCCCTGTTTCTGTGTTGGTGATCGTGATCGAAGCATTCGGGACCGCTGCCCCCGTAGGATCTGTCACACTGCCTACGATTGTCGCGTCTTGGGCGAGCGCAACGGAACTGAATGCCATGACTATGAGTAAGAGGGTAAATAACGAGCGAAGGTCAAATCTCCTCGACAATTGACCATGACCCCCGCAATACGAGAGTAGATTCATCTCCAGCCTCCAGGATTATTGAATGCTCGAGTGGCCTCGAGCGTGACGCTGGGAACATCACGACACAACTAATCCTCTTAACCTGTTACGCCTGATGATTGATCACTGTCAAGAAAAATCGATTTTCTAGTAGGGTTTGATGCAGTTGAATGTGATTGAAATCACACTTCGTTGTAATTCCAAGTTCGAGAATCACTTAAGTGTCGACTCACTCGTACTTACCTTCCCAGCCATAACTCGGCTTAAGTCATACCTAACCGGCGACCGACGGTCGCGGTTTCGCCCAGCGATTCGGAGTGTTTTGGGTCCTAGTGAAAAGTTGGCGTGATTTCAATCATTCTGCACGGTGTTCCTGGTCACATCCAGTAGCGAAACTTTAGAAGGAAACTTTGAAGTTCCCAACATTCTTCGAGATCCCGCCGATAGGCTGGGAACCACGCTGGTGACTATCGGCTGTTCTTTTCCCTCAACGGGACTTGAGGGAAGGGGGGCGGCTTACTCGGGCGAGAGGGGTCGCCCCCACATCATCTGACGGTGTGTCTCAGAAGCCCTTTGCCTTCAGCAACGCATCCAGGTCGTCGGGGTGCAGTGCCCGCGTCATCGCATCCTCGCGCGTGAGCTCCTGCTGAAACACCAGTTGCGCCAGCGACTCTTCCATCGTGAACGATCCCTGCTTGCGCGTGATGGTAATCTCCTGATGCAAATGCTGCAACGCGTTCTTGCGGACATGCTGCCGCGCCCCGTATCCCACAATGAGCAACTCCGCGGCAGGCACGCGTCCACCGTTCCGCTTGGGAATCAGCGTCTGTGTGAGCATGGCAGCCAGCGCCATTGCCATCTCGGCGCGCACGGTGTGCTGCCGCTCCTGCGGGAATGAATCCGCGATGCGAGAAACCGTCGATGCTGCGTCAGTCGTATGCAGCGTCGTGAAAACGAGATGGCCCGTTTCCGCCGCCGACAAAGCAATGCGCGCAGTTTCCGAATCCCGCATCTCGCCCACCACAATCACGTCCGGCGCCTGTCGCATCGCCGCGCGCAGCGCCGTAGGGAAGTCCGGCGCGTCGACCCCGATCTCCACCTGCTCGATGACGCTCTTGTCATGCGTGTGTTCGTACTCAATCGGGTCTTCGATCGTGACGATATGCCGGGCCTCCCGCTGATTGATCTCGTTCACCAGCGCCGCCAACGTCGTCGTCTTCCCCGATCCCGTCGCCCCTCCGATAATCACCAACCCACGCTGCAACGCTGCCAGCGCACCGACCCCTGCCGGCAGTCGCAGTTCACTCAGAGACGGGATCCGCGATGGCAATGCCCGGACCGTCGCCGCCGCGCGTCCTCGTTCGCGGTGTAGATTGATGCGGAACCGTCCGACTCCTTCCAGCCGATGCGAAGAGTCCGCAATCCCGTACTGCTGATACTCCTCGCGCGCGTGCGCCGCCAGAGCAGGGAAGACCGCGGCCTCAATCTCCTCGCCTGTGAGAGGCCGGTCCCCAATCGGCGACACTACGCCTTCAAAACGGATCGCGGCCCGAGCGTCCGGCACTAACAGCAGGTCGCTTCCCTTGCGCGCGACCAGTTCTTCCAGCCAATGCTTGAGTTCAGTCGACTCAGGCAGGCGGTTGTCAGGGTGAATCACTTGAATGCGGGCGGGATTTCTTTCGCTACTCATTTTGTTTTGGATGCGCGAACCCAGCCGTGAGAACCGCGCGTTTTGCGCGGCCGAAAATGCCGGCAATGGCAACTCCATTTGGAGAGAACGCAAAATCCAAAATTCTTGCCGAAATTGAGACCGCCTCGTGCGAGTCGAAGAACTGGGTGCCCCACTTCTGGCGGTGTTTGCCAGAAGTGGGGATTTTGCAGGGAGGTAAATCAAAGTCGCAGATGGGAACCGCACCGGGCTTTCAGAATCTCTTGACCCCGTCCCCATTCAACGATAGCCTCCCTCTCGGTTCCACCTCGCCCAGGAGGCTCCTCATGACGCCACTCTCTGCTCTGTGGCTGCCGATTGTCCTATCGGCAGTCATCGTCTTCATTGCGAGTTCGATCATGCACATGTTGCTACCGTATCATCACGGCGACTACAAGCAACTGCCCGACGAAGACAAAGCTCTCTCCGCGCTCCGCGATACCGGACTCAAGCGCAACCTCTACGTCTTCCCCTTCGGAACGCACAAGGACATGAAA
>Ga0335070_10003613_pt1 | contig 18055 bp, 18 predicted proteins | sample Lox_Sample_13_FD_206722 | JGI IMG/M metagenome (GOLD analysis project Ga0335070, IMG submission 206722) | Soil microbial communities from Loxahatchee National Wildlife Refuge, Florida, United States - Lox_Sample_1.3 | ecosystem: Environmental > Terrestrial > Soil > Wetlands | place: USA...
TTTACTGGCATGGGTGTATCCTCCTTTTTTTGTTCTTTGGTCGGAACAATGGAGAATACACCCTTTATTTTCTTACTTCAAGAATTTTACACAGAAGATTTTACGCTACCTTGACGATGTTGCGGTATACAAGAAAAGTACAAGGAAAGAGAGTCTGCAAATGACAAGGAGTGATCAGGACCGTCATCTTTTCTCCTGTACTCAGCGGGTAGTATGTTTAACAGATATCATCTGCCATGTAGATGATATCGGGCAGGAGATGGGAAACGATGTGTCTGTATGAGACCACGCCGACGATCTTCCCATCCTCTGTGACGGGCAGATGCCTGAATTTCCTCTCAGACATGACGGTGATGGCAACGTTGATGTCCGTTGATGCTTCGAGGGTGAGTGGATTATGGGTCATGACCTTTGCGATCGGCTCCTGTTTAAAGTCGATGTTTTTTGCGAAGCAGTGCATGATATCCCTTTCGGTGAAGATGCCTGCGAGTCTGCTGTTGTCGTCAAAGACGAGTATGGAACCGACGTTGTGGCCGTCCATGACGGTCACCGCATCGGCGACGAGACAGGTTGTCTTGCAGGTGATCATTTTCGAGGGCTTTGACTCTAAGAGTTCCTTTAGCGTCATTTCCGCTCTCCTTTCGAATTCCCCTCCTCCAGGCTGTCCACAATGTAGCACAGGGGAAAAGCATCTTGCAACGCAACTATAAGACTATTAATATTATTAATTTATCGCAGGCAGAGGAGTGAATGGTCTTCAGCATCTCCGGTCCGGGCCTTGTCCCGGGGAACCCCCGGTAATCCGGACTGTTCAGGTGCTGCGCGCTGCACCAACCCTCACAAGAGTCGGGTTGAGAATCCTTATTGCATCGTAGGGGTCCATGCCCACGAGATACCCCCTCTTGCCGCCATTGATGTAGATTTTCCTGAGATTGAGGATCGTCTCTTCCATATATACGGGCATTTCCATGCGCATACCGAAGGGAGAGGTGCCTCCCACCTGATAACCGGTAAACTGTTCAGCAGCCTCAGGTGTACACGGTGTAATGCTCTTCGCTCCAATGATCCGGGCGAGTTCCTTTACCGATGCCCTCATATCGCCGTGCATGAGAACGATCAGGGGAGCTCCGTCTGCCTCAAGAACGATCGTCTTCACCACCGAGTGCTCATCTATATTGAGTTCCCTCGCACAGGCGGCCGTGCCCCATCTTTCTTCATAGACGTAGGGATGGTCTGTATAGTGAACCCCGGCTGCCTGCAAGACGCTTACCGCCGGCGTGACAGGGGGGACGTCTTCACTCATGCCGCACCTCGCATCTGTTCTTAAGTTCCTATCTTATCATTTGAAGAAAAAAAATGCCCCCCTCGAACAAGACGACAGGACAATCCGCTTTGGTCCAGGCTTTGATCCTGCTCGTTGATTCGGGATATTTTTCTGTGTTAGATTAAAGCGCCGGCTGTTCTGAAACTCGGAACGGCGGAGAATACGGAGACCACCTGCTGCCGGGAAAGCCCCGGCGCGGGAGTTCTGCGCCGGCCAGATATTTCGCTTATCAGTCCCGCTCCGCGTTCCAAATGGGTTGCGAGAAGAGAAACAATAAACTATAATGGTGAATCCATAAGGTTCAGTTATGAAAAGCGCGCTCGAAGAAATCGTAAGAAAACACCGGGAGAACAAAGGCAATATCATATCCCTCCTTCAGGACACGCAGGAGGTATTGGGCTACATCCCCAAGGAGGCGGTCGATTATTTTTCTGAAGAACTTGATATCGCCCCGAGCCATTTCTACGGTGTCGTTACCTTCTACTCCCAGTTCCATCTCAAGCCACGGGGAAAGCACGTCATCTCCATCTGCTGCGGTACGGCCTGCCACGTGAAAGGGGGAAGCAAGATTGCCGAGCGCGTTCAGCGCGACCTCGGACTGGCTTCGGAAGGAGAGACAACGGAAGACGGCAAATTTACCTTCGAGATTGTGAGGTGCGTCGGTGCGTGCAGCATCGCCCCGGTGGTTCTCATCAATAACAGGGCCTATGCTGAGATGACCGCGGATGGTACGTCGAAGATTATAAAGCAGCTGAAGAAGGAGGGGTCAGGTGCAGCAAACTGAAGAGACCCGGAAAAAGGTAGTCGTCAGGGTCTGCATCGGGACCGGCGGTCTCGCTGCCGGAGGCAAGGAGGTCATCGAGGCCTTCAAGAAGGCGATCAGCGATTTCTGCGTTGATATAGAACTTGATTTCACCTGCCACTATCAGAAGGTTGGGTGCAGGGGTTTCTGCGCGAGGGATGTTCTCGTTGACGTGGTTGACGGCGACAAGAGCGTGACCTATCAGGGGATAAAACCCGACATCGCAAAGAGGATCGTTGAAGAGCACCTGATCAAGGGCCAGCCTGTTACAGAATGGCTCATCGACGACAGCTATTACGCCTTCCATGAGAAACAGTTGAAGATCCTTCTCAAGGATTGCGGGACCATAGACCCCGAAGATATCCAGGCCTACATTAATGCCGGAGGCTACAGCGCGATAAAGAGGATTCTGTCTGAAATGAGCCCGGAGAAGGTGATTGAAGAGATTAAGGCCTCGGGAATAAGGGGGAGGGGCGGCGCCGGCTTCCCGACGGGAGTCAAGTGGGATGCCTGTAGAAAAGCGGCAGGCGACGTGAAGTATATCGTCTGCAATGCGGACGAAGGTGACCCGGGTGCGTTCATGGACAGGTCGATTATTGAGGGTAACCCCCACTCCGTGATTGAAGGGATGATGATCGCGGCTTATGCGATCGGATCGAGCCTTGGATATGTCTATATCAGGGCAGAATACCCTGCTGCTGTCGAGAGGTTGAAATTAGCGATGGCCCAGGCCCATGAAAGGGGCCATCTTGGGAAGAACCTTTTCAGCTCAGGCTTCGACTTTGATTTGCGGATAAAGCTCGGGGCAGGGGCCTTTGTCTGCGGTGAAGAGACCGCCCTCATTGCATCAATCGAGGGCCAGAGGGGGATGCCGAGGGCAAAGCCGCCGTTCCCTGTTTACAAAGGCTTGTGGGGAAGACCGACGGTCATCAACAACGTCGAGACACTCTCGAACATTCCGTACATCATACGAAACGGGGCCTCCTGGTACGCGTCTATAGGCACGGAAAAGAGCAAGGGAACGAAGGTCTTTGCTCTTACCGGCAAGGTCAAGAATACGGGGCTCATAGAGGTCCCGATGGGGATAAGGCTCGGAGAGATCATCTATGATATCGGCGGCGGTATAATCAGGGACAAGAAGTTCAAGGCTGTCCAGACGGGTGGCCCCTCGGGCGGCTGCATTCCCGCTGAACTGCTCGACACGCCCGTTGATTTTGATTCTCTGGCAAGGGTCGGCTCCATTATCGGGTCTGGAGGAATGGTCGTCCTCGATGAGGATGACTGCATGGTCAATATCGCGAAGTTCTTCCTCGAGTTCACCCAGGCCGAATCATGCGGAAAATGTGTGCCCTGCAGAATCGGCACCAAGAGACTCTACGAAATACTCGACAGGGTCACAAAGGGCCTTGGAAAAGAGGGTGACCTTGAACTCCTCGAGAAACTCAGTTCTGATGTGAAAGCCGCTTCCCTCTGCGGTCTCGGCCAGACCGCGCCGAACCCGATCCTGAGCACCCTGAAGTATTTCAGAGAGGAATACGAGGCCCATGTCAGGGACAAGAAGTGTCCGGCAAAGGTGTGCAAGGACCTTCTCATCTACCATATCCTCGAAGAAGTATGCACCGGCTGCGGCGCCTGCAAGCGGGCCTGCCCTGCCGGCGCCATAGCAGGCGAAAAGAAGAAGCCTCACAAGATAGCCCCTGATCTCTGCATTAAATGCGGGGCGTGTTTTGACGTCTGTAAGTTCAAAGCGGTAGGGAGAGAATGATATGGTAAGGTTGACGATAGACGGTAAGAGCGTAGAGGCAGCCGAGGAGATGACGATCCTCGATGCGGCGAGGAAATATAACATCTCGATACCGACGCTCTGTCATCATCCGAAGCTTTCGCCCTTTGGGGGCTGCAGGCTCTGCATCGTTGAGGTGAAGGGTATCCTGAGGCCGGTGACTTCCTGTACCACACCGGTGAGCGAGAGAATGGAAGTCATTACGTCGAATGCTAATATCCAGGCTTTGAGAAAGACGGTCCTCGAACTGATCCTTTCCGACCACCCGAATGACTGCATGGTCTGCGAAGGCGCCGGCGACTGCAGACTCCAGGAACTCGCCTATTCCTACGGCATCAGAGAGAACCGGTTCGAGGGAGAGAGAAGGACTTACAAGACGGGAGACAGGAATCCTTTTATCAGACGGGACCTCGAAAAATGCATCATGTGCGGGAGATGCGTGAAGGTCTGCGACGAGGTTCAGGGCGTGGAGGCGATCGATTTCGGTTACCGGGGGTTCAAGTCCAAGATCTGCACGGCCTTCGAAAGGAACCTCGATTGCGAATTCTGCGGACAGTGTGTATCCGTCTGCCCGACAGGAGCGCTTACCGGAAAGCTCTGGACGCAGAAGGGCAGGCATATTGACGTGAAAGAGGTGGACACGGTCTGCTCTTACTGCGGCACAGGCTGTAACATTACCCTCCGTGTGAGGGGTAACGAGATCATCAGGGTCACCTCGAAGGAAGAGACCTGGAACGAGGGTTGGCTCTGCGTGAAGGGCAGGTTCGGGTACAAGTTCGTGAACAACCCTGAACGGCTGAAGACTCCGCTGATAAAGAAGAATGGACAGTTCGAAGAAGTATCGTGGGATGAGGCCTATGATTATATTGGCACGAGGCTGAACGAGATCAAATCCGAGCATGGTCCCGACTCGATCGGCGGTCTTTCATCGGCCCGCTGTACAAATGAGGAGAACTACCTCTTCCAGAAATTCATGCGCGCTGCGGTCGGCACAAACAACGTCGATCACTGCGCCCGTCTCTGACACGCCCCAACCGTGGCCGGGCTGGCCGCGATTTTCGGTTCAGGGGCGATGACGAATTCGGTCCGAGAGATTGAAGGCATGGAAGTCATCTTCATCATCGGGTCAAACACCAAGGAGAGTCACCCCGTCGTCGCCAATAGGATGATCAAGGCATACCGGAAGGGTGCAAAGATCATCGTCGCCGATCCGAGAAAGGTTCCCATGGTCAAGTTCGCCGAGATCTTCCTGAAGATGAAGCCGGGGACCGACATTGCCCTCCTCAATAGTCTTGCCCACGTGATTCTGAAGGAAGGCCTTCAGAACGACCGGTTCATTGCTGAAAAGACCGAAGGTTTTGAGGAATGGAAAAGGTCTGTTGAGGAATTTACCCCTGAGCATGCCGAGATGATCACCGGCGTGCCGAAAGACGATATCATAAAGGCTGCACGGATGTACGGCACGTCACGCCGTGCGGGGATCTTTTACACCATGGGGATAACGCAGCACACTTGCGGCACAAACAACGTCAAGGCCGTGGCAAATCTTGTGACCCTCACGGGCAATGTCGGAAGGGAGTTCACCGGCATCAACCCCCTGAGAGGACAGAACAATGTCCAGGGCGCGTCTGACGCGGCAAGCCTGCCGAATTTCTATCCGGGGTATCAGAGGGTCGATCTCCCGGAGATCCAGGAGAAGTTCGAGAAGGCATGGGGCATCAAGCTCTCCCCGAAACCTGGTTTGACCGCAACGGAGATGATGAACGCTGCTGCCGATGGCACGCTCAGGGCGATGTATATTATGGGCGAGAATCCCATCATCACTGATCCAAACATGCACCACACGGTCAAGGCCCTGGAGCGTCTCGATCTTCTCGTGGTTCAGGACATATTCATGACAGAGACGGCAAAACTGGCCGATGTTGTTCTGCCTGCATCGTGTTTTGCAGAAAAGGACGGGACCTTCTCAAACACCGAAAGAAAGGTCCAGAGGGTAAGAAAGGCTGTTGAGCCGCCGGGACAGGCAAGGGAAGACTTCTCGATCATCACGGATGTTTCGCGACGTCTCGGCTACCCGATGGAGTATCGTTCGCCTGAAGAGGTGCTCGCGGAGTATGGCCGACTCTGGCCTGCCATGGCGGGGATCAACTACCGGAGGATCGAAAAAGAGGGAATTGCATGGCCCTGTCCTTCCGTTGACCACCCGGGAACACCCTATCTTTACAAAGACGGATTTCCGAAGGCCAGGGTCCCCTTCGTTCCGGTGAAGTTTACTCCCCCCGCTGAGGTAACGGACGGAGAGTATCCCTTCATCCTTACCACAGGCAGGAATCTCTTCCAGTACCACTCGGGATCAATGACGAGAAGGGTCAAGCCGATAGAGAAGCATGCAGGCGAGGCCTATGTCGAACTCAATCCGGCTGACGGGAAGATGCTGAACGTTCAGGATGGCCAGCTGGTCAAGATCAAATCAAGACGGGGACAGATAGAGATTAAGGTGCGTCTGACGAACCGGGTTTCAGAAGGCACCGTATTTATTCCGATGCATTACGGAGAGGCCGCGGCCAACGTGATAACAAATGATGCCCTTGACCCTCAGGTGAAGATCCCTGAGCTCAAGGTCTGCGCTGTAGCCGTTGAGAAATGAGAAAAGAACGAGAAGTGACCTTTGGCCTCCTCAGAGGATCTTTCCCCTTCTCGAGAAGAACTCACTCAAGGCGACTCTGATGACGCCCCCTCTGGACCACTTCTGACCCGTTTCCCTTGAATACTCCTTTGCCACGTTCCCGAGCTCTTCAAGGATTTCTTCCTCGATGTAGACTGTAGTCCTGACCAGTTTCTCATGCTCTTCATTCATTGTTTCACCTCTCTTGTTGATCTCAAGGCGACACGTATTCATATACTTAGTGTAATGGAGATTACTCTTGGCAAAGGGGAGGGGGATGCTACCCGCCTTTATGGAGGGGGAGGCGGGTAGCACCGGGAAACTGAAAAGTTTCCCATCACTATTATAGCACAGAGTCCCTCGATTGCTGCTGGCTGGAGGTCATCTGTTACAACATCAGACAGTAAGCCTTTCAGTGTGTTGTCTGACATTCCCTTTCTGTTAAGATAGATTCACTCGTTCAGCAATTCTTGCGCGGAAGCCAAAGCTCTTTAGCTTGCCCGCATAAGGGCGATCCTTTCATGAATCGTTATGAAGATTAAGGTTAAGTCTGAAGATTTTATCGTCGAAGAGATCGCAGATGTCACTCTGCTGAAAGAGGGCGATTACGGTCTCTATCTGCACGAGAAGAGGGGATGGAATACCATTGACCTCCTGAAGAGACTTTCCAGGGAGTTCGATATTCCTTTCAAAGATCTTTCCTATGGCGGCAAGAAAGATAGGCACGCGCTCACAAGGCAGCATGTAACGATAAAGTTCTCCAAGGCAGTGGTAAGAGGGCCAGGACATTTTGAGGTGAGGCGCGACGAGTATTCTCTTCAGTTCCTCGGACAGGCAAACAGGCCCATGGGGCCCGATCTTATAAGGGGGAACAGGTTTACCATTGTTGTGCGGGATCTGTCACGGGGCGAAGTGCAATCAGCATTGGCGTCCCTGGAAGGTGTGAAGACGATGGGCTTTCCGAACCATTATGATGACCAGCGATTCGGGAGCTTTGATCGGAGACAGGGATTTATCGCAGAGAAGATACTCAGGGGTCACTATAATGGTGCCTTGAAGATATACCTGACTCATATCCGTCCTGAAGATAGGGGAGAGGAAAAGGAGCGGAAGAGATTCCTCCTTGATGCCTGGAGTGACTGGAGAGGATGCCTTGAAAGGGCCAAATCAGAAACCGAGGAAAGGTCATTCAGTCTTCTTATGGAAAAGCCGAAGGACTTTATCCATCCTCTTCAGAAAATACCACGCGAGGAAATGTCTCTCTTTTTCTCGGCATACCAATCGTTCCTCTGGAATGAACTTCTGAGAAGAGTTCTGCGAACAAGGACAGAAAGTCCTTTGCTCGCATATCCCGGGGTTGTCGGTGACTATCTCTTTTATGACTCTCTGGACAGAGAGAACCTCGAATATTTCCAGGGGCTGGAGATCCCGACGCCGGCTTCGAGACTCACCATGCCTGACACTTTGACGGGGTCCCTTTACTCCGAGGTCCTGAAGGAGAACGGGGTACGACCCCCTCAGTTCAATAACAGGAGAATCAGGCAGGCATTCTTCAGAGCGACTGCACGAAAGGCGATTGTACTTCCACAATATCTCTCTGCTGAGATAGCTGAAGATGAAGTATATCCTGGGAGGATAGAGTTGGTCCTGAAATTCATCCTGCCGAGAGGGAGCTATGCGACCATGCTCATAAAGAGGCTCTTCAGCAGATATCCCGAACCCACCATCGGGAAGTGATCCTAGTGTAGTGAGTCAGAAATCCCTTTACCTTAGAAAGGTCGCAAAGTTCTTTGCACGTCATTCCCGAGGTAGTAATCGGGAATCCATTTTCTTTGGAAAGCAAGGGAACCTGGATTCCCTCCTTCGCGGGAATGACAGGAAATGCACTCAAGACATATGTAAAGAAGCGTTGGCCGCATTACACTAGGGATAAAGCTTTGCTAACGTTTCGGGAGGGATGCCGAGGAGGTAGAGCGTTCTTAACGTCCAGTTCCTCAGCGTGCAATAGAGGATACCTTCCTTTTCCCATCTCCTCGGAGAGGTCATAACTTTTTCGGGGATAATGACGATTTTATCTCCCGCCTTCCTGATCCTTTTCATGAAGTCCAGGTCTTCCATCAAGGGTATTTCCCTGAATCCCGCCATGGCACGGAAGTAATCTCTCATCACAAATATCGCCTGGTCACCATAAGGGATTCGAGTGATTCTGGACCGCAGTGACGCCGCCTTTTCTATGATCCTGAAGACAGGCCTCTCTGACCGTATACCTAAATCAAAGGCCCCTGCCACAACCCCCACTTGCCCCATAACCGATGAAAGGGCGTTGAGCGCTCCTTCAGGGAGTTCCGTATCTACATGCACGAAGAACAGGATCTCTCCGCTCGCAAGAGCGGCGCCTTTGTTCATCTGTTTCGAGCGGCCCTTTTCAGCAAGGGCTGTCTTCACGCCAGGATTTCGTATGGCCTCTATGGTTTCTCCGTGAGGGCTTCCGTCAACGACAATCACCTCCCGATCTCCCTTGTATGGTAAGGATAAGATCGCAGAGACCGCCTCATGAATGATCGATGCCTCATGCCAAACGGGAACAATGATCGAAATCCCCTGTTTCATTGTGCCTTTGCCTCGATGCTCATAAGGACCCTGAGAAGATCCTCTGCCTGTTCTCCATGAGATATGCCATGGTCCTGGAGTCTCTGAACCCGGTGCTGCGATTCCTTGTGAAGAGTGATCTCAGGTCGTCGACGGTATCCACATCATGCCATAGAGGCAGCACATGAACCCTGTAGCACGAACGCTCGAAAACCTCCATGGTGCTTCTAAACACCGACGCGGTGCCCCATCGAATTCCATGAAAGACGTCAGGAAGAAATGTTGCATTCCTAAATCCGATTAAGTAATACCCCCCGTCGGAAGACGGTCCGATAACGGCGTCGCTCTCTTCCAATGAGAAAGCGGCTTCATCGATTATCGCAACGGGAAGATCGGGAATGTCGCTGCCGATGAGCAATGCCCTCTGAAATCCTGATGAAAAGGACCGGAGAAAGGCATTCTCCATCCTCTCGCCCAGGTCCTTCCCTTCCTGGGCGATGCAGACGGAGCGTGGAAGCCAGTTCTCGATCGTCTCTTTCGATCCTTCGGGAGAAAAATATATCCGAAGAGTGAGGGTGCCCTTCTGAAGGGCAGCAACAAGGTCGAGGACAAAATTCTTATAGACCTCGAGAGCCGTCTCTTCACCGACAGAAGCTGCCAGCCTGGACTTGACGCTCCCTTTTTCAGGAGACTTTATGAACAGGAGAAGAGAGAGATCATGAATGGTATCCAAGGTTCCTCATCTCATAACCATGCTATCATCAAGTTTACACCGATGAATCAGATTAAAAGCAACTCCAAATTTGAAAGAGTAGACGGATACAATCTAGGACCGTGGAAAAATCTTCTTCACTCATGTACCATTTATCATGGAGAAGAAGGATATCATCGTTCGGCCTTTAGAAGCAGGGCAGAGAGTTGATACGTTTCTCGCTTCCAGGACCGGGATCACGCGCTCCCAGGTGCAGAAGCTCATAGAAGGAGGACATATTCTCATCAATGAAAGGCCCGGCAGCACGAACTATAAGGTGAGGGCCTATGATCTGGTTTCTGTCCGCATGCCCGAAAAGGAGACCAAAGGTCTCATTCCAGAGCCGCTCGCCCTGGAGATTCTTTACAAGGATGAGAGCATCGTGGTAGTCAACAAGCCTGCCGGGATGGTCGTCTATCCCGCGGCAGGCCATGATCGTGGAACCCTTATGAATGCCATTGCCTATTACTGCGGGAACCTTGCATCGGTCGGAGGGCCCCTGAGGCCCGGCGTTGTCCACAGGCTTGATAAGGACACCTCGGGGGTCATGGTCGTCGCCCTCGATGACAGGGCATACTATGATCTTGTTGAACAGTTCAGGCGAAGGGCGACGCGCCGGAGATACACAGCCCTCGTTTATGGGGCTCTGAAGGAAGAGGGTGAAATCGTTTTTCCTATAGGCCGTTCAACGTCAGACAGGAAGAAAATGTCTACGAAGACAAGGAGGGGCAAAGAGGCGATTACGCGCTGGAAGGTCCTAAAAAGGTACGGTTGTGCAACCCTCCTGGAGGTCCTTTTAGGAACGGGGAGGACGCATCAGATAAGGGTTCATTTTGCATCAGCGGGCCATCCGCTCATCGGTGACAGGATCTATGGAAGAAGGACAGAGATCGAAATAGGAAAGAAGAAGATTGCGGTCCCCCGTCAGATGCTCCACGCAGCGATGCTCGGATTTCGTCACCCCTTTACCGAAGAATATATGGAATTTTCGAGCCCTCTGCCTGAAGACATGACGGCGGTCCTGGAGTCCTTAGGTAGTGCGGCCGACGCTTCTTTACATATGTTTTGAGTGCATTTCCTGTCATTGTCCCGCGAAGGCAGATGGCGCGATGGGCCTTTCGAACTGCCCTATCCGTTTATTTATTTTATGAGCTTCTCACGATTGCCCCGGAGGGGGAGACCCTCTCTTCCCTTCTTCCCTCCCTGGGAAATTGTCAGTCACTCCCTGATCGGCGAGGGATCCATAATTTGACAAAGGCCCTGGTCTTTGGATACCGTATAGCGCATGGTCGAATCATTTCACGATCTCCGGTGAGGTAGGGACATGGAAATCATCCGGATACCCAGGGTAATGCAGGAAACTTCAAGAGGCCATCTTCTTCACGGCAGAACAGTCGGCCTCGTGCCGACGATGGGTGCGCTTCACGAAGGCCATCTCAGCCTTGTCAGAATGGCGAGGGAAGAGAATGCCGTCGCGGTTGTGAGCATTTATATCAACCCTGTACAGTTTGGCCCGTCAGAGGATCTTTCAAAATACCCAAGAGACCTGGAAGGCGATATGGAAAAGCTTAAGAGAGAAGACGTGGATGTCCTTTTTCTGCCCGATGACGCTCTCATGTATCCCCGTGGATTCTCGACCTACGTCGATGTTCGGGGCTTGTCTGAAAGACTCTGCGGTGCTTACCGGCCAGGCCACTTCAGAGGAGTGGCCACGGTCGTCACGAAACTGCTCAATATCGTCAGCCCGATCAGGACCTATTTCGGCCAGAAGGATTTCCAGCAAACGGTGATTATCAGAAGACTCGTGAAAGACCTTGATATGGGGACGGAGATTGTGGTTTGCCCCTCACTCCGCGAGGAGAACGGGCTCGCCATGAGTTCCCGGAATTCCTATCTCACCCGGAAAGAAAGGAACGCCGCATCAGTCATTTACCGGTCTCTCCTCCAAGGATCTGAAGCCGTCAAGTCTGGTATAATAGAAGTGGAGGTCCTAAAGAAGCTTATGATGGAGCAACTCACGTCGGAACAAGTCATATCAGAGGTCCAGTACTGTTCTGTGTATAGTACTGAAACACTGGATGAGATCGAGCGGATAGAAGGAGAAGCACTGCTTGCACTTGCTGTGAGGATAGGGAATACGAGGCTTATCGATAATATGCTTGTGACGCCCGGCAGGTGATCCGGAGGGATAGAGAGATGCTGCAAAGAGTCCATATACAGATACTGGACAACCCCATAGAAGGAGTTATCCTTGACGCAGAGGAATTTGAGGAGCCGATAAAGAACAAAATCCTTGCCGATGAGCTTCGCAAGGAGATGAATTACTGTTATCCGAACGTTGTGGCCGTCGAATATATAGACCTTTTTCTGGATGACGAACTCTATTTCCCCGAGATCAGAGACCTCCTCAGTCAGGGCGCAATCAATACCCCTGTCATCCTCATCAACGGTGTCCCCAAGATACACGGTGGCATCCCGAGGATGATTATCAAGGAAGAGGTAGAAAAGCTGCTCTCTGCCGGTCCCCTTCACTGACGTCGCTCACGTGCTCTCCGTTGTCCCTGTCGAGGGGAATTCACCTTCCAATTGCTTAGGACTATCTTGTTCTGGAAGGCAGGCATGGCGAGAAGCCTTGTATCTCGATACCTTTGATTATTGTAGACTGCCGCTGCGTGCTCAACGCGGAAGATCACTTTCGGTGCGGTCCCGGAGTCCCTGATTGTTGGGAAGCTCATCGCGTATACAGGGCTTCGATCCATGTCTGCCGTGCTGTAGATTGCAACGCTTATCAAACCACCTGGAAACGCCGGTTGGAAGAGCAGACTTGTACGACCTGTGAGCGTAACAGGGGCTAAGGCCTCTTCCTCAGCAACGCTTCCACGGTAGGGAATTGATCCATGTCGGTATGCGGCAGGAAGAGGGCTGACATGTATTCATCCATGAAGTTCCGTGATACCGAGAGCTCCATATAGGTCATCTTTGAGGCAATATCATCGGCTTCTCTTCTCAGTTCTTCGGAGAGAAGACAGAGATAGGCCCCGGTGACCGACGTGTTTCCGAGGAAGGAAAACTTTTCTTTCGGTACGTCAGGCAACATCCCGAGGATGATGGCCCTGTCGACATTGAGGTAATTGCCGAATCCGCCGGCAATGTAAACCCGCTCGATGGCATCGAGGCCAAAACCGACCTCCTTTAAAAGGAGAGAGACACCGGCGTATATCGCAGCCTTGGCCCTCAGGATGTTTTCGATATCAACCTCACTGAGCACGACGTCCCTGTCACCGCTCCTCGAGAATACAAACTCGACTCCTTCGTCCCCTCTACGGATTCTGTCGGTCGTCAGTTCCTCCAGTATCTTGCCCTTCTGGTCTATGACACCGGCGAGGAACATTTCGGATATGGCATCGATCATCCCCGACCCGCAGATGCCGACGGGCTTTGCATTCCCGATTACCCCTATCTTGGGCTCATACGTTTCTGGATCTATCCTGATGGACTCAATGGCGCCTTCAGTGGCCCTCATGCCGTGCTTTATGCCGCTCCCTTCGAAACAGGGACCGGCTGAGCAGGCAGCGGTCATGAGCCATTCATTGTTCCCGATGGCGATCTCTCCGTTCGTTCCGATATCCATAAAAAGAGCGATCTCGGGGTTACGATGCATCCTCGACGCAAGGACTCCGGCAACAATGTCTCCGCCGACGTAACTCGCAACACAGGGAACGGTATAAACAGGCGCCTGAGAATTGGCATTGATCCCTGCAATCTGGGCCTTCCATTTCGGGAAGAAGTTCACCGTCGGGACATAGGGCTCTTCGCGGATCGACGCAGGATCAAGCCCCCAGAAGAGCTGCGACATGGTCGTATTGCCTGCCAGGACGATCGATTCGATGTCCTCTCTGTTTATCTTGTGCCGTTCGGCAAGAGTGTCGAGGATATCATTAACGTCGCCTACAACGGCATCTCGAAGTTCATCGAGTCCTCCTCCCTCGGTCGCATGGACTATTCTCGTTATGACATCGTCGCCATATTTCATCTGGGAATTGTAGGTGGAGCCGACATCGATGACCCGCCCGTCAACGAGATCGACAAGATAGACGACGACGGTGGTCGTGCCGATATCGACTGCAAGGCCATACTTCTCTTTGCATTCCGCGCAGGACACGAAGATCGCCTCAGGCCCCTCGGTATATCCGATCGATATCTCCCATTCAGCGCCCCTGAGCGCCTTCGAGAGGGGAGCGACAAAGCCATGAGAAAAGCGCATTCCCCGCAGTCCCTTTTTTTCGAGTTCCCTCTTCAGCCGCTCAAGGTCGCTGATATTGTCATGGATCGAAGGCGGAGGGATCGAGAGGATCTCCCTCCTGACAACGGGAGAGATCTGAGCATGAAAGGACTGGAGAAGTTCAAAGAAATCCCGTGACTTGGATATGGCGATCTTGTCACCCACAACGAGCCTTGATTCTTCGGGGACCTCAACATGGACATCTGAACGGGCAAAGGTCTGGCAGGCGAGGACATAACCGGCGTCCCTGTCCGTGAGGGACATCTTTCCGTATGAGACGATCTCGCAGTCACCCTCGATGACCTTGAGCCGGCATTTTCCGCATGTGCCTTTGCCTCCGCATGATGCTACAAGGTATACACCCTGGCGTTTCAGCGCAGCGTAAAGACTCTCTCCCCCTGAGATGGTAAGGGCCTTCCCTGATGTGAGCTTCAATTCCATCCTGCTGCTTCTTCTCCTCCTCTCCCACGGCTATCCGAGCCCAACAGAACCGATACAGACTTCATTATACACTATCAGGCACTTCTCCTCGTAAACAAGAATTGTAAAAGACCGCGCCATCGGCAAAGGTTGTTCAAATCAGGGGAAGAAGGTTATAGTATTGCATGAGCAAGGCTCTCAAATTCGGCAGATTTCTCGTGGACAAGGGTCTCATCAGTGAGACGGACATCATCAAGGCCCGGCTCATCCAGAGGAAAAACAACCGCAAGATTGGTGAGATAGCCCTCGCCAAGACTCTCTTGACTAAGGACGATATCGAGAGGATACTGGCAATCCAGGAAGAGACACTCGAAAAATTCGGTGAGATTGCGGTGAGAGAAAACCTCCTGACACTGACGCAACTTCATGATCTCCTGAAGGAACAGGAAGATTCCTACATCTTCTTTGGAGAGGCCCTCGTTAAGATCGGGGTCTTCTCTGACGAAGAGGTCTTCGCGCACCTGAAGGAATTTAACAGAGCAAGGCTGCGGGAAGAGGGATCATGACCGCGCTTTTCAGGAATGAGAACTCCGGACGAGCTCGATGTCTTCAGCTCTCATGAGGGAGGAGAAGGATCATGAAGGTCCGCCCCCTGAGGGGTATTCCCCTTCTCGCTCAACAACTTTGAAGAGACCTGAGCAGCTGGCCCTGTCCTTGGCATATGACCCCTATTATCTCGGCCGTCTCTTTGAACGGGTCGCGGGCAGCAGGGTATCCCTCACGATCATCGACACTTCAAGCAGCCTCATATCAATAAGGGAGAGGGATGATATGCTTTTCGTCAGGCTTCACAGGATCTTCCTCTCTTCGGGGAGTGACGTTATCGACGAGATAGCGTCGTTCATCGGGAGGCGAAAAGGGGCAACTCCCCTCGTAAGGAAGTTTGCAGAACAGAACAGCTCCTATCTGGCGATGGGACGGCTGAGGATCAAGACCAAGAGTCTCGGGAAGTACCACGACCTCGATGAAATATACCGGTCACTGAACGCCGAATATTTTGGAGAAAGGATCTCCTGCGTTATCACGTGGGGCTCGAAAAATGCTCCCGGTGCCGTGAAGAGAAGGACCCTCGGAAGCTACAGTCGACATACCAATACCATACGGATAAACCCTGTCCTCGACAGGAAAGAAGTTCCGGCCTCCCTTATCAGATTTGTTGTCTACCATGAGATGCTCCATGCCGATATGGATATCGTGAGGATAAATGGCAGAAGGCTTGTTCACTCAAAGGAATTCAGGACCCGGGAAAAGGCCTTCAGGGACTATGATGAGGCCCTCGCCTGGGAGAGAGGAAGGGAACCTGCGGTAAAGCCGATAGATGCACCCGATAGATGCACTCCGCGGTTTTCTTCTATAATGAACGTATGAAGGAGCGCAGGATCAAGATAAGGTCTAGCCACGATTCCGAGTTTAATTCTGAGGTCCCTGTCGGAGATGAGACATATCTGATCCAGTCGGAAGCAGGCGGTGCCAGGAATCCCACCATCGTGACGCGGGTGTACCTGAGGGGCCGGGTCATCTCTTCAAAAGAGATTGATTACCGGGATATGATGAATGCCCCTGATTTGCACGAAAAGGTCCGCGTGCTCATGCTGAAACAGCACGAATCAGCCGTACGTGCTATCAGCGAGGAGAAGCTGAAGGCAGAGAAGACGCCCTCTGACTACATTGAAGAGGTACGGGGCCTCATGAAGAGAGGAAGAAAAGAAGATGCCCTCGTCCTCGTTAGTAATGCCCGTGAGCAGCATCCCGATAACCCCTTTCTTCTCTCCTATTACGGCTATCTTGATGCCGTGGTGAATAAGAAGTACAAAGATGGAATAGCGGCATGTAACAAGGCGATAGCGATGTTGAAGAAGACAGTCCCCTTCGGGGAAGAGTTCTTTTTCCCTATCCTCTATCTTAACCTCGGCAAGGCCCATCTTGCTTCAGGAAACAAGAAGGATGCGATCCTGGCTTTAGAAAGGGGGCTGGCGATCGACGGTGAAAATCGTGAAATCCGGAGGACGCTGAAAGAACTCGGCATCAGAAGACAGCCCCCGATCTCTTTTATGAAGAGGTCCCATTTCCTGAACAAGTACTTAGGCAAACTGCTCCACCATTTGGGGAAATAGGACCCTCGCCGGCTTCCGGCGGTCCGTCACTTGCTGACGAGGCTGCATTAGTTCTTCAGCATCTCTTCAATGGTGATCATCACGGACTCCTCCAGTGAACGGAGGTCATAGCCCCCTTCGAGGGTAAAGATGACAGGACAGTGATATGCCCGAAGGATGCTCTGAACGATGCACCGGATGCCCTCGCCCGTAACCCTGATGTCCGCGTGGGGGTCCTGGAGATGGATGTCATAGCCTGCAGACACAAAGATGATATCTGGCTCAAACCTCCTGACGAGGCCGGGAAGGATATCCTGATATATGTAGAGATAATCTTTGTTTCCCGAGCCTTTCAGAATCGGAACATTATAGGTATATCCTTCCCCTTTCCCCCTGCCTCGTTCTGAGTCTTTTCCGGTTTCCGGGTAGTAGGGATATTGATGGGTGCTGAAGAAGAAGACGGTATCGCTTTCATCAAAGATTTGCTGTGTACCGTTCCCATGATGGGCGTCAAAGTCGATGATAAAGACCTTTGTGAACCCGATCTTCTGTGCGTGCCGTGCGCCGATGGCGATATTGTTGAAGATGCAAAACCCCATCCCCCTGTCGGCCTCAGCATGATGGCCCGGGGGCCGGACGGCGCAGAAGGCCCTCCTGATCTCGCCGGTCTTACATTTCTCTGCCGCCTCCATGAGAGACCCTGCTGCATAAAGTGCTGCCGACAGGGTGCCCGGCGACAGATAGGTGTCCGGATCGAGACGCTCTCCGGTAAAACTCCTGATCGTTTCGATATAAGAAGCGGTGTGGACGAGGCCGACATCATCAAAAGAGGCCCTTCGCGGGTTTATGCAAGCCAGTTTCTCAAGGAGCCCCGAGGTGCTTAAGGCATTCAGGATATGGAGTAACCGTTCTTTCTTTTCCGGGTGCCATTGCGGCGGCTCATGAGCCAAACAGGCGTCATCGTACAGAAACCCTACGCGCTCCATAGAGTTTCAATTATACCAAAAATTGCCTGCATTCAGCCGATCAGCCTCTTGGCTCCCTCGCCGACGAGATGTGACGGCTCTCTGCGGTCTCCCCGCGCGGGCTGGCGAGCACAGGGATATTATCGAACCGAGCGGTATCCTCCGGCAATCCCTTTCTTGGAGAGGACGATCTGCCAGACCTGAAGATAGCGGGAACGGAAGGAACCCGCACAGCTCAAGAGATAGTATTTCCACATGCGATAAAACCGGTCGTCATAACGACTCTTCAATACATCCCAATTCCTGTTAAAGTTGCTGAAC
>Ga0335070_10003614_pt1 | contig 18054 bp, 12 predicted proteins | sample Lox_Sample_13_FD_206722 | JGI IMG/M metagenome (GOLD analysis project Ga0335070, IMG submission 206722) | Soil microbial communities from Loxahatchee National Wildlife Refuge, Florida, United States - Lox_Sample_1.3 | ecosystem: Environmental > Terrestrial > Soil > Wetlands | place: USA...
TGCCCGTTCCCTCAAACAGATCCTTCGCCAGGTGGAGTCGGGTGAGGCAAAGGCCAAGGAGGCGAAACGGGAGCTCGTGGAGGCCAACCTGCGCCTCGTAGTGAGCATCGCTAAGAAATACACCAACCGGGGTTTGCAGTTCCTGGATCTCATCCAGGAGGGAAACATCGGCCTCATGAAGGCGGTGGACAAGTTCGAGTACCAGCGCGGCTACAAGTTCAGCACCTATGCCACCTGGTGGATTCGTCAGGCGATCACCCGTGCCATCGCCGACCAGGCGAGAACAATCCGCATCCCGGTCCACATGATCGAGACCATCAACAAGCTGATTCGCACCTCCCGATACCTCGTCCAGGAGCTGGGGCGTGAGCCCACCCCCGAGGAGATCGCGGAGAAGATGGATTTTCCCCTCGAGAAGGTGCGCAAGGTCCTCAAGATCGCCAAGGAGCCCATCTCCCTCGAGACCCCCATCGGCGAGGAAGAGGACAGCCACCTGGGCGATTTCATCGAGGACAAGAAGGTGACGTCGCCGGTGGACGCGGTGATCAATCTCAACCTGTCCGAGCAGACGCGGAAGGTTCTCTCGACCCTGACGCCCAGGGAGGAGAAGGTGCTTCGCATGCGGTTCGGTATCGGAGAGAAAGCCGACCACACCCTCGAGGAGGTAGGTCAGGACTTCGCCGTCACTCGGGAACGCATTCGTCAGATCGAGGCGAAGGCTCTGCGCAAATTGCGACATCCGAGTCGGCGAAAAAAGCTCAGGAGCTTCATCGAGAGTTAACCCGCAGTATGCACGAGCCACCTGCTGCGACCGCGGATCTGGCCGTCCTTCCGGGCGTCCTCGGGTCTCAGACCTTGCAACGTACTGAACAAGCACGCCTCAGATCCGAGTCCTTGCGGTTGCCCGGTGGCGCCACCATCTCCACGACCTCGCGACGGCGCCTCGCGCATAATGCGGGTTAGGACAATCAGGAATGCCCCTTGACAAGGCTGATGGTGGCCAACTATAGATTGAAGAGCAGGCGACGCCGATCCGCATGTGTCGTCCGCTGGTTTGCGGGCGGGGACAAGAATTTCGGGGTGCAGCGCTAACTCGCGAGGCGGAAGGGCCCATAGCTCAGCTGGAAGAGCCACCGGCTCATAACCGGTCGGTCCCTGGTTCGAATCCAGGTGGGCCCACCAGTTCATCAAAGAGGGCGAAGAGGGTGAACAAGCAACCTGTCCACAAACCGCACAGGGAGAGGAGACTCTGGTTTCTCTCCCCGGCGGAGCGGGTGAACGCCCGCGCAGGGTGAAAAAAGGGTGCGCCCGGATGGTCGCGCCCTTTTTTTATGGTATCGACATGAGAACCTGAAGTGGGAGGCAACCGTTGCAGAGAGCATTGCAGCTTCTCATCGAACTTCAGCAGGTGGAGAGACGGATCCAAACCCTCACCGACCAGCAGGCCCGCGCTCCTAAGCAGATCGCCGCCCTCGAAGAGGAGCTGCGGAGCGCAGAAGCGCGGCGAGATCGAGAGCGGGAGCTGCTCGAGAGTGCCCGCAAAGCACGTCGGCAGACGGAGACCGAAGTGGAAGAGCTGGAGCAGCGGGCGAAGAAGAGCAGGGAGAGGCTGGCATCGGTGAAGACCAACAAGGAGTACCAGGCCCTGCTCAAGGAGATTGAAGATCTTCAGGGTCTCGTCCGGCAGCGAGAAGACCAGATCCTGGAGCAGATGGAGGCGATGGAGCGTCACCGCGCTGTTCTTGAGGAAGAGGAGCGCGCGGTGGCGAAGGCTGGTGAGCGCTTGAAGGCGGAAGGCGCGGAAATCCAGGGCGAGCGGGCCAAGGCCGATGCCCAGATGGTGGTGTTGAAGCGGGAACAAAAGGAGCTCACTCCCCAGATTCCGACGGAGGTTCTAGAAACCTACCGCGTGCTCAGCACGCATCGGAGTGGAATCGCTGTCGCGCCGGTAGCACAGGGCGCCTGCCAGATGTGCCACATGAATCTGCCGCCCCAGCTCTTTATTGATCTCCAGAAAGACGAGCAATTGCTCCACTGCCCCGCCTGCCAGCGGATAATTTACTGGGTAGGGCACGAGGCGTACAAATCTGCGGCGGAACGGGCCAAGGAGTCCGGTTAGGTGGGCGAGACGAGTCAGGGCGACCGTCAGCGGCTAAGTAGGTTCCTCAAGGCGGTGGGGGAACGACTTCCTCTGAACCTGCTCCCCCGTGAGTGGTCCGGGATGAGTCGTGAGGAACTGCGCCGTCTCTTTGTGAGATTCGCGGAGCACGTGCGCACCTGTCAGGGCTGGGCGGACTTTGAGCCGGCGAAGGGGAGAAAGACGGTTGCCTCCCTTTACACGGACGGCGCATCCCGGGGCAACCCGGGACCGGCCGGCGCGGGTGTGCTCCTGCTGGACGAAAAGGGGCGACCTATCTTCGAACTCAATCGGTTCCTCGGGAAGGCAACCAACAACGAGGCCGAGTACCAGGCCCTCATTGCCGGTCTGGAAGCGGCCGAGAAGCTCGAACTCAGCCGGCTGCGGATCTTCCTCGACTCGGAACTGGTCGTAAGGCAGCTTCATGGCGAGTACCGGGTGCGGAACCCGCGGCTCCAGCCACTTTTCGACGACGTTGCCTCGCGATTGCAGCGACTTAGCAGCTATGCTATCATGCATGTGCCTCGCGAACGAAATCAGGAAGCCGATCGACTCGCCAACGAAGCGGTCGATCGTGGTCTTCGAGGAGGGCCGACCGAGCAGTACCGTTCTACATGGCGAGAATAGAGCAGGTCAAATGATCGCTGCCCCGACTTCCCTGAGCGGGAGGCGGGGGGGAGGAAAGTCCGAGCTCCACAGGGCAGGGTGCTCCGTAACGCGGAGTCCCGGCGACGGGAGGAAAGTGCCACAGAAAATAAACCGCCGCGAGGGGAGGCGAAGGTCTCCTCTCGAGGTAAGGGTGAAACGGCGAGGTAAGAGCTCACTGGTCCCGGTGGTGACATCGGGGCTCGGTAAACCCCACCCGGAGCAAGACCAAATAGGAGAGCGTCGAGGGTGGCCCGCCCGAGCTCTCGGGTAGGTCGCTTGAGGCCCCGAGCAATCTGGGTCCCTAGAGGAATGATCATTGTCCCCGGGTAAGCTCGTCCCGGGGAAACAGAACTCGGCTTATGACCTGCTCTATTCTCCTCTTTTTTTGCGTTCCCCGACCTTTCACTGGTTTGTCGGACCTTGACTTTCCATGACCCGCATCGTGGCTATCATTGCGGCCGCCGGTCAAGGGCGGCGTCTGGCGGCGGCCGTGGCCAAGCAGTATCTCTCCGTCGGCGGCATGCCGATCCTCGCTCGCACCTTGAGGGTGTTTGACGGGAATCCCCTGGTGGAAGGGATCGTTCTGGCGGTGGGGGCGGACCAACGGGAGGCACTCGAGGAGAGGATTCTGCGCTCCTATCCTTGCCGGAAGCTGCTCGAGGTGGTCCCCGGGGGTGCCGAACGGCAAGAGAGTGTGGCCCGAGCCCTGGAGGCGGTTTCTCCCGGGTGCGAGGTGGTGGTGATCCACGACGGGGTGAGGCCACTGCTCAACCAGCAGCTCCTGACCGCGGTGATTGAGGCAGCGCGACGGTCCGGCGCGGCCATGGCTGCGGTGCCGGCGCGGGATACGGTGAAGGAGGTGGAGGCGGGCCTGGTGCGGGCGACCCTTGACCGTGGTCGCATCTGGCTGGCCCAGACTCCCCAGGCCTTCTTCACGGAGCTCATCCGGCGTGCTCACGAGGCGGCTGCAAGAGAGGGGATCCGGGGCACCGACGACGCCGCCCTGGTTGAAAGGCTGGGGGCGTCGGTTGAGATCGTGCCCGGGTTCGAGGAGAACATCAAGGTGACCACGGCGGCGGATCTGATTTATGCCGAAGCGGTTCTTACGGCGCGAGCGACCGGAGGGGAATAGGACCCAGAGTTGCGCAGATCGACGCCGATATTTCCATGGGAGCACACGCGGTAGGACGCAGATGAACAGAGTTAGTTTTCGGACACGAGGGAACGATGCTCGGCTGACCCACGCCGAGTCACGTGTCACTGATAACGTATAACCTGCCCCCCGGAGGCATCTGACCTCATGATTCGCATCGGCTTTGGCTACGATGCCCACAGGTTGGTCCCGGGGAGACCCTTACTTCTCGGCGGGGTGGAGATCCCCTTTGACCGAGGCCTGCTGGGTCACTCAGATGCCGATGTCCTGCTTCACGCTATCTGCGATGCCGTCCTGGGCGCCGCCGCCCTCGGCGACATCGGGACCCATTTTCCGGATACAGATTTGCAGTGGGAGGGAGTGTCCAGTCTCGTTCTCCTCCACAACGTGAGGGATCTGCTTGGAGAGGCGGGCTTCGAGGTGTACAATGTGGACTCGACGATCGTGGCCCAGGCGCCTCGATTGGCCCCGTACGTCCCCCGCATGAGCGCCACCATAGCCAAGGCTCTCGGAGTCGCGGCGAAGCAGGTGAGCGTCAAGGCGAAGACCACCGAAGGGATGGGATTCACCGGAACCGGGGAGGGAATGGCCGCCTACGCGGTGGTGACCATCAGCGACACAATCAAAGCGGGTGAGACGGATGGCTGAGCTCCGGATTTACAACACCCTTACGAATCAGAAGGAGGTCTTCACTCCTCTGCGGCCCGGACGGATCCATATGTACGTCTGCGGCATCACCGCCTACGACGTCTGCCATGTGGGTCACGCCCGTTCGGCCCTTGTTTTCGATGCTGTCTACCGGTACCTGCGACACAGTGGCTACGAGGTGGTGTTCGTCCGAAACTTCACCGATGTGGACGATAAGATTATCAAACGAGCCCAGGATGAAGGCACCGATTCCCAGACCATCGCCGAGCGTTACATCAAGGCCTTCTACGAGGACATGGATCGGCTCGGAGTAGAACGACCCACCCATGAACCGAGGGCTACCGAGTTCATCACCCAGATGATCGAATTGGTCCAGAGGCTCGTCGAGACGGGTCATGCCTATCCGGCGGGAGGCGACGTCTATTTCGCCGTGAATACCTTTCCCGACTACGGCAAGCTCTCCAAGCGAAGCCTTGATGAAATGATGGCGGGGGCTCGCGTGGCCATCGACCCCAACAAACGAGACCCCATGGACTTTGCCCTCTGGAAGGCGAGCAAGCCGGGGGAGCCATCCTGGCCCAGTCCCTGGGGGCCGGGGCGTCCCGGTTGGCACATCGAGTGCTCTGCCATGAGCGCCGGCTACCTGGGGCGGAGCTTCGATATCCACGGCGGCGGCATGGATCTCATCTTTCCCCACCACGAGAACGAGATTGCCCAATCCGAAGCGGCCTACGGCACCACCTTCGCCAGGTACTGGGTTCACAACGGCTTCGTAAACATCAACCAGGAAAAGATGTCCAAGTCCCTGGGGAACTTCTTTACCATCCGGCAGGTCCTCGAACGTTACCAACCGGAGGTGCTGCGCCTGTTCCTTCTTTCCACCCACTACCGGAGTCCTGTGGACTTCTCCCAGGAGGCCATGGGGGAAGCCGAGCGGCGTCTGGAGCGGCTCTATCAGACACTGGAGCAAATGGGGAATGTCACGGTTCAGGGGGCGACATCGCCTTCGGCAGCCAGCTCGGAAGTGGGTGAGCTGCGAGAGAAGATTGATCAGCTTGCCGCTCGATTTCAGGAGGAAATGGACAACGACTTCAATACAGCAGCTGCCACGGGACATCTTTTCGATGTGAGTCGGGCTTTGAATCGTGTCCAGGATGCATGTGGGGGGAAGCCGGACGGGGACACAGCCGCCCTTCTCGTCGAGGGCGCCCGGCGCCTGAAAGAGCTGGCCGGAATCGTCGGATTACTCCAGGCATCACCTGAATCGTTCTTTGCGGAGGAGCAACGGCTCCATCTCGCGGCCGCGGGGATCGATGAACACGAGGTGGAGCGCCTCGTCGCCGAGCGGACTCGGGCCCGCAAAGAAAAGAACTGGGCGCGGGCGGACGAGATCCGGGAGATGCTGGGCCGCATGTCGGTCACGCTGGAAGATGGGCCCGGGGGCACCAAGTGGCGCATCAGACCGGCGTCCTGAGGCATAACCTGCGGAGGGAAGTCCGCCAAGCATTGTCTTGAAATACCTGATTCGCATAGGTCGGACGGGGGAACTTGGTCCCTCGCTGAGCACAAGGCGAGACACCCCCAGCGGTGAAAGGAGGTAGAAGCGGCAGACGGGTCTGGGGCTGGAGGGTCGCCCCGGGGTTTTGGTCAGACAACAAGACAACGAAAAAGGAGGTCGAGATGAGAAGACTTACCATCGTGGCAATGACATTCCTGTTTGTCCTCAGTCTGGCTGGAGCAGCCATGGCCCAATCGGCAAGCAAGGATGAATGCGTCGCGACATGTAAAGCGGCGGCAACGCTGGTCAATGACAAGGGGCTTGATGCCGCAATCGCCGAGATCAACAAGAAGGACGGCAAATTCGTCTGGAAAGACAGCTATGTCTTTCTCATGGATCTGGATGGCAAGATGCTGGCCCACCCCGTGAGCTCCGCTCTTATTGGAAAAGACCAAACGGGACTGACTGACAAGGCAGGAAAGCCGTTCATCAAGGAGTTTGTCGAGGTCGCCAAGACCAAGGGCGAGGGCTGGGTGACATACATGTGGCCCAAGCCCGGTGCTGAGGCCGCGGTAAAGAAGCTCACCTATGTCTACCGTGTTCCCGGAAAGAATCTGTTCGTGGGTGCTGGCATCTATGAGTAGCTGAGTGAGAGAACGACCGAGGGCGGGACGATGCTCCCGCCCCATTTTCTTGATCTCTATGTTCCTCAGCCCTTGTCATGTCTTGACCCTCCGTCCGTGCCCCCTCGCCACACCTCCCGAAAGGCAACCTGTACTCGTGTGGCATCCACCATCGCTTCCGTGGCGTTCTCTGATATAATGTGCGTTGTTTTGTCGATTCACCCGAGATCCATGGACGCATTACCTGTTGTGATGGCCGAGCGAATCTGGAGTGCTGCCCGATGAACGACGAGGATAGGACCCAAGAGCAACTCCTGAGCGAGGTGAGGGAGCTACGAGAGCGCGTTGGCAGACTGCGAGCGGTGGAGGAGGCTTTAAGGGAGAGCGAGACGAAGTTCCGCACCCAGTTTCACCTGTCTCCTCAGCCCGTTGCTATCACCGAGGCGAAGACGGGCAGGTTGATCGATGTGAATGACAAATACTGTGAGTTGACTGGCTGCGAGAGGGCGGAGCTCATCGGGCGGACGACGCCGGAGCTCGGCTTTTATCCCCAGGGGGACCGGGATAGGTTGGTCAGGGAGCTAGAGTCGTCGGGCGAGGCTCGCGGCCTGGACATGCAGCTCAAAATCAAGGGCGGGACGATCCTGACTGTGCTCATGTTCGCCCGGGTGATCAAGATCGAGGGTGAGCCGTACATCCTTAATTTGGTCGTGGACGTGACGGAGCGGAGGCGGCTTCGGGCTCAGCTCGAACAGGCCAGGAAGATGGAGGCGATCGCCACCCTCGCCGCGGGTATTGCTCATGAGTTCAACAATGCCTTGACCGGCATCATCGGCAACCTCGACCTGCTCGAGATGATTTTGCCCAGCAACGACCAGGCAGGAAACTACCTGAAACCCATGAAGAGCTCGGCGTTCCGGATGGCCAGGCTCACCAGCCAGCTACTCGCGTACGCCCGCGAAGGGAAGTACCAGACGCGGATTTTGTCTCTGAGTGACTTTGTTGAGGACATCCTTCCCGTCCTGCGGCACGGAATCCCTTCCGAGGTTCGTCTGGAGACCGATCTGCCGCACCACGTGCCCCCGGTCGAGGCCGATCCGACGCAGATGCAGATGGTTCTCTCCGCGGTGGTGGCCAACGCTGCGGAGGCGATCGAGGGGAGAGGGCGGATTCGCGTCAGCACGGGCAACGAGGAGATCACGGAGGAGGCGGCCAGGCAGCACCCTGATCTCACGCCCGGTCTCTACGTTCGCCTTCGGGTGGAGGACGACGGGAAGGGGATGGATGAGAACACACGAGGCCGGATGTTCGAGCCTTTCTTCAGCACCAAGTTCCATGGGCGGGGCCTCGGCATGGCCGCGGTGTACGGGATTGTCAAGAATCACAACGGCTGGATCGGCGTGGAGTCCGAGCCAGGCAAGGGCACCATTGTCAGTGTCTATCTGCCGGTGGGTGAGAACGCGAGCTGAGACGAGATCGGCACAACGGGGTTCGTATTATGACAGATGAGCTGAAGACACGACAACACCTCACCTCGGATATGGTCGGGCGAAAAGGGCATGCTGCCGAACCGGTAAGGTCATCGAAGAATGGCCAACGGGAGGAGGAAAGCCAAGAACAATACCGCACCCTTCTCGGCGACGTGCTTGATAGCTCTCCTGTTGGCGTCATCATTCTTGACCCCCAGTTGCGGGTGGTATGGGTCAACCGGGCCCTTGAGCGCTACTTCGGTTTGCGACGGGAGGAGCTCATCGGCCGGGATAAGCGGCTGCTTATCAGGGAGCGAATCAAGCGGATTTTTGCGGAGCCTGAGACTTTTGCGGACAGGGTGCTTGCCACCTACAGAGACAATTCCTTCGTCGAACAATTCGAATGTCGCGTCCTCCCGGAGGGCCGGAGAGAAGAGCGCTGGCTCGAGCACTGGAGTCAGCCGATCCGAACCGGTGTTTATTGTGGCGGTCGGGTCGAATGCTATTACGACATCACCGCCCGCAAGGGCGCGATGGATGAGCTGAGGGTCCAGACGGCATACCTGGAAAAGCTGATCGAGAGCGCTCCCGAGGCGATCGCGGTCCTAGATTCCAGCGATCGGGTGGTGAGAATCAACCGGGGGTTCACCGAGCTCTTCGGGTACGGGCCCAAGGAGGCGAGGGGCCGGCTGATCAACGATCTCGTGGCGCCGCCGCACCTCTTGGATGAGGCGCAGCGCTGCAGTGACATCGCCATGGCCGGGGGTACGGTGAAGGCGGAGAGCGTCCGCCGCCGCGCCGACGGGACCCTTGTCCATGTCGCCATCCTGGGAACCCCCATCTCGGGCGACCACGGACCGTCGGGAATCTACGCCATTTATCAGGACATCACCGACCGGAAGAAGGCCGAGGCGGAGCGGCGGAGCTCTGAAGATAAGATGCGGCTCATAATTGAGGCCTCTCCCATCGGCATCCGTATCGTTCAGCATGACCGATACGTGTACGTCAATCCGGCATGTGTCGCCATGTATGAATACGACAGCGCTGAGGAACTTCTGGGGCAGCCCGTCGAGGCTCTGTACGCCCCTGAAGACCGCGAGGTCATTCGGCGGCGCCGGCAGGCGCGCCTGGCAGGCGATGAGGTCCCCAACTTCTACGAGGCGAGAGGGATCAAGAAGGGTGGAGAGTGTTTCGACATCGCCGTCTGGGTCGCAGTGATCGACTACCAGGGAGAATCGGCAGTCCTCACTTTCGTGGTGGACACGAGCGCAGAGAAGACGCTCCGCGCCCAACTCCTCCAGGCCCAGAAGATGGAGGCCATCGGCACCCTTGCGGGCGGAGTGGCCCATGATTTCAATAATCTGCTTCAGGCGATCCAGGGCTATGCGGAGCTGCTCCTGCTGGATAAGCGCAGAGAGGAGCCCGGGAGTCGAGAGCTCCACGAAATCGTCCGCGCCGCCAAGCGGGGTGGAGAGCTCACCCGGCAGCTCCTCACGTTCAGTCGAAAACTGGAGAGCATGGTCAGGCCTGTGGATCTGAACCGCGAGGTCCAGGAAATATCTAAGCTGCTGGCGCGAACTATTCCGAAGATGATTGAAATCCAGCTGCATCTCGCCGAAAATCTTAAGATCGTCCATGCCGACCCGGTGCAGATAGAACAAGTGATCATGAATCTGGCGATCAACGCCAAAGATGCCATGCCCACGGGCGGCAATCTCACCATCGAAACCAGAAACGTGCGGCTTGACCGGAGACATTCCCGCCGGCATCAGGGTGTGAAGCCCGGGAGGTACTGCCTCCTGGCGGTGACTGACACGGGCCACGGTATGGACCAGGAGACTCTGGAGCATGTGTTCGAGCCCTTTTTCACCACCAAGGGGGTGGGTAGGGGAACGGGGCTGGGGCTCGCCACGGTCTATGGGATCGTCAAAAGCCACGGGGGGCATGTCGCGTGCAGCAGCGAACTCGGGGCAGGGACACGATTTGAGATCTACCTGCCGGTGGCAGACGAGGAAGAAGAGGAAGTCCGGGAGGTCAGAGATGCGGAGGCACCTGTAGGGTTTGGCAGTGAGACCATCCTGCTCGTCGACGACGAGGCATCGGTTGCAGCGCTCGCAATCGAGATCCTGAAGAGGTCGGGATACACGGTCCTTGCCGCTCCGGACGGGGAAACGGCGCTCCGAATCTACGAGAAAGAGAGGGAACGTATCGCTCTGGTGATCCTGGATCTCATCATGCCCGGAATGGGCGGGAGCCGTTGCCTGGAGGAGCTCGTGCGCATGAACCCTGCAGTCAGGGTCCTCGTCGCCAGTGGCGTGGTTGCCGATGGATACAGGCAGGAGGTCCTTGATGCCGGGGCCAGGGATTTTCTCCAGAAGCCTTACGAAGTGAACGAGCTCGTCCGGCGAGTTCGGAACGTGCTCGATGAGGAATAAGAGAAGGATTAACCCATGCCTTTGCGAGATCTCTTTTCGAGAAAAAAGACCTGCGACCTCCTCGTCAACGTGGAGGGAAGAGTTGTCGAACGGTACAAGCACTTCAAGGACTTCCTGCGCCATAACCGTGACTCCTTGAGCCTCATCGCCCGACTGGAGCAGACGTACCATTCCGGAACTCCCTTCAGCATGGGCGCCGTGAAAAGAGCCTACGACGAGCTGATGCAATCAACCCGGAGCCTCATCGAGGCTTTGAACGGGATATCAAGAGAGAAATACCGTGAACTTCCCGCCGTCTGCGAGCGCATCGATGAGGAAGTCGCTCGGATCTTCAACCTTGCACCTTCTCCGCCCGCCGGCGATCTGGTACTTCCGCTCGAGGCGCTGCGACCTGACATGGTCAGCGTCGCAGGTGGAAAGGCGACGAATCTGGCGACGATCCACACCGCGCTCGGCATCCCCATTCCAGCGGGCTTCGTGATCACTGCTTATGCCTTCGAGCGCTTCCTGTACGAAACCGGACTGGCGGGCCCCGTCGAAAAGATCCTCGCTGAGATAACCCCGGAAATGACCGAGGAGATGCAGGAGAAGTGCATCACCCTGCAGAATATGATTCTGAGCACTGAAGTCCCGGCGGCTCTTGCCGGGGGGATTTTCAGGTCTTATGCGGCGTTAGAGGCGAAGACCGGAAAGAGCGTTCGCATTGCCATGAGGAGCAGCGCTGTGGGCGAGGACACGGAGGCCTCGTTTGCCGGGCAGCATCGCACCGAGCTTAATGTCACCGGAGAGAACATCCTCGATGCCTACAAGGCCGTCGTCGCCAGCAAGTATTCCCCTAGGGCGATAGTCTATCGGCTTCGCTACGGCCTCGACGACCAGGACACGCCCATGTGCGTCGCGGGTATCGCCATGGTGGATGCCCGGGCGAGCGGGGTGCTCTACACCGTGGACCCCGCGACCTCGGACTCAGGATTGGCCAGGATCAGCGCCATCTGGGGTCTCGGTGAACACCTCGTGAGCGGGGCGGCCTCTCCAGATCTCTTCTGGGTCGACAAGAACACACAGGAGATCAGGAGACGGGGGATCAGCAGAAAAGGGGAGCGGCTCGTCAGTCTCGAGCACGGCGGCACGGCGCTCGAGGAAGTGCCTGAGGATGAGCGAGAGCAGCCTTCCATCGACGACGATACGGTCCGCCTCTTGACCCGCTACGGGCTCATACTTGAGACGTACTTCCAAAGGCCCCAGGACGTGGAATGGGCCGTCGACCGGGGCGGTGCACTCTTCGTCCTCCAGTCGAGACCGCTCGGCGTGGGAGAGGCAAGGCGTCGAAGGGAGCCCATGTCGCTCGACCTCGCCCATCACCCGACCCTCCTGTCGGCCGGCAGGATGGCCTCCAGGGGGACTGCTTCGGGCATCGTTGTGGTAGCTGACGGCAAGGATCTGAGCACGCTCCCGGAGGATGCCATCCTCGTCGCCAGGACGGCCTCGCCGGATTACGCCAAGTACATGGATAGGGTGAAGGGGCTCATCACCGACGTGGGCAGCGTGGCCAGTCACCTTGCCTCCATCGCCCGGGAATTCGGGGTACCAGTCATCATCGACACCAAGATTGCAACGTCCGCGCTCCGGGACGGCCAGGGGATCACCATGGTGGCCGACACTGCGACAGTTTACGACGGCCTTGTTCCTGAACTGGCTTCCGACACGAGACCAATCAAAAAGCACGTGTTTGACAGCCCCATGTACCGCCGGATGCGAGCCCTGCTCGACAGGATTTCACCCCTAAACCTCACGGATCCTAAAGACCCTGCCTTTTCTCCGGACGGTTGCATGACCGTGCACGACCTCATCCGCTTTTCTCATGAGCGGGTCATGAAGGAGATGTTCCTACTCTCCGAGGGCGGTGTCCGGGGGGCGACTTCCATCCGTCTGAGGTCCAACATCCCTCTCGTGCTCTACTGCATCGATCTCGGCGGCGGGCTGAAAGAGATGCTCACCACCTGCGATGCCATCACTCCGGATCACATCGAATCCATACCAATGAAGTCCCTTTGGCGCGGCCTGACCCATCCCGGAATCTCCTGGTCGGGGGGGGTGAACGTGAACGTCCGCAATCTCATGACCTTGATGGCTTCGGGCGTGGCCGCTGAAGCGGCGGGCGGAGATGTCGGAGGAGACAGCTACGCCATTCTTTCCAAGGACTATCTCAATCTGAGCGCGAAATTCGCCTACCACTATGCCAACGTCGACGCCGTGTGCCCCGAGCATGCTGCCCAGAGCCACATACTGGTGCAGTTCTCGGGCGGAGCGGGGTCCTACGCGGGGCGCTCCCTTCGTATTAATTTGCTCGCCAATGTGCTCGGGCGGCTCGGCTTCACCGTCACCGTCACCGGAGACCTCCTCGAGGCGAGCCTCAAGGGGTATGACCGGACGCTCATGGAATACACCCTCGATCAGCTCGGAAGACTCCTCGCCGCAAGCCGGCTTCTTGATGTGGCCATACCCAATCAGGGCCAGGTGGAGCGGATGACTGAAGCATTTTTCAAGAAGGACTACGATTTTCTCAACCAGGGCGTGAGCGACCAACTTCCGGGTTTCTACACCCATACGGGGGAATGGCGGCCCGTCGAAGAGGACGGCCGCTCGGTCTGCATGCAGGATGGATCGAAATGGGGAACGAGGTTCTCCTCTGGCGTGGCCAACCTCATGGGCAAATTGGTCGGGGCGAAGTATCAGGAGTTCCTGGATTCTATCGGCGCCTATCACTACTTCCCCATCGCCGTCGCCAGGGAGAGTTTGGTAACCGATGCGGTGCTGAGTGTCCGCGTGAAACCCGTGGGCGGAAGCATCGACAGGGCGGGAGGCCTTGCCTTCGGCGTCAGGAACGTGGGCAACTACTTCGTCCTCAGGGTGAACGCCATCGGGGACACCTTCACCCTCTTCGAGTTCGTGAACAATCGGCGCTTGCAGCGGGCGAACGCGCACCGAGCGATCGAGACCGGCCGGTGGTATACCATCAGGGTGGAGACCTCGGGCTTCAGCCTCAGAGGGTATCTCGACAATGAATTGCTCATCGAATACACGAGCGAACGGCCGCTGAAGGGGTATGTCGGGTTGTGGGCCAAGGCCGACTCGCTCACTTTTTTCACCGAACTGGTTATCAAAGCCGATGGGACGGTCAGGAAGCTCTCCGTTTAGACAGCTTCGGCAGGCCTGAGGCGGCGCCCGTAGCCGGATGCCACAACCAATGGGGTCGCGCCCGCGTGAGCAGGCATACGTGAGGGGGGCCCCTGTCGCGCACCCCCCGCCTCGAGTCTCGGCGCGAGTCTTTCCCTTCGACACCTTCTCCACCTCGTGCACAATCCCACTTGACAAACCTGTAATGCTCCAGTAGGAATGGCGAATCGGCATATGTCAAGTGTCCCATAAGGAGCTCCTCAAGAGCCAGGTCGGCTCCGGCGCGGACGGTTGGCCGTTTTTCCGACGATGACCACGGCGGAACAGGGAAGGTTCGGTACATGGCTGGCAATGGGGCAGGGGGCGATACTCGATCGGCGGCTAGAGCGCTGATGGAGTTCAATGCCGGACTGGACCGGGAAGCGAGGCCGGAGAATCTCAACGAAAGATTCTTGGAGGGCAAGCTTGAAGAGCTCGATAGACTGGATGTCGGCCAGGGTGAGCATTACTGGCTCACCCTGGCCCGCATCACCGAGCTCGCTCTTTTCTGCGCCGGGACCTATGCCGACAACGGTGAGTTCGCGGCCGCCGGGGATCTCCTTGTAAATCCGCGGCTCATCGTGATCCATGTGAGAGGGCTTTCCGAGCCTTTAGTAAAGAATCGACGTGGGGGTGTTACCTGTCAGCTCCGCCACCTGGTGCCGACGGGGGTTGGTGTCATTGAGTGGCTGAAGGGAAATACCTGGGTCGAAATCAGAAAGGAGCCACTGCTCCCCCAACTCTACCAGCGGCTCGAGCGTTCGGGATTCTTTCCCTCGTGCTACCTCGAGTGGGTCGAACGGCGCATGAAGCGCGTCGCCGACGTTATCGCTTTCCTGGCCAGCTGGGATCTCCCTGAGGGATGTGACGTTGGCCCATGTCTGCGCTCCCCGTCTCGCCGGGAGTCGGCGTTTGTGGAAGAAAACCTCTGTCGGTTCAGCTGGAGCGTCTTCGTCGGGCTCGGAGAGGAGCTCGGCAGGCTCGGTCGGGATGGCACACAGCATAGCCGCTCCACCTGCCAATCGGCGGGGGTCCTGTTCCGGGACGCGTCGCGGCCGCCTCCGCCGTTCGCGTGGCCGGGGTCGCTTGAGATGATCGCCTTCGAAAAATGAATCTCCCCAACCTCATCGTTCTCTTCCGCGGGGATCCAGTGCTGATCAACACCTACCACACCCTTTGCCAGCCGGAGGGGATGACACCGGGCCAGAAGATCGCTGCCTGTTTCATTGACTTCGTGGCGTCACCAGAGGGGCAAACGCTCATTCGGGACTACGGCAAGGAACGCTACGGCGAGGCGTTGTATAACGACGCCGCCTACGCTGCCAAGTTTACCCACTGAGTCCGGCTGGGGGTGCTACAGAACTGTCCGCCCACCTATTTCGCCTTCTCTTTCTTCTCGATCTTGGCCCAGGTATCCCGCAGCGTCACGGTGCGGTTGAAAACGAGTTTCTCCGGTGTGGAATCGGAATCAACGGAGAAGTAGCCAAGGCGCTCGAACTGGTAGCGACTGCCCGGCCGGGCACCCTTGAGGCTCGGCTCGATCCGCGCATCGCTCACCACCTCCAGTGACCGAGGATTGACAAAGGCCCGAAAGTCCGCGTCCTCGCCCTGTTCGCTCGGGTCGGCGACCGAGAGGAGGTGCTCGTAGAGACGCGCCTCCGCCTCGACGGCGTGGGCGGCGGAGACCCAGTGGAGCGTGCCCTGGACCTTGCGGCCGTCGGGAGAGGAGCCGCCCCTGGTGGCGGGATCGTAGGTGCAGTGAAGCTCCACCACCTCGCCAGTCTTCGGGTCCTTCACCACGTCGGTGCAGGTGATGTAGTAGCCGTACCGGAGGCGGACCTCCCGGCCGGGAGCGAGACGGAACCACTTCTTAGGCGGGTCTTCCCGGAAGTCTTCCCGCTCCAGGTAGAGCACCCGCGAGAAGGGGACCTGTCGGGTGCCCATGTCCGGGTCCTCGGGGTTGTTGATGGCCTCGAGTTCCTCCACCTGACCCTCGGGGTAATTGTCGATCACCACCCGCAGGGGCCGAAGCACCGCCATGACTCGCGGCGCCCGGCGGTTGAGATCCTCCCTGACGCAGTACTCGAGGAGGGCGATATCCACCATGCTGTCCTTGCGAGCAACACCGATCCGCTCGCAGAAGGCCCGGATCGCCTCGGGCGTGAAGCCGCGCCGCCGGAGGCCGGAGATGGTGGGCATCCGCGGGTCGTCCCAGCCCCTCACGTAGTCTTCGTTCACGAGCTTCAGGAGCTTGCGCTTGCTCATAACCGTATGGGTGAGGTTCAGACGGGCGAATTCGATCTGCTGGGGGCGGTAGATCTCCAGTTCCTCGATGAACCACTCGTAGAGAGGACGATGATCCTCGAACTCCAGGGTGCAGATGGAGTGGGTGATGCGCTCGATGGAGTCGCACTGGCCGTGGGCGAAGTCGTAGGTGGGGTAAATGCACCACCTGTTGCCGGTGCGGTGGTGCTCGGCGTGGAGGATCCGGTACAGGACCGGGTCCCGCATGTTGAGGTTCCCCGCGGCCATGTCTATCTTCGCCCGGAGCACCCGGGCGCCGTTCGGGAACTCGCCGGCCCGCATGCGCCGGAAGAGGTCCAGGTTCTCCTCCACCGAACGGTTGCGGTACGGACTGTCTTTCCCGGCCTGGGTCAGGGTCCCGCGGTACTCTCTGATCTCGTCTGCGGCGAGATCGCAGACGTAGGCCTTGCCCTTCTTGATAAGCTTGAGGGCGAACTCGTAAAGCTCGTCGAAGTAATCGGAGGCATAGTAAGGCCGATCGTGCCAGGCGAAGCCGAGCCAGCGTACGTCCTCCTGGATGGACTCCACGTACTCCACCTCTTCCTTGGTGGGGTTGGTGTCATCGTAGCGGAGATTGCAGAGGCCCCCGTATTCCAGGGCGAGACCGAAGTTCAAGCAGATGGACTTGGCGTGGCCGATGTGGAGGTAGCCGTTCGGCTCAGGGGGAAACCTGGTGTGCACCCGGCCCTGATATTTTCCGGCCGCCATGTCCTCGTCGATGATGTCCTTGATGAAGTTGGGAGGCGTGGTGAAGAGCGTCGCACCTTCGCTCCGCGGCTGCGTCTCGCCGGAATCTTTCCTGGATGAAGGGGGCCTGGGTTTGTCCATAGGTCCTCTCTCGTCGCGTAGTATCGCCTGAAAACCAATATAGCAGAGCCACCGGCTCGCTCGTTACCTGAGCGACCTGCTCAAACCGACGCCGCGCATTATAGTTGTCCCCTCGAGATCATTCAATAGCGGGGGAGCCCTATGGGGCGCACCCGATCATCCTGTCTCTCCCCCCGGCACCCCTCAGGGTACAGGGGCGAACAGAAGATCGGGGATTGCCACACCAGGCCCCGTGAACCTATAATTTTCGCTGGGGGTTTGGAGACCGACGAGATAAGGGAGGAGAGGAGGATCATGGAGGCGTTTCGCCTGGTGACCGACTTCGAGCCGCGGGGCGATCAGCCTACGGCCATCGACGCCCTTGTGGATGGGGTGAACCGGGGGCTCCGGCACCAGGTGCTCCTCGGCGTTACCGGGTCGGGCAAGACGTTCACTATGGCCAACATCATCGCCCGGGTCCAGAGGCCGACCCTGGTGATCGCACCCAACAAGACGCTCGCGGCCCAGCTCTTCGGGGAGTTCAAGTCCCTCTTTCCCGAAAACGCAGTGGAGTATTTTGTCTCCTACTACGACTACTACCAGCCCGAAGCCTACGTTCCCGCCACCGACACCTACATCGCCAAGGACGCCTCGATCAACGAGGCGATCGACAAGATGCGCCACTCCGCCACCCGCTCCCTTCTCGAACGTCGAGATGTGATCATTGTCGCCAGCGTCTCCTGCATCTACGGCCTGGGTTCTCCGGAGGCCTACCATGGCATGCTCCTCCACCTGGACAAAGGGCAGGAGATGGATCGGCAGGCGGTGCTCAGAAAGCTGGTGGAGATCCACTACCGCCGGAGCGACCTGGACTTTCACCGCGGCACCTTCCGGGTCCGGGGCGATGTGGTCGAGGTCTTCCCCGCCCACGAGGAGGAGCGGGCCGTCCGCATCGAGTTCTTCGGCGACGAGGTGGAGCGTATCGTAGAAATCGACCCCCTCTGGGGGAAGACGCTCCGGGAGCTCTCGCGCCTGGCGGTCTACCCGGCGAGCCACTACGTCACCACCCGACCCGCTCTGGATCAGGCCATCCGCTCCATTAAGGCCGAGCTCAAG
>Ga0335070_10003615_pt1 | contig 18054 bp, 14 predicted proteins | sample Lox_Sample_13_FD_206722 | JGI IMG/M metagenome (GOLD analysis project Ga0335070, IMG submission 206722) | Soil microbial communities from Loxahatchee National Wildlife Refuge, Florida, United States - Lox_Sample_1.3 | ecosystem: Environmental > Terrestrial > Soil > Wetlands | place: USA...
AGGGCCATGGTCTCGTCTTCGAGGGCCTTGATGCGCTGCTCGACGTTCTTCTCATCTTTGGCCGTTCCGGTAATGAGCTTCTCGGAGAGGTTTCGAGCGTCGCGCAGTTCCCGGTCGGCCACTTCATCCCTCACCTGACCGGCCCAGATCCGGCCTCGGTCGAAGTAATTCACGGCAGCCTCCAGATCACGGCCCGTTCGGTTCATGCTCTTCATGGCGTACTCGCTCTCCGCCCTCTCGCACCGGTGCCGGGCCATGGCATAGCAGGCCTTGGCCAGGGCGCGCTCGTACTGCTCGTAGGAAAGCGCCAGGTTGGCCCTGTCCGGATCGCCGGGGACCAGCAGCTTGTGGAGGTCGTGGATGGAATCCATCAACGCCGTCTTGTCATCCCCTGTCGCCCGTCCGGCCTGGAGCTGGAGATCGAAGACGGCCTCCCGCAGCTCGGTGGCGGCCCGTTTGGAGCGGTCCAGGAGAAAGGCCTCGTAAGCATCCTGGAGATGCCGGCCGCTGTTGTCGGGCAAATCCCGCCAGATGTTCTCCTCGACCAGAATCCAGCCGCGGAGGAACTTCGGGGCAGCCGCAACCTCATTCCGCAGCGTCTTCAACGGCCCGCCCTCTTCCGGCATCTTGTCAATCACCTTGGCCAGCGACTGGACGGCCGAGTGAACCGCATCCATGGTTGTGGTGATCTCGTACTTCCTGGGGGCCTCGCCCTTGATCAGCCTTTCGCCCATGGAGTCGGCGTCAGCCGTGGCGGTGAAACCGGCGGGTCCCGGCTCTTCATGGGCCCAGGCGTAGGCCGCTTTAAGGTTGAAGGCGGCCGCGTCCAGGTTGTAACCGGTCGTGCGCGGCAGCTTCTTCTTCCATGACTCCCTGGCCATCGCGTAATCGTGCTCGGCCAGTGCCGCGTGAGCCCGGGCGAACTCCCGGTCCAGGCGGCTCACCGCCTTCACATCCTTCTGCTCGACCTGCCGCGCGAGGTCGGTCAACCGGTAGGCCTCCGCATACAAGGGATTGGCGTGCTCCGGATTCGTCGATCGCCGCGCCTGGAGTCGCAGGAATGCGGCGGCCTGGCGCAGGTCCATTGCCGACGTCTCGAAATCCTTCCGCAGGAATTCCTCATGGGCCCAGTGAAAGAACGAGCCCGGCGTCTGGGTCAGCGGAATCCAGAAGTTCTCCTCGAGGGCGATCCAGCCGGGCGGGGCGTCGGGGGGCGCGGCCATGGGCTCGTCGGCCCGGGCGGTGTACGCGAACAGGCTCGCCACCAGCATCGCACCGATGATCTGCAATCTCATGTTAATCTCCCTTCATGGGGCTCGCCGGACGCGGAACGGAGCCGCTTTGGCGGGCGTCTCCGACCGCGTGTTGGGTTGTGACGCAAAGCTCCGCGTCGTCACTCTTCCGCGCGGCGAAGGAAGACGAATCGTTTGACGGAGCCGCTCTGAATGACCAGTCGCACGCCGTTCTGGAGATCGTGCTGCTTGAGTGCCGCGTGAAACTCAGCGACATTGTCGACCGGCTTGTCCTGCACACTCACGATGACGTCATTCGGCTGAATGCCCGCCATCGCCGCCAGCCCGTTGGGGTCCACCGAGGTGACCAGCACGCCGTGATCCACCTTGACGCCCGCGGCCTTGGCCGATTCAGGAGTGAGATTTTCGAGCGTCATGCCCAGCTCAGGGGCTGTGCTCTCGTTGTCCGACTCAGCGGGCTGGTTCTTCATCTCTCCGATCTTGATGCTGACGGTTTCATGATCGCCGTCGCGGTAGATGTCGAGCTTGGCCTTCCTGCCCGGCGTGGTGGCGGCGACCTCGTTTCGGAACTGGTTGGCGTCCTTGACGGTCTTGCCTTTGTAGCCGGTGACGATGTCACCCTGCTTCAGGCCTGCGTGAGCCGCGGGGCTGTCCGGCTGGACGTCGCCGATCAGCACGCCGTTGGTCGAGTCATACTTGAACGACTTAGCCAGGTCCTGGGTCAGGGGCTGGATGGTGATGCCCAACCAGCCGCGGGTCACATGACCGCTGTCGATCAGGCTGCTCATGACCGTCTTGGCCATGTTGATGGGGATGGCGAAGCCGATGCCCATGTTGCCGCCGGTCTGGCTGGCGATGGCGGTGTTGATGCCGACCACGCGGCCCTGCAGATCCACCAGCGGACCGCCGCTGTTGCCGGGATTGATGGCCGCGTCAGTCTGGATGAAGTCCTCGTACTGGGCGATGCGGACGTTGTCGCGACCTTTGGCACTGACGATGCCAGCAGTGATCGTGTCCGCGAGCCCGAATGGATTTCCGGCGGCCACCACCCACTCGCCAACCTTGAGCTGGTCGGAGTTTCCCAATTCAGCGGGCTGGAGGTTGTCGGCCTTGACCTTGATGACCGCCAGGTCGGTCTGCGGGTCGGTTCCGACGACTTTGGCGGGAAGCTCACGCCCATTGCTCAGCTTGACGGTGAGCTGGTCGGCTCCGGCGACGACGTGGTTGTTGGTGAGTATGTAGCCGTCCTTCCTGACGATCACCCCGCTGCCCATGCCTTGCTGGTCCGGGCTGGGCATAGGCATCTGCCCGTTGAAGAACTTGCGAAGGAGATCTTCACCAAACGGGAAGTCGTTCGGGCCGTTGCCCCAGGGCATGAGGCCGAACTGCCGGTGTTGAATGGGCTTGGCATGCTTCACCGCCTCGACGCGAACGACGGAGGGGCGGATCTCATCGGCACTGTATTCAAATGCCTCCGACAGCTCGTTGGCGGCGCGAAGTGCGGCTTGCGGAGCCTTTTGTCCAGAGTTGTTGGCATAGGCGGGAGCGGCCGCGACGGTATACGCGGCGGTCGCGATGGTCCCGCCGATCAGCAGCACCAACATTGTGCTGATCTTGGACTTACGTTGATGTTTCATGACTTGCTCCTTTTGTTCTCCGGCCCGCTGGAAGAGATGTGTGAACAGTAAATGGATACGATCAGGTGAGAGCCGGGGTTCAAGCATGGGATGCATTGCCTGGAAGTGGACCGGACTGTCTGACTATAGTCAGGGTGGAAGAGCGTTGGCATGCGCGGGGACAATGGGGGGGCAATTCGTGCGCGTCCACTCGGTGCGATTTCACGTTGCTGAAATCCTTTCATAAAGACCGCGACAAAGCTATGGAATCCGGGAACTTGCTTACTAGAATTTCTTATCGCATGGTTGGAGTTGCGCCGGACGGGCTCGGCGCAGAGTGATTCGTCGGACCCGGTTGAGGGCGGGCGCGGGTCCCAACAAGCCAGCCATAGCGACCAACTTACGCCAGACGAAAGGAGTCGTTGCAGGCGCCATGTGCGCTCAAGCGGATGGCGCGCGGATGAGAAGCACGAGAGTTCCGGAGTGCCCGCCAGCAGCCGCGGCGGGAGGGAATGCACCCGGGCGGATTGCGGCTCCGGATTGTGCATGACTGCCGGGGAGGTAACGCATCATGATCGCGGGATTCATGATTCTGATATCGACGGTGAACGGCGTTCCCGATTCCTGGGTCGAACGAACCTCGCAGCTCGAGTCGCGGCATGACGCCAGGGCCGTGGGCGACTCGGGCCGGTCGCGCGGCGAATTTCAAATCAAGAAGCGGACGTGGGAACACTACAGCCGCGCGCCGTGGCGCGTCGGGGCGCATGATCCGGTTAAGTCGAGACGGGTGGCCAAGCTGATCCTCGAGGACTGCGCCCGCGCCTGCAAACGAGACGGCAAGCGGGTCACATTCGCGAATGTCCGCTGGTATTACCGCCACGGCGGGTTCTGACGGCGCCGCCTCACTTGCCATGCGCACCGCCGGAGGTCGGGTCGCCGCATTCGGCCGCCGAACCGGCCTCTGAAACGGCGTCATCGCGACGGCTCTCTCTGATGGTCCTGATTCGCCGGATCAGCCATAGGACGGCCCCCACGATCGCGATCGCCGCGAGGACGTAGGTCTCATAGCGCTTAATGTGCTCGAACACATGTTCAGCCGCCGCGCCGAACAGAAAACCGAGCCATCCGATGGTCACAGACCACACCAACGCACCGACGCCGTTCAGCACGGCAAACCGCCTGGCGTCAAAGCCCATCGCCCCCATGACGATGGGCGTGAGCGTTCGCGTGCCGGGCACGAAGCGGAAGCCGAGCATGAGGAGATTCTGTCGCCTGTGGATCAACTCACGGATTTCAGCCGCCCTGGCGCGCCATTTTCGTCGGCGTTCGACGAAGACTATCCCCTTGGCGCGTCCCAGGTGGAACCAGATCTGATCGGCGAGGAACGATCCCAAGAAGGCCACAATGATGACGTTGTGCAAGGCCAGATAACCACGATGAGCCGCGAAGCCGGCGAGGATGAGGAAGGTTTCGCCCTCCAACAGCGCGCCGATGAAGAGGGCGGCATAGCCATATTGGGTAATGAGGAGCTCGACGGTCATGTGGTCCTCGTCGCCGTGGAGAGCATAGGCGCGTTCGGCCGGTACGAACGATAGCAAGCATACGATGCCCGGCCGACTTCGCCAAGAAGGCGGTGAGGATATGCAGCCCTCCGGCATCGGTTCTCCACGGCGAATCCGAGGGAGTGGACAGGCTCAACAGGAGATGAACGCCTCCGGCAACGCCGGCGGGCTCTCCACAAAAGGGCATGGCCGTGCCAGGCTACGACCCCGCGACGGCCATGGAGTGCTCTCAGGGGAGTGGTCAGGGAAGAACGAGGCTAGTCGTTTTCCTCCTCGTCCTCCTCCTGCCGGGCCGCGGGCTTCTGAGCCTGCTTCGTCGGTCCGGCCTTGGCCGTTGTGCCGGCCTTTTCTTTGGCAATCGTCATGGCCTTCTCGAACCGCGGATCGCCGCGAAGGTTGTCCAGATCGGTGTCCGTCTTCATGAGGCTGAGGACATCCTGACCAACACCGCTGACCCCCTGTTCGGCGGCGCGGAAGAGGTGTTGGAAGGCCTTGTCCTTCTCGCCCAGCAGCGAATAGGCACAGGCGACGTTGTAGTTGGTCAGGCCGGTGTCGGCCAACTCGCGGGCCTGCAGAGCATACTCCAGCATCGCCTGGTAGTCCTTCTTGTCGTGAGCCGCCATCATCTTGCTGGTGAGGTTATTGACATCCTGCTGCGCCTTCGGTTCCGCGGCGGCCTTGGCGCGCTGCGGACCTGCGGCCAGCGCCGCGCTGCCAATGGCGGTCATCATCGGGCCGTATTGCTTGATCGCCTTGTTCAGGTTGGGCAGGCCGGTCAGGGCCATGCGCAGCGTCATCTGATTCCGCGACTGGCCGACGGCTCCCCATGCGACCATGTCGGAACACAATTCTTCCGCGGGGCCGGCGACCATGCCCGCCGCGGGGTTGGCACCCGCCGCAACCTTGGCCAGCCGCCCGCAGTGGGCGACGAACATGGCGGTTGTATCCTTGGGCATCTTGGCCAGAACTTTCGCGAACGCGGCATCCTCCTGCACCGTCTTCTTGGTCTTGTAGGCCTGGATGACAGCCTTGGCGGTGTTTCGCGTGGCCGCGACCGCGATGCAATCGTCCAGTTGGACGAGGTAGATCTTCCCGAACTCCGGAATCGAATAGGCCGTCACGGGAGTGTCAGAGATGGTCACCGTCTTGGGCGGCTTCGGTTCCTTGCCGGAGACGAGCCCCGGGATGGAAAGGAACTGATCCCAAAGCGCCCGGGACTTGGCCACATCGTTCACCGCGAGGATTACACCCGCATTGGGGATGGCCGGCGGGCCGGATCTGCCGATCCGCTCCACCATGTTGCCGGGGATGACGAAGGCGCAGATCTCCCGGATATTGCCGAAGAACTCGCGGCCGATGTCCAGGCCGGTCACGTCCTCAGGGGCGCCTGCTTCCTTGGCCTTGTCGACCACGGCGCTGGCGAGCGTCGGATTGAGGCCGAACGCGAAGAGGCCGGCGACATCGGCCGGGACGCCGGCCATGCTGCGCCGGCTCATGGGCGGCAGCCGCATCAGGTTGTAGGCGATGCTGTGATGGTCGTTGGCCAGGCGGACGGCGAGCTGGGCGCTCATGGTTCCGTCATGGATGCCCGCGGAGAACGTCGCCCAGCGGAGGCTGTCAAGATCGGCGATGGCGTTGGCCATGGCATAGTCCCGCTGATCTGCCTCGCCGAGGTTGGCCTTGACCAGCTTGAGAATGGCCTGCAGATCGGCGTAAGCGAACAGCGTCGCGCCGGTTCTCTGTTCGACGATCTCCTTCAAGTCTTCTCGCGTGGCCAGGCTGGCCTTGCCGGGACGCACCAGGCGGCCGACCACGCCCTCCACGAGGTCCCGGTCGGTGCCCGCGATGAACAGCCCCTCGGTGAGGACACCGGTTATCTTGCCGAGGTCGGGTACCGTGGAGCCGAAGGTGGGAAGCTCGGCGATCTTCTCGGTCGTCGGGCTGAACTGGAAAGTCGTTTCGATGATGCCGCGGAAGAGATTGGTGTCGCCGTGGTGGAGAACCATGACGCCGGTCGGGGGATTGCGTCCCGAGGGATCGAAGCTGGTCAGAGCTACAGCGCCACCGCCGAAGCTGTTGAATGCCTCGAAGATGGCCGGGCTGACTACAACTTCCTCTGGAATGCGGAAGGGGGCGGTGGAGTCGGTGCTCGGCCGTTGGGCCAGGAGATCGTGAATGTCCTTGCCGGTCAGGCCCAGCATCCCGCAGAGCTTCTCGATGACCTCGCCGGGCCGGTTGAGCTCGAAATAGGCCATGGCATTCTCCGGCATGAGCTGGGCGAAGTTCTGGGCGGCGATGTTGTCGCGGCAGCGATCGGCGCCGCACCTGGCCGCCCGCTTGAGCTCGGCGGAGAGACTCTGGGCCATCGCGACCTCATAGAGCTTTCTGGCCGCGGCGTAGTCCTTGGCCTGGTGCTCCAGGTAATAGGCCTTGTAGAGTTCGGTCGGGTCCTCCCATCGGGCAGCGGAGAGCGGCGCGGCCCCGACGGTAAAGACCAGAAGCGTGGCGATGACGGCATTTCTGAATCTGCGGAGAATCATGACATTACCTCCTGCGCGACCTTGATAAAGAGATTGTCGGTCTTTGAAGTGATCCACTTGCCATTCTTGACTGCCCCCGGCGCGAGCCCAACCGGCCCCGCCCGGCTCAGTTGTAGCGCGAATCGGTCCGAGCGGCCATTCCTCCCCAACAGGAGAAACGGAACCTCCCCGCTCTCCGCACGCGGGCTGGTCACCGCTCCGGCAGGTCCAGAAGACGGGAGTGCCGGGCGGCGTTGAGCGTGAAGCAATAGGCCGCGTCAAAAAGGGTATTGTGAGCCGGGATGGGGATATTTTCGCGGTCCGCGGCCGCAGGACCCTCAGGAGCCGTTCCGGCCGACTGATCACTCAAGGAGCGGGCTTGGCGCGTTTGGGTGCGGCTTCTTTGAGGGCTTTCTCGACCTGAGCGAGCTGTCCGGAGGATATCCTCTTGCCAGCTTTCTTCAGCATGGCGATGAAGTGGCTGATCTCCTCGGGCTCAGCCGGGTAGCCGATGTTTCCCTGGGGGCCATCCGAAGTCGTGATCGTCTTTCCGTGATCGTCCAGCAAGACCATCCAGGGGAGGCTGTCGTCTTCGGCCGCTTTCAGATCGAGACTCTGTGAAGCATCGCCGGGAGAGATCCTGGGAGGGCTGCCGGCGCGGGTCTTCCGCAGCCGCTTGGCGACGGTTTTGCCTCCGGTCATGCGGTCCACGTCAATCTTCAGGTCGATGACGTCCGACTTGATTATCTCGGCGATATCCTTGCGGGCCAGAAAATCGTCCAGCCTCCGGCACCACGGGCACCATGGCGCACCGAGGTGGACGAGGACTGTCTTTCCCTCCCCTCTGGCGCGGGCCAGGGCATCGGCCAGCGTTTTCTCGGCGTCACGCGGCTGGGCCTTCCATTTGTCCAGGAAGGCCGCGACCTTCTCCGGATCGTGATGGTCACCGGCTTCGAGCGAGCCGGTCTCCTGCCCGGCGAGGGTTTTCCCATCGCCATCCAGCACCACAAGAAACGGCACGCCTTTCTTGCGGTCGAGTCCGTACTTACCGGTGATGTCGACGTTTTTGTCGAAACGCCCGACGTCGACCATGACAAGCTGATACTCGTATAGCAGCGTCTTGGCGATGTCTTTGTCATCGGTGAACAGTCCGTGCAACTTGCGGCACCAACCGCACCAGTTGCCGCCGAACATGATCAGCACGCGCTGGTTCTCGCGAGCGGCCTTCTCGATGGCCGCCGCGATCTGGGCCTTGGCGTCGGCGGCGGAGTCAAAGATGTCCGGCTTGGCTGGCTGAGATGCCGATGTCGTGGGCTGGCTTGTCACCTTCTCCGGGGCTGCCGGACTTTGAGCGAGGACTCGCACAGGCAACCACAGCATGGGGGCGGCGATAGCGACAAGAAGGATGCGTCGAACAACGAAAGCGGTGGACAACAGCACGTTTCACACTCCTGGAGGCCAAGACAGCCCGCTCGCCGGGGCCGAAAGCTGCATGTTACAGTGATATCGCGCCGGTATGCAAATGGGGGAGCGTGAGGACGACTGTCATTTCAGCGAGACAGACCGGCGACCCAGTGGTATGCGTCGAGCAAGCCGCGTTTCACCAACTCCCACAGCACGACGCCCAGGACGATCTCGATCAGTGTGATGGTGTGGCAGACCATGATCAGCAGACCGTCTGATTCCAACAGGCCGATACCGTAGAGGATGATCGGGATAACGAAGACCCAGTTCGAGCCGGGGATCGGCAGCGGCAGCGCCAGGGCCAGGCCCTGGATGAGCATGCCGATGCCGCATGCCGTCCAGAATGGTCCTGCGACCATGAAGGTGAAACGCGGGCGGATGAGCCGCTCCAGGCCGCTGGTCCATCGAGTCAGTCGCTCGCCCAACCATCGCAACGTGTCCATGGTCACGAGATGTCGGCGAATGCGTTGGGGTAGCCAGGGATGCTGCAGCCCGGCGATCATCTGACCGCCCACGAAGGCGATCGCCAGCCCGAACGGTGTCGACAAACCGACGAACGGAACCGCGATCAACGCCAGCAAGGCCGCGATAAAGCCGAAGCCCGCTCGTCGGGTGCGATCCAGGATTTCTCCGATGGTGATGTTGGATCGGACGCGAGGGCGTCGCTCACGGCGGCGATGCGAAGGGTCCTCCGGCGGCGGCGAGCCGTCGGCGTTGGTCTCCGGTACCGCTTCGTTCCGGAGCGCCGCCAGGATCGCCGACAATTGCAGCGCGCGTTGGGGGTCGGTGGGCTGACCAAGCTGGGATTTCATAAGTAGGGACTGCCGTCCGTGCCTACGCGTCTTCGCCGAGGTATCCGATGTTCGGCGAGATGGTAACTCACTCCAGCCGGAACCGATAGCCGACGCCCGCTTCAGTTATCAGATGACGCGGATGCGAGGGGTTTTCCTCCAGCTTGTGGCGGAGCTGGTGGATGAAGATGCGGAGGTAATGCGATTCGTTCCCGTAGCCCGGTCCCCAGACCTCGTTGAGGATCTGGCGGTGGGTGAGGACGAGGCCGGCGTGCCGGACCAGCGTCGCCAGCAGCTTGTATTCGATCGGTGTCAGGCGGACGTCCTTGCCTTTGCGGCGGACCTCGCGCCGCAGCAGGTCGATGGTGATATCGCCGGCGACGATGGTGCTGGTCTCGGCGCCTGGCTGGGACTGGGCCGCGTGTCGCAGAGCCACACGAATACGGGCCATCAACTCGCCGACGGCGAACGGCTTGGCGACGTAGTCGTCCGCCCCGGCATCAAGCCCGGCGATCTTGTCGCTCTCCTGCCCTCGGGCGGAGAGGATGATAATGGGGACCGCCGTCCACTCGCGCAACCGGCGGATCACCTCCAGCCCGTCCATGTCGGGCAGCCCCAGGTCAAGCACGATTACGTCGGGTGGGCGCTGCGAGGCCGCCAGCAGGCCCTCCTTGCCCGTCGCCGCCTCGATCAATTGCCATCCCTCCGCCTCCATCGACGGCCGGATAAAACGCCTGATCGACTGCTCATCTTCGATCACGAGGATTGTGCTCGGCACCTGCGTCACGAATGATCTCCCGCCGGTTTTGACGTCTTGGGATGCGCTGCTGCGGAGGCAGCGGCGCCTTCGCCCGCCGTCATCGGGTTGTCCAGCATCGGCGGTGCGGGAGAACGCGGCAACGTGAACCAGAACCGCGCCCCGCCGGTCGGCCGATTCTCCGCTCCGATCTCGCCCTGGTGAAGCCTGACGATGGCCAGGCAGATAGCGAGTCCCAGGCCGCTGCCGGTCCGGTCCGTGGCGGGCTGGTCGCGGTAGAATTTCCGGAAAACATCGCATTCCGTACCGCGCTGGAGGCCCGAACCCTCATCCAACACTTCGACCAGCATGCGATCGGGCTGGGCTTGGACGACGATGCGGATGGTCGTTCCGGCCGGCGTGTAGCGGGCGGCGTTTTCCAGCAGGTTGGTGAAGACCTGTTCGAGCAGGACACCGTCGACGTATACAAGCGGCAGGTCCGCGGGCAGACTGGTTTCGACCTTGTGACGGCTGAGGGCTTTCTCCATCCTGGTCAGCGCGGAGCCTACCACCTCCTCCAGCGGGTACCACTCGCGGTGCAGTTGCACGCTGCCGGATTCCAGTCGCGTCATCTCCAGGAGGTTGCCCACAAGCTGATTGAGGCGGGCGCTCTCGTCACAGATCGAGGTCAGAAGCTCTCGCCGGGTACGCTCGGCCATGCCCGCGGGGTCGTCGAGCAACGCGCTGGCCGCTCCGGTGATGGTGGCCAGCGGCGTGCGAAGGTCGTGCGAGACGGAGCTGAGCAGTGTGCTGCGCATCTGCTCGGCCTCGGCCTGGAGGCGGGCACGTTCGGCCTGCTCCGCGAACTGGGTGCGCTCCAGGGCGATGGCGAGCTGGGTGGCGAACGTTTCCAGCATGTGACGCTGGTCAGGTTCGAGCAGGTAATCGGGCTGGCGGGGGCGGAGGCCGAGCACGCCCAGCGATCGCTCGGATGCCACCAGCGGCAAGTAAATTCCCTGCACTGACGGCAGCGTGTCGGTGCCACGGCCGGCCCAGTTCTGGTGGTGAAAGACCCACTCGGCGGCGCCGCGCTCGTTGGGGCTGTCGACGAACGCGGGGGATGTCCCGCCCTGCGGCATCAATGCACCGTCACCCTGGGGCAGCAGAATGACCGTGTCGGCCTCGAAGACGTCAGCGATGTGGCGGCCGGCGACGCGCATCAAGGCCGCCGTGTCCGGCGCGGCGGCGAGCTGGCGGCTCATGAAATAGAGGGCGATGGTGCGGAGGTAGCGCGTGCGAACGGCCACGGCCTGGCGCCGATTGCGCTGCGTCAGCGTGCTGATCAGAATGGCGATGATCAGCATCACCGCGAACGTGACCAGATATTGGGCATCGGCCACGGCGAATCGGTAGAACGGCGGGACGAAGAGATAGTCGAAGGCCGCGATGGAAAGAACGGAGGCAAAGATCGCGGGGCCGCTGCTGAAGCGGGCGGCGACGCCGGCGACGCCCAGCAGATAGACCATGGTGAGATTGACCGGCGAGAAATGCGGCCACATGAGCCGGGCCACGGCCGTGCTCAGGATCGTCACGCAGGCGGCCCAGAAATATTCCGTCCAATTGACCTTCCGCGACATCAGGCGGGCGGCCGGCCGCGGCTGCTCCTCAGGCGCTCCTTTGACGACGTGGACCTCGATGTCGCCGCTGTGGCGGATCAGGTCGTCGACGACCGAACCGAAGAGCAGGTCCCGCCAACGCGGGCGTTCGGATTTGCCGATAACGATCTTGCTGACATTGCGACGGCGCGCGAAGGCCACGATCTCCTCGGCCACACGCTCGCCGGTGAGCGTTGCCGTTTCGGCGCCCAGTCGCTCGGCCAGTCGCAGGTTACGGCGGACCGCGGCCAGGCTTTCCACGGAGGAGGCGCTTCGCGAGGGCGTTTCCACATACACGGCCAGCCATTCGGCGTGGAGCCGCGCGGCCATGCGCCGGGCGATGCGGACGACCCGCGCCGAGAGCGGGCTCGGGCCGACGCAGACCAGAAGTCGTTCGGTGGTGGGCCAGGTCTCGCCCGCCGCGTGCCCCCGTCGCGCCACCTCCACGTCCACGTTCACGCGGTCGGCCGTCTCGCGAAGGGCCAGCTCACGGAGGGCGACCAGGCTTTCACGGCGGAAGAAGTTGGCCGCGGCGCGTTCGGCCTGCTCGGGGATGTAGACCTTGCCTTCGCGGAGGCGCTGCAGGAGGTCGTCCGGCGGCAGGTCCACCAGCTCGATTTCGTCCGCGCGTTCGATGACCGAATCCGGGATGGTCTCCCGAACCAGAATGCCCGTGATCTGGGCGACGATGTCATTGAGCGATTCGATGTGCTGGACGTTGACGGTGGAGTAAACGTCAATGCCGCTGTCCAGCAGTTCGATGACGTCCTGCCATCGTTTGGCGTGCCGCAGGCCCTCGGCGTTGGTGTGGGCCAGCTCGTCGACGAGAATCAAGGCCGGTTTGCGCTGAAGGGCGGCGTCCAGGTCGAACTCGCGCAGGCGGATGCCGCGGTAGTCCACCCATCGGGAAGGCAAGACCTCCAGCCCTTCCAGCAGGACATCGGTCTCTTTGCGGCCGTGTGTCTCGACGTAGCCGGCGACGACATCCGCGCCGTCGGCGCGGCGTTTGCGGGCGGCTTCCAGCATGGCGTAGGTCTTGCCCACGCCGGCGCAGGCGCCGAAGAAGATCTTCAGGCGGCCGCGCTGCTGATCGCGTTGCTCGGCCCGCACGCGGGCCAGCAGTGCGTCGGGGTCAGGACGTTGATCCGCCATGCGTTATTCGCTCGTCGTCATGCGGTGGAGGCCCATCTCCGACCGATGCGGATCATTGTCGCTTATCGGTGTGCATATGTCATCAAGGGCCGCGTTGAGGCACAGGACGTTGATGCGTTTCTCTCCGGTGGGTGCCCTTTCGGCATGCGTCTCGATCAGTTTGCGGAGCACTTCGGGCTCCACGCCGCGGGCCCGGGCTACGCGAGCCACCTGATAGGCCGCCGTCGGCAGGCTGATAAAGGGCGTAAATCGCCCTGCGATGACGTCGGTCAGCTCGGCCGGGATCGCCTCCGGTTGGGAATCACCATTGTTGCGGAGCGCCGCCCGGCGAAGTTGCAAACGGCGTTGAGACGCGGATCCAGGCTCCTTCCGCTTCGACATGGCTTCGTCGTCCGGTGAGGAAGTCTCTCGCGGAACGGTTGGCCGTCCCCAGAAGTACCGGGGATCGTCGTATGGCTGGCCCATCAGCTCGCCGAGGAGGTCGAAGATCACTCTTGCGGAGTTGCTCATTTGTCACCTTCCTGGGGATACCGCGGACCGGCGGCGTTGTCGCGATCCGTCGGTTGTCGGGCAAGGCCATTCAACGCCAGATTGAGGCGGAGCACGTTGACGGCCGGCTCTCCGAGGATGCCGAGCGGCCGCGGTTCCGTGTTTTCGCGAACCAGTTGACGAACCTGGTCTTCGGTAAGGCCGCGCAGCCTTGCGACGCGTGGTACCTGGTACTCGGCGGCGGCGACGCTGATGTGCGGATCGAGGCCGCTTGCTGACGTGGTGACCAGGTCCACCGGAACGGGCCGTTCGTTGCCTGGATCCGCCGACCGCAGCCTGGCCACTCGATCGCCCACTTGGTTCACCAGCTCCGGATTGGTCGGGCCGAGGTTGCTGCCGGAGGACGACGCGGCGTTGTACGGCACGGGCGTCGTGGCCGACGGCCGGCCCCAGAAGTACCTGGGATCGTCGAACGGCTGGCCGATGAGCGCTGAACCGCGGACTGTACCGTGCTCGACGATCAGGCTGCCGTTGGCCTGCCTGGGGAAGACGAGTTGAGCGACGCCCGTGACGGCAAGGGGATAGAGCAGCCCGGTCAGCAGCATCAGAACTACCGTACTTATGAGAGCAGGTCGCAGTTGAGCGTGCATGTGCTCACCTGTCTTTCGTGTGCGTCTAAGTCAATCCCAGGCCGGTCAGGATCAGGTCAATAAGCTTGATCCCGAAGAACGGCACGATCAGCCCGCCCAGCCCGTAGATCAGCAGGTTGCGCCGCAGCAGGGCGGCTGCCGGCGCAGGCCGGTAGCGCACCCCGCGCAGCGCCAAGGGAATCAAGGCCACGATAATGAGGGCGTTGAAGATCACCGCCGACATGATCGCGCTCTCCGGCGTTTTCAGGTGCATGATGTTCAGGGCGTTGAGCACGGGGTACGTGGTCGCGAAGGCCGCCGGGATGATGGCGAAGTATTTGGCCACGTCGTTGGCGATGCTGAACGTGGTCAGCGCCCCGCGGGTCATCAGCAGTTGCTTGCCGATCTCCACCACCTCGATGAGCTTGGTGGGGTTCGAGTCGAGATCGACCATGTTGCCGGCCTCTTTGGCGGCCTGCGTCCCCGAGTTCATGGCCACGGCGACATCAGCCTGGGCCAGGGCGGGGGCATCGTTGGTGCCGTCGCCGGCCATGGCCACGAGGCGGGCGCCGTGCTGATAGTCGCGAATGAGCTTGAGCTTGGCCTCCGGCGTGGCCTCGGCGAGAAAGTCGTCGACGCCCGCTTCGGCCGCGATGGTCGCCGCGGTGAGCGGATTGTCGCCGGTGATCATCACCGTCTTGATTCCCATTCGTCGCAATTGGGCGAATCGCTCCTTGATCCCGCCTTTGACGATATCCTTCAGGTGAATTGTGCCCAGGACCTTGGCGGAGGAATGCCCTTTGCCGGGCGCGGCCGCCTCGGCGACGACCAGCGGGGTGCCGCCGCCTCGCGAGATTCGGTCGACCGCTTCGGCGACCTCGTCAGGCAGGCGCCCCCCATGGCCCTCCACGAACGCGCTGATCGCGTCGGCCGAGCCCTTGCGGATCTGTCGCCCATCGATGTTTACGCCGCTCATCCGCGTCTGGGCGGTAAACGGCACAAACTCGGCGTGGAGCGACGACAGGTCACGGCCGCGGAGGCCGAATTTCTCCTTGGCCAGCACGACGATGCTGCGACCTTCGGGCGTCTGGTCGGCCAGCGAGGCGAGCTGCGCCGTCTCGGCGAGCGTTTGGACGCCGATGGCGTCGATGGGGACGAAGTTTACCGCCTGCCGGTTGCCGAGGGTGATCGTGCCGGTCTTGTCGAGCAGCAGCACGTCGACGTCGCCCGCCGCCTCGACCGCCCGGCCGGACATGGCGATCACGTTGGCCCGGATCATGCGGTCCATGCCGGCGATGCCGATCGCCGAGAGCAGCCCGCCGATGGTCGTGGGGATCAGGCAGACCAATAGCGCCACCAGCACTGTCACGGTGATGACCTGCCCCTGCCCCGCTGCTTGCAGGCTGTAGAGCGAGAAGGGCAGCAGCGTGCCCGTGGCCAGCAAGAAGATGATGGTGAATGCGGCGAGCAGGATGGCGAGGGCGATCTCGTTCGGAGTCCTCTGCCGCTTGGCCCCTTCCACCAGCGAGATCATGCGGTCCAGAAAGCTCTCGCCGGGGTTGGCCACGATACGGATGATCAGCCAGTCGGACAGCACGCGGGTTCCGCCGGTGACGGCGTTGCGATCGCCGCCGCTTTCACGGATGACCGGGGCGCTCTCACCGGTGACGGCGCTCTCGTCCACCGAAGCGACGCCTTCGACGACTTCGCCGTCGGCAGGGATGAAATCGCCGGCCTCGACGTAGACGATCATGTCCTTGCGGAGTTGGTCGGCCTGGGTGATGTAGATGTCGCCGTTCGTCAGCTTCTCGGAGGGCCGGCCATGTGGACGCTTGAGCTGGGCGGGGTTGGTCAAAACCTTGGCCAGCAGGGTCTGGCGGCTGCGGCGCAGGGCGTCCGCCTGGGCCTTGCCCCGACCCTCGGCGACGGCCTCGGCGAAATTGGCGAACAGCAGCGTGATCCACAGCCATACGCTGACCGCCAGGATGAAGCCGGGCGAATGGGCCTCGCCGATGCCGCACAGCCGCTGGATGAACAGCGCGGTCGTCAGCACGCTGACCACTTCCACCACGAACATGACCGGGTTGCGGATCTGGTGGCGCGGGTCGAGCTTGCGGAAGGAGTCGCGCACCGCCGCCCGAAGCAGCGTCTTGTCGTAGATCGTGTGAATCTTGCCGGCCATTGCGCGACGCTCCATCTCACCGTGCCGCCAACAAATGCTCGACGATCGGCCCGAGGGCCAGGGACGGCAGGAACACCAGCGCGCCCACGATGATCACCACGCAGATCAACAGCACCACGAAGAGCGGCGTGTGCGTCGGCATTGTCCCGGCGCTGACCGGCACCTTCTTCTTCCTGACCAGCGAGCCGGCGATCGCGAGGACCGGGATCACCGTCCAGAAGCGGGCGGCCAGCATCGAGAGGCCCAGCGTGATGTTGTAGAACGGGGTGTTGCCTTTCAGGCCCGCGAACGCACTGCCGTTGTTGTTGCCGCAGGACGAATAGGCGTACAGGATTTCGCTGAAGCCGTGCGGCCCCGGATTGCTCGGCCCCGCGCGGCCCGCGACGGTCACCGCCGCCACTGCCGCGCCGAGCAGCACGGCGAAGTGCGGCACCAGCGTGGCCAGCGAGGCCATCTTCATCTCGTAGGCCTCGATTTTCTTGCCGAGGTATTCCGGCGTCCGGCCGACCATCAGCCCGGCGACAAACACAGCGATGATGGCGAAGACCAGCATGCCGTAGAGCCCGCTGCCGATGCCGCCGGGTACGACTTCGCCCAGTTGCATCAGCCACATTGGCACAAGGCCGCCGAGTGGGGTGAACGAATCGTGCATCGCGTTGACCGCCCCGCAGGACGTGCCGGTCGTGGCGGTAGCGAAGATGGCGCTTCGAGCAATGCCGAGCCGAACTTCCTTGCCCTCCATGTTGCCGCCCGGCTGGGTTGCGCCGGCGGTTTGATCGATGCCGAGCGATGCCAGGCGCGGATTGCCGGCCGACTCCGCGGCGTAAGTGCAGGCCATCAGGCCCGCGAGCATGATCATCATCGCCGCGAAAACCGCCCAGCCCTGCCGTGTGTCGCCGACCATGCGGCCAAAGGTGTACGCCAGGGAGGCGGCGATGCACGTCTCCGCCAGAATCAGAAGAAAGTCCGTCAGCGGCGTAGGATTCTCAAACGGATGCGCTGCATTGACGTTGAAGAAGCCACCGCCGTTGGTGCCGAGGTGCTTGATGGCAAGCTGCGACGCGACCGGGCCGAGGGCCAGCGTCTGTTCGGTGACCGCCACGCGCTTGGTGACCGGATTACCGGCGGCGTCCTTCAGCGGCTGGCCTGCCGCGTCAAGTTGCGGTTCCGCAGCCGTCGTTGCCTGCACCAATGGAACAGTCTTGTACGGCCCCAGCGTCTGCACCACGCCCTGTGACACGAAGACCAGAGCCAGCACGAAGGCCAGCGGCAGCAAAATGTACAACGTAGTGCGGGTGACATCGACCCAGAAATTGCCGATGTGTTGGGCGCTATGCCGGGCAAAGCCCCGGATGAGAGCAACGACGCAGGCCATGCCCGTCGCGGCCGACGTGAAGTTGTGCACCGTCAGCCCGAGCATCTGGGTGAGATAGCTCAACGTGCTCTCGCCACCGTAGTTCTGCCAGTTGGTATTGGTCGTGAAGCTGATGGCGGTATTGCTCGCCAGGTCGGCGGGCACCGCGCCAAAGTGCTGGGGGTTGAGGGGAAGCCACTGCTGCACCCGCTGGAGGACGTAGAGGACGAGCAAGCCGGCGAAATTGAAGAGGAGCATCGCCAGCGTGTATGTCTTCCATGTCATTTCGCCTGTGGCTTCGCGGCCGTAGAGCAGGTACAGCCGGCGCTCGATTCCGCCCAGCAGCCGGTCGAGGCCGCAGGGTCTGCCCTCATAGACCTGGGCCATGTACCAGCCCAGCGGCTTTGCCAGGAGCACCAGGGCCCCGAGGAAGAGTGCGATCTGGATGCACCCGTTGGCGGTCATGAGAACCACTCCGGCTTGAACAGCGCCACGAAGAGGTAGATCAGCAGTCCCACCGCGATGACCAGACTGACGGCGTACAAAGCACTCATGGCCCCGCCCTCACAACCGCTCACAAAGGGCTACAAGCAGCAAGGAGCCCAGGAAGAACATCACTACGATGACGAGACAGATTGCATCCATGCCTGCC
>Ga0335070_10003616_pt1 | contig 18053 bp, 20 predicted proteins | sample Lox_Sample_13_FD_206722 | JGI IMG/M metagenome (GOLD analysis project Ga0335070, IMG submission 206722) | Soil microbial communities from Loxahatchee National Wildlife Refuge, Florida, United States - Lox_Sample_1.3 | ecosystem: Environmental > Terrestrial > Soil > Wetlands | place: USA...
GTTCAAGCAGGCCGATGCCGATGGCAATGGCAGTCTGAGCAAGGCCGAAGCGGCGGCGATGCCGATGCTGGCGCGCGATTTCGATGCGATCGACGCCAATCACGACGGGCAGATTACGCTCGAGGAATTCGAGGCCTATAACAAAAAGAAGATGGAAGAGTTCGCCCAAAAACGCGAGGAGTGCCGGACCGATCCCGACAAGTGCCACGCGGAAATGCTTGACCGGATGAAGGAGCAGTTCAAGAAGGCCGATGCCAACGGCGACGGCGCTCTGACGATGGCGGAAGCCGAGGCGGGCGCGCCGATGATCGCCCATCAGTTCTACGAACTGGATGCCAACAAGGACGGCCGGGTATCGTTGCAGGAATTCACCGATTTCCACACCAAGCGCTACGATCAGGCGAAAAAGAAGCGCCAGGCCGCGCTTGACCGCCTGGAAAAGCAGTTCAGGAAAGCCGACGCCAATCATGACGGCATGCTGACCATGGCCGAGGCGGAGAAAGGCGCGCCGGATCTCGCCAAATGCTTTGCCGAACTGGACGCTAACCACGACGGCATGCTGTCGCTGGAGGAAGCCAAAGCCTCCGTTCCGATGCATCCGGACATGGGCCGCCATGAACAGTGGGGCGGGATGATGAAGGGCCCGCACTGGCACGGCGACGACATGATGGGCGGACCGCCGCATGGTCCTGCGGGCCCGCCGGACGGCGCCCCGATGTCTCCGCAATAAAGGTAAGGGGTGCCCACTGCCTGAACCGATAACACCTGAACGGCCGGTGCCGGCACTCTCCCCAGTGCGGCCGGCCGGTTACCGCCCCTGAGGGGGCGGTTTTTTTATGCCCTTCGCATGGGAAGGTGCCCCATACAGCCGTTTTTTGTCGTATCCTCTCGTCTCGTAAGCCGGGCTCCTTATATAAGAAGCCGGCGCAAGACCTGAAAAACGCTCATTCGGGAGAGGAACCATGCTTGCTACGCGAATCCGCCAGAAGGACGGCATCTTCTATTTCGCGAGCTATCCGGCAAAGGCGGTGCTCGATCGGGTCCGCTTCATCAGCCGGTTTTACGGCGAGGACGAGCAGATCGCCCCGCAGACCGTGCCGCAACACGACGAGATTGCCCAGTTCATCGCGCGCATCGAACGCAGCGACGCCGCGTTCCAGCGCCAGCTGTCGCGCGCCAAGGTGCGCTCGCTGAAGAATTTCTACGAAATGGCGGTGACGCAGCCGCCGATCCCGGGCACCGTGCTGCTGTTTACCGACCAGACGCTCGGTTTCCGCGCGCTGGCCGGACAGGAAGACATCGGCCAGCTCGAGGAGCCGACCTCCAAGTACCTGATCATCGATGGCCAGCACCGGCTGGCAGCGCTCAAGTTCTACCTGATGGAACATCCGACCGAGGCGTCGAGTATCCGCGTGCCGTGCGTGATCTTCGACGGCCGCAGCGAGGATTTTGCGGCCGAGATGTTCGTCATCATCAATTCGACGCCGACCCGCATCAACAAGAGCCATCTGGTCGATCTCTACGAACGCGTGTCGTGGGCCGACCCCGACCGCCGTTTCGCCGCGCGCATGGTGGACAGCCTCTACAGCGAGGGCGACAGCCCGTTGCGCTACCGGATCAACCGGCTCGGCGGCCGCAGCCAGAAGGACAAATGGATACTGCAGGCCGAGCTGTTCAACGAGCTTTACCGCTGGACGCGCGCCGACTGGAAGAAGATCAAACAGGCGACCAACAGCTACAAGGAGGCCGAAAAATATTACGCCGCGATCCGCGACTTTCTGAAAGCCGCGCACAAGGCGTGGGGCGACGCCTGGGGCGGCGACGGCTACATGGTCACGCGGCCGGTCGCGCTGAAGGCGATGATCCGCGTCTGCGCCGACCTTGCGCGCGAGGACGCTGAACCGGCCGAGGGCCGCCAGTCGCGCTGGGAGAAGCGCTTGGGTCCGTGGAGCGATCTGCGGCGCGCGTTCCGCGTCGAGGGCTTCTACGAGCGCTTCCCGGCCAAGGGCGAAGTCGAGCGCGTTGCCCGCATTCACCGCGACCTGGCGAAAGCGGCGGACATCGAAGTCAGGAGTGTGAAGGCCGGCAAGGAATAGCGGTCGGCAAGACGCGTCGGAGCGCCGGGCGGGTGGCGGTTCCGATAGAATGGCCCCTTCCCGTTTGCGCGCTCCAGCTTGAAGATACTTTCCCTCGAAGCCTCGACCGAACTGTGCTCCGCCGCGCTGTGGTGCGACGGCGCGGTTGATGTGCGCGAAGCCCACGCCGGGCAGCGGCACTCGGAACTGCTGCTGCCTATGACCGACGCGCTGCTCACCGCCCGCAATCTCAGGCTGCAGGACCTCGACGGCATCGCGTTCGGCGCCGGCCCCGGCTCGTTCACCGGGTTGCGCATCGCCTGTGGCATCGCGCAGGGGCTTGCCTTCGGCGCCGACCTTCCGGTGCTCGGCGTCGGCACGCTGCTGGCGCTGGCGGAAGCCGCTGGCGCAGCACGCGCGGTGTGTTGCCTCGATGCGCGGATGGGGCAGATTTACCACGCCGCCTACGAAAGACACGGCGACGACTGGCGGGTGGCGTGCCCCCCGGGGCTTTATGCGCCGGAACACGCGCCGCTGCTGGAAGACGGCGGCTGGACCGGCTGCGGCAATGGCTTCGACATTTATCGCGCCGCGCTGATGGAGCGCTACCGCGGTCAACTGACGGCGATCTCGGACCGGCGGTTGCCGCATGCGCGCGACATCGCTGCCCTCGCCGCACGGGGTTTTGCGCGCGGGGAAGGGGTGCCGGCGGAGCAGGCGGTGCCGCTCTATGTGCGCGACAAGGTGGCGCTGCGCATCGACGAGCGTCCGCCGCGATGAGCGCGCAGCTCGATGTACTGCCGCTCTACCGCCGGATGACCGCGGACGATCTCGACGCGGTGCTGGCAATCGAAGACCGCATCTACCCCCATCCGTGGACGCGCGGCAATTTCAGCGATTCGCTGGCCGCCGGCTATCATTGCCTGATCATGGAGATCGGCGGCGAGATCGCGGGTTATTCAATTGTCATGGCCGGCGCCGGCGAGGCGCACCTGCTGAATCTCAGCGTCGCCGCCGGCTGGCAGCGGCGCGGTCTGGGGCGCGAACTGCTGCGGCACCTGCTGGAGCTGGCGCGCCGCGAAGCGGTCGAACGCATACTGCTCGAAGTACGGGAATCGAACCGCGCCGCCCAGGCATTGTATGAAAACAGCGGTTTTTCCAGGATCGCGCTGCGGCGCGATTATTATCCGGCGGACCACGGCCGCGAGGACGCGGTGGTGATGGCGCGCGAACTATGAGCGCGCGCCGCCGCGAGATGATGAAAGAACTCGGACTGGCACCGCGCTGGCGGCAGCGCGGCCGCTCGCAGCGTTCCGAACCGTCTCCACCGCCTGTTCAGGATGCCGCGCGCGCGGCCGCGGCCGACGATCCCGCGCCGCAGCTGTCGCTCGATGCGCGCGCCGCGCAGATCCTGCGCATGGACTGGCCGCAACTGAAGGCCAGCGTCGCCGGCTGCGTCGCATGCCCGCTGCACAAGGGGCGCAACCAGACCGTGTTCGGCGTCGGCGACGAGCGGGCGTCATGGCTGTTCGTCGGCGAAGGGCCGGGCGCGGAGGAAGACCTGAAGGGCGAGCCGTTCGTCGGTCAGGCCGGCCGGCTGCTCGACAACATGCTGGCCGCGATCCAGTTGAAGCGCGGCAAGGACGTCTATATCGCCAATATCGTCAAATGCCGGCCGCCGAACAACCGCGCGCCGGAACCGCTGGAGGCCGCGCAGTGCGAACCGTACCTGCAGCGCCAGATCGCACTGATCCAGCCGAAGCTGATCGTTGCGCTCGGCAAGGTCGCCGCGGTCAACCTGCTGCAGCGCGAGGCGTCGATTGCCAGTTTGCGCGGCAGGCTGCACGCGTACCGCGGCATCCCGCTGATCGTCACCTATCATCCGGCCTATCTGCTGCGCAATCTGCCGGGCAAGGCCGAGGCGTGGGTCGATCTGTGTTTTGCGGTAAAAACCATGCAGGACTTGAAAAAGTCGTCCGCCGCCGCCACCTGAGCGGCGCGGTTCTTTCCAAGGAGAACGGGTATGAAACGATTTTTTATCGGGATTGGGCTGCTGTCCACGCTGCTGCTCGGTGGCTGCGGCTACAACACGCTGCAATCGCAGGACCAGCAGATCAAGGCGAGCTGGGCGGAAGTCGTCAATCAGTACCAGCGCCGCGCCGATCTGGTGCCGAATCTGGTCAACACCGTCAAGGGCTTTGCTTCGCAGGAACAGACCGTGCTGCTCGGCGTGACCGAGGCGCGGGCCAGGGTCGGCTCGATCCAGGCGACGCCGGAGCTGGTCAACGATCCGGCCGCGTTCCAGAAATTCGTCGCCGCGCAGGACGAGCTGAAATCGGCGCTGTCGCGCCTGCTGGTGGTTTCCGAGAACTATCCGCAGCTCAAGTCGGACGCCAATTTCCGCGACCTGCAGGCGCAGCTCGAGGGCACCGAAAACCGGATCGCGGTCGCGCGCAACCGTTATATCAAGGCGGTGCAGGACTATAACGTGACGGTGCGTTCGTTCCCGAGCAACCTGACCGCGATGATGTTCGGCTTCAAGGAAAAGGCGCAGTTCACGGTCGAAAACGAGGCCGAAATCGCGAAGCCGCCGAAAGTCGATTTCAGCGCGCCGCCTGCCCCGGCCGCCCCAGCGGCCAAGTAAGTCCGTGATGAGGCTGGTCAGGCCGCTGCTGTTCGCGGCGTGCGCGCTGCTCGCCGCGGCGGTCGCGCGCGCCGATGTCGCGGTGCCGCCGCTCGAGCACCGCGTGACCGACCTGACCGCGACGCTGAATGCCGACCAGACGACGGAGCTCGAACAGACGCTCGCCGCATTCGAGGCGAAAAAGGGCAGCCAGATCGCGGTGCTGATCGTGCCGACCACCCAGCCGGAAGAAATCGAGCAGTATTCGATCCGCGTCGTCGATCAATGGAAGCTCGGCCGCAAGGGGGTCGATGACGGCGTGCTGCTGCTGGTCGCCAAGGATGATCATCGCGTGCGCATCGAGGTCGGCTACGGCCTCGAAGGCGCGCTGCCCGACGCGATCGCCAAGCGCATCGTCGAGGAGGACGTCGTGCCGCGCTTCCGCGCCGGTGATTTCTACGGCGGCATCGCCGCCGGCGTCGACCGCATCACGCGCGTGATCAACGGCGAACCGCTGCCGCCGCCGCGCGCGCAACCGCAGCGGCAGTTCAATTTCGAATCGCTGCTGCTGATCGGCTTCATTCTGGTGTTCGTCGTTGGCGGCATCCTTCGCGCGATCTTCGGCCGCATGCTCGGCTCCGGCATCGTCGGTGCGGTTGCCGCCGCTGTTGCCTGGTTTTTCGCCGGCACGCTGTTTGCGGCGCTGATCGTCGGTTTTGTCGCATTCATGCTGGCGCTGACCGGCGGCACGCATGGCCGCTGGGGCGGTTACCCCGGCGGCTGGTCGTCGGGAGGCGGCTTCGGCGGCGGCGGGTTCAGCGGCGGTGGCGGCGGCTTCGGCGGCGGCGGCGCCTCGGGACGCTGGTAACGCCGTGAAGCGCGCGCTGAAGCACCTGTTGATTCCCGGCTGGCTGGCGCGCCGGCCGTTCACGCCGGCGCTGCTCGATCGCATCGAGACCGCGATCCGCGCGTCCGAGCGCACGCACGACGCCGAACTGCGCTTCGTTGTCGAAGGCGGTCTCGACATCCGTCACCTGAGGCGCGGCGCCGGCGCGCGGGAGCGCGCAGTCGAACTGTTCTCACAGCTGCGGGTGTGGGACACCGCGCACAACAGCGGCGTGCTGATCTACGTGCAGTGCGTCGACCGCGCGATCGAGATCATCGCCGACCGCGGCATCAACTCGAAAATCGCGCAGTCCGAGTGGGACGCGATCTGCCGCCGCATGGAGGACGCATTCCGAACCGGACATTACGAGGACGGCGCGTTGCAGGGCATCCGCGACATCGGCGCGTTGCTCGCGGCGCATTTTCCCGCCGCCGGCGACAATCCCGATGAGCTGCCCGACCGGCCGGTCGTTCTTTAGTGGTGATGATGTGGATGCGGGCCGGCGGGAATCCGCGGCAGATTTCCGCTGCGCGCGTTGAGCTTGTGCTGCTGAATGATCAGCGCCATCATGAACACCGAGAACACGCCGAGCAGCACGATCACCGCGTAGACCGAGAAGTCGATCCGGATCAGCACCGCATAGATGCCGAGCATGACGAGGATGCTCAGGTTCTCGTTGAAGTTCTGGATTGCGATCGAGTGGCCGGCGCCCATCAGCACGTGGCCGCGGTGCTGCAGCAGCGCGTTCATCGGCACCACGAAGAATCCGGAAATCGCGCCGATCAGCATCATCACCGCCATCGCGACGTAGACGTTGCGCACGAACGCCATCGCGACGATTGCAAGTCCCATTGCGATGCCGACCGGCAGCACCTTCAGCGAACGGTTCAGCGGCACCAACCGCGCCGCGGCGATCGCGCCGACCGCAATGCCCATCGCTGAAATGCCCTGCAGCTGCGTCGCCTGGCTCAGCGAATAGCCGAGTGCAGCGGCGGCCCAGCTCAGCGCGATGAACTGCAGCGCGGCGCCGACGCCCCAGAACAGCGTGGTCGTCGCAAGCGAAATCTGGCCGAGCTTGTCGGTCCACAACTGCCGCTGGCATTGCGCGAAATCGCGCACCAGGAACAGCGGATTCTTGCGCGGCAGCCGGTGATCGATCGCGGTCTTCGGGATGTGCAGGTTGAACACCGCGGCGACCAGATAGCAGACCATGATCAGCGCGATCGCGATCTCGGGCGCGGTATTCAGGTGCCGGACGTGCAGATGCTGGACGTCGATGGTAAGCAGCTTGTAGGCGACTTTCTCGCTGATCAGCACGCCGCCGAGCAGGGTGCCGAGGATGATCGAGGCGACGGTCAGCCCTTCCATCCAGCTGTTCGCGATGACCAGCCTGTACGCAGGCAGGTATTCGGTCAATATTCCGTACTTGGCCGGCGAATAGGCGGCGGCGCCGAGTCCGACCACGCCGTAGGCGAGCAGCGGATGCACGCCGAACAGCATCATCGCGCAGCCGCCGATCTTGATCGCATTCGAGATGAACATCACGCGTCCCTTCGGCAGCGCGTCGGAGAACGCGCCGACGAACGGCGCCAGCACCACGTAAGAAATCGTGAAGAACAGCTTCAGCATCGGCGTCAGCCAGTCCGGCGAGTTCAGCGTTGCCAGCAGCGCGATCGCGGCGACCAGCAGCGCGTTGTCGGCGAGCGACGAAAAAAACTGCGCCGCCATGATGATGTAGAAACCGAACGGCATCTGGAAAAACGGGGCTTCCCTGCGAGGCGGAGTGTTTGGGGCTGTTTTATACCATAGTTTGACGGCACGGGAGGCGCGCCCGGTCTGGAACGTCCGCGCGAAACATGATTGAATAGCGCGCATGCCGCGCCCCATCCGAGCCACCGTCGATCTGAATGCGCTGCGGCACAATCTCGGCGTGGCACGGCGGCACGCGCCGCACGCCGCGCTGTTCGCGGTGATCAAGGCCGACGCCTACGGCCACGGCGTCGAACGCGCCGCGCGCGCGCTGGTGGACGCCGAAGGCTACGCGCTGCTCGAACTCGACGCCGCGCTGCGTCTGCGCCAGCGCGGTTTCAGGCAGCGCATCCTGCTGCTCGAAGGCGCGTTCTCGATATCCGATCTCGAGGCCGCCGCCGCGCATGACCTCGGCGTCGTCGTCCATCACGAAGAACAGGTGCGGATGCTCGACAGCGTGAAGGCCGCGCGCCGGCTCGACGTCGCGCTCAAGCTCAACACCGGCATGAACCGGCTCGGCTTCACCGCCGACGGCGCGCAACCGGTGATCGAACGCCTGCGCCGGCATCCGGCGGTCGGTAAACTCACGCTGATGACGCATTTCGCCGACGCCGATGATGCGCGCGGCGTCGCCTGGCAGATGGAGGCGTTCGAACGCGCGGCGGCGGGTCTCGAACTCGAACGCACGCTCGCCAATTCGGCGGCGCTGCTGCGCTACCCGCAAACGCATGGCGACTGGGCGCGCCCCGGCATCATGCTTTATGGCTGCTCGCCGTTTCCGGAAATGCCGGCGGCCGAACTCGGACTGAAGCCGGCGATGACGCTGACCAGCGAGTTGATCGCGGTGCGCGAACTGCAAACCGGCGACCGCCTCGGCTACGGCGGCACCTTCGAAGCGCCGCGCGCGATGCGCGTCGGCATCGTCGCCTGCGGTTATGCCGACGGCTATCCGCGCCACGCACCGACCGGCACGCCGATCCTCGTCGCAGGCGCGCGCACGCGCACGCTCGGCCGCGTCTCGATGGACCTGATCCACGCCGACCTGACCGGCATTCCGCAGGCGCAGGTCGGCAGCCCGGTCACGCTGTGGGGAGAGGGTTTGTCGGCCGACGAAGTCGCGGCGAGCGCCGGCACCGTCAGCTACGAATTGCTGTGCGCGCTGGCGCCGCGCGTGCCGGTGGCCGAAATACCGGCGCCGTGAAATACCGGCGCTGCGGGCGTATCATCATTGCGTTGTCCCCCATCCGCCGATCGAAGACCTGACCGTGGCCAAAGCCAAGACCCTCTATGTATGCAGCGAATGCGGCGGCCAGGCGCTGAAATGGCAGGGCCAGTGTCCGCACTGCAGCGCATGGAACACGCTGGTCGAGACCGTTGCCGAGACCGCGATGGCCGGCGGCAACCGCTTCAGCGCGGTGGCCGGAACCAGCCGCCTGCAGCGCCTGAGCGAAGTCGAGGCGCGCGAGGAACATCGCGTGCCGACCGGCATCGCCGAATTCGACCGCGTGCTCGGCGGCGGCCTGGTGCCTGGCGCGGTGGTGCTGATCGGCGGCGATCCCGGCATCGGCAAATCGACGCTGCTGCTGCAGGCGTTGGCCGCTCTCGGCGGCACGCGCAAGGTGCTCTACGTGTCGGGCGAGGAATCGCCGCAGCAGATCGCGCTGCGCGCGAAGCGGCTGGCGCTTGACGCCGACGCGGTCGAGCTGCTGGCCGAAATCAGTCTCGAAAAAATCCAGTCCGTGCTCGCCGCGGAGAAGCCGCAGATCGCGGTGATCGATTCGATCCAGACGCTGTACTCGGAGCAGCTGACCTCGGCGCCCGGCTCGGTCGCGCAGGTGCGCGAGTGCGCGGCGCAGTTGACGCGCGTCGCCAAGGGCGGCGGCGCGACGATGATCTTCGTCGGCCACGTCACCAAGGAAGGCGCGCTGGCCGGCCCACGTGTGCTCGAACACATGGTCGATACCGTGCTTTATTTCGAGGGCGACACCCATTCGAGCTTCCGCCTGATCCGCGCGGTCAAGAACCGCTTCGGCGCGGTCAACGAACTCGGCGTGTTCGCGATGACCGAGAGGGGACTGAAAGGCGTCAACAATCCATCGGCGCTGTTCCTGTCGCAGCACCCGGAACCGGTCGCCGGCTCGAGCGTACTGGTCACGCAGGAGGGCACGCGGCCGCTGCTGGTCGAAATCCAGGCGCTGGTCGACGACGCGCACGCGCAGAACCCGCGCCGGCTCGGCGTCGGTCTCGAACAGAACCGGCTCGCGCTGTTGCTGGCGGTGCTGCACCGGCACGCCGGCATCGCGTGTTTCGATCAGGACGTGTTCGTCAACGCGGTCGGCGGCATCAAGATCGCCGAGCCGGCGGCCGATCTCGCGATCCTGCTGGCGATGGTGTCGTCGCTGAGCGGCCGGCCGTTGCCGAAGAAACTTGTCGTGTTCGGCGAGGTCGGACTGGCAGGTGAAGTGCGGCCGGTGCAGCGCGGCCAGGAACGTCTGAAGGAAGCCGCCAAGCTCGGCTTTACGCACGCGCTGATCCCGGAGGCGAACAAGCCGAAGCAGCCGATTGCGGGACTCGAAGTCGTTGCGGTGCGGCGCGTCGCCGAGGCGGTCGCGGCGCTGCGCGAGCGCTTTTGACGAGGATTGCGGAGCGGAACCGATCGTTGCTATAGTTGTCATACGAAAATCATATCGATAGGATTTCGATGGAAACCGTGACCATTTCTCCCAAGTTCCAGGTCGTCATTCCAAGAGGCATACGCGTGGCACTCGGACTCAGCGCCGGACAGAAAGTGCAGGCGATCGCTTACGAGAATCGCATCGAGTTGATTCCGGTTCGTCCCATCAAGAAAATGCGCGGATTCCTGAAAGGCATCGACACCGCAGTGCCGCGCGACAAAGACCGCGTGTGAACGTCGTCGATTCCTCCGGCTGGCTCGAATATCTTGCAGATGGGCCGAATGCGAAGTTTTTCGCGGCGGCGGTAGAGAATGCCGGTGATCTGCTGGTTCCCACCTTGAGTTTGTATGAAGTCTTCAAGCGCGTGTTGCAGCAGCGGAACGAGGATCAGGCGCTGCAGACGGTGGCCCTGATGCAGCAGGGACGCGTCGTCGAACTCAACGCGGCAGTGGCGCTGGCGGCAGCGAAGGTCGGCATTACGCATCGCCTGCCGCTGGCCGACAGCGTGATGCTGGCGACCGCCCGTGCGCATGGCGCCGTTTTCTGGACACAGGATGCGGACTTTGAAAACATCGCCGACGTTCGGTACGTAGCGAAAATACGTGGACGATAATCCGGCCGTTGGTATGACGTGACAGATTCCCAAAGGAGTTCCCAATGACGAAAGACGAAATCCGCAAAACGGTGGCCGAAGACATCAGGAATTTCCGTGCCAAGGCGCAGTTCTATGAATCGGCGCGCCTGTTCGAGGCGGCGAGCTATGCCAAAAAACTTGCGTCGAACCTCGAACTTGCGCTGACCACATTGCCCTCCGACGAAGACCCGAAGGTCGCCTGAAAGTCCCCCCTCCACGCGAGAGGGGGCGGGGTGGGGTTTCCTCTCCCTCCAGGAGAGAACGGAAGGTGAGGGAAATTGTTCGAGTGAAGGAGCATTCATGAAACAAATGGCCATCATTCTGGCGCTGGTACTGCTTGCGATTGCGGCATGGGCGCTGTTTGCCGAAAGCAACGTTTCGATCATCGTCAACGGCCAGCCGCTGGCAAATCCGCTCAAGGGGATGGTCGGCGTGACCGGAGTGATCGTGGGGTCGGTAGTGTTGTTCTGCCTGGCGATTCTGTTCGCGTTCGTACTCGCCGGTATCTGGCTGTTTGCGCTTGGCGGTTTCATTCTGGTCGGACTGATCGTCGCGTGGCTGCTGTTTCCATTTCTTCTACTGTTACTGATTCCTCTGGCGCTGGTCTGGGTGTTCATTGCGCTTGTGCGCGGCGCGAAAACCAAAACTTAACGTACACTGCGAAGCGGTTCCGGATTTCACGGATATTCTTTAGTTGCGCGAGCGTAGCTCGCCGACCTTGAATTGGCGGGCTTGTCCCGCCAATTCAAGGTCGTTGTAGTTCCGGCCAGTGCACATATCTCAGTCAGGTAAACTACACCCCCCTCGACCCAGAGGTCGGCTATTGTTCCGGCCAGTGCACATATCTCAGTCAGGTAAACTCGCCGAGCAGCAACGGCAACAGGCTAATCTGTTCCGGCCAGTGCACATATCTCAGTCAGGTAAACTGGCATGGGTGTACGGCGATGCGAGATACAGTTCCGGCCAGTGCACATATCTCAGTCAGGTAAACTGATTCATGCAGCCGATTGACAGCCAGATTGGTTCCGGCCAGTGCACATATCTCAGTCAGGTAAACTACCTAACAAACAACCCCCTGATTTTTAGGGGGTTGTTTGTTTTTAGGGCATGGAAATTCATTCGGTTTTCAGAATAAGTCGAACTGATCGGGTATTTTTTTCTGGGGTGTTTTAACCTGTCCGTGGAAAGTGATGATGCGCTCGTATTGTTTGTCGGTGAATTGTAGGATGTTCACCTTGCCGCCATCAGGCAAGGCATCCTCCACCTGTTTGCAATAGGTGTCAATTTGTGTCGGGCTGGTGCAAAAACGCATGTACACGGAGAACTGGCTCATCTCGAATCCCATATCCAATAGTGCATTTCGGAAACCAGTGGCCGCTTTTCGTTCGGCTTTCGTGACGACGGGAAGATCAAACATGACGGTAATCCACATGAGCCGATATCCGGAAAGCATGGTTACTCGTTGTCCAATGCTGTGGCTAAGGCAAGCGGCAATCCGGGGAGAGGCAAATCGAGGCCATTTCTTTCTCCAAGAAATACTTGCGCTAAAGAAGTCGCAAGTTTTTGCGTGCAGACAGTGACCGGCGTTGCGCCAACATCAGTTTGCATGTCATCGTACATCGTGCGCACCAATGCGCGCTTGGTTTCCGGCGTGATCTCATCCTCGCCGCCACGCTGTAGTTGCCAGACCTTCAAATCCACAATGGGGCGAAATGGTTCCATCAGGTCGTCCACCAGTCGCATGGCATTTCCTTCATTGCTGTGGTACAGACCAATCGTTGGATGTAAACCGGCTGCGACAATGGCGCGCGCTGTCGTGGCACGCAATATCGTGTATCCGTAATTCAACATGGCATTGATGCCGCCGGAACTTTGATCGCGCCGGAAATCTTCTCCGAAGAGCAGGTTCCAGTAACGGCGTGCGCCTTGAGCTTCCAGATTGTCGGGGTCACCGGAACGCACTTTTGAAACAAGAGCAGATAGGGGAACCTTTGAGTTCATCGCATGCGGCTTCGTTGAAGATGCTCGGGTTAAGTGAGGATTGTTTGGCCCAGAGTGCATCGAATTCATCCTCAATCATCTTGCGATCGATGTAGAGGTCGTATTGCACCTTATTAGGTTTGGTGCTTTTGTTTTTTGACCGAACCTCCTGTCCTGCTTGCATTCGTCGCCACAACAATTCGCCCACGGTGCGGGCTTTGTTACCGGTACCGTTCACGTCCAGTTGCTGATGCAGGGCGCTGATGGCGGACTTGAGGGCGCCACTGTCGTCAGCTTTTTTGTCGGTCTTGCGATTACTTTTGAAGCCGCGCCGCTGGTTGATGTGAAACAGGGCGCGGGCAAATTCTGCGGGAGTGAGTGGTTTATCGAGTCCCTTGGCGCGCAGTTCGTAAGGATTGAGTCGTTCCAGTGCCTTGCGCGTAGCTTCATCGGTGGGAAAGAAGTGGTGTTTGAGCAGCAATGCCATCATGCGATGCTTGCGCTTGAGCAGGCGGTCGCGGCGGCGGCGCATGGCGCGCGCTGCGCGACGAGTTGCTGCCAATGATGTGCCAACTTCACCGGGGCGTGCTGGCTCACGGCCATTGCTGAAAATACGGACACCTGCGCGGATGACAGCGCAGGGGTTGTCGTGGGTATCCAACCGGATCATTGCCCAGCCAAGAGAAGTTGAGCCTAGATCCAAAGCAAGCCGGTATCGCATTTTGGGCAGCATATGTGGACGCCTTTCATTCAGGAATTGCACATAATTTTCTGCTGGATTACCATACGAGCCACATACCCGACTGAGATATGTGCTCTGGACGCTAACAAGCTGAAAGATGCACCAAATGCGAGGCCGCTACATGCGGCCTCTTTTATTTTGTGTCTAATTTGAGTTTTCTTGGGTATAACAGTGGCATGAATTATCCCTTTCATCAAGAGGGCCATAGAAGCAAGGTCACCCGGATGCATCCGAGGCCGAAAAAGCTCGCCTGTCTATTCGCTTGCACTTGCCTTTGGTCAATCGCATTTGATGCATTTGCCGACAGTTATACCGCGCCGTCGGGCTATTTCCAGATCATCGGCTACAAGCTTCAGTTGGCGAACCGCAACGGCAAGACCGAAATCGCGGTCGCCGGCAGAATCGAGGCGCTGGCTGATTGCCGGGGCGCGGTGATGGTGTTCGATGTGCTCGACAAGAAAGGCGACAGGGTCGGCACCTACAAGATCACGCACGGCGAATTCTTTCGCCACGACGGCTGGGAGCTGGGGCCGGGCACCTTCGCGCCGACCGGCGATGCGGCGAAGGCGATGGCTGCCGCTGATCACGTTGCGGTCCGCGAAGCGGACTGCAACTGAATTCGGACCCGTCTCAAAATCTCCCTCACCCCCACCCCTCTCCCGGCAGGAGAAGGCTTTTCACCTTCTCCCTCCGGGAGAAGGTCAGGGATGAGGGAAATGCAATGCCATCGTTCAATTACCGGCGCTGAAACAGACTCCGTAATTCGATCAATTGCCGGCCGGATTGCGTGCGGTGATGAACCAGGTGCTCGACGGCGCCCACACGCCGTTTTCCCGGGCATAGACGGAGAGGGTATCGCGTAGCGCCGCAATCACTTCGGGCTTGAGTTTTTCGCCGTCGGCGCCGGCAAGGCGGATGATTTCGCCCGCCGGCCCGAGCGCCATCGCGAATTCGACCGCTTCGTCGAGATCGCGGCCGATGCAGATATCGGCGTCGAAGCGCTCGAACGTGATTCCGCTGAAGCCCGCCGCCTGCAGCATCGCGCTGACCATGTCGGCGCCGGCCATCGAGAACGGCCCCGGCCCGCAATGCACCTGGTTCGTTTCTTCATGCGATACCACCGGCACGATTTCCCGCACCCGCTGTTCGGCGTCGTGGAGCCACGGATTGTCCTCGCGCTGGCGCCAGACGATCTGCGTGAACACGCCGCCGGGCTTGAGCGCTCTGCGGATGTTGCGCATCGCGGCGCCCGGCAGCGTGAAGAACATCGTGCCGAAGCGGGCGAATGCATGGTCATACGGGCCGCGCAGATCGTCGGTCTGCACGTCGGCAGTGAAAAACGAGGCGTTGCGGACGGCGGCTGCTTTTGCGTCGTGCTCGGCGGCGTGGATGAAATTTGCGGCGCAATCGACGCCGGTGGCGGTTCCCGCGGGGCCGACCGCAGCGGCGATCTTCAACGTGCTGTCGCCGAAGCCGCAGCCGATGTCGAGCACGCGCGCGCCGGCGGGATACAGACGCCGCGACAGCAGTTCATCGCTGTGCCCGGCGAGTCCGGCGATCAGCAGATGCCTGAAGCGCACGAACTTGTCGAACAGGACCGTGTTCCAGGCTTCGACGACGACATCATTGTCATTCACCGGTCTGCCCCCCCACGCAATTTCGATCGCGATCGTTATTTTACGGCGATGGCCCCGATGTTGACGAATTCGGGGATTTGCCGCTGACGGTTTTTCCTTCATCCCGTAGCGGGAAGGGGGCGGCATTGCGCGGATTGCCGCGACTCAATAAACTGCCGGCCATAAAAATTCATCGGGAGGGGGGGATGGTGCCCAGCGGCCTGGAAGGAGCGATTGCGCCTGAGGAAGCCGTCACGCTGGACGGCTTGCTGCGTGAACGCGTCGCGCGCACGCCGGATGCCGTCGCTTACCGCGATTTCAACCAGCAACACGCGAACTGGCGCGACTATACTTGGGCGCACATCTACCATCACGCCGGGCGCTTCCAGGCCGCGCTCGAACGCGAAGGCCTGCAGCCCGGCGACCGCGTCGCGCTGATGCTGCGCAATTCGCCGGAGTGGGTGGTCTACGATCAGGCCACGCTCGGCCTCGGCCTCGTCGTGGTGCCGCTGCACATGCAGGACGGCGCCGACAACGTCGCCTACATCCTGCGCGATGCCGGCTGCAAGGTGCTGCTGGTCGGCAGCCTGAAACACTGGCGCGCGCTGGAAAAGACCTGCGCCGGGGTCGAATCGCTGCAGCGCGTCGTCACGGTCGAGTCATTTCCAGAAGGCGAGGCGAGCGATGCGCGTGTGCGTGCGCTCGATCAATGGCTGCCGGACGGCGACGCGCCGGCGCAGCATCGCGCGCGCGACCCGCAGGCGCTGGCGACGATCATCTATACCTCGGGCACCACCGGCCGCCCGAAAGGCGTGATGCTGAGCCATCGCAACATTCTGACCAATGCCTGCGCCGGCCTGCGGGTGCTCGATCTGCATCCGAACGACGAACTGCTGTCGTTTCTGCCGCTGTCGCACGCGTTCGAGCGCACCTGCGGCTATTACCTGACGATGATGATGGGGATCACGGTCGCCTACGCGCGCTCGATCCAGCAACTGGGCGAGGACCTGCGCACGGTGCGGCCGACGGCGCTGATGTCGGTGCCGCGCGTCTACGAGATGGTTTACGCGGCGATCCGCTGCAAGCTCGAAGAGGGGCCGGCGTACCGGCGCCGATTGTTCGAGTTGGCGGTCAAGGTCGGCTACGCGCGTTTCGAGCATCGGCAGGGGCGCGCGCCGTGGCGGATTTCGTTTCTGCTGTGGCCGCTGCTCGACGCGCTGGTCGCGCGCAAGGTGCGCGCGCGGCTCGGTGGCCGGTTGCGCCACGCGTTCAGCGGCGGCGCCGCGCTGCCGCCGCGCATCGCGCGCATCTTCATCGGCTTCGGCATCAACATCATCCAGGGCTACGGCCTGACCGAGACCAGTCCGATCGCATGCGCCAACCACGTCGACGACAACGTGCCGGCGAGCATCGGCCTGCCGATTCCCGGCGTCGAAGTCAGGCTCGACGCCGGCGGCGCACTGCTGATCCGCGGGCCGAACATCATGCTCGGCTACTGGAACAATCCCGCCGCGACCGCCGCGGTGATCGACCGCGATGGCTGGTTCAATTCCGGCGACATCGCGAAGATCGACGCGGCGGGGCACGTCTATATCACCGGCCGCCTCAAGGAAATCCTCGTCATGTCGAACGGCGAGAAGATCCCGCCGGGCGACATCGAAGCAGCGATCCTGCGCGATCCGCTGTTCAGCCAGGTGATGCTGGTCGGCGAGGGTAAGCCGTACCTCGCGCTGCTCGCGGTGCTCGACCGCGAGCAGTGGGGCAAAGCCGCGCGCGCCAAAAATCTGGGCGATGACCTGACGGCAAAGGCGGCCCACGCCGAACTGCTGACGCGAATCGCGGCGCAGGTGAAGGAATTTCCGATTTACGGTCACGTGCGCCGCGTCACCGCGACGTTCGAACCGTGGACGATCGAGAGCGGCCTGCTGACGCCGACGCTGAAACTGCGCCGCACGCAGGTGCTGGAACATTATCGCGCCGAATTCGAAAAAATGTACGCGGGATTCGAAGTATGCAAGGACGCGCCCTTGTAAAAAAATGCAGAGCCGGTAACATAGCCGCGTTTTTATCCAAGATCGGGATCAGGGTGGGGGTCCAAAAAAATGAAAATCCGGAATATCTACAGGAAAATTGTCATGATGTCCGCGCTGGCGGGCTGGGCCGGCGTCGCCGCGGCTTCTTCGTTTCAACTGATGGAGCAGAACGCGAGCGGGCTCGGCAACGCCTATGCCGGCCAGGCCGCCGCGGCGGAAAACGCCAGTACGATTTTCTACAACCCGGCCGGTATGGCGCAGCTGCCGGGCACACAGGTTTCGTTCGCGCTGAGCGGCATCGGCACTTCGATCCAGTTCACCGACTCCGGCGCGTCACGCTCGCCGGCGCCGGGGTTGATCCCGCTTGGCGGCGACGGCAGCGACGCCGGAAGCTGGAGCGCGCTGCCCACCGGTTATCTGTCGTGGCAGGTCAACAACAGCGTCTGGCTCGGTCTCGGCATCACTTCGCCGTTCGGACTGAAGACGGAATATGACGCAAACTTCATCGGCCGCTTCCAGTCGCAGACCGCCGAACTCAAGACTTATGACATCAATCCCGGCATCGCGTGGAAGATCAACGATACGGTAACGGTTGGCGCCGGCGTCAGCTATCAGCACGCCAAATTTGCGCTCGACCGTTCGGCGGTGACCGCATTCGTGCCGCCCGCCACTGTGTTTACGGGCAGCACGCATCTCGACACCAGCGACAGCGACTGGGGATGGAACGTCGGCGCGATGTTCAATTTTGGCCCAGCCACCCGCGTCGGCGTCTCCTATCGTTCTTCGATCGGCTATGACCTGTCCGGCACCGCGACGACCGGCGGCGTGCCGCTGGTCGGTACCATTGCGCCGCCGGTCACGGCCAGCATCCGCTTTCCCGATACTTATTCGGTCGGATTCACGCACGCGTTCAATGATGAGTGGGAACTGCTCGGCGACTTTACCTACACGCGCTGGAGCACGATCAAGAACGTGCCGATCGTCACCACCGCAACTTCAGGGTTCGGTCCGGCCGGCACCACGCTCGATACCTTCAACTT
>Ga0335070_10003617_pt1 | contig 18052 bp, 15 predicted proteins | sample Lox_Sample_13_FD_206722 | JGI IMG/M metagenome (GOLD analysis project Ga0335070, IMG submission 206722) | Soil microbial communities from Loxahatchee National Wildlife Refuge, Florida, United States - Lox_Sample_1.3 | ecosystem: Environmental > Terrestrial > Soil > Wetlands | place: USA...
GCTAGCGGCTCAGGCGCGGATCAGGGTCGGCTGAGGCTCGGCCCAGGATCGGCTCAAGCCCGGCTCAAGCCCGGCTCAAGCCCGGCTCAAGCGCCGATACACAGATACTTGAGTTCGACGTATTCGTCGATGCCGTACTTCGAACCCTCGCGCCCGAGGCCGGATTGCTTGACGCCGCCAAACGGCGCGACCTCGTTCGAAATGAGCCCGGTGTTGATGCCGACCATGCCGTATTCGAGCGCTTCGGCCACGCGCCAGACGCGGCCGATGTCGCGGCTATAGAAGTACGAGGCGAGGCCGAACTCGGTGTCGTTGGCGAGGCCGATCACCTCGGCTTCGTCGCTGAAGCGGAACACCGCCGCGACCGGACCGAAGGTTTCCTCGCGCGCGATCAGCATCTCGCGCGTGACGTCGGCGAGCACGGTCGGCTCGACGTAGCGTCCCGAGCTGACCTTGCCGCCCGCGACGAGCTTCGCGCCTCTCGCGGTCGCATCATCGATGTGCTGCGCGACCTTGGCGACGGCCGCGTCGTCGATCAACGGCCCGAGGTTCACGCCGCTCTCGAAGCCGTTGCCCACCTTGATCTTGCGCGAGGCGGCGGCAAGTTTCTCGACGAAGGCGTCGTACACCTTGTCGTGCACATAGAAGCGGTTCGTGCACACGCACGTCTGCCCCGCGTTGCGGTACTTCGAGATGATCGCGCCTTCCACGGCAGCTTCGAGGTCGGCGTCGTCGAACACGATAAAGGGGGCGTGGCCACCCAGTTCGAGCGCGATCTTCTTGACCGTGGGCGCGCACTGCTGCATGAGGATGCGGCCCACCGGCGTCGAACCCGTGAACGAGAGATGGCGCACGATGTCGCTTTCGCACAGCGCCTTGCCGACCTCGATGGAGTTCGCCGAGTCGGCAGTGACCACGTTGAACACGCCCTTGGGCACGCCCGCGCGCTGGGCGAGCTCGGCGAGCGCGAGCGCAGAGAGCGGTGTTTGTTCGGCGGGCTTCACGACGATTGTGCAGCCCGCGGCGATGGCAGGCGCGACCTTGCGCGTGATCATTGCGATCGGGAAATTCCAGGGCGTGATCGAGGCGCAAACGCCGATCGGCTGCTTGAGCACGACGAGCCTGCGGTCGCTCGCCGGGCTCGCGAGCACGTCGCCGTTCACGCGCTTGGCCTCTTCCGCAAACCATTCGAGGAACGCGGCGCCGTATAACACTTCGCCGCGCGCTTCGGCAAGCGGCTTGCCTTGTTCGGCGGTCATGATCGCGGCGAGGTCGTCGGCGTGCTCGATCACGAGATCGAACCAGCGTCGCAGCACGGCCGCGCGCTCCTTGCCCGTCTTCGCGCGCCACGCGGGCAGCGCGGCGTTGGCGGCGGCGATGGCGCGGTGCGCCTCGTCCGCGCCGAAGTCGGGCACGCGCGCGATCTCGGCGTTGTCGGCGGGGTCGAGCACGGCAAACGTGGCCGCACCGCCGCTCCATTCACCGTCGATGTACGCGCGGGTCTTGAAGAGGGCGGGATCGTTCAGTTGCGTCAGGCGCTCGGATGCGGACAAGCTCATGTTCGTGTCTCCTCAGTTTCACTGGCGACGCGGCTCGTACCGGGCACGAGGCGCGAAGCGGGAAGCGCGGCGTCGCGAAAAGGGCGTCGCGGATGAATCGGCCGGCGTGCCGCCCAAGCCCGGGCCGCACGCCGGATCGCAAGCCGCGCCGGGCAGCTAGCCGCGGCCGAAACCAAGCTCGACGTACAGGCGGTCGACGCGCGTCTTCACGGCCGCGTCCATCTCGATTGCGCGGCCCCATTCGCGGTCCGTTTCGCCGGGCCACTTGTTGGTCGCGTCGAGCCCCATCTTCGAGCCGAGACCCGCCACCGGCGACGCGAAATCGAGGTAGTCGATCGGCGTGTTCTCGACGAGCACGGTGTCGCGCGCCGGGTCGATGCGCGTGGTGATCGCCCAGATCACTTCCTTCCAGTCGCGGATGTCGACATCATCGTCGACCACGACGATGAACTTCGTATACATGAACTGCCGCAGGAAGCTCCACACGCCGAACATCACGCGCTTTGCGTGCCCGGGATAGCTCTTTTTCATCTGCACGATCGCCATGCGGTAGCTGCATCCCTCGGGCGGTAGATAGAAGTCGGTGATCTCGGGAAACTGCTTCTGCAGGAGCGGCACGAACACTTCGTTGAGCGCGACGCCGAGCACCGCGGGCTCGTCGGGCGGCTTGCCCGTGTAGGTTGAGTGATAGATGGCGTCGCGGCGCATCGTGATGCGCTCCACCGTAAACACGGGGAACCACTCCTGTTCGTTGTAGTAGCCCGTATGGTCGCCGTAGGGTCCTTCGAGAGCGTGCTCGTAGGAGGCGCTCGCGCCCTTTGCAGGACGCGGCGGCGCACCCGCGGGCGCCGGGCCGGGCTCTCCCGTTTGCGGGTAGATGAAGCCTTCGAGCACGATCTCGGCCCGCGCGGGTACCTGGAGCGTGTCGACGCCGGGCGTCAGGCACTTCGCGAGCTCGGTGCGGGCGCCGCGCAAAAGGCCGGCGAACTGGTATTCGGACAGCGTGTCAGGCACGGGCGTGACGGCACCGAGGATCGTTGCCGGATCGGCGCCCAACACGACGGCCACGGGATAGGGCTTGCCGGGATTTTTCAGCGCGAACTCGCGAAAATCGAGCGCGCCGCCGCGATGCGCGAGCCAGCGCATGATGAGCTTGTTGCGTCCGACCAACTGCTGGCGGTAAATGCCGAGATTCTGGCGGGTCTTGTTCGGGCCGCGCGTGACGGTCAGGCCCCAGGTCACGAGCGGGCCGGCGTCGCCGGGCCAGCAGATCTGGATGGGCAGCTTGGCGAGATCGACGTCGTGGCCTTCCCAGACGATCTCCTGGCAAGGCGGCGCGCTCACGGTCTTTGGCGCCATGTCCCAGACAGCCTTGGCGAGCGTGAGGAGCTTGCCCGCGTCCTTCAGCCCGCGCGGCGGCTCGGGCTCCTTCAGCGCGGAGAGGAGGCGCCCCACGTCGCGCAGCGACTCGAGCGCCGCGCCGTCGCCGCCGCTTTCGGGCGCGTCGATGCCCATGCCGAGCGCGACGCGGCGGGGGGTGCCGAACAGATTGCCGAGCACCGGGAACGCGTGGGTGGTGCGGTTTTCAAACAGCAGGGCCGGGCCGCCGGCACGCAGGACGCGGTCGCACAGCTCGGTCATCTCCAGCACCGGGGAAACGGCTTGCGGGACGCGGCGCAATTCGCCGAGCGTCTCCAGGCGGCCAACGAAGTCGCGCAGGTCTTTGTATTTCATCAGGAGCCAATCGTGGCCAACCGGGGCGGCCAACTCGGGGGCCGCATCGGGCGGCGGCTGCAGGGTCCGCGGCCGGCGCTTGAAGCCGGACGACACGCGGCGTAACGATTGTCGATTTTACCTGTGTTGGCTGGCGCACGCTGCCAGCCAATCCGCATAACCACCCGCAGACGCGCGTGCCGCGCGGATTGCGGCCGATTGAACAGTGTTCATCATTACAATTAGTTATAGATTTGACATTCTATAGTATTGACGATCTATAAAACGCTGCTAGAATCCGTCCACATTGGTTGCAGGTTTTGAAATTTTTAACCATCTCCCGGTCCTTCAGACGCAACGCGTCGCCGTTTAGCCGACTCCCTGCACGGCTGCACACGGTCTAGATTGGTTGTCCTCGCCAGTGCGGCCTTCGCGCTGGCTGTTCGCGTGAGAACTCCCCGCGCGCGCACTTAGCGTGCCTGGTTGTAGACGAGGGGTTCCACACACGGCGTACTTGCCGTTTTCCCGATGCCGCTGCCGCACCAGCCAGGGCGCGCGGTGTCTTGATCCTGCGATTGGCCGTCTGCCTCGCGCCGACACTCCCGCCGGATCATGCAACATGGGAGATCCGTAGATGAATACCTGGTTATCGTGGTGGCGCGCCGACGAGCGTGCGGCTCCTGGCCTGCGTGCGCTGCTGCGCCGTGGTACCCGCCTGAGCCACCACCTGTTCAGCATCGTTGGCGGCTGCGCCGTTTTGCTCGCGCTCGCCCTCTGGCTGCTGCCCACATGGCGCGGCACGCTGGCCGCACGCATGATGCCGTTCGTTTCGGCGGCGGTGCAGGCCGGTCCGGCGCGTCTGCTGCAAGGCAATCCGCTGCCTTCCTTCGCGCCCCCGGGTGTGACGACCAACGAAGACAACGCTGACGGCACGATGCTGCCCACGGCGCTCCAGCCCGACGCGGGCGTCTCGCCCGCAGGTTCCAGCGATGCCGCTACGAAGGTCGCGACCTCGGTGTCAAACGGCGGCATCGCCACGCTCGAAGCCGCGACGCTCAATAGCCTCGACCCGCGTGCGCTGCCGAGCGTCGGCACGCTCGCGCGCATCATTCCGGCGCAGCGCATTACGCCCGACGCCCGCGACGACCGCGTGCTCGTTTCGGCGCGCGAACAGGCGCTCGTCGCCACGTATCTGGCGCGTCGCTATCGTGTGGCGCAGCAGCCGGTCGGCGAGCTCGTGAAAGCGGCGTTCGACACCGGGCGCGAAGTAGGGCTCGATCCGCTGCTGCTCCTCGCGGTGATGGCGATCGAATCGGGCTTCAATCCGTACGCTGAAAGCGGCGTGGGCGCGCAGGGCCTGATGCAGGTCATGTCGAAGGTCCACTCGGACAAGTTCCAGTACTTCGGCGGGCAGCGCGCGGCGCTCGATCCGCTCGCGAACATCAAGGTTGGCGCGCTGGTGCTGAAGGATTGCATCGCGCGCGGCGGCTCGCTGCCGGGCGGTCTGCGTCTGTATGTCGGATCGACCTCGCAGGACGACGGTGGCTATGGCGCCAAGGTGATGGCCGAGCGCGGGCGTCTGCGCGACGTTGCGCGCGGTCGCAATGTCCCGATCAACGCACCGCAGGCGAGCGGCACCGCGACGGCCAGCGAATCGGCACCGCAGAAGGTGGCGAGCGTCAACGGCGACAAGCGCGTGCACGTGACGCTCGACGGCGGCCACGAGCTCATCGAGAAGACGTCGGCTCCCGCGAAGGCAGCGTCCGACCAGGACGATGCGAGCACGGGCACGGCGGCTCAGAAGCATGGCTCGGCCGAGATGGGTGCCTGATTTGGGTACCTGAGTTTGGGTACTTGAGCGTGTAGCTGAAAGGCCGGAAAGAACAAAAAGGCACCCGAGGGTGCCTTTTTGCATTTCTGCGCTCAGGAGTGGTCGGCGTTCGACCGGGCGCGGATCAGCGCCCGAAGAACGTGCGCAGCCGCCCGATCGCTTCCTCCAGCCGCTCGTACGCCGTCGCATACGAGAGCCGCACGTACTGGTGCGGGGCGGCCACGCCGAAGTCCATGCCGGGCACCATCACCGTGCCGGCATCGTGCAGCATCGCGCGCGTGAGCGCGTCGCTGTCACCGGCGGCGGGGTGGGCGACGTTCGAGCAGTCGGCGTAGACGTAGAACGCGCCGTCGGGCATCACGGGCACCGTGAAGCCGAGCGATTCGAGCGCGGGCGCGATGAAGTCGCGGCGGCGCTTGAATTCGAGCCGGCGCGCTTCGTAGATCTTCAGCGTGTCCGGCTCGAAGCAGGCGAGCGCGGCGTGCTGCGCGAGCGCCGACGCGCAGATGAACAGGTTCTGTGCGAGCTTTTCGAACGCGCCGATGAGCGCGGGTGGCACCACGAGCCAGCCCAGACGCCAGCCGGTCATGTTGAAGTATTTCGAGAAACTGTTGACGGTCACCACATCGTCGCCGAACGAGAGCGCGGAGACGGGCGGCGCGTCGTAGGACAGGCCTTGGTAGATCTCGTCGACGATCGTGAAACCGCCGCGCGCGCGCACGGCGTGCACGATGCGCTTGAGCTCCTCGGGTTCGATCGAGGTGCCGGTGGGGTTCGACGGCGAGGCGAGCAGCACGCCACGCGTGCGAGAGGTCCAAAGGCGCTCGACATCCGCGGCGGTGAGCTGGAAGCGTGCCTCGGGGCCGCTCGGCACGAGCACCGGCTTGCCTTCCGCCGCGGCCACGAAGTGCCGGTTGCACGGATAGCAGGGGTCGGGCATCAGCACTTCGTCGTCGCGGTCGACGAGCGCCGTGCAGGCGAGCAGCAGCGCTGCCGAGGCGCCCGCCGTCACGACGATGCGCGCCGGGTCGACCGTGAGGCCATACGCGTGCTCGTAGTGCGCGGCGATCGCCTCGCGCAGCGCGTGAATGCCGAGCGCGCTCGTGTATTGCGTGACGCCGCGGCGCAGCGCGGCGGCCGCGGCCTCGACGACGGGCTCGGGCGCCGTGAAGTCCGGCTCGCCGATACCCATGTGGATGATGTCGCGTCCAGCGCGCTCGAGTTGCGCGGCTTCCTTCGCCAGTTCCATGACGTAGAAAGGCTGGATTTCGTCGACGCGCGCGGCAAGCCGCAGCAGCGGTTCGGCAACGATGTTCATGCGGGGCTTTCCAGTACTGACAGATCTCGCGGCGCGCGGGGCAGGGCGCTCAGGTGCTTGCAGGCGCCCAAGGCGACCCCGCGGCTCGCGTTCTTACGACTTGCGGGCGTTTTGCGCCTCGGTGGCGCGCAGTTGCGCCGCGAGCTTGTCGAGCACGCCGTTCACGTACTTGTAGCCGTCCGAGCCGCCGAAGGTCTTCGTGAGCTCGACCGCCTCGTTGATCACGACGCGATACGGAATGTCGACGTGGTGCTTGAACTCGTAGGTCGCCACGAGCAGCACCGCGCGTTCGACCGGCGAGAGCTGCTCGATCGGACGGTCGAGGCATGGTGCGATCGCGGCGGACAGTTCGTCCGATTCGCGGATCACGCCGTGCAGGATCGCGTCCAGATGCTCGTGATCGGCCTTGTCGTAGCCCTGCGAACCGCGCAATTGCGCGTCGATCTCGCCGGCGGGCACACCCGACAGCAGCCACTGATACAACCCCTGCGTGGCCAGTTCGCGGGAGCGGCGGCGCGCGCTCTTCATTGCTGTTCCTCTTCGTCTTCCTCGTCTTCTTCGTCGTCGCCGCCGTCGAGCTGCTCCAGCGCCACCGTCAGATTCGCCATTTCGACGGCGACACGGGCCGCGTCACGACCCTTCTCGGTCATGCGTGCGACGGCTTGCTCCTCGGTCTCGGTCGTGAGCACGGCGTTGGCGACCGGCACGTTGAAGTCGAGCGAGACGCGCGAGATGCCGGCGCCGCTTTCGTTCGAGACGAGCTCGAAGTGGTAGGTTTCGCCGCGCACGACCGCGCCGAGCGCGATCAGGGCGTCGAACTGGCCGCTTTCGGCGAGCTTTTGCAGCGCGAGCGGGATTTCGAGGGCGCCCGGCACGGTGACGAGCAGCACGTCTTCGCCCGTTACGCCGAGGCGCTCGAGTTCTTCGATGCAGGCGTCGGCGAGGCCGTTGCAGACGGGTTCGTTAAAGCGCGACTGGACGATGCCGATGCGCAGTCCGTCGCCGTCGAGGTTCGGTTGGTATTGTCCGATTTCCATGTGGTGTCCGTAGGTTCGGTTGAGCGTGGTGACGCGTGAAAGGGGCGTGCAATGCGACTTCAGGCGTGCGGCGAAGTGTGGTCAAGCCCGCGGTCAGCTGACTCCGGCGCACAGGGCGCTTGCGTGTCGCTGCCCGGCATCGGCACGAAGCCCGTGACTTCGAGGCCATAGCCCGACATGCTGCCGAGGCGGCGCGGCTTCGAGAGCACCTGCATGCGGCCCACGCCGAGTTCGCGCAGGATCTGCGCGCCGATGCCGTAGGTCTTGAAGTCCACGGGCCGGCGGGCGAGCGCCTCCGCGCGCTCTTTCTGGTCGAACGCCTTGAAGACGTCGATCAGGTGTTCCTTGGTGTCGCCGCAGTTGAGCATGACGATCACGCCGACATCTCGCGCGGCGATCTCGCGCATGGCGGCGTCGAGCGTCCACGAATGCGTGGACGAGCCCGTTTCGAGCAGGTCCAGCACCGAGAGCGGTTCGTGCACGCGCACGGGCGTGTCCGCGTCGGGTCGCGGCGTGCCGCGCACGAGCGCGATGTGCGGCGTGCGCGTGGGGTGATCGACGTACATCACCGCGCGGAACGGGCCGTGGGCGGTCTGCATGGTGCGTTCGGCCACGCGCTCGACGATCGATTCGGTGCGGCTGCGATAGTGGATGAGGTCGGCGATGGTGCCGATCTTCAGGCCGTGCTCCTGCGCGAACTCGATCAGGTCGGGCAGGCGCGCCATCGTGCCGTCGTCCTTGATGACCTCGCAGATCACCGCGGCGGGCGTGAGGCCCGCGAGCGCGGTGAAGTCGCAGCCCGCCTCGGTGTGGCCCGCGCGCACGAGCACGCCGCCCGGCTGCGCCATGATCGGAAACACGTGGCCCGGCTGCACGATATGCTCGGCGCGCGCGTCGTGCGCGACAGCCGTCTGGATCGTGCGGGCGCGGTCGGCGGCGGAGATGCCGGTCGTCACGCCTTCCGCGGCTTCGATGCTGACCGTGAACGCCGTGCCGTACTGCGTGCCGTTGCGATAGGTCATGAGCGGCAGGTTGAGCTGCTTGCAGCGCTCCTGGGTGAGCGTGAGGCAGATCAGGCCGCGGCCGTACTTCGCCATGAAGTTGATGGCTTCTGGCGTGACGAACTCCGCAGCGACGACGAGGTCGCCCTCGTTTTCCCGGTCTTCTTCGTCGACGAGGATGACCATCTTGCCGGCCTTGAGTTCGGCGATGATCTCTGGGGTGGAGGCGAGCGTCATGTTGGGATTCTGGCTGGAAAGCGCACATTTTACGCCACGCGGGCGGGCGCGTCGCCCAGAACGCGGGTGGCGCATTGCCATTGGGCTGGTGCCCCGCTGCGACAGGCCGGCGGCCCGCCGTTGCCGACGTTGGCCGAACGGCTAGCTGGCGGGGCAAGGGCGCATCTTTCATGATAGTAACGCTTGACGTTATTAACGCATGACGTTACTATCCATGACGATTACTTCCTTTGCCTGCCGCGACACGGCGGCGCTGTTCGCGGGGCGCCGGGGCGCCGGGTTGCCCGGTTCGTGGCCATTGAAACGGTCGCCATCCGCAAGCTGCAGCAGATCCATGCGGCCGCCACGCTCGCGTTTCTGAGAGCGCCGCCGGGCAACCATCTGGAGCGCTTGAGCGGCGAGCTCGAAGGCTGGTACAGCATCCGCATCAATGGACAGTGGCGTATCTGCTTTCATTTTGCGAGCGGCGAGGCGGCGGAGGTACGCATCGTGGACTATCACTGAGGAGCATGGCTATGGCACGGGAAGTACCGCTTGCCACACCGGGCGAGATCCTGAACGAAGAGTGGCTCAAGCCGATGGGCATCAGCCAGTACGCGCTCGCCAAGGCGATTGGCGTGCCGCCGCGCCGCATCAACGAGATCGTGCTCGGCAAGCGCGTGATCACGGCCGACACCGCCGTGCGTCTCGCTGTCTATTTCGGCACCGACGCGCGCAGCTGGATGGAGCTGCAAACCCATTACGACACCGAGATCGCGCGCGAGGCGTTGCAGGACGTGCTTGCGAGCATCCGCCCGCACCCGCGCGCCGTGGCCGCCTGATCAAGCTTGCTGCGGGCGTGCGCGCATGCGGGGTCATATGTCGCATCAGCGGAAGACGACGTCGTCGGCGAGCCCCTTCGTCAGCTCCAGGGCCTGGCGCTCGAACAGGCGCCGGTAGAGGCCGTTTTCGCGGCGCACGAGCGCGTCATGCGTGCCTTCTTCGACCACGCGCCCGCGCTCGAGCACGAGCAGCCGGTCGAGCGCGCGCACGGTGGAGAGCCGGTGCGCAATCACGACCGTCGTGCGTCCTTCCATCAGCCTCTCCATGGCTTGCTGGATCAGCACTTCGCTTTCGCTGTCGAGGCTCGAGGTCGCTTCGTCGAAGATCAGGATCGGCGCGTTGGCGAGGAACGCTCGCGCGATGGCCACGCGCTGGCGCTCGCCGCCCGAGAGCTTCACGCCGCGCTCGCCCACGAGCGTGTCGTAGCCGTGCGGCAACGCCATGATGAAGTCGTGCGCGCTCGCGAGCTTCGCCGCCCGCTCGATTTCGGCGTGGGTGGCGCCGGGCCGCGCATAAGCGATGTTCTCGGCGAGCGAGCGGTGAAACAGCACGGGCTCCTGTTGCACGATGGCGATCTGCGAGCGCAGCGACGTCTGCTGCACGCGCGCGATGTCCTGGCCGTCGATCGTGATACGGCCTCCGGACACGTCGTACAGGCGCTGGATCAGCTTGATGAGCGTCGTCTTGCCGGAGCCCGAATGGCCGACCAGTCCCACGCGCTCGCCCGGCGCGATGCGCAGCGAGAGGTTTTCGTAGAGCGGTCTGTCGAGCGCGCCATAGCGAAACGTCATGCTCTCGAAGCGGATGTCGCCCTGATCGATCACGATGGGCGGTGCACCGGCCGCGTCCTCGATGCCGAGCGGCTCGGCGTCGAGCGTCACGAGTTCTTCCATGTCGTTGACCGAGCGCTGCAGATTGCGCACGTGCATGCCCACGTCGCGCAAATAGCCCTTGAGCAGGAAGAACAGCGTGAGCGCGAAGGTGATGTCGCCCACGCTTGCGAGGCCGCGCGCCCATAGGAGCAGCGCTGCGCCGAGGATGGCGGCCTGCATGCCCACGAGCAGCGCGCCCTGGACGCCGCCGTTGAGCGTGCCGCGCCGCCAGGTGCGCCGCGTGCGGCTGTTCCACTTCGCGACCACTCGTGTGAGCCGCGCCTCTTCGCGCGCTTCCGCGCCGAAAGCCTTGACGACGGCGTTGCACGAAATGGAGTCGGCGAGCGCGCCGCCCATTTTCGTGTCCCACTGGTTCGCGAGGCGGGCCGAGGGCGCGACGTAGTAGAGCGAGAGCGAGACGGTGATCGCCAGATACAAGGCCGAGCCGAGCCCGACGACGAGGCCCATCACTGGCCACTGCAGCGCGAGCAGCAGCGTCGAGCCGACCAGCATCACCAGCGAGGGAAAGAGAGCGACGAGCAGGGTGTCGTTGAGCAGGTCGAGCGCCCACATGCCGCGCGTGATCTTGCGCACCGTGGAGCCCGCGAAGCTGTTCGCGTGCCAGTCGGTCGAGAAGCGCTGCACGCGATGGAACGCGTGCGTGGCGATCTCGCTCATCATCTTGAGCGTGAGCACGATGATGTTGCGGTACGCCGCCTGGCGCATGATCGTGCCGCCAAGGCCGAGCGCCGTCAGCGCCCAGAAGGCAACGACGGCCGCGTGCCATGCGGCGGTGCTGCCGGCCGTTGCGCTGTGGGTGAGGGCATCGACGAGCTGGCCCGCGTAGTGCGGCGTGAACACGTCGGCGAGCGCGCCGAGGAGCGACGCGAGCGCAACGGTCGTGACGCGCATGGGCTGGCGCGACCAGTGCCGGAAAGTGAAGCCCAGGACCTTGCGGAACGTTTGTCCGCCCGAATCGGGTTTGTTGTTTGGCTCTGTCATGGACAGCGTGCTCCGGGCGCGGTGCCCGAAGACTCTCCTGAATAAGCGTTAAGGCGGAAAACGGGACACGCGCGTCCGGGAATGCAGTACCGGACGGCTCGACCTCGAAATCACGGAAATACGTCGCGGCGGCCTGGAAGGCTGCTGCGCGGGAAGCGCGCTATGGCTGCGCCGGAAGCGGGGAGGGCGCGATCTGACGTCGCAAGATCACCCGCATCATCGGCATGGCGGCGTACGTTTCAATCGTTGCCAACGGTGCCTTCTTTTCCGGTACGGGCGATGGAAACGCGGCGAGCCGTGCGGCGCGCGCGTGGGAAAAGCGTAGATTCTATCAGCGCCCCGGCGCGCGTGCTCGCGCCGGGGCGGGGCTTGCCTTTGGGCTGGCTCAGAGGCCGGCGGTCTTGCCGGAGGAGAGCATCCGCTCCACATACCGCGCGATCAGATCGATCTCCAGGTTGACCTTCGTGCCCGCCGCGAGATGCTTGAGCGTCGTGACTTCCACCGTGTGCGGAATCAGGTTGATCGAGAATTCGCAGCCGTTGGCGCGGTCCTCGACCGAATTGACGGTCAGGCTCACGCCGTTCACGGTCACCGAGCCCTTGTACGCGAGATAGCGGCCGATAGCGGCCGGCGCGAGAATGCGCAGCTCGTGCGACTCGCCCACGGGCGCGAAGCGCGTGACGGTGCCAAGGCCGTCAACGTGGCCCGAGACGATGTGGCCGCCAAGGCGGTCGTTCGCGCGCAGCGCCTTTTCGAGGTTCACTTCGCCCGTCGTTTCGAGGCCTGCCGTGCGGTTCAGGCTTTCGCGCGAAACGTCGACGTCGAAGGTCGTCGCCGACTTCTCGATGACGGTCATGCACGCGCCCTGGATCGCGATGCTGTCGCCGAGCTGCACGTCGTCGAGGCCGAGGGTGCCCGCGTTGACGGTGAGGCGCACGCCGGCGTCGGCGTCCGTGCCCGGCTGGGTCTGCGCTTGTGCCTGCGCTTGTGTCTCGATGGGGCGGATCGATTCGATGCGGCCCACTGCCGCGACGATTCCGGTAAACATCGTGCTGTTCCTTGTGTTCAGTGCTTCAGTGAGGGTCAGGCGTCTTGCATCGCGACGACGCGCGCGAGGATGCGCAGGTCGCCGCCAATGCGGTCGACGGAATGAAAAGCGAGGCGCGTGCGCTCGTCGAGCGTCGCGGGCGCGGCAAGGTCGATCATGCCAAGCGAGCTGGTGCCGAGCAGCGAGGGCGCCACGTACACGAGCAGCTCGTCCACGCAGCCTTCGCGCAGCAGCGAGCCATTGAGCTTGTAGCCGGCCTCCACGTGCAATTCGTTCACGCCGCGCGCAGCGAGCTCGCCGAGCATGGCGGTCAGGTCGACCTTGCCGTGCGCGTTGCCGAGCGCAACGATCTCGGCGCCGCGTGCGCGCAGCGCTTCGGCGCGTTCCTCGTTGCTCTCGTCGAGCGCGGCGCAGAACACGAGCGTTGGCGGCCCCACGAAGATCTGCGCGAGCGGCGAGGCCTCGAGGCGGCTGTCGATCAGCACGCGTTTGGGCTGGCGCGGCGTGTCGACCGCACGCACGGTCATGCGCGGGTCGTCTTCCTTCACCGTGCCGATGCCGGTCAGGATGGCCGAGGCGCGTGCGCGCCAGGCGTGGCCGTCGGCGCGCGCGGCCTCGCCTGTGATCCATTGGCTCTCGCCCGACGGCAGGCCGGTGCGGCCGTCGAGCGAAGCCGCCACCTTCATGCGCACCCACGGACGCTTTCTCGTCATGCGCGAGACGAAGCCGATATTGAGCTCGCGCGCCTCGTTGGCGAGCAGGCCGCAGCGCACGTCGATGCCCGCGTCGCGCAGCATCGCGAGACCGCGCCCCGAAACGAGCGGGTTCGGGTCCTCCATCGCGGCGATCACGCGCGCGACTTTCGCTTCGATCAGCGCGCTCGCGCAGGGCGGCGTGCGGCCGAAGTGGCTGCACGGCTCGAGCGTGACGTAGGCGGTCGCGCCGCGCAGGTCGTGCCCGCGCGCGCGCGCGTCCTTCATCGCCTGGATTTCGGCGTGATCCTGGCCGGCCGGCTGGGTGGAGCCTTCGCCGATCACTACGCCGTCCTTCACCAGCACGCAGCCCACGCGCGGATTCGGGTCGGTGATGTAAAGGCCGCGCTGCGCGAGGGTCAGCGCGCGCTCCATGTGGACGAAATCGGATTGCGAGAACATCGTTGAGCTTTCTCTTCAGCGAGGGTTGTGCCGGCGAGGCGCGCGACGTGCCTCGCGTGCGCTACGCGCTGCTTATTGACCGGCTTGACCGGCGGAGAAGGCGCGCCTCGCCGCGGCGATCGTCTCGTCGATGATCGCATCGTCGTGCGCGCTCGACACGAAGCCCGCTTCGTAGGCCGAGGGCGCGAAGTAGACGCCCGCGTCCAGCATCTGATGGAAGAAGCGGTTGAAGCGCGCGGTGTCGCTCTTCGTGACCTCGGCGAAGCTGCCCGGCACCTTGTCCGCGAAATAAAGGCCGAACATGCCGCCCACCGAATCGGCGACGAACGGCACGCCTGCCAAGCGTGCGGCCTCGCTCAAGCCCTGCGCGAGACGCGAAGTCTTCGCCGCGAGTTGCTCGTAGAAGCCCGGCGCCTGGATCAGCTGCAGCGTCTTCAGGCCCGCCGCGACCGCGATCGGGTTGCCCGAAAGCGTGCCCGCCTGGTAGACGGAACCGTTGGGCGCGAGATGGTCCATGATCTCGCGGCGGCCGCCGAACGCCGCCGCCGGCATGCCGCCGCCGATCACCTTGCCGAGGCACACGAGGTCGGCTTCGACGCCGTAGAGCGCCTGCGCGCCGCGCAGGCCAACGCGGAAACCGCACATCACTTCGTCGAAGATCAGCACGCTTCCGTGCTTCGCGGTGAGGCTACGCAGCGCGCCGATGAACTCGGGCGTGGCCTTCACGAGATTCATGTTGCCCGCGACCGGTTCGACGATCACGGCGGCGATCTCGTCGCCGAACGCTTTGAATGCTTCCTCGAGCGCCGCGACGTTGTTGTACTCGAGCACCGTGGTGTGCTTCGCGACATCGACCGGCACGCCCGCCGAAGTCGGATTGCCGAACGTGAGCAGGCCCGAGCCGGCCTTCACGAGCAGGCTGTCGGCGTGGCCGTGATAGCAGCCTTCGAACTTCACGATGCGCTCGCGCTTCGTGAAGCCGCGCGCTAGACGCAGCGCGCTCATGGTCGCTTCGGTGCCGCTCGACACCATGCGCACCTGCTCCATCGACGGCACGATCTTGCAGATTTCCTCGGCGATCTCGATCTCGGCCTCGGTCGGCGCGCCGAACGAGAAGCCGTTCGCGAGCACGCGCTGGACGGCTTCGAGCACTTCCGGATGCACGTGGCCGACGATCATCGGGCCCCACGAGCCGATGTAGTCGATGTAGCGCTTGCCTTCGGCGTCCCAGAAGTACGGTCCCTGGGCGCGCTCGATGAAACGCGGCGTGCCGCCGACCGAGCGGAACGCGCGCACGGGCGAATTCACGCCGCCCGGAATGGTGCGCTGGGCGCGCTCGAAGAGGGCCTCGTTCCGGTTTGGCGTGCTGGACTGGGTGTTGGACATGAGTGCAGGACCTGCGAGAGTGGTGTGGCGCGCGGCGCGGGCCGAAATGGCCGGCGTACGCCCGCAGTGCGCCGACGGGCGGACCCACGCGGCGCCGCATGGACGCGGACGATGGGGCTGATCTCCCGAAATTGTACCGGAGTCGCGCGCATCGGGCCGGTGGCTCCAGCCGGCCTGGACGGGGCGTGGGGTGCCGTCTCAATGAGAGCTGATGGACGACGCGGCGTGAAAATCAGCGCGCCTATGGCCTATGGCCAATGGCCTACGGCTGGCGCTTGCGCGCTGGCGAAGCGTGGTGCGGCGGCGTGCCGCGCGCCGCGCCCGGCGCTGGTGCTGTCTTGCGCGCGGATCGGGCCGCGCCCGTCCTCGGCGCGTTTGCCGTTGCCGGAACCGCTGGCGCGGATGCCGCGACAATCATGGCGTCGCGCATGGCAGCGAGCGCCGGCGCTGGCATCGGCCGCCGGCCGGTCAGCTGCGCCCAGCGTTTTTCCAGCGCGCCTTCGGCAATGGGCTTGATGACGGTGCCCGAGCTCTGCGCGTCCCAGGTCTGGACCGAGTAGGGGTGGGCACGCAAGGCGTCGCGTGCGATCACCACTTCCTCGCCGGCATCGACGAGCCAGTCGTAGACGAAGTCGATGCACAGCCGGTAGCCGCGCTTGTACGCAGCATCGGGCACCTCGTAGGGGGCGCGGGTGACGTAGCCGGAGCCGAAGAGGCCGCGCGGGTCGGCCGCGACGCGGTGCAGGAACACGCGGTCGCCCGGCAGGATGCCGCGCGCGAAGCCGCAGCCCCAGGTGTCGGCGACGGCCTCCCCGGCGCGCACGCGGCGCGCGAATTCGGGCAGTTCGGGCCAGGGCCACTTCCTCGGGCTCCAGATCAGCAGAAAGGCGGTCATGACGGCAGCGCGCAAGCGTGGAAGAAAGCGGGCAGCTTAGCGCAAAGCCGCGCTCGAACCATGCCGATGCCGGCGGGCATGCGATCGACGTCGGGTACAATGCGGCGGCACCGTTGCCGCTTTTTTTGCCGTTTTTTCGTCGTTTCTCGCCCGCCACGCGCCGCCCGCCGTGGTTCGCCGCATGAATCGGCCAGAGAATCGGCCACTGAATCGGTCAGTAAATCGGCCAGTATTTCGGCTCATGACATCGAGACCGCGCCGACTGCGCGCGTTCCGCCGCCACTCACTTCCATGTCCCATTCTCCGCGTCGCCGGCCCGATGGTCGGCTGATCCTGCTGCTCGGCGCACTCGCCGCCTGCGGCCCGCTCGCCACCGACATGTACCTGCCGAGCCTGCCGGCCATCGCGCAATCGTTCGGCGTGAGCGCCGGCGCGGCCGCCGCGACGCTCACGAGCTTCATGGCCGGCTTCTCGATCGGCATGCTGCTCTATGGTCCGCTTTCCGATGCGTACGGCCGCCGCCCCGTGCTGCTCGGCGGCATCGCGCTCTTCACGATAGCCAGCATCGCCTGCTGGTTCTCGTTTTCGGTGGGCGAACTCGTGATCGTGCGCTTCCTGCAGGCGCTCGGTGCGGGCGCGGCCTCCGTTCTCGCGCGCGCGATTGCGCGCGATGCCCACGAGCCGTCCGACGCCGCCAAGGTCCTCTCGATGGTCGCGATCGTCACCTCGATCGGGCCGCTGCTCGCCCCGCTGATCGGCGGTCAGTTGCTGCTGATCGGAGGATGGCGCGTGGTGTTCGTCGCGCTCACGCTGTTCGGCCTCGCGTGCGCCGTGGCGGCTTATCTGCGCGTGCCCGAAACCTGGCCGCCCGAAAAGCGCGAGAGCGCGGCCGTGCTGCGCTCGTTCGCGGCCTATGGGCGTCTGTTGCGCGATCCGCTCGTCTGGGGGCACATGCTCTGTGGCGGCATGGCGTTCGCCGCGATGTTCACCTATATCTCGGCCACGCCGTTCGTCTACATCGAGTACTTCCACGTCTCGCCGCAGCACTACGGATTCTTCTTCGGCGCGAACGTGTTCGGCATCATGCTCGGCAACTTCCTCAATACGCGCTTCATCGGGCGCTTCGGCACCTTGCGCATGGTGTCGATCGCTTCGGGCGTGAGCGTCGTCGCGTCGCTCTTCGTCGCGCTGATGTGCATCACCGGGTGGGGCGGTCTGTGGTCGATCGTGGCCGGTCTCTTCTTCGTCGTGAGCGTGGTGGGTTTGCTCGGCGCGAACTGCGCGACCGATCTCATGTACCGCTATCCGAAGAACGCGGGCGCGGCGGCCGCCGTTTTCGGCGCGACGCAGCTTGGCCTTGGGGCGTTCGCGAGCGCCGTGGTCGGCTGGTTCCCGGGCGTCTCGCCGTTGGGCATGGGCGTGACGATCGGCGTGTGCGGCGTGCTCACGTGGGCCGGGCGCGCGATCGTCGTGAAGTGGCACGGCACGCCGGCGCCGGGCACGGCGCAAACGGCAGCACCGTGAGCGCAACGTATCGCTGAACGAAAATGGGACGCCGAAGCGTCCCATGTTTTTCACCGCGCTTTTTCACCGCGCGAATGAGCCGGCGGCTTCAGTCGCGCGCCGTGGACGACGCCCCGTGGCTCAGCCAGTCGAGCACGGCCGATGCGTCGTCGTCGGCGTGCTCGCGCGCCTGCGCGACCGCGTCGCTCATTTCCGCGTCGGGCGAAGCGCGGCGAATCGCGACGCCCACCGCCAGGATATCGATCATCAGCAGATGCAGAATGCGCGAGATCATCGAAAGCTGCGACTCGCGCATCTCGATGTGATCGGTTTCGAGCGCAACGGTCGCGCGCTTGGCGAGCGGCGTGTTGCTCGAAGTGATCGCGATCACCTTGGCGCCCGCCTGCATCGCGACGTCGAGCACGCGCAGCAGTTCCGGCGCGCGGCCCGACTTCGAGACGGCCACGATCACGTCGCCCTTGCCGAGCAGCGCGGCCGACGCCGCCTGCATGTACAGGTCGCCGTAGGCGATGGTCGGGATGCCGAAACGGAAGAACTTGTAGTGCGCGTCCTGCGCGACGATGTGCGAGTTGCCGAGCCCGTAGAACTCGATGCGCCGCGCGCCGTTGAGCAGCGTGATGGCGTTTTCGACGTGCTCGAAATTCAGGTGCTCA
>Ga0335070_10003618_pt1 | contig 18051 bp, 19 predicted proteins | sample Lox_Sample_13_FD_206722 | JGI IMG/M metagenome (GOLD analysis project Ga0335070, IMG submission 206722) | Soil microbial communities from Loxahatchee National Wildlife Refuge, Florida, United States - Lox_Sample_1.3 | ecosystem: Environmental > Terrestrial > Soil > Wetlands | place: USA...
AGCCACCCGCAAGGGAAGCTCTAACAATACACTCGCATCTCCAAGCTCCCTCACTTTTCCGTTTGCCTTTTTCTGCATATTACGATATCTTTTCTTCATAGAAAGCGATCTCCTTTTGGTTTTTGGTGTGGTAATCAATTCTAATTGGGGATCGCTTCCTACTTCAACAATTTACAGGGGCATCTTCCAAAGAGAAGAGCGAAACTGCTATTTCGTGCGAATACCTTCAATCAGCAAATAGGTGTCATGTTTGAGAAACTTTGTTCGGGTTATTGTTAATTTATCTGTTTCTTGCAGATGCCTTAAGGTGTTTCGGTCAAAGCGGGCTCCATATATCTTTTCTACAAAGGAAGTAAAAAAATCCTGTCTCCTTTTTAAGGCCGGATTGTTCGAATACATCATTTCCAGCAAACGGAATTGTCCCCCAGGCTTCAATACCCTTACAAACTGCTCAATCGCTAATTGCTGAAGTTCATCGGGTATGACACAACATAAAAAAGTTGCAAGAACCCAATCGTAATGGTTCGATGGAATTGATTCCATGCTGCAAGCATCTTCATGGACAAAGTTCATACCACAAACAGCCTTCCGTGCTTTCTTCACAGCACGTTTAAGCGCAGAGGGGCTGAAGTCTAAAGCTGTCAGGTTGATATCAGCCTGATAATATTTCAAATTCCGCCCCGTTCCTACCCCTGCTTCAAGCACTTCACCGTGCATACCGCCTACCAAACTTGGTCTCCATTTCCTGTATTGTAATTCCCAGGGATAATCAAGGATATCGTAAAACCAGGCGGTAATATTGTATTTTTTTTTGGTTTAACTGATTTTTTTCATGCAGTCGCATTTTGCTGGTTATCCTACAGTCACTTTCGCTTGATGCCTTGTTCTCTCGGTGACTGCTCAAGAAATTCAGCGTGTCGTATTGTCTCCAAAAACTTTGGAGAACCCTCTTTCCAATAGTCACATTCCTGTCAACCCAGCCAATATCATCATACCTGCGGTTAAGTACGCTAATGGCTTGTAGAAGAGAAGACCCACAGATGTCATTTTTTCGTCACCTCCCCTCTATAACTCGCCCCGTTCACAAGAGTTTAATTATTTCTTCCCTTCTTAAACACTTACAAATACAAAAAGGGAGTGGATGTGTCAACGTGATACTACGATTATGAGACCTTCTAGTAATTGAAATTTTATCCGTAAGGAGGTCTTTAAGTGCACACCTGACTATGACCTCGGTTCATTTGACAATCATTCATTGTAAGAGTAAATTAATAAAGATTTTTATTAATGTGGAAAGAGGAGTATGTGAAGAAGATAGTTCTTATCGGTCTGATTTTAGTGGTCCTCGTGTGTGTGGTTTACATCACAAAATATTACTTCCATGAAGAGGGAAAAGTATTTGGTGATATCTATGTAACTATGAAATCGGGTGATATAAAAAGGGTTGCTGTTGCTGGAGTAGATGTTGTCTTATACAAAGTTGATAATCCAAATGCTGTATTACAGCAAATCGACAGTATTCAAAAACAATATATGAAACTATTGACAGAAAGTGTAAGAGAATACGGGGAAACAGTGAATGAGATGCAGGAAAAATCAGACGAGTATACCAAATTCAGAGATTCTTGTTCCGAGAAAGCATATGAGCAGAGTATAAGCAAATCCGCAGAGAAGAAGTTACGAATAAAACAGTTGAAGGCTGAACATAATTCTAAGATAAATGGCATTCTTACACCATTTATTTTCAAGAAAGGCAAGTCTGACGTGAAGGGACATTATGAATTCACTGGTGCACCGTACGGAAAGTATATTGTTTTTTCAAGTTACAGTATTCTTGAGGAAAATGGTGATTGGTTGTATCCGATAGAGGTCAATAATAAGGAAAATAGGATTGACTTAACAACAAACAACATCTATCAAGAACATATTTTTTATGACCCGTATGAATCCATTCTTGAAAAAGAAAAAGCATATTAATTTGTCCCCAGCCTGTCCCTGGAGATTTTGGTAGCCTAAAAACACAATATATCTCTATATGTTACGAGACAGTTGTCGTGGCTTTTAACCACTTGGTCGGGAGTTCGAATCTCTCCCCAGGAGCTAATAGAATCAAGGGCTCGCAGAAATGCGAGCCCTTGATTGTTAGTGATTAAGCCATCCTACAGAGAGATTGCCTTGTAAACACTTTGTTTGCAAGGTGTGAGAGAGTTACCATTTCTCAAAAAAGTTGTCCCCAGGCTGTCCCTGAGTTATCCCTGACGGTAGAACCATCAAAAGTGAAATTTTGGCTTCCCCGATTCAAATCCATTATAAGCTTTTTAACGCCTGTAATGCCCGTAATGCCCACGTACAAATTCTTGATGAGGAATCCGTCGATAGTTCCAAGGGCGACCGTTCCAATTACGACTTCTGTAATATCCTCTCCACCCTGGATTTACAGAACGATAAAACCTTGGAACGTTTCTATAGTAAGCCCATCCGCGGTCGTAATACCGTGAACGATACCAATGGCCTCCCCAAGGGCGCCACCACCATCCGTTCCAGAAAAAGAGATCCACAGAAACGTCAGGAGCAACATAAACACCAGTTGCATTGGGCAGAGCTACCATTGCTGGGGGTGTCTCAACTACAATGGGCGGTGGCAGAGCAACTCCAACACCTACTTCTACCCCTGCCATCGTTGAAATGGGAACTACAAACATCAACGCCAAAAGCGTTCCTCCAAAAAATAACTTCTTCATTTCGTTGCCTCCTTTCGATTTCTTCTTAAGCCATTTTATCTATATCATATTTAATTAGACTATGAGGCACAAGAAAGGGTTTAGTCGAGATGGTAATTCTTATCTCGTTCTAGAGGGGGATTTGAGGAGGACGAAGAGTGAGGGCCTCCTGACTTGTCCATAGAGAATAACCCATCAGGCTTAAAATATCCTCTGTCCCCACCCAAAACCACCCAGAACAATTTTCAAAGATCATCCTGACCTCTGAAAATTGATGATTGTTTTTTGTGGGGTGAAAGGGAATCAATAAAAAAGTGGTGTTTGTTCTTCCCTTAGCCAACGGTTTGGGTACTTAGCTTCTTGCTGCTTGGGACCCTAACGTCCCTGTTTACCAAACCTTTCTGTTGAATCCGGGAAGAGCAAGACCACCACTTGGTGAGCCACTCTTAATTTGTTTATACGCCTTTTCAGGGGAGATGTCAACATCAAGTTTGGATTTTACCCTTGTCGCATAACCAGCTTTTTAGAGTAGCAAAGAGACACTGTCCACTGCCTTGACACGTGAGCTATGAATAGTTATATATACTACAATGGACAAATACTTCATAAAGCAAATAGTTTTCGCTATTATGATTATAGCCCTCATAATCATCATGCTCCCCATCAGCGTCGGACCCGCCGTTGTCGGTTGCTTCGCTCTTGCCTTTCTTATCTATCAACACTGGCGGTCTAACCAGTGGCAATGTGGTGAAAGAGGTGTTTATCGTGATACCAGGAACAACAAAGAAGATAATTCAATCGACTCCTTGCCTTCGGTATCTATCCCTCCTATATTCTAATGGCAATTATGGTGCTTATCGTAAGAAACAATCTTATAAAATAACGGGAGAAGAAAATGGCGAGAAAAGTTTATTTTGCTTTCGATTATGAAGATGTTAAGGAGTTTAGAGCCAATGCAGTGAGAAACAGCTGGGTGATTCAAAAGGGAGAAGCAGCTGGTTTCTGGGATGCTGCCGATTGGGAAATAGTTAAAAAACAAGATGATGAAGCAATAAAGCAATGGATTGATCAACAATTGGATAACACATCCGTTACGGCAGTGTTAATAGGAACAGCGACAGCTGAGAGAAAATGGGTCACCTATGAAATCAAGAAAAGCCACGAAGACCGTAAAGGACTTTTAGGAGTATACATCCACAACATAAAAGACAGGGACGGTCATACTGTTTCTAAAGGAAAGAATCCGTTTGACAATCTCCATTTTTTAGAACAGAGTGGTAAGAAAGTTCCTCTCTCAACAATATACCCTTCTTATGATTGGGTGTCAGCCAATGGCATCAGTAATTTCTGGTCATGGGTTGAGCAAGCTGCAAGAAAAGCTGGCAGGTATTAATTGAGCGCTAGGATGAGAAAAAGAGGGAATGCTTCCTAATCCTCCAGGGGAAACCTCTGCCCCTATCCTATATCACGACGTAACCTCTGCCGGCTTTGAGGGCATTCTCCTAGTCCAGCATCAAAATCTACTATGTTGAGAGCTTTAAGAATCTGAAATTATCCCCAAAAAAGTCTTGCTGATCGTGTCGTTTGAGGAGCCAATAAAATCAACAGTTCGCAGAGATGCTAACCCTTGATTTTATTGTACTCAAGCCATGCTACGGAAAGATTGCCTTATAAGCCATTTATTAACAAGGTCTTAGAGAGTTACCATTTCTAAAAAAATTATCCCCAGACTCAAGGTAAGACTCCAACTGAACTAATTTAAAACCCGTAACTGTATTGCCATTTCCTTCTCAAACATTTTGCCAAGAATAGCGCACAGTTATCATAGTTTTCGCTGTTGCAGCGATTTACTCTTACTAGTGCCCCTATTTTGAGAGATGTCACGGATGCCTTGCATACATCAGTCCTCGCATCACAGTACGGACACGCATCTAAATCTTCTCTGACTTCCGTTGCCATTGCATTCATGTTATTCAGCTCCTTTCTTTTTAACAATTAAATGAAAAACTCCTAACCGCACTATTCACTATAATGCCTGGCAGATCTCCTTTTACTCTTATCCATTCCTCCTTGTTTTCAATTTCTTCTTCGTAATCACAAAGAATGTTAGAACACTCATAATGAGTTCCCCTGTCTAACATCTCCCTGCCGCACGCTATGCATTTCATGACATTACCCCCTCTCTTGTCTGGATTACTGCTTACATTTTAATGAAAGAATGTTACGGCATTATGACCATACTGTGAAAGTTTCATGTCAAATCTCTCTGAGACTACCAAAATTAATGGCATATGAAATAATCATAAATAACAATCTAACAAATGATGCTATCCAGCTGAAATGAATGAATAAGCAAAATCCTATGGACATCATGAAGGTGTATATTTTCATTTCAATATTCCCTTTCGATGTCCGTAATAGCAACTCATGTGCCAAAGTAAAAAAAGTTTAAATTATAGGCAGTGATAGAAAGGATGTTTTAGAGTAAATAACACAATTGTTATGTATAAAACAATAATGTATTGAGGTTCTATAGCCCAACTCGTAGAGGCATAGAAGCAGGCTATAAGAATAAAGTCTGATGATGCGGAGGCTACAAGATCATGGGGGAGGTAATTTGTGAGACGTTCTGACTGTGCTGAGAACTTTCAGTGGGGCTATGTTAACATTTGGAATGCGTTATAATACTGAAATTCACAGGATAAAAAGATATGAACAATATAGTCTCTGCCGATATGGTAGTACTGACCACCAAGGGGTTCGGAGATACTGTTGACATTACCGATGCCGTAACGACAATACAAGAAAAGTCAGAGGTGGTGAATGGTCTTGTCACGGTTTTTTGTCAGGGATCAACAGGAACCATAACCACTATAGAATTTGAACCTGGGGTCATCCAGGACCTCAAAAAAACATTGGAAAAGATTGTGCCTTCCAATATTCCCTATGAGCATGACAAGGCATGGGGAGACGGAAACGGTTTCTCTCATGTCAGGGCTGCATTGATGAAGCCTTCCCTCTCAATCCCTGTGGTAGACGGCAAGATGTCGTTGGGGATGTGGCAACAGATCGTTTTTAGCGACTTTGATAACAGACCAAGAGAAAGAAAAGTTGTGGTGCAGGTCATTGGGCATGATGGAAAAGAAGGAAACCAGGGATAACTTATAGGCAATATTATAGAAGGGACCACCAGGAATGAGCAAACCAGGCAGAAATGACCCCTGCCCTTGTGGATCAGGGAAGAAGTATAAGAAGTGTTGCCTTGCCGAGGCCTTTGTACGGGTCGGCAAGGAAGAGTCCATCAGGGAACGTCTTGTTGATAATCCATTTGAGCTCCACAATATAGATACTTCCCAAGACCTGACAGAGGCAAACAAGGCACATGAAGATCGGCCCCCCAAGACCCCTGAGAGTGATATCCCGATGGAAATGCAGGAGATTCAGATGGAAAGGCGAACAACGACTGAACCCACATCCACTGCCAAGAAAATCATGGAACTATTTAGGTATTTCAGGGTAAAGAAGGGTGAATACCTATCGGTAAAATTGATACGGAGCAAACAACACCTGTGGAAGGGTATTGAGGAAGAAGAATTCAATGAGGCTGTGAGTTACTTAATACATCTGGGTTACATAGAGAGGACAGAAAACCCGGCGGGCTGGAAACTTCTTGAGGCGGGTGATGATGACCTGAGACAACTTCCTCTGCATTTCTGAAAATGCGGATTAACATTTCAAAGAGAGAGGGGAAAAGGATGGAATCCACTAAGAGCTTGCTTTAGCGGGTAACATGACAAATCGATAATAGAAAAAGTGGCGTTTGGTTATAATATCAATATTGGGAGTCTACAATGTGGAGGGAGGTGAAACTATGTTTAGAGGACTTTTCCAACCGATGCATCTGCTAATAATACTTGGGATAGCACTGGTGATAGTTGGTCCAGGAAAACTACCAGAAATCGGTAAAGCGCTGGGCAAAAGCATACAGGGTTTTAAGAAGGCTATCGCTGGGGATGATAAAGATTCAACTGTAGAAGAGCCACAAAAGAAGGGGTAATATATTACAGTCCTTATAGCTAATTACCCCTCTATCGGGCTTTTTATCCCGCTCACTCTCGGAGGCATCGGTTTGAGAGAGTCTTGCTGATAGGTTTCTTGATTATTTTACTGATGAAAGCCTAAGACCTATTGAATGTCCTGCCTTATCCTTTCAAATTCCTCCTTGGAAATCTCTCCCCTGGCATACCGTTTCTTCAAGATATCAATTGCTGTGTCCTCTGATTTTGTTTCATGCCTCTTCCCCGCTGCTATAATCCATTTGACAAAATAGACAATCCCGATAATAACAACAACCCAAAAGGCAATTATCATAAATATTGGTATCAAGAAAAAAGTGCCAGCTCCAAAACCCCAGGGTCCCCAGTTCCATTGAAAACTCCTTTCCCATGCTGTAGCGTTACCAAGGGATGATACAAACGGAACTATCATTAACAAGGCAATAAAAAGTTTTTTCATTTCATACTTTCCCTTCTGGCAAATCTAGCCCCCATCTCAAAGGCTTTTTCGCAATCCTTTGGAAATATTTCCCTGCGCCTCTGTGCTTTCTTCTCAGGATCAAAACGGCCTGAAACCATCTTTGAATAATCATCAAACTGATAAGTATCAAAGCTGCACATATACTCAGAAGCCCCGAATATCATCCTTAGTACCACTTCATGAAGACTGAAGAGCTGAACGTAGCCACGTTCTTTCATCTGCTCCTCTGTGGTATTCATTGTATACACAAACCCGGTCTTAATCCTTCTGGGAAAAAGCGATTGTGGAGGATCGGTGTATGTCAGGTGAGGAAACAAGAGGCGCTCCATAAATGATCTCATCTCTCCAGAAACACTTCCAAAATAGATCGGTGAGCCCAAGATGACCGCATCGGCCTTCTTAATTTTTCTAAAGACTGGTGTCAGGTCATCCTCGACTGCACACCTGCCATAACTCTTGCCATCTTTGGTCTTACAGGCAAAACAGCTTATGCATCCTTTAAAGGTTAGATCATAGAGATGAATGAGTTCTGTTTCTGCTCCCTGTGAGGCAGCTCCCTCAAGGGCCTTCTTAAGCAATGTCGCCGTGTTCCATTTTTTCCTTGGACTTCCATTCAATGCAATAACCTTCATCGTTATAGCTCCTTTCAACTGGATTGACGACAGCCTCCTTGATCCGTCGTGACAAGAATATTTTACCATGTAGCCTGTTGTAAAATACTTGACAATAAAAAAAGGTGAGGATCATATGAAGAGGCTTTACTCCCGTAGGAGACAGACCGGATGTTCCCCATAAGAGACACGATACCGAACAGAACATTTCCTTCCACGACGTGGAGCATCATCATACTGTGCGGGATTGTCTTTTTCTTCGAAACTACATTACCACAGGAAGTCCTTGAGGAATTCACATATTATTTTGGGGTTGTTCCTATTGAATATACCAAACGCCACCGTCATGGCCTTTCCCTGATTGATTACCTTTCATTCCTGACCACGATGTTCCTGCATGGCGGATGGCTCCATTTCCTGGGGAATATGTGGTTTCTCAAGATATTTGGCAGTAAGCTTGAAGACCGCATGGGACATGGCCGATTTCTTGTGTTCTATTTGATTTCAGGAATCCTGGCAAGCATGTCCTACATCTACTTCAGCCCCCAGTCATCTATGCCTGTAATCGGTGCCTCTGGGGCGATTGCGGGTGTTATGGGGGCATACTATGTAATGTTCCCCCATGCGAGAATCCTGACACTGATCCCCATCATCATATTCCCCTGGTTTGTAGAACTGCCGGCAGTATTTTTTTTGGGGTGGTGGTTCTTACTGCAGGTATTTTCGGGTACTGTAGCCCAAGTGCTTCCTGCATCTGACGGTGGAGTAGCATGGTGGGGGCACATTGGGGGTTTTATTGTTGGGATTATCCTGATGCCATTTTTCAGGCGGAGATACCGCTGAAAGAGAATCGGGTATAGGGAATCATAAAAAAACAAGAAGTGCAATACCTTGGGTTCTGGGTATGCATTAGATTGTTTTTAAGTGGGTGCTTCAGCAGATGTTTTAGGCTTCCTCCTCGCTGCTGGAGGCTTGCTCACCACATCTGACTCCCGCTCCCTAACCCATTTACTTGGTTCTAAGCCTTAACCCATCCCAAGGCATTGACTTCTTCTGATTCCAGGCTAGCACCATTTGATATGGTTGTCAAGTTTTTTGTACGAGTTTATCGCGTCGTTCACAAACTTATCCTCGTTCCGGCACTGCCCTGCATTGCCGCTATTAAATCTTCAGGTTTTGCGATAACGGCATCCCTTCCTCCCTGTTGGAAAAACTGGATGGCTGCTGCTATCTTCGGCCCCATGCTGCCGGACGGGAACTGTCCCTCGCTCAGGTATCTCTCCGCATCTTTCGCTGTAAGCCTCTCAAGTCTCTGCTTTCTTTCCGTCTCCCAGTGAAGATACACGCCATCCACATCAGTAAGGATCACAAATCTCTCGACGCCTAATTCAGAGGCGAGACGACTTGCGGTCAGGTCCTTGTCTATGACCGCATCAATGCCTTTCAGTAACCCCTCTTCTTCCACCACCGGGATGCCTCCGCCTCCCGCAGCAATGGGGATAATGCCATGTTCGAAGGCGGTCCTTATCCCCTGCATCTCCACGATCTCCCGGGGCTTCGGTGACGGTACAACCCTCCTCCAACCCCGCCCCGGGATCTCCCGCATCTTCCATCCCTCGTGAATATATTTCGCTGCATCACTCTCCCGGTAGTAAGGGCCTATGGGTTTAACGGGTTCTTTGAATGCGGGGTCGTCTCTTGCTACAACGACGTGGGTGATGATAACTGAGACGGTTTTATCAACACCGAGTTTCCTCAGTTCATTGCCAAGGCTTTCCGCCATCATGGCGCCGATCCCCCCCTGGCTGTCAGCAACGCAGATATGGAGGGGCATGGGAGGGATGTACTCCCTGGCACATTCGTTCCTGAGAAGGATATTCCCCACAATGGGTCCGTTTCCGTGGGTAATGACGACCCGTGTTCCCTGTGAGATGAGGGCTGCAATCGGCCCCATACAGGCATCGGCATGGCGCAGCTGCTCTTCGATATAGCCCCTCTCACCAGGAAGGATGAGGGCATTGCCGCCCAGGGCTATGAGCACGCTGCCTTCAGCGCACATGGGCCTTCAGAAATGATCCTGCCAGAGTGCTGAGATCAACATCGAAATCATAAAAGACCCGCACTGTCGGTTTGTCGATGGGTATGATCCTTCTGAGGTCCACAGGCGTGGCAATAATTACCACGTCAGCAGGGACCCGGGAGATGGTCTCTTCCAGATCTTTCCTCTGCGTATGGGAGTATCCCATGGCAGGAAGCACCGGACCTATGTGAGAAAACTTCTGATACGTCTCCTGAAGGGAACCCGCTGCATAGCGCCTCGGGTCAATGAACTCCGACACGATACCACTGGACGCGGCCATCCCGGCCCCATAAGGCATCCCTCCATGGGTAATAGTTGGTCCATCCTCTATCACCAGGGCTCTCTTCCCTTTTATTGCTTCGTAATCACTGATAGTAAAAACAGAGCTGGTCTCAAGAACTGCGGCATCGGGAGTCTCCCTCCGAATAACGGCCTTTATTCCTTGCCTGTCACTCTCCTTTGCCTCGTTTATCTTGGTTATGATGAGAAGATTTCCCCTCCTTAAGTTCACTTCGCCTGGGTAAAAGAGCAGCTCATGCCCAGGCCTTAAGGCATCAATGAGAACGATCTCGAAATCAGGACGTATGAAGGGAAAGTCATTGTTCCCGCCGTCCCAGATGATGACCTGAGAGACCTTTTCCGCATCATGGAGGACCTTCTGGTAGTCGATGCCGGCATAGACCGTGATGCCTTTCTCCACGAGGGGCTCGAACTCTTCCCTCTCTTCGATGGTGCACGAACCCCGGTCAATATCCTCCATGGTAGCAAACCTCTTCACAGGGACAAAATCACAGTACGCCATGGGATGGCGTATCACAGACACCCCGATTCCGGTTTCTTTGAATGCATGGGCCAGCTTCCTCGTGATGATTGACTTACCGCACCCGGTCCTCACCGCACAGACTGAGATGACCGGAACTGATGACCCAAGCATGGTGTGTTCAGGTCCGGGCAGGAGGAAATCCGCGCCGCAGGCAAGGCAGAGCGAGGCCCTGTGCATGACATATTCATGGGAAACATCGCTGTAGGAAAATACTGCCGTGTTCACCCTATGTGATGAGATTAATGATTCCAGTTGCGGCTCGGGATGTATGGGTATCCCTTCGGGATAGCGCGGACCAGCAAGTTCCGGTGGGTAGACCCTTTTTTCTATGTAGGGTATCTGGGCAGCGGTAAAGGCCACAACTTCACTCTGAAGATTGTCCCTGTAGAGCATGTTGAAGTTATGGAAGTCCCTGCCTCCTGCTCCCATGATAATGACCTTCTCTTTTTTCGATCCTTCAGTCATATTCGCGGCAATCCCTCTGTCTTAAAAATGAAAGCAGGCATGGCAGACGAAAAAGCCTGGGACGATAGATTATCCGCAGACAGCCGCGATTGCCCTTCCCAAAATATCGAGCCCTCTCTCTATCTGCTCCTCTGTTACGATCAATGGCGGCGCAAGGCGTATCACGTTCTTGTCCACGCCGCACTCCACGAGTATCAATCCCTTATCGAGGCAGTAATCCATGATCTTCTTCAACTCTTCGGTGAAGGGCTCCCTGCCTTGCTTCACAAACTCTATTCCCAGCATGAGACCGAGCCCCCTCACATCTCCTATGCAGGGGTATTTCTCCTGCATTGTCTTGAGCCTTTCAAGGGTGTGTCTCCCCACTCTCGCGGCATTCTCCAGAAGCCCCTCCTCTTCAATAACGCTGAGCGTTGCAATGGCAGCAGCACAGCCGATGGGGTTCCCGCCAAAGGTGGTCCCATGGGCGCCGGGCGACCATTTCGCCATGATCTCTTTACTGGCCGCCACAGCGCTCAAAGGCATGCCCGACGCTATCCCCTTCGCAATGGTCATAATATCAGGGACAACACCAAAATGTTCTGAGGCAAACCATTTCCCGGTCCTTCCCATGCCTGCCTGGACCTCATCGAGGATAAGCAGGATGCCCCACGTGTCACATAGGGCCCTCAGATTCTTTAGGAATTCTGCAGGGGGGACCACATATCCCCCTTCACCGAGAACAGGCTCCATGATAATGCAGGCGATCTCGTCTGGATGGATGAGGTGTTTAAATAACCTCTTGAGGTATGCAAAGCAATCCATTCTGCAGGTATCGGGCTTCTGGTCAAAGAAGCAGCGGTAGCAGTAGGGATAGGGTGAGTGGTAAATGGAAGGGACAAAGGGCTGGTAGTGCCTTCTGTAGCGTATGCTCGATGTGGTGAGGCTCATGGCGCCAAAGGTCCTTCCATGGAAACAGCTGGTGAATGCGACGATGCCCTGTTTTTCGGAATGAAATCTGGCAAGCTTGAGGGCGCCCTCCACTGCCTCAGCACCCGAGTTGCTGAAAAAGAACATATCGATGCCCGGGGGTGTCACCTTCTTGAGCATCTCCGGAAGTACTGTAAGTGGTTCATAGTAGAAGATGCAGCCCGAATGGACAAGGGATTCAGCCTGGGTCTTGATGGCGTCAACCACCCGGGGATGGTTGTGGCCTATGTTGGTGGTCGCCAGCCCTGAGGTGAAATCCATATACCGCCTGCCGTCTCTGTCCTCTACATAGATTCCATAGGCTTTTCTCACCACAATATCCGTGTGGATCCTGAGGGCAGGGGTGAGGACCGCCTTTGCTCTTTCTATAAGTTCGTCAGCCATGTATATCCTCTCTTATCGGTCGATTTGTGCCTTCTGGAGCTTTCCGCTGTAGTCGCGGTAAACAACCTTCCATTTGGTGAACATGTCCAGAGCGCCTCCCCTCCCCCCGGCTTCCCTGTAGCCGATACCACTCTTCTTTGTCCCGCCAAAGGGAAGCTGGATCTCAGCACCGATGGTCGATGCATTTATGTATACAATGCCTGTATCAAGTTCCCTTTCTGCAATGGCTGACTTGTTCACATCCTGGGTATAGAGGGAAGAGACGAGCCCATACTTCGTGTCGTTGACGATGGCTATGGCGTCTTCCAGGTCCCTGGCCTTCAGGACAGAAACCACAGGCCCGAAGATCTCTTCACGGGCGATCCTCATCCCGGACGTCACATCCGAGAATACAGTCGGTTCTATGAAGTAGCCCCTCGCGCACGCACCTTTCAGGTAAGCCTTGCCCCCGGTGAGGAGCTTCGCGCCCTCTTTACTCCCGATTTCCACGTAGCTGAGGACCTTCTCCATCTGGACCCTGTTGATCACAGGGCCCACATCAGTCCCCTTATGAAGACCGTTGCCGAGCTTCAGCTTCTTTGCAGCCCTTGTGAACATGTCCAGGAAGCTTTCATACACATCCTTATGAACAACGACACGGCTTGCGGCAGTACACCGCTGTCCTGTAGTGCCGAAGCCTCCCCATACAGCCCCTTCAACCGCCAGATCCAGATTCGCATCATCCATCACGATAATGGCGTTCTTGCCTCCCATTTCACACGACACCTTCTTTCCCAGTTCGATACACCTGGCTGCCAGCTTTTCGCCCACAGCAGTCGAACCGGTAAAAGAAACCCCGTCTATCCCCGGATGGGTGGCAAGATACTCACCCATCTCTTCCCCCCTTCCATGGACAAGGTTCAGGACGCCCTTGGGCAGACCTGCCTCCTCCAGTATCTCCACGAGCTTCGATGCTGCGAGGGAAGTAGGACTGCTTGGTTTGAAGACCACGGTATTCCCGGACACAAGGGCAGGCATGATCTTCCATGCCGGGATTGCTATGGGAAAATTCCAGGGAGTGATGAGGCCGCAGACCCCGAGAGGAACACGCATGGATTTAGAGTCCTTGTCCGGCAGCTCTGAAGGGATCGTCTCTCCTGAAAGTCTCCTCCCCTCTCCTGCCATGTAATACGCCATGTCAATGGCCTCCTGGACATCACCAAGGGTCTCTGCAAGGACCTTTCCCATTTCCCTCGTCTCCAGCTCCCCAAGCTGCTGCTTTCTTTTCAGCAGCAACTCCCCTGCCCTGAAGAGTATTTCACCTCTTTTGGGAGCAGGAAACAACCTCCACGACCTGTATGCTGACTGTGCCGCTGCCACTGCCCAGTCCACATCGGTCTTCGCTGATTTGACCACCACCCCGACCAGTTCATCGGTATCTGCAGGGTTTCTGGCTTCAAAGGTCTGGCCGGTAGAAGCATCAACCCACCTGCCGCCAATATAATTTTTTGTCAGGCCCGACATAACCACACCTCCCCTCATATCCCCTCACCTGTATTCATAGAAACCCTCCCCACTTTTCCTCCCCAGCTTTCCGGCTGCTACCATCTTTCTGAGCAATGGACAGGGTCTGTATTTCTCTCCTAACTCAGCCTGAAGAATTTCAAGGATCTCGAGGCATATATCGAGGCCCATGAGGTCCGCCAGTTCCAGGGGTCCCATGGGATGGTTTGCGCCGAATTTCATTATGGCATCGATGCCCTCTCTGGGAGCGACCCCTTCCTCCAGGCAGTAGATTGCATCATTTATCATCGTGGCAATCACGCGGCTAATGACAAAGCCGGGGAAATCATTCACCACAACAGACACCTTTCCCATCCTCCCGGCAACTGCCCTCACGATATCTATTGTTTCTTCGGACGTGCGGAGACCCCTGATTATCTCTATGAGTTTCATGCTATATGCCGGGTTCATAAAATGCATGCCCACGAACCGGCCCGGTCTTCCGGTCGCCTGGGCAAGCCTTGTGATGGAGAGGGAAGAGGTGTTCGTTGCGAAGATCGTTCCTTCGGGGCAGAGGGTATCAAGCTCTCTATAGATCTCTTTCTTGATCTCCTCCCTTTCTGCCACTGCCTCAATTATCAGGTCCGCATTCTTACACCCACCGAGCCTTGTGGTAACTTTTATATTGGAGAGGACCTTCTCTTTCTCCCTGACTTCCAGTTTCCCTTCGCTCACCCTCTTTTCAAGCCTCTCCTTTATCTTCGTGAATCCGGTCCTTACATATTCGTCTTTCACATCCTCCATAACCACTTCATAGCCGCTCTGTGCCGTCATCTGTGCTATACCGCTCCCCATGGTTCCCGCGCCTATTACCGCAATTTTTCTTATCTCCATGCTCTCCTCATTACCTTCGTCATCTTTCTTCGGTCTCACTTCTTTTTGTGGTATAGTGTTAATAAAATTATATCTCAATTTCAGACGGTGTAAACCCCGTGAGAAAACCTTCTCTTTTTTCACGGGAAAAGCGAACACAGGGCATTAGTCTTTTGTTCGCTAAGCACGGAAAATTATTCTCACGGGGTAAAGGTTTTGCTATGGACTTTTTGTTCACTGAAGAAGAGGAACTTTTCAGGAAATCCGTGAGGGATTTCTGCGGGAGAAGAATTGAACCCCGGGCGGATGAGATTGACGAGAAAGGTGAGATCCCCCATGAAATCCTGAAAGACATGGGGGACACGGGCCTTTTCGGGCTCACCATGTCTAAGGAGTACGGGGGCTCCGGTCAAGGTTTCATCAAAGCAGCGATCGCAGCCGAGGAGATAGCCAGGGCCGATGTGAGCATGGCTGTTGCAGTGTATTATCTGGTGGAAACTGGTTGGGGTTTCCTCCTGGACCGATACGGGAGCAGGAATGCAAAGGAAGATATCCTTCCTGATGTGGTAAAGGGAAAGACCTTTCTCGGAATAGCCTCCACAGAGGCGGCAGGAGGCTCTGATATATCCTCCCTCTCCACCCGCATGGAAAAGAGAGAGGATGTGCTGGTGGTGAACGGTGCAAAGGCATACATAAGCGGCGTGAGGGAGGCTGCCCTGTACGGAGGGGGTTATGTAACCATAGTGAAGACAGACCCCCAACTCGGCCATAAGGGTTTGTCCCTCTGTTATCTTCCGATAAAGGACAAAGAGGGGATAACTATCAGCACCAGCAGACAGATGGGGAGGGAAGGAATATCCAATGGCTTTATCAGGATAGAGAACGTTGAGATACCCGGTCACTATCTCATTGGAGAATGGAACAAGGGTTTTTACTATGCTATGGAGGGATTTAACTGCGCAAGGACTCTCGTATCCGCTGCATGCATCGGTGCAGCCGAGAAGGCATTAGGGTTAGGCATAGAGTATATAAAAAGGAGAAAACTTTTCAGCTCTCCTCTCGCAAAGTTCGAAGGGATACAGTTCCAGCTGGCAGAGGATTATACGAGACTCGAATCAGCAAGCCTTCTTGTGTACAAGGCCGCCTGGATGCTTGACCGGATGTATTCCGAAAACAGGTTCAGCCATCAGGAGATAAACAAGGCTGTTGCGACCGCGAAGCTCACTGCCCCCACCGTTGCCTTTGACATTATCAAGAATGTGATGACATGGCACGGGGCGTATGGGTATACAAAGGAGGCGGGACTGGAGCGGGGGTTGAGGGGTGTGGCCTCGTATATTGTGGGTGCCGAAGGCGCCCAGAACATCATGAGGCTCATAATCAGCAGGGAGATTTTAGGAAAGGAGTTAATGCCTTAATGAATTCCTGGTACGCACCCGCACCTTGCTCACCTGCATCCAGGACCCATGCAAGACTGATGTAACCACATTAGGGAGAAAAGAACACACCGAAGGCAGGGTCGGTGAAATAACTACCCTTCGGTGATTTCCTCAACCCAATGCCGTGCTACCTATAGCATCCGCATCCCTTCATTTCCAATCGATTCATATCCAACCTCTGTTTGGCTGGTCTCGACTTCAACAAGAAATGGGTAATTTTGTGCCATTTTTTCCACCAGTGCATGTCTTTCCTTCAATGCCAAAGTCAGGTATAGTGGTGAATCCATCAATATGGATATAAGGTTTCTTACTTTCTTCATGCTCATATACATCGCCTCCATATTATATGAAGCATAAAGCGTGCCGAGCTGATCTTAACTGGATGAGTGCTCCTCCGCCCTCCAGCCTCTCTTCTTATTTCCTGCCTGGGCAAGTTGAGGGCTTCTTTACAGATTCAGGGAAGGTTTTGCCGCCACATGTTCTCACAGTACACCTCACCGGTGCCATATTTTCGTTGCCAAGGACTTCACCCCGTACTTTAAAAGGCTACGACGCGCTGGAAATCAAAAAATCCTTTTAGGGAATCTTGACGCCCCGGTTCCACTTGTGTGAAATTCTGAAAGAAACCTTCATCTAAGATGGCTTAAAAAGACGCGGTCCCGCATTGTCGGCGGTTGGTGCCGGTTCCACCGACGAACAGTAGCTAGGTGCCTTTCGGCTGAAGTAAGATTTCTGATTCAAACATGTACCCCTTTGTTGAGGCCTGTTTTGCGGTGTTCATCCAGTACACGGCACCTGCGGATTCTTCGATTAAGCGAGGGTATCTGTTCGAACTATATACCTGAGAAGTTCAGCCCAGTGTTTTTTACAACCGAAAGCAAATGCTGCAGATGCATAACACTGACCAGTACATAAATTGCGGGTTGTACTCAGTAGATTCAAGCGTATCCTATCCAAACTTCGTTCTTTTGGTAATAAAATTATTTGCCCAATTGAAAATGCGGCATCATTTTACCACTGCTTCCTAGGCAATAGTGGCAGGCACCCAAAGGTCGTTTCGCAAAAGCGTATTCCTTTAACCGTCTACGCAAATTCGTCTGATCTTGAATGTCCAAGCCGTCTATCTGATATCCTTGATAGTCTTGACCCGCCATAGCCAGCCTTATCTTAGTTTGGGGGGCCACTGCGCATCGAAAAAAATATCCATTAAGAATTGTGTAACAACGCCAACTATGGGCATTGTGACACTTTTGAAAGATCTTTCTGACAAGTTCTTCATCATCGTTATATTCGTTCAGCAGTATCTGCCGAAAATGGTCAATGATAAATGGAGTGAATTTCACACGGTAGTCTTTGCAAAGCTGTCTGATCTCTGCCCGAGGCATTCCGGTTCGGATACCCGGATAGAATGATACCCAGAGACGATCGAGAGATTTCCAAAGAACCGGGTCGAGGGTGTGAATCAATACGCCATTGGTTACCAGCGCAATGCGACGAGAGATCTTCGACCGCCGCACCACCTCGATGAGTTCGCCAAGATTTGGGTGGAGTAGTGGATCACCACCAACGATACGAAACTCTCCAACTCTCATATCTTGACTCAGCTTTTCCAGATCATCTTTTAATTGGTCTGGAGAAACAAAAGACTCGGGAAGTAATGGAGCCGCGT
>Ga0335070_10003619_pt1 | contig 18050 bp, 14 predicted proteins | sample Lox_Sample_13_FD_206722 | JGI IMG/M metagenome (GOLD analysis project Ga0335070, IMG submission 206722) | Soil microbial communities from Loxahatchee National Wildlife Refuge, Florida, United States - Lox_Sample_1.3 | ecosystem: Environmental > Terrestrial > Soil > Wetlands | place: USA...
GGTGCCAGTACTTCGTGGCGAGGGATGACCTCCCGAGGGCGATTCCTGAGGGGGTGCGAGCGCTGCCGACGGGGGATGAAATAAGCCGAGGGCAGGGGCCTTAGTTTCAGATCTTGGCAGGGACGCCTGTGTTCTTTCGAACAGTTGGTGTTTCAGGTGAAGGACAGGTCTACGGGAAGGGGGGAAAGTGGATGTCGGTCTCCCCGGACGTCAGGTCTCATTTCTTGGAAATCAGCGGAAAGCCCTGTTCCGACAGGTGTCGCAGTGCGTCCAGCGGCTCAGGATCGAACTGGGTGGCCCTGCTCCGTTGGAGATCCCGCATGGTGGCTTCGAGGGGGAGGGCATTCCGATAGGGACGATTTGAGGTCATGGCGTCGAAGGCGTCTGCCACGGAGAGAATGCGAGCGAGCAGGGGAGTGTCCGGCCCTCGAAGACCATCGGGATAACCGCCGCCGTCCCAGCGCTCATGGTGGTTGCGGACAATAGACCGCTCCGGGGGGCTTAGACCGAGGTGCTCGACAATGCGTTCGCCGATGAGAGGATGGGTCTTGATTATCGCGAACTCATCATCTGTGAGCTTGCCTGGCTTGTTGAGAATGGAATCGTGGATCCCGATCTTGCCGATGTCGTGGAGGGCGCCACAAAGTCGAAGTGATTCAATCTCCTCTGGCGAGCGCTTCATGACCTTGGCGATCTCAATGGCGAGATCGGTTACCCGCTTGGAATGCTGCTCAGTGTAGGAATCCTTCGCCTCGATAGCACTGACCAAGGCGTGCAGGGTGGACAGGAGGTTTTCTCGCAGGTTTTCATAGAGGGCGATGTTCTCAATGGCGAGTGCCGCCTTCTCCGTCATGAATCTGAGGGGGAACTCGTCCTCACTAGTAAAAGGGCTACTGTTCCTTTTGGAAGCGATCCAGAGCACTCCAAAAGGCTCACTGCGAATATTGACCGGTACCGCCAGGAGCGGTCCCTGGGACTCCATGGTGTCCACCCTCACCGCGCCTGCTGCCGGGCTTTGGCCTACGAGCTTGCCGGGCACCTCTTTCAGATCTACCCAAACCGTGCCGTTCAGCCGGTTGACGCGGCAGCGGGTTCCGAGGTGTTGACTGCCGAGCCCTCTTTCGGCAACGGTCATGAGATGGGTCTTGGTTTCGTCAAATATGGTGAACCAACTCTGCTCAGCCTCGCTCACGTCGGCGGCGAGCTGAACCAGTCGATTGCAGAGCTCACCGGTGTGGCTGACATGGGAGAGTCTGTCCACGATGGTGTAGAGAACCGTCTGCTCCCGGGAGCGCTTCTCCAGTTCGCGGTTCAGCTTCTCCACTTCCCGTTTCCGCTCCAACTCTGCGCTCAGGGTTTGTTGGCGCTGGACCCACTGCTGCTCCCGCAGGAGGCGCTGGAGAGCCAGGCGAATATCATCGAGGGAGAACGGCTTAGGGATGAAGTCAACCGCTCCATGCCGCATCGTGTCGATGACCACTTCCATGGAGGGATACCCGGTGATGATGATTATAGAGGTGTTGGGACTCTCACGCAGGAGCCGATCGAGAAGGTCGGTGCCGCAGAGGCCCGGCATCATTAGGTCCAGAAAGGCACAGTCAAAACGGTACCGCTGAACCAGCTCCAACGCCTGTTCCCCGTTCTCGGCTGGGACCACCTGATGCGGTCCCAGCTGCGTTAAAAGCTGGGCGAAGAGCGAACGGATGGTCGCCTCATCATCGACCACAAGGACCTTGAGACTCTGGTGCAGTGGTATCGTCATGGTGAGTCGAGCAGCTTTGCCTTGAGAGTGTGGAATTCCGTTTCGGAAAGGAAACCCTTTTCCAGCATCGCGCCAAGCCGTTCAAGCTTTCCCAACAGTGAGTCGATGGGTTCCCTCCGGACCCGAAGATAAGAAAGCGGCAATCTGTTGTCGGGAATGAATGGTTCACCCCGCTGCCACGACAGGCCTAGTCCCCCGGGAAGGTCAGTTTCTCCTTCTTGTCCTTGAGGTGAAGAGGTCTCCACGATCTCCTTGACGAGGCTCACCTGCTCGTAAGCCTGGTGCAATTCAGCGAGAAGGCGTTTGTTTTCACGCAGCAGCCGGATGCGCTCACCCGCATTCTTGAGGGCAAGCTCCATCTCTTCCAATTTAAAGGGCTTACGGATGTAGTCGTAGGCCCCCTTCCGGATCGCCTCGATTGCCGTCTGGAGCGAGGCATGGCCGGTAATGATGATCACGAGGGCCTCGGGGTGATTCTGACGAACCGCCTTCAGCACCTCCAGCCCGTCCGGGCCGGGCATCACCAGGTCGGTGATGACGAGATCCACCGGCTGACGCCGGACGAACTCCAGCGCCTCACCGCCGTCACCGCAGCAGAAGGGCTGGTATCCGACCCCGGCGGCCACATCGGCCAACACGTCGCGGAAGGAGGCGTCGTCGTCAACGATGAGAACGCTCAGAGCTTCGCCGGAAGAGGCCGTCATGCTAGATCTTGATATCAAGAAGAGTGCCAATTAGCTCGTCGATCTTTGATGCAAGGTGGACAATTTTTTCGGGCGGCACCTCCCTGATGACCTCCCCGGTCTTCTCGTTGATGACTTTCACTCTGACTTGGCCGGTACCGTCGTGAACCTGAAACTGTAACCTGACGTTAGCGGATTGGAGGTATTGCTGGATCGAGTCAGCAACACGCTCCGTCACCGCCCGGTCAACTCCGCTCTCCTTCGTCTCCTTATTCTCTGGCTGTGGAGGAGCCGCACGTGCCGGCGCACTTTCTTGCTGCCGTGGCTCTCCCAGCCCCTGAGACGGGGGTTGGATCGGCGCTATAGGTTTCTGAATTACTCCCACCGCTTCCACTGTCTAACCCTCCTTGGCTCGATACGCGATCAGTGGAAACAACATGACCGGTCTCACCGTACTTATCGGCAACCAGTGCGAGATACTTGAACCTAAATTGAGCGATTCTTGTCCGCCTTCGCCTCGCCACCTCCCGCCGAGGGTGGGGGGTAATTCTCTTGGTCTGAAGAAGTTTCCTTTCCATTGAAGGGAGGGGGTAAAGGCGAGGGTGATCGACCTATCAGGCCTTCGCGACTGCTCCCGGCAACGCCGTAGGAGTTTGTGCTCTGGAGTGAGCCGAAGGGACAATCGCTGGGCTAAGGTTGAAAAAATGGAATAAATATTGCTCCCCCTTCAGGGGGATTTTAATAAGGAGGCAGGGGCCGATACGTGTTCCGGAGCTATCGAACCGCGAAAGACCTGGCTCCGCGAGGCCTTACCGGTAGCGCCACAGGGTGCTCGCCCCCTTGGGCAGGACACGGGACGCGGGCAAATTTTTCCTAAACTTTCATCCCACCCCTGTCGATAGAAAGTATACGAGCCCCATCACTAAGGAGGGGAGCATGTCGAAACTGTCGGTGAATTTCAATCCCTCGGCTGAGTATGCTGCCAAGAATCTGGCGCAGGTTGAGCGCCGGTTGGACAAGACCATGGAGCACCTTTCCAGCGGCCAGCAGATCAATTCTGCTGAAGACGATGCCGCCGGATTCGCTGTACGAGAGAGAATGCGCAGCGACACGGCGGTCATGCAGAAAGGCCTCGACAATCTCGGGCAGGGGGTGGCGCTCGTTCAGACAGCGGAGGGCGCCCTGGACAACGTCGGTAGTATTCTGACCCGGATGAAGGAGCTTGCCACCCAGTCGGCGAGCGCCAACGTGAGCTCAGACAGGTCAGATCTCCAGGAAGAGTTTTCCCAGCTCACGGCAGAGATAGATCGTCTGGCCAATAGCACGGAATTCAACGGCAGAAAGTTACTGGACAACTCGCTGTCTACCACTGGCCTCAGGATTCATTATGGTACGGGGAATAGCTCCGGCTCCGACTATTTCCAACTGGTCTTGAACGGGACCCGTCTGCAGGATCTGGGTTTGAACACCACCACGATTGACACCCAGGAGAACGCCCAGCAGGCAATGGACGCCGTAGATGGAGCTCTTGACACGGTGACCAATTCTCTTGCCACAACCGGAGCATACCAGAACCGGCTGGAGACCATGCAGGCGGATCTCCAGGTGAGCCTGGAAAACCTCCAGGCTTCCCAGTCCGTCATCGCCGACGCCGACATGGCCCAAGAGATGGTTGCCCTTACGCGGGATCAAATCATCCAACAGGCGGGCCTGGCAGCCCTTGGGCAGGCCAATAACCTCCCTGCCCAGGCTGTCAGTGTCCTTCTCGGCAAATAAACAGGGCGGGACCCTTGCCCGCCCTTTCGTTTAACGCCCCCGATTCCCGTCAGGCCTCTGACCTCCGGCGCCAGAGGCCTGAATCTTTAGACCGCGACCCCTCTCGCCAGCACGGGCGGGTTGGCATAGGCGCCAGGCAGTTGGGCCTTCACCTTCCCATCGCTAGCGATGGCCTTCCAGCTCTCCAGGAGCTCCCCGAGTAGCCCCGCGACCTCGTCGAAGGCGGTAAGGTCCCTCTGACGATCCCCCAGCATGAGGCGCCTGAGCATGTAACTGTAGAGACTCGCCAGGTTGGTGGCCACGGTCTCACCCTTCTCCCGATCCAGGCAGCTCAGAAGCTCCCAGATGATATCCTGAGCCTTGGTCAGGTGTTTCGCCTTGCTGGCATAACGGGCTTGCTGGTACTCCGCCTTCGCCTGTTTGATGGCGTGGATGGCTTCCTCGTAGCACATGATCACCAGACTGAGCTTGTCGGAGGTTTCAACGCTCGTTTTCCGGTATGAATTCACTGCCTTCTCGTATCCCATACGGTTCTTGCCTCCCGAAGCCACACACTCGGTGAACTGTCACTTTCCCTGGGACGGCGCTGGGTCACTCCCAACCCGCCTTCAGTGCCTAGACCTAAGCGCTGCTTGAACTCCCAGGTAGTGACTTGATCTGGGAAGTCAGCCAGGCGCTAATGCTCTGGAGCGTGCTGAGCGCCTTCTCCATTGCCACGAACTGATTGTTCATGATTTCCATCTTCTTATCGATCTGTGTCTGCATGTCGGTGATCTGGTTTCCGAGAAGATCGATGTTATCCTTGAGGGAATCCTGTTTGAATGCCACATACCCTAGATAGGGATCGGTGATGCCGAACAGGACACGGTCAAAGAGGTCACCAACCCCGGTGGTTACGGTAACCGTCCCGGCATCGACATCGCTGGCCGTGCCGGTGTATTTCACCGACAGACCGGCGGTGTTCGCGTTATCTTTATCGCCGGTGAGGACCTGGCCGGTACCTGTAGCCGCTTCGCCGTTTATGGTGCCGGCCACGGACAGACCGGAATAACTACCGTTGATCAATCCAAGCTCCGAGCTAGCCTGGGAGATGGTGAAACCGGTCGGACCGTAATCGTTGTTACTGATGACCAGGTGGCCGCTCCCGTCATCCGCGGCGGTGATGCCCATGGCGTAACGCCCCTGCTGTCCGCCGCTGTTGGAGGTGAGCACCGAACCGAAGTCAAGCCCTCTGTCGCTGGGCTCAGAAATGCTGAGCGACAGTTGGCTGGTTCCGGTGGATTTGTCGGTCAGGACGATCCTGCCGGAGCTGTCGATGCTGGCGGTGGCGTCGTTACCAAAGGCGTCGTCAACGGCTGAAAGAAGGCCCTCCACGGTATCGGTGGCCACATTCTGAATGGTATAGCTTCCTGAAATAGGCGTCCCGTTCCGGGATGTCCCGTAAAAGGAGATGACGTCGTTATTCTGGAGGGCCACCCCCGAGATATTTGCCCAGGTGGTGTCGGCACTGATGGGGGTGACGTTGTCGGCCTTCTTGAGCTGTTGGCTGCCGACGAGTGTCTGGGTGTACTCGGCATCCAGTTTGGCGTTGATGGAGTTCTCGATATCCGCGAGGGTCATATCGCTCGTAACGGTGATGGTGGCGACGTTACTGCCCTGGGTGATCGTGAGGGTGTCGTCAGCCCCGCCGCCCCTCAGGTCCACGCTTCCCGTTGCGGTGGCACGGGTTGCGGCTTGGTTGATGTGCACGGAGTATTGACCAGCCTGGGTGTCCCTGGAGTGAGTCACGTAGGCGAGATTGCTGCTCGAGGTCTTCCCCTGCCCTACGAAAAGCGACATGACGTCATTGAAGTTGGTCTGAAGATAACCGGTCAATTTGGCATCATCGATACTCAGGTTCAGGTTGTTATCCATGGTGATCCCGACCGTACCGAGGCTGGAGAATTGGGAGTTCACCCCCCATACGGTCTGGACTATGGCCGCGGTCAGGTCCGACTTCACCGAAAGGAGCGTACCGTCACCGAACAGCACGCCGCCGGTTTTCTGGGATTGCGTGTCGTAAGAAAACTGTGTGTTGATCGCCGACATCACCGCGTTGTACTTGTCTACAAAGTCCTTGATGGAAGCCTTAATGGACTCCAGATCAGGGTTGATACCGAGAGTCACCGTGGTCGCGGGGTCCTCTTTGACGAGATTCAGCGTCACTCCGGGGATGACGTCCTTGACGGTGTTGTCGGAGCTGGTGACCTCAACGCCGTCTACCTCGACCGCCGCATCCTCACCGGCAACAATCTCCCGCTTCCGCGTCGCGGCGGCCCCGAAATCGCCGTTGCCGTTGACGAATTCGAGGCTCGAGTGGCTGTCGTGGAGATGGTCGGCGATGTTCACCGCCAGGCTGGTGCCGCCGGAGAGATCATCCACCCTGATCTTGCCGTCTGAGGTGACGGAGGCCAGCACATCGCCGTAGCGCGATTTGATCTCGTCCAGCAAGTCCTGCACCGTCGTGGAACTCGATATGCTGAACTGCACGGTGCCGATGTCGTTCCCGGAGGTATCGGTCCCTGTGAGTGTCAGGTAGTCGCCGCTCGGATACCCGCCTGAGGTGAACGCGTTGTAGCCGTCAATGTTGGCGAGGAGCGTCTTTGCCGTGATGGGAGCGCCCTCCGAGGTCATGGCGTTTTCCGAGACCTTGCCGGCCACGTCGCTACTGTGATGGTCGAGCACGCCGAGGGTGTTCAGGATGTTGTCGGCGTCGACGAAGGTCTGGGTGCCGTCGATCTGGAGCCGGTAAGATGTGGTGCCGTTCGCGGTCTGAGAGACGACCGAGGCGGTGACCCCCGTCGGGGCGGCGGCGTTGATAGCGTCCTTGATATCGTTTAGAGACATGGCGGAGAGATCGATGGCGACCGTCTTATCGCCGACGGTGACGTCGCCCGACTCGCCGGTGGTGAGTCCAAGGAGCGTCTTGATCGCCTCCGTGGGGCTGGTGAAACGATCGCTCTGGGCGCCGCTGGTTATCGAGTTCTTGATGATCGCGGTGCCTTGGTCTTTCCAGCCGAAGCTCTGAATCAGATCCGTCGACGAGCCGTTGAGGAGACTGATGCCGGTCTCGCCGGTGACGTCGCTGGTCAGGATGAGCCGGTAGTCGTTCACCCCATATTTCAACACGCTCGCCGTGACGTGTGTCGGATCGGAGCCCGTATTGAGGGCGTTGATCCTACTTGCGAGGCTGCTCAGGGTATCGGCGCTGTTTACCGTGAGGACCTTGCCGTTGATGATGAGGTCGCCGGCATAGGCGCTCCCGAGCTCCGAGGTGCTGCTGGAAAAGGGGTTGGAAGAAAGTTTCTGCGCCTTGGCGAGGTTCGTCACGCAGACGGTGTAGGTCCCGGGTGTCGCGGCCGCGCTGGTTGATACCGAGAGCAGATCTGCGCCTTGCACGGTACTGTTATTGGTGGTCATCTGGGCCTTGTACGTGGCAAAGTCGGAAGGGTCCTGGAGGGCTTCTGCAGCCGTCTTCAAGGCGAGCAGCTGGGTGTTGAAGGACTGCCATGCGGAAAGCTTTGCTTGGTCGGAGCTCTGCTTGTCCTGGACCAGCGTAACTCGTTTTTGCTCGACAGCCTTCAACTGATCAATGAGGCTTTGCCAGTCGAGACCACTGGCGAGACCGGCCACCTGATTAGTGCTAGAAGCCACGGTCATCTCCTTGGAGCATGCGCGATCTCGCGCGTTCGTATCATTCGTTTTATCGGAAAAAAATGCCGGTTGCTTGAGACCTTTTCAGGAGGGAGCAAGAGCCGTACCACAAGAAACCCCGCCTCCCGATCCGGGAGGCGGGGCTTCGGTTAGGGTGCTTGGCTAGGGTTCAGCGATCAAGACCTGAGGCCTACCTACCGCATCAGTGCCAGCACTTGCTGCGGCGCGATGTTCGCCTGGGCTAGCATGGCGGTACCGGCCTGGAGCAGGATCTGCTGCTTGGTCATGGTCGTCATCTCCGAAGCCATATCGACATCGCGGATTACCGACTCCGCGGCCGAGGCGTTCTCGATGGTGGTCTGCAGGTTACCATAGGTGTAATCCAGCCGGTTCTGGAGTGCGCCGATGGAACCGCGGACCGTGTTCACATCGGTGAGGGCCTGGTCAACGATGTCCAGGGCAGCCTGGGCATGGGCGAGGGTATCCAGCTTGAGGTTCTGGAGCTGGGCCGCAGACCCGGCGACCGTGGCGCTGCCGATGACGTTGTAGTCGATGGAGCTGATCTGGAAGCTGAGCTGGTTGTTAGTGTTGTTCGTGTCACCGACCTGGAAGGCCGCGTTGGTGCCGGAGACGGCAATGCCGGAGCTAAACGCGGTGCCCAGGTTGCCGACTGTAGAGGCAGCGAGACCAACACTGGCTATGAACGCGTCAGTCGTACGGAAGGAAATTCCAAAATTCGTGAAATTCACCACCTGAGCGCCGTTGCTGACACTGACCACCTGGCTGACGCCGTTAAACGTGAGGGTCATAGTCGTGCCACTGTTGGTCGCCAGGGTGTAGCTCCCGGCTTGCGCACCAGTCACATCAAGACCGAAAGCGTTGGTGCCCGTCAGCGTCCCGCCTCCCTTCACCGCGAAACCGGTCAGGAGCCCGGTATTCAGGTACTTGGTCGAGTTGGCGATGCGGTTGACTTCAGACAGAAGCTTCTGGGCCTCGGCGTCGATATCCGTGAGGTTCGCGTTGGAGTTGTAGGAGGCCGCCTGGGTCGCGAGTTCTTTCAGCCGGATGAGCATGTTGTGGATCTGGTCGGCGCCGCCTTCCGCCACCTGAAGCATGGCGTTTGCCTGGGTGGTGTTGCGTGAGGCTACCGTCAGCGACTTGGTCTGGGCCTCGAATTTCATGGACATCCCAAGGCCGGCAGCGTCGTCCTTGGCGCGGTTGATTCGGTAGCCGGACGACAACCGCTCAAGGGAAGTCGCCAGTCTCGCGTCGGTAAGTTCAAGCTGCCGGTGGGTGTTAAGGGCCGCAACGTTGGTTTGGATTCGAAGTGACATGGTTTGTTCCTCCTTGAATTTTGTTTATCGGGGCTTCCGTGCCCGTCTCTGCAAACGGGGTTATGTCCTGATCATCCCCTTTTCTTCCAGATGTTCACCTCCTCTCCGGGGATGGTCGGTTCTTCGATAGTGTTATCGGCAGGCCGTGGATGCGACTTTAGAGAAAAAGCTTGCCATGGATAGGCTCGGGGAATGCGATAGGGCTAGGCCTGGAGGAATGCCTGGGCAAAATCCCTCCCCTGGAGGATGCAGCGGTCAGCATCGAGGTAGCTCCAGGTCCCAAAGCGGCCGAGGCTGTGGATGCCGAGCGTCTCCAGGACGGAGAGAATCGTCTGCACCACGGCGTCGGTTCCAAGGGTCTGGTGGGGATAGGCATAGGGGATTGGAATGATGTGTCGGAAGACAATCCGGTCGCGAGATCTGATTGCTCCGACGCTTAGCAGGGCATCTTCCACCTCTGGAATGCCCGCTGCCGGTTCGGTGACCTCAGCCTGGATGAGATGGTACCCAACGGGGGCAATGTCTTCGGCAAAGAGGGAGGGAATGGACAGACGAAGAAAGGGGATGTCCGGCTGGGCGTAGTAGGCCCAGTGGAAGAGACTCTTGGGTTCGCCTGAGACCCCGAAGCTGAAGATACGGACCTCGTTCTTGGTTAGAACGTTGGCGGCGCAAGAGATCTCCGTGGACAGACCTTCGGTCATGGCGACGAGCTGATCGAGAGGGAGGGTTGAGATGAGGAGGTTGTAGCGCGCCCTGCTGCCGTCTGAGAATACGACCTCTTTCAGTCGGGGCACAAGACGAAGTGCTCGACGGCAACATTCAAGAGACGTTCGCCCTCGGATTCGTTTCACGAACGCGTCTACCAGGGTCTGGAATCCTCCCTCTCTCGGGTACTGCCATCTGGGGTTGTGGCCGTAGGTCTTCGTAGAGGGAGCCCGAGCGCCGGCTTCGATCTCGTCTAGCGGTGGAACCGGGTTCTTTGAGGCAAAGGGCGCCGCATCCAGAGTCTTGAGATCTGTCCCGTACTTCTTACGGTTGTAGGGGAGCATGAAGCCCTCGGCCATCGCCTCACCAAAGGAGGCGACGAGCCAGTCTTCATAGGTTCTCACCGTTCTTGGGTTCTGTCGCTCTCTACGGAGATCTCGGAGGAAGCTGTCGCGATCCGCGGCGGGCACCTGCCAGAGGTTTGCCTGGAATGGAAAGTCCACATAGTCGCCCCGGTAGTAAATCCGTGCCACGCTGTTCTCACTGTTGAGACGCCCATTCAGGAGCTCTCCGTAGAGGTTAGCTACGTAGGGGATGGAGGTGAAGAGGGTGTGGACGCCAAGGTCCAGGAGATAACCGCCCACCTTGAGGGTGCGACAGAGCCCTCCCGGTCGGTCCGAACCTTCATAGATGGTGACGGGGATTTGAGCGTGATACGCCAGCGACAGGGCAGTAATGCCTCCGCCGAGAATGATCACCCGTTCATCGTCCCTCATGGCCGCTTCCATCTCCGAGATGCCTCGTGCCTACCTCGCGGAGCCGATCCACCACGTAAGTGACCTCCTCCCATGTCATGCCGGGGTACAGGGGCAGACAGAGGTGGGTGGCACAGACCCCTTCCGCTGTGGGGCAATTGGCGTTGACGAAGTTCCGATAGACCGGCTGGAGGTGGCAGGGGAGGCGGTATACCTCCTGCGGGCAAAAAACACCCTGCTCGGCCAGCGCGGCTTTCAGGGTCTCCCGCTCAATGCTTGGAATGATCGTGAACTTGTAATAGGAAGAAACCGTCTCCGCTGGCGGCTTCACTACTTGAACCCACGGAAGGCCGGCCAGCAGGCGCATGTACTCCGCCGCCAGGGCTCGCCGCTGTCTCAGATTCTCCGGGAGCCGCCTGAGGTGAGCCCGCCCGACCACCGCGTGGAACTCGGAAAGCCGCCAATTGTTGCCGAGTGCCGTGGTCACGTTGTTGAGGGGATTCTCCCGGCCGAAGGTGCGAAGGAGCCTCGCCTTGTGTGCCAGCCCGTCGTCGTCAGTGGTGATCATACCTCCTTCCCCGGAAGTCACCGCTTTCGTGGGGAAAAAAGAAAAGGCTGCGGCGTGACCGAGGCTTCCGGCCCGACGGCCATGGTATTCGGAGCCATGGGCATGAGCCGCGTCTTCAAGGAGGAAAATGTCTCGAGCCTTACAGAAATCAATGATTTCGTTCATACGCGCGGTCACGACACCGCCGATGTGAACGACGATCACCGCCCGGGTCCTAGGCGTCACCTTGCGTTTCATGTCCTCAACGTCGATACAAAGGTCCTCGGCATTGCAGTCCACGAAGATCTTATGGCCTCCAGCGGCGTCCACCGCCACAGCGGTAGCGATGAAGGTATTCGTGGGTACCAGGACATCCCAACCTGCCACGTCAAAGGCCCGCAGGATAATTTCCAAGGCCGAGGTGCCGGTGCTCGCTGCGACAGCGTGCTTCGTCGTCGCGACGCTCCTGAATTGCTCCTCGAATGCTTCCACGTTCTTACCCATGGTGAGCTGGCCAGTGGATAGGATAGTGGCCACCTCGGCCTGGACCCACTCGATATCCTCGGGGGGAAAAGAAAGTCGGAGCGCCGGAATCTTCATGGCAGCACCTCTTCTCTGAGCAGACCGTACCGTATCACATCATGGTATCGGCCCTCTTTAAACGTTTCATCCCGCAATACTCCTTCTCGCAGAAAGCCGCAGCGTTCGAAGAGCGTTTGCGAGGGCGCGTTGAAGGCGAAGACTGTAGCCCACAGCTTATGAAGATTGAGTGTGTCAAAGGCATAGCGGCTGAGCTGCCGCAAAGCCTCTGTTCCCAAACCCTTGGCTCGCATGCGCCCGAGATAAATGCCCACCTCAGCCTTCCTCACCCGCCAGTCGATCTGCTTGAGCCAGATGACGCCTGCTAGGCCGTCATCCGGGGCGATGATGCCGAAGTATGACCGCGTCCGGTCCCCCTGAAGACCTTCAAACCAGCGGCGGTGTTCATGCATGGAGAGGGGCGCGTAGGAGTCTAGGTAACGGAGGATCTCCGGATCCTTTCGCCACTCGAGGATATCAGGTAGATCCTCGACCTCTAGGGCTCTCAGAATCCCATGAGAAGAACGCTTGTAACCCCTTGCCGTGTGCTTCCGTCTAAGCTTGTGACGATCATTCTCCTTCAATGAGTTTGCCTCCTGGGGCCGTCTTGACACGAAATCCCGAGCCAGCCGGTCTTCTTAAGGGCTTCCTCCGCCTTGTCCTGAAGACCGAGTTTCAGGTGGGTCTGCCGGAGCAAGGGAAAGAGCCGGAGGTAGTAGAGTTGACCTTTCTGCAAATCCCTCGGAAAGGACACGTACGATCGGACGGCGCGGAGAAAACTGAAGGTGTGGAGCTGGGGGTAAAGCCGTTCAGCGGCGGCGAGTTCCCCTGCGGCCTCTTGATATCTGCCCTGCTGGTGCAGCAGGCGGCCTAGAATAAAATGCGCGTCAGCGAGGCTCCAGTTCAGCGGTTCCTTTGTTCTGCTCACCCTTTTTGCGGCAATGGTCTTCAGGAGGTAGTCTTCGGATTTGGCCGAATCTCTCCCGTAATGCACGGCAGCCAGAATGAAGTAGAGAAAATCGCTGAACTCGGGAGATCGTTGCAGCATGGTCTCCGCAGCGTGCCTGTCCCGCATCGTCATAATATGTTCGAGGGTTTGGTAGGCTTGCAAGGTACACATCACATCAGCGTGGGTGTCGATGAATTCAAACGTCGGTGCCTCGCCATTCTGCTTCGTGGCCAAGAAGAGTATGGTGCCGGGGATGGTGGTATCGTCAATAGTCACGGGGATTAAACCAGCCTTGCACAAAAGGTTGTGCAATGATCTCACAGAGAAGGCCTGAAAATGGGAAGCCGCGAGGGGTGCAGTTGCGTGGTGTGGTGGTTTGAAAAGATTGGGAACAGAGATGTAGACTATACCATTTGCTCGTAACGCCTCACCCACCTTCCGAAGGAAGTCAAGGGGCTCTCGTACATGTTCGAGTGTGTAGGAAAGCAATACCAGATCGTAATCTCGGAAGCGAGAGTGGACGTTTTCGAAGAGATCGCACTCCACCGCCAGATCATAGAGGTCGCGATGGTATGCTCGGTATTCTTCCCCGGGCTCGGTGCCAACTACGTCGCAGCCAAACTCCTTGAAGATGGCTAAAAGAGAACCGAAGGCGCATCCGGCGTCGAGCACGCGCATCCCCTCGCGCAGGGGTACATGCCTCCTGATGGCATCAAACTGCCTGGCCGAATGGTAAAGTTCCCAGGCCAGCCGTTCTGCTGACGACTTTTTGTGCCTCTTTATATAGGTTGTCGTATAGTCACGACTGTAGAAAACCTTTGTCTCTTCTGAGGTCATCCTGGGATTGGCGTAGACGTAACCGCAGCCCTTGCAGCAAACCTTCCGGTAATTGGCAACCTTATCCCGCATTTCGAGGACAACGTCATACGCTTTGTCGTTACAGATGCAGCAGAAGGCATCCTCCATGAACCACCCTCTAATCGTCGCTAGTGCGTCCCCGATGGTTGCGGGAACGTCTCCACACCTTATCCGAGCCGAAGGATCCGAACATCGTTCCGCCATCCAAGGATCACCCGCTCAAGGGAACTCAGATTGATGTTCTTACGCTTCTGTATAGTTGACACGGGCACCTAGCCCTATCTCGGAGGTAATGCTGAACCCTAACGTGACCCCAGCGCACCTAGGTTGTCGTTCTTGTGCCGCGGCAGCGGCAGGCGTAGACCAGCTGCGGCGGCCACAAGCCCTCTGATGCGTCCCGCAGTCCCTGTCCTCAGGGACCCAGGGCGGTTGACCTTCATGGCCAGATCGAATACCAGATTCCACATCGGCACCGTCGGAACTTTCTCCAGAGAGGTCAGGGCGACAGAGAGCGCTTGACTGAACTCACGCCGCCGGCATAGGAACTCGATCAGGAAGAGCTGGGCCGATTCAGGCCAAGGGTACTCTACCATCAAGTCTCTGAGACGAGCCTCGGCATTCCGTCCATCGCGAACAGCGTCAGCTACAAGGTTCTGATAGGTCAGAAAGTCATGCAGAGCAGCTTTGGAGTGGCCATATCCGTCTTCTTGGTATTGCCTTGGTAAGGAGGTGGTTTTCTTTCGTCCAATCAAGAACAGGAAATTGTTCATGACATGACCTGCCTTCAGAGTTTCCATCCCGCATTCATGACAAACCATCTTTAAGGTGTGCTCCGTGAATGTCTGAATATGGTGTGGATGAAAGAATGTCAGGGGGTACCCCCGGGGCCTCGTCAGATCAGGTACCTCGAGATAGACGTAACCCCCCTCCTTCACGTGCCGAAGGCAGATTCTCAGGAACTCAACAGGATCCGACACGTGCTCTAGGACTTGGTTCAGCGTCAGCAAATCGAATGCTCTGTTTACGGGGTACTCCTCCAGGGATTTCTGATGTAGGTCGATGCCGAAGTAGTGCTTGGCCGCTGCCACCATTTGCCCATTGGGATCGAGGCCCTCGGAGAACACTCGCCCTTCTCTCATGAGGTGGATCAGGGCCCCCACATTGGCGCCAACATCGAGATGGTAATCCCCCGGCCGGCAAAACTCCCCGAGAAGGATATCTCTGCGCCATATTGCCAATGGGATGAAATGCCGCACGTAAGCAGCGTCGATCTTCTGATCCGATTGGTATCCCTCTTCTTGCCCTCCGCTGTAAAATCGAAGGAGGCTTGGACCGTCGAGGCGAGGCGATACAAAGACCAAACCGCAGGAACGACAAAGCCGGTTAATCTGATGAAAAACTCGCCCCTCTTCCCGCAGGGGCTTAATTCCATCCACCTTGGAATGGAGTCGACGGTCGAAGACCGCTTCCGATTCCCCTGATCGGCACAAAGGACAGGAGATCTCTATTTCTTTGAGAAGGCTCATGCGTCACAGAAACTCTGCATGTATGTCGCAGGCTCCTAGCGCTGCTTCCAGGACCTCATTGTAGCCGTCATACTTGAGAGAGCAGTGCCGGCGACACTCCAGCCGGTTGAGCTTCTGCCGGACCTCTTTTCGCCTTTCGCCGAACCAAATACTGCGGAAGCCGCCGTTATAGACGTTTCCCATGGCGTACTCTTCTCGGCCCTTGAGGTCCAGGCAAGCGTAAACATTTCCGTTTGCTGAGATGATGCCGACAAGATCTGCAGCCGGGCAGGAATGAATTGCCGCCGGGGAACGAATGCCGCCGACAAGTACGAGGAAGTCGTCGGTGCCGAGTTGTTTGGCTTGCACCATGCCGTTGACAATCTCGTCCTGGATGGCTCGAAATGCCTTATCGTCGAAACCGTGGCAGGCGAGATCCACCGCCCGGAGGGAGATGTTGTCTGCACCGATGTCCCTCGCGAGTCTGGTGGCCGCCACAATTTCCTGGTAGTTGTGCTCATCGGCGCTGAACTTGTAGCCGATGACCAGCGAGCTATGTCTCCGGTCGCGGAGGGCTGCGAGTTGCTGCATATTCCGGATGATCTGGTCGAAATCGCCGCGCCTGGCCGGCCGGTGAATGGCGTCGTGAGTTTCCCGCGTGGCTGCATCAACACTCACCCGGACCCAATCGCAGCACTCTGCCAAAGCCTGCGCCCTCTCATCCGAGAGCAATGAGCCGTTGGTGGTGACAGCGGCCTTTAGTCCTGCATCCCGCAAGGCATAGAGGAGGCGGGCAAAGTGGGGCACGATGGTGGGCTCGCCGCTCCCCTTCACCACCACGGCATTGACCCCCATCGCAGCAAATTCCTGGATCAGAGAGAGGGCGGTCTCCCAGGGGAGCGTGTCCCGGCAACGATCCCGGAACTGCTGGTCTAGGCACCAGATGCAGTTGTGGTTGCAGATGTTGGTGGGGTCGAGCTCAACCGTCACCGGGGCGACGAGCGTTCCCCGCCGCATCTCTTGAATCTTGTCCAGATGGGACAGCACCTTCAGCGCCGAAAAGGCGCGGGCTGCTTCTTTCCCCTTAGAGGAAGTTGGCATGCCGCTTCTCCTGCAACACTAGGTAGTTCATCAACCGATTCTGCTCGTCAAACCAGCAGGGTGGACAATATTTGGGGTCAAGCTTCAGGGAAAACCGGTGACGACGAACGGAATCCCACGCCTCTTTGAAGGAACGCCTCTTCAGGCTCGCCATCTCGTATCCCTGGAAATAGTTGAGGACGCAGCAGGGATAGAGATTGAGGTCAGCACCGAGTATGGGATGGAATTCGTGATAGATGCAGCGGGGATAGTCCTTGTTGTTCTCCACCATGTTCCTGAAGCGGTTCGCCGCCCCCAGAACCGTGAGCTCATCGGAATCGTACCGCCTCGCCGCCGTAAACTGGCTCACGATCTCATCCCAGATGGGAAGATACTCCCTGCCCGCATGAATGGTGTGGGCGGGCGTGAAGCGGATATAGGTGGCCCGAAGCTCGGCGGCGAGTTGAGCAGCTCGCTCGATATGGCGGTAGTTTTCCATCTGCACCAGGTAGTTAATCCCGATATCCACGTGACCGTTTCGGATAGATTGAATGTTGCCGAGAACACGCTGGAAGTCGCCGCCGTCAACCGGGCGGTGAAGCTTCCGGTAGGTATCAGGATCGGCGGCATCCAGGCTCACTCGCACAAAGACCGCCCGGCTGAGAAGTTCCCTGAGCTCATCATCCAATTCTACGTTGAGGTTGGTAATGACGCCGAGATCCATCCCCTTTGCGAGAATGCCGGAGAGAACTTCCTTGATCCCCTCATAGATCAGGGGTTCGCCCCCGCCGCAAAGGGTGATCGCCTTCACCCCGCATTCAGCCGACTCGTCGACAAGGCGGAGAAAGCGATGCAGGGGAATGTCCGCATCTCGGGTATAGGCGAGCTTCAGCCGCTTCTTCCCGGGTATCTTGGGGATCACTGCAGCGCAGCGCTTGCACCGGTGGTTGCATCGGGTCGTCGGATGCACCTCCAGATGGACAGGATACGATGGTTTGGCCGCGGCATAGGCCGAGAACCGCTCCAAATGGGCCACGGACTTATTGGCACTGAGCCAGCTGGTATTCTTCATCCTGCACGCTCTCCGCGCTGGGCTGTTTCGCTTCCTGCTTCCTCAGAAAGGCCGAGACGATCTCCGCCATCCGCCCCATCCGCACCGTGAAGGTGTGGTCCCTCATGACCCGCTCATAGGCACGCGCCGCCATCTCTTGCCGCAGGGTATTGTGATCGAGGTAGTAGCGACAGAGTTCCACCAGCTCCGTGCGATCGCGAAAGGTTGGAACCTCCTCCTCGGAGAATAGCCTGCGGATGGCAGGCCGGTGCTCGGCCAAAGAGAAGGCCTTGCAGGCAGCGATATTGAGGATCCGCTCGTGGGCCACATCCCGCAGTTCAAGCTTGCTGAGAACCAGGTTGATCCGCGAACGAGCATAGACGGTCGGTTGATCTTCGTAGGAGATGATAGGAGTCTCCTGCTCCCCGGGAAAAAACTGGCGCCACTCGTCTCCCCCGAAGAGCTTTATCGGAATCCCCGCGTCTACAAGCCAGCGAAGGACTTTGATCATGCCGAGCCGGGCGGCCACAACCATGAAGCCCGCCTCAAGCGGGTTCACGAGGTAGGCCTCGAGGTGGCGCCGGTAGGTGCCCGCAATCTCGTCGAAGGTATCCAGCGTCACGGAGGGGGTACGCTCCAGGGTTCCCAAGCTGCCTTCGCCAAGAGATCGGCAGATCTGCCCCGAGAAGAATTCGAGGGCGCTGCGACAACGGCTGAGCAGATGCGGGAGGGTTGCCGCCCCGAGGCGATCGGGGGAACACTGGCCGGGCAGG
>Ga0335070_10003620_pt1 | contig 18050 bp, 16 predicted proteins | sample Lox_Sample_13_FD_206722 | JGI IMG/M metagenome (GOLD analysis project Ga0335070, IMG submission 206722) | Soil microbial communities from Loxahatchee National Wildlife Refuge, Florida, United States - Lox_Sample_1.3 | ecosystem: Environmental > Terrestrial > Soil > Wetlands | place: USA...
GACACCCAGCGAAGACGATTGTGTCGTATGCGGCCGAGCAGAAGTGCGACCTGATTATCGTGGGGCACAGTGACCATTCGGAAATGTGGGGCCGGCTGCTGGGAGACACCGCGGACCGGATTAGCGACCATGCCCATTGCAGCGTGCTGATCGTGAAACCTTGAAGATTTCGAGCGGAACTTTTCCAAATCACAAAACCTCAAAACTAACCTATGAGTAAGATTCAAAACGTAAGCGCCCTGGAAATACTGGATTCACGGGGCAATCCGACGGTTTCGGTAACAGTGAAGCTGGAGAGCGGCATCACCGCCTCCGCAGGGGTGCCTTCGGGCGCGTCGACAGGCGAGAACGAAGCGGTCGAGCTTCGGGATGGGGACAAGAAACGTTACGGCGGAAAGGGTGTGTTGAAGGCCGTGGCGAACGTGAACCAGACGATAGTTCCGAAGTTGGTTGGCATGGAGGCATCGAGGCAGGCCGAGATTGACTACCTGATGATTGAGTTGGACGGAACTCCCAACAAGGCCAAGCTGGGGGCCAACGCCATCCTGGGCGTATCGATGGCGGTGGCGAGGGCGGCATCGATGGAGGCGGGCCTGCCCCTGTATGCGTATCTAGGCGGGCCGGGCGCGGTGATTCTGCCGGTCCCAATGATGAACATCCTCAACGGCGGCAAGCACGCGGATAACAGTGTGGATTTTCAGGAGTACATGGCGATGCCGATCGGGGCCCCGACATTTGCGGAAGCGCTGCGGTACGGGGCGGAGACGTTCCACGCGTTGAAGGGCATTCTGCACAAAAAGAAGCTGGCGACGAGCGTGGGTGATGAAGGCGGATTTGCGCCGAACCTGGAGAGCAACGAGCAAGCGGTGGAGGTCATCCTGGAGGCCATAGGCGCCGCTGGATTGAAGGCCGGGAAGGATGTGGCCATCGCATTGGACCCCGCTTCGAGTTCTTTCTTTGAAGACGGAAAGTACGTGCTGGCGAAATCGGGCCAGGGCAAGAAGAGCACGGATGAGATGATTGCGTTGTACGGGGAGTGGATAAAGAAATACCCTATAGTGTCCATCGAAGATGGGCTTGCGGAGAACGATTGGGCGGGTTTCGCCAAGCAGACGGCAGCCATGGGGCAGAAGGTACAGATCGTGGGCGACGACCTGTATGTGACCAACACGAAGTTCATCGCTCGCGGGATTCGGGAGAAGGCGAGTAATGCGGTGCTCATCAAGCTCAACCAGATTGGCAGTGTCACCGAAACGATTGAGGCGATCCAAATGTGCCAGCGCGCGGGATGGCGTTACGTGATTTCGCACCGTTCTGGTGAGACGGAGGACGCGTTCATGGCGGATTTCGCGGTAGCGATGGGCGGAGGCCAGATCAAGACCGGATCAGCGTGTCGCTCGGAGCGGATCGCCAAGTACAACCGGCTGTTGGCGATTGAAGCCGAGCTGGGGAAACGGGCCGTATTTGGCGGCGGGGTGTTCACTGCCTGTCCGAAATGATGACTTGAATTTGGGAGAGCTGTGCTTCGATACCGCTCGGCAAATTCCATTGACCCCAGCGGTGCGTGGCCGGGAGAAAACCGGTCACCGCATTCGAGGTGTGTGCGCTCCCCTACCCCCTACGGACAAACCGTCGCGCTGAGCTTGGCTTGCGAAGTGGAAGATGGTAATTTGCATCAAAGGCAATGGAGTTTGCCTGCCCGCTCAACGGGAAACCGCCTCCGGCTGATGACTCCTACCGAAACAGAATTGAAATCGGTAGCGAGTCATGCAAACAGCAAATCCAGACGAGTATCTCAAGCTGGTCCTCCCGTTCGTCGGGCGGCAGAAGGAATCGGCCCGCCTCGAACATCTCCACGCGCAGCGTAAACACGCACTTGTCCTCGGCCCGGCGGGCGTGGGCAAGACTTCGCTCGTCAATTGCCTGAAGGATGAACTTGGCCTGCTCGTTAGTCCGCAGTCCGAGCATCTGGTCGCCATGTGCGAGAGCCTCGAAGCCGGATTGGGTCTGGACGTGACCGGACTCAAACTTCCGCAACGCAAGCACCGCCTTCTCCGCGCACTGGTTGCCGCGAAGCGCACCGTCGTGTTCGATGGCGTAGGTTGGACGACTCCCAAGCTCAGTTCCTTTCTCGAAGGCGTCATGGAGCGAGCACCGGTCTGGATTTGCACGCGCTCGGAGCACTCGTGGGACATCGGACACTTCTGGACGTGGCTGGTCCGATTCGAGAAGGTCGAGTTACAGCCGTTTCATCCAGCCGAAACTCGTGCGCTCGTTTCGGCCACGGTCGAGGCGGGGCTGATTCCGCGCGAGGCCGTCAAGATTGCTGAATGGCTGCACCATCGCTCAAACGGCAGTCCGCGCGTGTTGCGCGAACTGTTCGAGGAGTTGGCCGCTCACGAATACGACTTGAGCAATCCAATTGCGCTGCGGCGGCTGAATCTTGACCGGCAGATTCACGAGGTCTTCCCACTGGGGGGAATTCGCCATGAATGATGCGCCGACTTCGCTGAATCGGATAGCGTCCTTGGCGGACGAATTCCGGCTTACCAGTCTCCAACCGCAAATCGGCGCGAGTCGCGAGTTGTTACAGCGGAGCAACGGCATTGACGTGGCGGTGTTTGGCAGGTTCAAGGCGGGCAAGAGTTCGTTCCTCAATCATCTTACCGGACGCGCGGTGTTGCCCATCGGCGTTGTGCCGCTTACGGCGGTGATCACGCGATTACGATACGGGGAGCGGGAAAGCGCCGAAGTGCGTTTCCTCGATGGCGCGGTGAATGAAATCCCGGTGAGTGAGATCGGACTTTACGTCGGTGAGAATGAGAATCCGAACAACGCCAAGCACGTCGCCGCGGTGGAGGTCGGGTTGCCGGAGTTGAAGCCGCTCGCACCGCTGCAATTCGTGGACACACCGGGCCTGGGGAGCGCCTTCGCCCACAACACGGAGGTCGCGCTGAACTGGCTGCCGCATGTCGGCGCGGCGTTGGTGGCGGTGAGTTCCGACGCGCCACTCTCGGAGCGCGACCTGGTCTTGCTGAAAGACCTGCGTCGGCACACGCCGAAGATTGTGTTGCTGCTCACCAAGGCAGATTTGTTGACCGAGCCGCAGCGGATGGAAGTCACGGCCTTTGTCGAAGCGCAACTTCGTCGGGAATGGGATGGCGGACTTCTGGTCTTCTTCTACTCCATCAAGCCGGAACTGGCGGCGATGAAGGCGAAGTTACTGACGGAATTGCTCGAACCGTTGCGCCAAAACAAGGACGAGGCTGGCTGCCAGATACTCCGACACAAGCTCGCTTCCCTGCGCGACCAAACGCTGAACTACCTGCGCGTTGCGCTCGCCGCCGCAACACAGGCAGAATCAGCGCGGAACGCTCTCCGCGAGAAACTGGCGGAGGAACGTCGGCAGTCTGGACTTTTGCGTTCTGAGTTGAGTGTGTTCGCCCGGGAACAATCCGCCAACGCGCTCGACGCCTTCCTCGAGCAACTCCAACCGACGCAGACAGCATTGCAGGAGAAACTCACGAGGGAACTGCGCGGCCAGTTTCCGCAGTGGAACTTGCGCCTGCCGCCATTGCTGGATGTCTGGCGTGGATGGTTAAACGAGTTCCTGAACCGAGAACTGGCTGAAGTCTCCCGTCAGCAACGCCCCTTATTCTGCGCGCCTTTGCACAAAACGCAGGCGCATCTCACGCGGACGCTTCGAGCATTGCACGACCGGCTCGCCGGACATGTGAAGGCCGCACTCGGCGTGATGCTCACCCCGCGTGAGTTCGCACTCGAAGTGCGCGAGCCACAAGCGCCGCCGGTGGATGTGGCCTATGCGTTCGACGCGGCCTTCACTGCCGTCGGCTGCCTCATTCCGTTGACGCTTTTCCGCCATTCGGTCGAACGAGTTTTGTTGCGCAAGGCCCGCTACGAAGTGGAGAAGAACCTATCCCGTCTGGCGGCGGACTGGCGCGACCGAGTCGGGGTCGCCATCGAGGACCTGCGCCGACAAACTGAATCCGCGGTGCAGGATGAACTAACGGCGTTGGAGCAGATGCTGAAACAGATGCCCTCCGGCGTTCCGAGACTGCGCAAACGGATCGCTGAGTTGGAATCGCTCGCACTCACTTGAGCAGAGAAAAAGTCCCAAAGCGCATGGATTGGCTGAACGGCACAGTGTTGGGCCATCGGCCTGGCTTCGCTGTTACGCGTTGGCGATCATCTTGCTCCGACCGACCGTGTGGACATAGGGGGCGATTTTCATTGCAGGTGGCGTGTATGTGGCGATTGAGGAAACGCTCGAAGATTTCTTCTGCGCCGAGCTTGTCGGCGAGAAACATTATCGGATGGCGTTTGGTGCAGTTCCGTTCATCGCCGGTGCGCTGTTGGTCTGGCGGACACGGACAGATCCTGCTGCAACTTAGTCCAATTACTGAACGCTGCCGACGGAAGTGCGTGTGATACACAGCCGCGGCGGATTTGGCCGCATAGACTCAGTCGCGTGGTTACAGCAAAGACGCAGTACAACCTCAAGAACGCTCGGGAGTACTTCGAGGAACACCTCTGCGTCGGCGACTACTACGACGAAGGGCAGCGTGTGGCCGGCGAGTGGACTGGAATCGGTGCGGAACGTCTCGGGTTGTCCGGCAAAGTCCGCGCCGATGGCTTCTTACGGCTGTGCGAGAACCAACATCCGACCACCGGCGAGACGCTGACGCAGCGATTGAACACGACGCGGACTGAAGCCGGCGAGAACGCAGCCAATCGCCGGATATTCTATGACTTCACGTTCTCTCCCCCAAAATCCGTATCCCTGGCTGCATTCCTTGGCAAAGACGAGCGGATTCTTGAAGCCCATGCGCGGGGTGTGAAGCTGGCGTTGCGGGAATTCGAAGCGTTTGCTGCGACCCGTATTCGGTCCAGCGGGGCACAGAGCGACCGGCTTACACGCAATTTCACGGCAGCCCTGTTCACTCACGACACGTCACGTGCCCTTGACCCGCACCTGCACACGCATTGCATCGTTTTCAACGCTACCTTCGATTCGGTGGAGAATCGTTGGAAGGCTCTCCAAAACTATGAGCTTTTGCGCGCCCGCAAATTCGCCGAAAACGCCTATTACCACGAGCTCGCTCGCGAGTTGCGGGCCTTCGGATACCGGATTCGTAACCAGGTGCGCGGCGACTTCCAGATTGAGGGGGTTTCGGACGAACTGTGCGAGCGTTTCTCGAAACGGCATTCGGAGATTGACCAAGCGTTGGCCAAGCTCCTGCAGGAAAAACCGGAAATCGCTTCTGGAGACTTGATGGCGGCTCGCCGGCTGATCGCAACGTCCGAACGCGCACGGAAGCAGCGAGACTTGAGCCGAGCCGAGTTGCTCAAACTATGGGAGTCGCAGGTGACGCGAGATGAGCGAGAGGAAATCAGCCGTCTCCGCAATCAGTCCAAGCAAAGTCCGTCGGATGAAAAGCGCCTATCTCTGGGGGAAGCCGTGCATTGGGCAGAGGAGCATCTGTTTGACCGTAACTCGGTCGTAATGGAGTACCAGGTGTGGCAGGAAACACTCGGTCGAGCACGAGGCGAGGGCTTCTCGGTTGGCGAACTCACTGAATTCACGCGGCAGCGCGGCTACATCCGGGATGGAGAGCGCCCAAGCGAAGTGACCCTGCGCGACGTCCTGCTTCGCGAATGGGAGATTGTCCAGACCGCGAAAGATGGCGTTGCCGCTTGCCATCCGCTGGTGGCCAATCCGCGACCAGTAAAGGCGACATTGGACGATGAGCAACGCAAGGCGCTCGATGCTCTATTGGCCTCAACGAATGCGGTTTCCGTGTTTCGTGGCGGCGCGGGCACGGGCAAAAGCTACGTCCTGCGTGAACTTGTCGAACAACTCCAAGAGTCTGGTCGGCGCGCCGTCGTTCTCGCCCCGCAGCGTCAGCAGGTCATGGACATGGAAAAGGCAGGACTGCCGTCACCGTCAACAGTCGCTAATTTCCTCCTCAAGGGCGAACTTGCCACGGGGGCGGTCGTGGTCGTGGATGAGGCGGGGCAGATTGGGGGACGGCAGATGCTCGAAATGCTGCGTCTCGCCCGCGACCGGGGCGCTCGGGTAATTCTCTCGGGTGACACGCGGCAGCATGGTGCTGTGGAGGCATCAGACGCCCTGCTCGCCATCGAGCGCCATTCCGGCGTTAAACCCGTCGAGTTGCACAGGATTCGCCGACAAGATCCGGCGCTGGGGCGGGACTACGAGGAGCGTAACCAGATTCGGGCATATCGCAAAGCTGTCGAATCGGCGGCGGCGGGCAAGGTGAGCGAGTCATTTGGTCGTCTCGATAAGATGGGCGCGGTAGTGGCGTGCGGCCTGACAGATCAATCCGACAAGCTTGCCGACGAATACCTCCGACTCACGGAGCGAGACGCTTCGGGGGTGGTCGTCTCGCAGACCTGGGCGGAGGTCCACCGAGTCAATTTGCGGATTCGCGATGCCCTGAAAGCAAAGGGACTGCTGGGGACAAATGATACGGTGGTTCAGGCGCTGGACAGGCTGGACCTCACGAACGCGCAGAAGCGCGACGAGCGGTTCTATCCGAAAGACGCGGTCGTGGTCTTCAATCAGAAGATCCGACAGGCCGAGCCGGGCGCGAAAGGCAAGGTGGCCGGCATCGTCAAAGCGGGGGTGTTGGTCGAGGTTGCTGGGCGCTTTGTCACTGTTTCAAACAAGATGCTCGACCGCATTTCGGTCTGCCTGCCCCGCGAGTTAGCGCTTGCCTCTGGTGACCGCTTACACGTGAAAGCCAATCGGAAACTGGTTTCAGGTGGGCTCGTCACCAACGGGGAACTGGTGACCGTAAAGGCGGTTTGTGCCGATGGCGGCATTGAACTCACGGACGGCCGCGTGCTCGACAGGGAATTCCGGGAATTCCTGCCTGGCTACGCCGTCACGTCCTACGGTTCCCAAGGCAAGACCGTGGACTACGTGTTGTTCTCGGACTCGACCATCAAGGCTGCCACAAGTGCCCAGCAATGGTATGTGACCATTTCGCGTGGACGGCGCGGCATCCGCATCTTCACGCCGGACAAGGAGCAATTGCGCGAGAATGTCACGCGCTCCGGGCATCGTCCGTTGGCGTTGGAACTTGCGCCGCGTGCTTCGCCCCGGCATGGCGTGCGTCTTTGGGATCGGCTGCATGGCTACCTGCTACGGTTTGGTCGCCGCGCTGCTGACAATTTCTGCCGCCTGAAGCTTTCCCGTCGTCGTAATCATCAACCCACACAAACCCATGAGCACAAAATCTCCCGAATGTTGGGCGAGCGATCCCAACGCTCGCGCAGTCAAAATCGAAGTCTCGACTGAACAAAGCATGCTGTTGCCGTTCGACCAGTTCGCGTTCGCCGAACTCAAGAGCGACGGCAAAGAGCAAACACTCCGGCTGATCTTTGCGACCCACGAGGTGCTGCTCCGTGGCCATTCCCTGCGCCGTATTGAAACTGCACTGCAGCGGATGGAATTATCCTACCTGGCTGCATTGCCATGCAATCAACGGCCCCTCGTACCTGATGGCCAACCGTGGGTGACTGAAATCGCCGTTGCGGAGGCGGGTGAACAAGAGGGGCAGGCCTCGAAGTCGGCAGGCTGAATCTGCAAGGTTGAAAGCCGCCCGAATAGCGCTGGTCAGGAGCAGCCCTCGGAGGCGTCGAGCAAATTTCTTCTTCAATGCAGGCCCCATTGTACCGTTGGCAGGACCAAAGGGGGGACAAAAGGCAATAGGCGTGAAAGTTCTTGGACCAACTTGCGCAGCACCTCGCCCCGGTGAATATTCAGTTTTAGCAAAACAGATTCCATCATGGCGATGATACTGAAACCGGCCTCTGTGGAGCCATTCGTCATCCGACTGCTCCGCTGCCGTCACACGCACCGCTACTTTAAAGCCGGAGGGTGGACCGAGGATCCCAGCGACGCCACACGCTTCACTGCTGAAATCGATGTGGTTCGAGCCTGCGTCGTCAATAATCTGCGGGATGTTGAACTGGTTTTGAGCGCTCCCGGTACCTACCTTGACCTATTTATTGCCCGGATTCGTTGATGTTGTAAGGCACTGATTCCTGGTGGCAGGGCTTGTTTGGTAGCGTGAGGCGGCCTGATTTGCAAGAGCTGCACGTAATGTTCGCATGCGGAGGGTTTACCGCACCGACGGATGTGCAGCGTTGCTGCGAGAGAAGTTTCTCGTTGACCTATGAAAGATGACAACGGGGATCGTTCGAGAAATGCGGGTGGTGAGGAAGAAGAGTCGCTTCCGCCCCCGGGCGAACACGTCTGGGTGCAATGCGAGGGATTCAGAACCCTCGCGTACCGGGATGCAAAGGGGAAGTGGAAAACCGTAGCCAAAGGCGAGGAATTAACCGGGGTGGTCAAGGTAATGAAGCAGTGACTCAAATACTCAAATGAAGCTTGAGACAATGAGCGCCAACGATGGCTGCGGTGCTCTAAACTGCGCCTGCATTTACTGCGACACCACGTTGACGAGCTTTGAATCAGCTCCAGTCTTCAACTTCGCAACTTTCTGAAGGCATTCTTGAAAGCGGAGCTTCTGGCTGAACCGGAGTTCCCCATCGGCCGTGGAGCCCTCCTAAGCGAACGACCACAGGTCTGGAGTGGGTGGATCATCTTTCGGATTGAGTGTCGGTGTGCACGGCATGTTATTTCCTGTCGGTTAACGCATCGCTGATCCCCGCCCCACTTTGAGGAAAGGCGTGATGAAAGTCCTCCCCCAGCAGCGCGGCGATAGTTGCCGCAAGCTGACTCTCGGTGATTGGACCAACGTCGGTCCGCTCACCCAGTGGAGGGGTATCAGGACCAATAATGGCGATCCAATCACCTTCCGCGCCTTCGACCTTTTCACCATGGTCACGCCAGGCTTTTGGCCCGCTCCCGCGTCCATGGTCGGCGGTGAGAATAAAGGTCGTTTTGTCTCGATACTGGCGCATGTTCTGTGTCGTAATCCAGAGTCGTCTCACAAAATCATCAACATGATGAGCTGCCGTAAGGTAAAGATCGTACCGGCCAGCGTGCGCCCATTCGTCGGTTTCTCCGAAACCAAGGAAGACGACACGAGGGTGTTTGCGTTGCACATGGACCGTGGCGGCATGAAAAAGGAGGGAATCGTAGGTCAAGTCGTCCCAAATTGGGGTTGTGTCTCGAACCATATCATTAACGATGCCTGAAATGTTGATTCGACTTTGTTCGAATTGGATCTCCCAAGACGGCCAGATCGGCAGGCGACTTCGCTCGATGTTGAAGATGTACGGGAATACATCCCATGTTCCAAGTAATGAGACGCGCCCACGCAGCCCGGAACGTTTATTCAACCATTCGAATACGGTTTCGTTAGGGTTCGGCTTCTTGTCGTTGCTATCGATACGTGGGTCACCCCGTCCAGTAAGGATTTCGTTGTAACCAGGATATGAGAACTTCTTGCCGTTGGTGACCGACACCACACTGCCTTTAGCCTGGTTCCCAAAAATCTGACCGTGACGCTGAGCTTCACTCCAAATGAAGGGGAGCAAAGCCTGGCGTCTGGCCTCGGGGGTGTCCCGCCAGAACTCGGCGTTCAGAGCCTTGGGATTCTTGACTCCCCCATTCGTTTCATTCATCAGGCCAGCCTCCGCGCCGGTGAACACTTCCTGCCAGCGGAAACCGTCGCTGATGATGAGAAACACGTTCTCCGTTTTGAACTGGGCGGATTGTGCGGACGCGATCAGCAAGCCGGCAAGCCCTGCGGCGCATCGCTTCAAAATATAAGGTTTCACGTTCGTCATCGTATGGAAGCTGTCAATAGAATGCTGGCAAATCAAAGAAAATGTCCTTGCGCGTCTTGGAATCGTAGAAAGGTAGAGATTACAGAAAGTGGAGCGTTCCACGCTTTCCAAGCGCCAGCAGTCGTGCTAAACGGTGTTGCCATGAAAAACACGAAATCTACACTCGCCGCCTTGGCGGAAAACCTGAACCAGGTTTTGGCGGATTCCTATGCGCTCATGTCGCTTACCCATCTCGCCCATTGGAATGTCGAAGGTCAGGGGTTTTTCGCCCTGCACACTGCATTTCAAACCCATTACGAAGAACTCTTCACCGCGATCGATGAGATTGCCGAGAGGATTCGGGCGCTGGATGCGTATGCCATTGGCGGGTTGGGCAAGTTCGCCCAGACGGCGGGCATGAAGGAATTTGCCGCGCCGCTGTCGCAGGAGGACTACGTAAAACAGCTGATCACGGCGAATGAGAAACTGCTTGCGGATGCGGCGAAGGCGCGTGACTTGGCCGGCGCAGTCGGGGATGCGGAGAGCCAGGACTTGATGGTTGGCCGTATCACCCTGCATCAGAAAACCGTTTGGATGCTGAAGAGCTTCCTGAAGTAGTTCGCCAGGTGCCATCATGGCAGGCAGGTTTTGAGCAGGTTTTGCCACTCGAGTTCGGGAGTGTTGTCGCCTGGCATGATACTCAGTCCGATGGAGTCGCTCGAATCACCGACCTCGATTCGCCAGCGCCGCTCGGAGCAGCAAGAGCATCGGCCCTTCCAGAGCCACACGCTGGCGATACCACGCTGATCCAGATTCAGGCTGGTACGGTCACCGTTGATAAATTCGAGCGCGCTCTCGGCGCAGGGGCCGACCGGGCCGGATTGGGGGGTCCATGTTTCGCTGCGGATGAGCGCGGGTTGATAGACCGTGGTACGAATTTCAACCTGAAGGAGGGTGGCCGCCGTCAGCAGCTTCGAGACGAATCTCACGGGCAATCGCCGGATGGCCCGGTCGCCTGTGCCCCACTGCAAGCGCAGGCGGGGAATTCGTTTGGCAAGCTGGCGGCGTCGGTTGGCACTAGCAAGATGATTAGGTGAAAACCAGCCTCCGGCTTCTTCGGGTGGTGATTGGTAGTCGACAACGAATCGGGAGAGAATTGCGTGATCGGCACCCTCTGGCAGGATGATCCGGTCAAAGGCCTTTCTGGTCGCATCGCGCACCTCCAAGCCATAAAGGGCCCCTGTTGGCGTATTCTCTCGGACTGCCCACAAGCTTGCGAACTCCGCGAGGCTGGGGAGGAAATCGCCGGTCGTATCGCTCAGCAGTGGAGCATTTTGGAAACATCTGATCACCGGCGCATTTCCCATCCGGTGCAGAACGCCGACCGGATTCCGCGTCACATGGAGCACTTCGCCAAGTTGCGTGATAGTCTCAAACCACGCCTCCGGCGATGCGGAGAGGGAAACCCGCACGGTGCCCTCGCGGTCAATTCGCAAACAGTCGGGGTGAATTCGAGCGCCACAGAAGCCGCCGCGGTGTGTTTGTGGACATGCTTCGCAAGGAGAGACTGGTAACGGGTCGAACAAGTCCACCTCTGGCTGGAAAAAAGATTTGTTCATGCGGACAGAATCTATCTAACGCGTGAGCCGTTCGCCTTCGTCTGCTTGCCGAAGATTTGAGGAAGTTTGCCTTTGTATGGCGCCCGCACGGAACGGCAAGGGAGTTGTCGCTACTTCTGCACGAGTTGGAAAATGACTATTGCCACAACCGGCGGAACGATGCCGGCGGCGATGAACCATTTGCCCCTACCCAGGACGCCATGCCGGCCCTTGAGGATGAACCATCCAGAAACGGTAAGGAGAATCAGCAATCCTCCAAAGACGTCGGAGGCCCACTTCCAACCTTTGAGACTATTCCGATGCAGAACGTTGGTTTGGTAGAAAAGTGGTCGGCGTTGTACACGCTCATACGTGCCCGTCTTGGAGACAAAGTCGACGAGGAGCGAGGCATTGTCGTAGTATATCTTCACCTGATTGTCCGTCGGGAAGTCGTGGACGTTGGGGGCTGACTCACCTACCAGAGCGGTGAATTCTGCGATGCGCTCCTGGGTGATCTGTGCCCGAACATAGGCCCGGTCCATCGTTATCTTTCGTTTCTGGATGACAAAATCCGGATTCCAATCATTGACATGGTTTAACGCAATTCCTGAGAGGCAGTAAACGAAGATCAGCCCGGAAAGGAAATAGCCCACGTCACGATGCAGGCTGTTATTCAGACGCCGCAGCTTCACGGGCGCTGGACGGAAGCGAGGTGGCGGCCTTCGGCAATTTCCGAGGCATGTTGATTGGCAATGCGAACCACCCATTGTTCAATGTTCAGGTCAGGCAGAATGGAATCAGGGCGATAGACTACCCGCGATTGGTTGTCCGCCACTTTGGCGATTCCACCGCCGATGATTTTGATTTGGAAATTCTCGTCGTGCGCGACAAGCACGGGAATGACCACCGCCCGCTTCTTTGTCTTCAAGACCTCCTCGATTGCTTCCGTGGTCTTAGCCGGATTGTAATGAACCACATGACCACACCATCCGTGGGAAAATGCCGCAATACCTGTTTCGGTCCCGACGTAATTGCCTATCCCGCCGAGCAACGCTGCCCACTCCTTCTCATAAGTTTCATCGCCGTAGGCAATCAGCACCAGCCCTTCGTTGGCGGGGTCGGTGGAGAGCATTTTCGCCCTGCGCAAGATATTCTCCTTCAGCACGCCAGGGAAATCCAGGTTCGGCGCAACCACGACATTGGCCTTCGGGGTGTAGCGTTCGATTCTTTCGATCTTCAACAATTCCAGCGACTGGGGGTCAATCCTTTTGCCAATGATGGTGGGGATGTCGTCGAACGTGTGAGGACTGACGGTCAGGAAAATGGGTACGATTACCACGTCGGTAAACCCTTCGGAATCGAATTCCTTCATACGGGTGGCAATGGAAGGCTCGGTGTACTCCATAAAGGCAGTCTTGATGCCTTGAACTGCCGGGTTGGTCATTAGCGTCGGGCGCACACTTGCCTCCAAAGCCAGCAGGGACGCTCGCCAGGTCTCCGAGCGTGAACCGTGGTTTACTAACAGCACACCAACTTTTCGTTCCGCTCGTGCCGAAGATTCGGTTGCGCTGATCGACGAAGTTATCCCAGCAAGCAGTATCAACATTGACACGCAAGCCTTCAGACATTGGAACGCGACTTTCAACATGCCAACATGTTAGCCGGTACGCCCATAATCCGCTTCCGGCAGGTTGCGGCAAATTGACGGCCGGTTGCGCAAGCCGCCGCTAAAGAATAGCAACCTGCCGGGAGCGCTGGCTCGGCGTATCGGGCATGATTTTCACAATGCCGACAACCAGAGCGAGCGGGCGCGACCCAGCCCGGCTGGCAAAAACTCGTGCCAAATGCTAAGAGAACAAAGGTGAAGGCGATTGCCGAACGTGCGGAGATCCCACTGGCGACGCCAGCGGTGTGTCCGCTGTTTGCGGAGGCACCAGTGTGGAAGTCCATTGGACCGGGCTGGCGGCCTTTGTTTGGCAGGTATCGGGATTTGGGCTTCAGTTTTGAGTGGCATGAGTTCGCATCGAATGAGGAGTTCAACTGGGGAAAAAGTTTCCACCCCGGCAGCATCGAGTTGTGCCTAAACCTCGACGGACATGGGAAGCTCTTCGATGGCAAGCAAACGATCGAGGTCCAACCGCAGACTTTTGCGTTTTACTTTCAAGGGGAGCCACCGCTGGTTGCTACCCGCAACGCCAACGAGCATCATTGCTTCATCACGGTGGAATTCTCACCCCACTTTCTGAAAGACAACTTCCATACGCGACGGAACGATGTCCACCCTTTGGTGAGTGCGGTCGTTCGGGGTGTCGCCGCTGAATCAGTGGTCGTACCATCGGAACGACTGCCGCCCACCATGGTTCAGATTGTGGAAAGCTTGAAGCATTGTCCCGTGTTCAGTCCGGCGCAGGAAATGTGGTTTCGGAGCAAAGCGTTCGAAATCTCCTCTCATTTGTTTTTCCACCCGGCTCAGGGAGAATTGCTATGCACGCGCACACAGCGGCTGGCGCGCGAACGAGTCGAGAAAGCAAAAGTCATCTTGCGGGAGCAAATGCAGAGGCCCCCGTCGTTGGAGGATCTGGCCCGGATGGTGAGTTGCAGTCCATTTTATCTGAGCCGTCAATTCGCCCAGGCGGGCGGCGTGACCATGCAACAGTACCTGCGGCAAATCCGCATGCAACGAGCTGCCGAACTGTTGCGCACGGGCAAGTGCAATGTCACGGAGGCTGCGCTCGAAGTCGGTTACAACAGCCTGAGTCATTTCAGCAGCGCGTTTCATGAAACCTTCGGCTGTTGTCCAGGCCTGTATCCGTTAAAAACATTATCGCAACGGCCCGTAGGGCTGCGGACAACGCAATAAGAGCATTTCCGCGAAGGACTTCCTTACTGCTGCGGCAGGGTCCAATTGAATCGGTCCGCAAGATTGCACCAATGCCGCATATCCTGCATTTGCTGCAAATTCAAATTCTCGGCGTGCCCATCCAGCAAGCCGGCGATCGCCCGATTGTTGAAGCGCGGCGCCACAAAGCCCCATTGATTAGGTGATACGCTTGGCGAGTAGCTCGTCACCCATTGCCGGGTCCTAAGGTAAGGCGGCGTCACTTGGTAATAGCCTTGCGCGTTGTTGCCGGACACCGCCGAACGCGCCGACATGAAGACCATTAATTCCGTAGGCTGGCTCGCATCAGTGATTTTTTTGATCACTGTGCCACTGCCGAAAACGGCGTTGGCCGAGTCAGCGGGAAATTCCGTCTGGTTGCCGCCGATGAAATAGGAATTGATGCCGAGCGAGGGGAAGACGCTGACGGAGTAGACGTAGTCGGGGTAACTTTTTGACCGGAGCTCGGCCAGTTTGGCGCGATTTTCGCCCGAGTATATCAAGTCCATGGAGCGCGCCATGTAAGGAACAATGCGCCACGGATAACGGGCGTTTTCCGGGAATGTCAACGGCTGCCCGTGATCGTCTACGGCGGCATAGTCGGCGACATAACCGGGGAAAATGGCAGCATCATGATCGTCCGCATATAACTGGACGCCGAGCATCAACTGGCGCACGGCGGATATCTCATCGATCATGCGCGCCTTGTGCTTCGCCTTGCCCAGACAGGGAAGCAGCAGCGAGGCAAGAATCGCAATGATGGCGATGACGACCAGCAGCTCAATCAGCGTGAATGCGTTCTTGCTGGCATGGATTTTCATAATCGCCTCACTGTGCGCCGACGCGGTAGAAGCGTTGCGCATTGGTCGCGTTCGAATCACGCCAAATACCGTAAACGGGCGCCGGGTAAGTGACATTAGGAGTCGTTTTCGCCAGCCACGCGGAAGAGAAGGTTAGCGGTGGGTTCGTAATGGTCTGCCAGGTTTGCAGGTCGTCCGACCACCCGATGGAATAGTGGCGGCTGGACGCAAGGCTGAAGTGCAATTCCACTGCATTCGCCTGGTGTTGCAGCAAAAGCACTTTGAACTGGCTCGCCCCGGCGATCGGAATTGTTCCCGCTTGATACTCTGCGAGATTATTGATCCCGTCGCCATCCACGTCGTTCGTCGCCCCGCTAGCCAGCGAGGCGAAATAGAAGTTCTCCCAATCATCCGGCAAACCGTCAGCATCACTGTCCATGTTGGTGCGCACCACCTCCCCATCGATGTCCAACAAGGGAAATTGCTCGGGGATCGCAAGCGGGCTGAAGCTGGTGTAGAAGTTCGGATAGTTCGGCGGGCCGGTGAAGCTTGCGCCGAGCAGCGAACAGGCCATCAGATTGAGGCTGCCCTCATTCAGCGCGCGTTGCACGTAACCGTAGATTAGCGGATCATCGAGATTCAGATCGAATGTGAGCTGGCTGCCTAGCGGCATCAACTCGCCTTCGGCAACATTCGTTGTCTGTCCAACCGCGAACGGCGCGACCTCGAATGCCGCGGCGATTTCATTGGTTCCATCGTCGCCGACATTGTTCGACACGTCGACCAGCAGCCCGTTGGTGTCAAAGCCGGCGGCATACACTGTTCGGTTGGTGTAGTAAACGTCGGTAACCATTCCCCATGGTCCGTCCTGGGGAAAGGTGGCCGCGGTGTAGCCGCCACGGTAGCCTGTACCGAAGAGTTCTACGGGGCCGCCGGCATTGGTGGACGCAATCCAGCGCGGATCATTGGTCGGAAAATATGTTCGGTAATCGCGCAGGATGCCGCTGTAAACGTATTGGTTGCCCGAAGCAATCGTAATGGTTACGCGGGCGTGCCGCAGGAGGTAATTGCTGGCGCCTTGCCCTGCCGGAATGCGATTGGTCGTGCTCCAGCCGAGTAAATACTGCGCGTCGCGTGAATCAAAATCAGGTGTTGATCCTAACGAACCGAACACGCTGGCGGTCGGACGACTGGCCGGATTGCCATTGAACGGATACATCCACCGGGCGAGGTTCGCTGGCGCAGACTTCAATGTGAATGGTTGCTGTGGAAAGGCAGGAGCAAATTGGTCGGCAACATCCAGCATGAGAGAATCGAAACTCACGCTGCCCCCCGCAGCGCTGAACATGATGCTGTAATTGCTGACGCCCAGGCGGGTTAAATCCCATTGCCAGAGCGAGGACACATTTACCCCTTGTCCGGCGGCCCGATTCAGTTCGTAGCGGAACAAAGGACCCAGCGTGTGTTCGCCACTGAGGTTCGAGTAGACGAGAGAAACAGAACTGTAATCCAGTTCGCTGCCGATGGACCGGGTTTGCATTACCACTGTGCCGAGCGCGAACGGCGTACTGTCCGCCAACACAAACGAACTGGTCGACAAATTGTAGAGATTGCCGCTACCGGTAATGAAGGCATTGGTATTTAGCTGGGTGAGCACCGCAACCGTAGTCGCTCCGGGTTGGTCCGGCAGATTGCCGGGAGCGCCAAAAGGCACGGGGAACGATTCCCAGTAGCCAAACTCGGAATTCGCCGAGGCGCGAAACGTCGGGACAACGAATCCGTTCGTCCCAGCCAGGAGATTTGAGGAGGCGGTGGCCACGGCGAGGGTAGTCAGCCCGGCCAGGACAATTTTGCTTCGATTGATTTTCATGGTGCGCATCTCATCGCCAAGCCGGTCTAACATGGCAGCCGGTCATCACGACGCGGCCCACGATATCAAAGGGGGAGTTGCCGCGCCTTCGGCGGGTTGCCGAACATTTGCGGCAAGTTGCGGCCAACGCGTGACTTGTCGCTCAATTGCCGCAACTTTGTGCTCGCTTGCGCTTTGGTTCGGGCAGACGCCGCGACGATTTTGGTGCGCAGCTAACCGCCCGGGACAGCTGTCTGTCATAGAGAAGCGGTGAAGCGCAGAACGGCTGTTGCCGTGGCTGAGAAGCTCACAGAGGCGACCCCCGCGCGAAACAACTGGGGCCAATTGGCGGCCCAGTTGTCGTCCGGCGAGAACACCCGCGTTCGACGCGCCAAGCGTTGCCGATGGAAGCCAACTCCGAAGATAAACGGCGAAACCGACCCTAGCGGTTCTGCCGGCTTCAATTCAGAAAGCCAACTGTGCTTCCTGATGTCTATGGGTTTGTGCGGAAGAGCAGCAGGGTCGCTGGCCCGTTGGTGGTGTGGGGCACGGCGATCGCGAAAAGACTCAATTCAGGGATATGCAAGCCGGTTCGCGCCCGAAAGGCGGTGGGAACCCGGGCCAGCCGCACCGGTTCGCCCGCATTCTCGGGACGCTGGAAGACGTCTACGAAACCTTCGCCACCGATGACATATATTCGCCTGACTTTTGCGTCGCAGAAGAGGTCGTCGGCGTCACCGACACAGGGCGTTTGAGAGAGGACTCGGCCTGTGGGGGCGTCATACTCGATGAGGCACGGTGGCTTGCGGGTGGCAATAAAAACCCGGCTGGATACGGCGTCGAAAGCCATGGGGAAATTCTTTTCGCCGGCAGTAACAGGCCAGGTGCCTGTCAGGGACAGCAAGTTGGAACTTAACGTGAGGACCGCGATTTGGTGCTCGTCGGGCAGGTTCACGAAGATGCGGTGATTAGCCTGGTCGAGCTGAAAGGATTCCGGATGTGAGAGTAGTTGGATCTCCGCCGACGGATCGGCTTGTCTTGGGCGGTCGAGGAGGAAGTCGGCTGGGGAATGTGGCGGCGAGGGCTGGCCTCCTTGGGTGACGGGAAGGAGCGGAGCGAGAGAGAGGGCGGTGAACGCT
>Ga0335070_10003622_pt1 | contig 18046 bp, 17 predicted proteins | sample Lox_Sample_13_FD_206722 | JGI IMG/M metagenome (GOLD analysis project Ga0335070, IMG submission 206722) | Soil microbial communities from Loxahatchee National Wildlife Refuge, Florida, United States - Lox_Sample_1.3 | ecosystem: Environmental > Terrestrial > Soil > Wetlands | place: USA...
GTTCGCGCGGGTCGCGGGCGAGACGGCGCCGCTACTTTTCACGGCATTTGGAAACCAGTTCTGGAATCTTGATATCAACCAGCCGACGGCGGCGCTGTCGCTGCAGATCTTCACGTACGCGATTTCGCCCTTCGACGAGTGGCACCGCCAGGCATGGGCGGGTGCGCTGGTTCTGATCGTGTTGATTGTGGGAGCAGTGGCCGCGGTGCGAATTGCCGTCAGGCGCGGCACCTTAGCGGGAGCTTAGCGATTTTATGGGCGTAGGGATTAAAGTCGAGCACCTGAATGCGTTCTACGGCAAGACTCAGTCGCTGTTCGATATCAACCTGAATGTGCTGGCGAATCACGCCACGGCATTGATCGGGCCTTCCGGATGCGGCAAGTCGACGTTCATCCGGTGCCTGAACCGGATGCATGAGACGATCCCGGATGCGCGGGTTGAGGGTTCGGTGCGCATCGGCGACCTGAGCGTCTATAACGGGACCTCGGCGACGCAACTGCGGCGGCGTGTCGGGATGGTGTTCCAGAAGCCGAATCCATTTCCCACGATGTCGATCTACGACAATGTCGCGGCGGGATTGAAACTCAATGGTTTTCGCAGCCGAAAGAAGCTGGACGAGATCGTGGAGCGTTCGCTGAACGGCGCCGCTCTGTGGTCAGAAGTGAAGGATTCGCTGCACAAGAAATCGGGAGCGAGCCTCTCCGGCGGACAGCAACAGCGGCTATGCATCGCACGTGCTCTGGCGGTGCAGCCTGAGGTCTTACTGATGGACGAGCCGTGTTCGGCGCTCGACCCGATCTCGACCGGCAAGATCGAGGAGTTGATTTTTCAGTTAAAAGAGCAGTACACGATCGTGATTGTCACGCATAATATGCAGCAAGCGGCCCGCGTCGCGGAATTCACAGGATTCTTTCTGCTGGGCAAGATGATTGAGTTTGACAAGACCGAAAAAGTATTCACGAATCCGTCGGATAAAAGGACGGAAGACTACGTGACAGGCAGGTTTGGATAATGGTGCGCACGCGTTTTCAGCAGGAGATGGAAGAGCTCCGCGAGAGGCTGCTTCGCATGGGTGGACTGGCGGAGCAAGCGGTGGATCGCGCGTGTCAGGCGTATTCGGAACGCGACCTGGCGCGCTGCCAGATGGTGCTCGAAAACGAGAGCCTCATCAACGCGGCCGAGCGCGAGATCGACGAACTGGCGTTCGATATTCTCGCCACCCAGCAGCCAGCCGCGATCGATCTGCGGTTCATCCTGGCAGTGACGAAGATTAACTCTGATCTTGAGCGAGTCGGAGACCAGGCGGTTAATATCGCCGAACGGGTCATGGACCTCATCGAACTGCCGGTTGTTGACCTGCCGGTCGATATCGCGCGCATGGCAACCGCCGTCGGAGCGATGGTGCGCCGCGCCCTGGAATCGTTCGTGGAAGGCAAAGCCGAACTGGCGCAGGCCGTGCTCGAGATGGATCACGTGGTCGACCGGATGCGCGACGAGGCCTTCATCATGCTCGTGCGAAAGATGAACGAACAGCCGCAAGTTACTCAGCAAGCGCTGGATGCGCTTTTGGTGGCGCGCAATTTGGAGCGTGTCGCCGATCACGCGACCAACATCGCCGAAGACGTGATCTTCTGGGTGCGCGGGGCGGACGTCCGTCATCATGCGCAAGAGATGGCGGCAGCGCAGCCGCAACCGACACCCGAACAGTAACGGTACGGGCACCTCATCAACCGCCTCTCCTGCGATACACTGGCGCGGGTATCGTGTTGCTTGTTTACTGCCCTGTCTTCGAGAGGACTACAAAGCAGAAGCCAGCAACTAGAAACCCCCTCTAAGACATGAGCAAGCCATTCCGCGTTTTTGCCACTTGTGATATTGGGGATGCCCTAAACCTTCTACGCAACAAGGGATACGAGATCGAGGTCTATCCCAAGCCCGAGGCTCCACCCAAAAGCCTGATCATCGAAAAAGTAAAGTTGGGGATCGATGGCCTGATTACGACGCTGCGCGATCCAATCGACAGAGAAGTTTTCTCAGCGGGCCGGGGAACGTTGAAAGTGGTCGCCCAGTATGCGGTGGGATTCGACAACATCAATCGCGCGGACGCCAATGACTTCAAAATTCCTTTCACGAATACGGCCGATGTGCTCACCGAGGCGACCGCCGAGTTTGCGTTCTTTCTGATGGGCATGCTGGCGCGCAAGATGTGGCCGGCCGAACACCTGACGCGCGAGAATCGCTGGGGTTTCTGGCACCCCTATTTGCCGTTTCTGGGCGACGAAGTCACTGGCAAAACCGTCGGAGTGATTGGAACGGGCCGCATCGGTCTCGCGATGATCAAGAAGTGCGACGGGTTCGACATGAACATCCTGTGCTTCGATCCGGCATACGAGAATCGCGACTACATTCGAGCGATCCAGGAACTGAAGGACCTCCGTTTCCGGCACGGAATGTGCCCCGATAAGAACTGGATCCGCTATACAACACTCGAAGACGCACTGCGCAATGCAGACTACATCAGCCTGCATGTACCGTTGCTGCGAGAGGGGGAAAGCGCGACTCCGACGTATCACCTGATCAACGAAAAGACGCTTCGCCTGATGAAACCGACGGCAATGCTGATCAACACGTCGCGCGGTCCGGTGATTGACGAAATGGCATTGGCGCGCGCCCTGAGGGAAAACTGGATTGCCGGGGCGGCACTCGATGTGTACGAGAAGGAGCCTTTACCTGCCGATTCGCCTTTGCGTGATCCTGCGATTGAGGATCGATGCCGGCTTCTGCCGCATTTTGCCAGCGCGGCCCGGATCACCCGCTTGTCTCCGGACCCGAACAAGGGCATGGCGGGACGGTGCATTCAAGGGCTCATGGACGTGCTCGAAGGGAACTACGGAGGCGACGTCACGAAGATGCCATATGTGGTGAATAAGGAAACCTTCGCGAAGTAATCCGGGAAGAGGCGGGATGTCCTTGTCCGCGCCCAATCCCGCCTGATACTCTCGGCCTTCACAATCCCATGAAAACGACTACGGCTCTTCTTGTCCTCTTGTCTGCGATCGCGTGCTCTACCGAGGTTAGCGCTGCTGCCCAACTCAAGGTCCTACCCTCTCCAAAAGAGGTGAAGATTGGGACTGGGAGGTTTGTCGTTCGCTCGACGACGACCATCCTGATCGGCGAAGCGGAGGATCACACTGCGGCTGAGATGCTGCGGGACGAGATAAGCCTTCGCACCGGCATCAAGCTTGCGATCAAGAAAGCAGGCGAAGCTCCGAAAATGCTAGGCCAGATTTCCCTTGGGCGGCTGACCGACGCGGGGCTCCGTGGATATCTTGACTCGCAGAACGTGGAAACCGGGAAGGAACTGGGCGAGGAAGGGTACGTTGTCCAGGTGCGCGAGTCAGGCGTTCTTGTGGCCGGGCGTACGGGGCAGGGGGTTTTCTACGGCGTTCAGACGCTCCGCCAACTGCTCCACGCAGACGGCAAGTCTCTGGCGGCGCCGGCGATCGTAATTCGCGATTGGCCGAGCATGCCCTGGCGCGGGGTCCATGACGACATCAGCCGCGGCCCGATCCCCACCCTCGATTACATGAAAAAGCAGGTCCGCACGCTTGCGGAGTACAAAGTCAACCTGCTGGGGCTTTACATCGAGCACGTCTTTGACTATCAGACCCAACCGTTGGCTGCGCCCAAAGAAGCGGCGCTGACGCCGGCAGAGATGAAAGAGTTGGTGGAGTATGCCAAGAAATATTATGTGACGATTTTGCCCGAGCAGCAGGCTTTTGGACATTTGCATCACTTCCTGAAGTACGAGGTTTATTCGGACCTGGCCGAGACGCCCCATGGGCATGTGCTCACGCCCACCAATCCCAAGACCTACGATTTCATCCGGCAGCTTTACGGCGACATTGTGCCGGTTTTTCCCGGACCGTTCTTTCACATCGGCTCGGACGAGACTTTCGAACTAGGGCAAGGGCGCACCAAGCCGCTCGCGGACCAGGAAGGGCTGGGGCGAGTATATCTCGAGCACTTGCAGAAGGTGTTCGAGATTATGAAGCCGTACAATAAACAGCTCATGTTCTGGGGCGACATTGCGGTGAAGTATCCGGAACTGCTGAACATTCTGCCCAAGGACATGATTGCGGTGCCGTGGGATTACGATCCCAGGCCGAGCTACGACAACATCATCGTGCCGTATCGAAACGCGGGTCTCCGGGTGATGGTCGCGCCGGGGGTCAACAACTGGAACGAGATCTGGCCAAATTTCGAGGCGGGGTTCGTGGATATCCGGAACTTCATCCGTGACGGTCAAAAGAACAATGCGATCGGAGCGCTGAATACCACCTGGGACGACGATGGCGAGACGCTTTTCGACATGACATGGCCGGGGCTGGTCTTTGGCGCGGCGGCGAGTTGGCAGCCGGGCGAGTCGAGCATCGACGATTTCAAGAACAGCTACGACTGGGCGTTTTACCGTAATGAAGACCGTACCTTCAGCGATGCCGTCGACCAGCTCGATCGACCACGTGCGTTGCTGGGAAACGCCGGAATTTATCGGAGCACGGACGATCTTTTCTGGCGCGACGCCTTCACCGAGGGTGGCGCCTCGCTCGCTGCCCAGGCGATGCCGGTGGCGCACGATTTGCGGATGAGCGTTGAACAGGCGTTGGAATCGCTGCTTCGCAATCGGAGCCGGGCAATCCTACATTCCGAAACCATCGACGACATGATCTTCGCAGGCTGGAGATTCGATGCGCTCGGCATGAAGCTGCAGTACACCGCGGAGATCAACCGCTTCTATTGGGATGCATATCTGAACCAGTCGGACGCGGACCGCGTGGGGCGCGATTTCGAAGAGATTACTTCGATCAACGCCCGCCTTGAGGATCTGCGCGACTCGACAACACGTCTGCGAAGGATGTACGAGGAGGCGTGGGCGCGTGAGAACCGAGCATACTGGCTCGGAAACGTGCTGGTGCGATACGACAACCTGGCGTCCGAGATGCAAAGCAAGATCGTAGTGATGCGGCAAGCTCAGACGCAATACGAGACGACCAAGACATTGCCGGTGCCGCAGGACTTGGGACTGTATATGTGGCCGCAGTGAGTTGGGGCTGCGACTTCTTGCTACGAGCAGAGCAAAGTAGCGGCGGTATCAAGGTCACGAAGTCCGGCGTATCGCCGCGCCGCTCGGAGTTCTGGCTTTGGCTATGATGTTCCCAGATCATTCATGTTCTCGCATCGCACAAACTGGAAGCTGACCCCGAACGCTTTCACACGGGCGATTGCGGATGTACGCGCTTCCGGCCAGAACCTTCTCGATCTTTCGATTTCCAACCCCACGCAGGCGGGGATTCAACCTGATGCAGAGGCGGTGCTGGTGGCCCTCGGCAATGCCGAGGCGATGCGCTACGATCCACAGGCTCACGGGCTGCTGAGCGCGCGCCGCGCCGTGTGCCACTACTATCGTGAAGCGCACGATGTTTTTGACGTCGATCCCGAAAGATTGTTCCTCACCGCGAGCACGAGCGAAGCCTACACGTATGTCTTTCGCCTGCTGGCCAATCCGGGTGATGAGATCCTCGTGCCCAAGCCGAGCTATCCGTTGTTCGAATTTCTCGCAGATCTCGCGGACGTGAGGCCGGTGCCTTATCTGCTGGTCTACGATCACGGATGGCAGATCGATTTCGATTCGTTGTACAAGGCGGCGAGTGAACGGTCGAGGGCAGTGATCGTAGTCCATCCCAACAACCCCACGGGATCGTACGCGCGCGAGGATGAGACGGCGGCGCTGAGCACGTTTGCCCACGACTACGAACTCGGTCTGATCGTGGATGAGGTCTTTCTCGATTACGCGCACGATGGAGCGCCGCGGCCGTCCTTTGCGTCGAATGAGGATGCGCTGACCTTCACGCTAAGCGGCATCTCGAAAATCTCCGCTTTGCCTCAGATGAAGCTGGCGTGGATGGCGGTGAACGGGCCGGACGATCGAGTGGCTCCAGCGCTGGCGCGGCTCGAAGTGATTGCCGACACTTATCTCTCGCCGAGCGCGCCGGTCCAGCTTGCGGCGCCGGTGTTACTCGATCAGAGAAAGCGCGTCCAGGCGCTCCTGCTCGACCGGTTGCGGGTGAATCTCGCCGATCTCGATCATCAGCTGGCCAGGAACCCCGCGTGTGCGCGCTTGCAAGTCGAGGGCGGCTGGTACGCAATCATGCGGGTCCCGGCCATCCAGAATGATGAAGAGCTGGCGATCGACCTGGTGCGGAAGATGGGCGTGATCGTGCACCCCGGCCACTTTTACGATTTCGGCGGGGAAGGTTATCTGGTGCTGAGCTTGATCACCCATCCGCAGGAGTTTCACGAGGGTGTGAATCGAGTGATGCAGCTTGTCGCTGGGTGAGACCCTGACGTGCGCTTCGAACCGAAGCTGCTATCCTGATTCGCGTTTCGTTCATCGGGAGGATTCATGTCGATTACCCGTCGAGGATTTATCGGCTCGGCAGTAGCAGCATCGCTGGCGAGTGGGCTGCAGGGGCAGGAGAACACCGAGGCTTCGCGCCGCGCGGAGACGATGCATGCCGCGAAACGACCGATTATTGTCTCCGCCAACAACGGATACAACTACCTGGAGGATGCCTTTCGCTTTCTGAAGGCTGGCGGCGACACACTCGATGCAGCGATTCGCGTGGTGAGGGGACCGGAAGACGATCCGAATGACGATACGGTTGGACTGGGCGGACTGCCGAATGAAGACGGAGTGGTGGAACTTGACGCCTGTTGCATGCACGGGCCGTCGCGCCGCGCCGGATCGGTCGGCGGCGTGCGCAACATCAAAAACGTCTCGCTGGTAGCGAAGACGGTGATGGAGCATACGGGGCACGTCATGCTGGTCGGAGAGGGCGCGGAACGTTTTGCAGTCGCGATGGGGTTTGCGCGCGAGAAGCTGCTGACGGAGCGCTCGCGGAAAATCTGGCTGCTCTGGAAGGAATTTCGCTCCTCAGACGATTGGTGGGGCCCGGGGATGGCATCACCGAACTTTCAGTTCCCGGCATCGGCGCCGCGTTCCGAACTCTGGGAGGAGAGGAGTCGTCGGCTTGAGGAACGTGCAGCGAATCTGGGGATCGAGCCCGAATTCCGAGCCTCCGCAGTGCGACAGGTGCTGTTTCCGCCGACGGGGACCATTCATTGCTCGGCGCTGAATGAAAAGGGAGAAATCTCAGGAATCACGACCACCAGCGGGCTCGCGTTCAAATTGCCGGGCCGCTGCGGTGACTCTCCGATCATCGGCGCTGGGTGCTATACCGATCAGGATGTGGGTTCAGCCGGAGCCACGGGCAGCGGGGAAGAGAACATCAAGGTTGCGGGTGCTCACACGATCATCGAGAACATGCGTCACGGCATGGCGCCACAGGAAGCTGGAATCGACGCGCTGAAAAGGATCGTGCGCAACTATAACAATGACATGAACAAAATAAAGTACATGGATATGACGTACTACATCCTTCGCAAAGACGGAGCGTACGCGGGCGTATCCTTGTGGGAAGGCTACACGCCCACGAACCCGCACCGAATTGCGGTGCACGACGGCATCCGGCGGTCGGAGAAAACGGTCGCGCTGCTGAAGGGAAGTTCGCAGGAATGGCCGCCCATGCCGGCTGTCCCGAAAGACCTCTCCGAGGACTCGGAATACCTGAAGTAGTCGCTACTTATTGTCGAAAGAACTCTGCCATTGAGGGCGCTGTAGCGGCAGCCCCCGGAAGGTCGGAGACGCGCAAGGCAGTCAGCATGAGAGCCAGCGTGCTCTGGTGCTGGTAGAAAGTTGTCGACTGGAATCCTGATTTCGCCTTACTGCTGATGACGAGTGTGGTAACGTGGCCGCCGCCATGGGCCGTGTCGTCCATGTCGCCTTCGTCGAAGGTCACAAGCAACAGCCCGCTGTCTTGAAAATCCGGACTATCCAACACGGGCTGAATCGTCGACTGCAACCACATATCGATTTGCGCGATCTTGTCATTGTTCGCGCACGTGCCGCCGTTGAGACAATTGTGTCCATCATGAACGGCGTTGGGAACGATGAAGGCATAGTTCGGCAAGGCGGAGTTGGCGAGGTCAGCGGTTAATTGCGAGGCGGGCACGAGATTCGCTGCCTGCGTGGGTTCGTTCACAACATCGGAGATATAGGCGAACGGGACGTGATGGCGTATATAAGAGCCCGAGTCCGGGCCGAGATAGCCAACACTGGGAATACTGTCGGCGTAACATCGCCAGCTCTTGTTCGCATTCACTAGTGCCCGGACAACATTGTCTTGGGTCACTGTGCCGGCGAAAGCATCGTTCATCGCGATCGCGGCGCCGGCAGTCAACATGAAGTAGTTGGGCAGAGAGGGATGCGCATCGGCGAAATAACTTGTCGCCAGCCCGTAACGAAGGGCGAGGCTGTTCAGGAACGGCGCGGCAGGATTTCCGATCACATTTGCATAGCTTTGATTCTCCTCAACCACCACGAGCACATGATCGAACTGAGGAACGCCGCCAGAATTGACAGGAGCGGAATTGGGGCTCATTGAGGCGCTGCCACAGGCAGCTGCCACCAACATAGATGACAGAACAACCCAGAGCACTGCAGAGGCTTTCCGCGGGGCTGCTGGTGCCCATGGCATGGCTTGTCCTTGGAGGATGCAGGCGGTTTTTCAGTTGTATCGTTCGGGAAAGGGCCAGCCGGCAATGATTTGTAGGGGAGGCGCCATTTGCACCTTCAAACCGGGTGTACAATGGCCTTGTAAGGACCGAAGCTTCACGGGATCTTCTGCCCGCGTCCGAGGCTCTCATGAACGTTCACGTCAGTTACAAGGTCCGAAAAACTCCTGACATCGAAAAAGAAATAGGCCATCAGACTGACAAGCTCAGAAAGCGGCTGCAAGTCTTCAAACCGGAACTGGTGCACCTGAAGGCGATTGTCGAGCAGAACTCGCCCCGGGAGGGAACCGTCGTGTCGCTGAACCTCCGGCTGCCGTCCGGGCAACTAGCTGCGCAGCAGAAGGCGACGAACCCGACATCAGCAGTGAAGAGCGCTTTCGATGAACTGACCAAACAGATCACGAGGCACAAGGAACTGTTGCGCTCCAGCCACAAGTGGAGGCGAGTGCGGGGGGTCGCAAAGGAGAGTCCAGAAGTCGGGGTTCCGTTCGAGAAGACGATGGCTGCGGTCCTGCCGCCGACAATTTCTGCCGACGATATACGTTCCTACGTCAATGCAAACCTCTCGCGGCTGGAGCGCTTTGTAGACCGGGAACTCTACTTCCGGCACGCCTCGGAAGATTTGCCCGAAGACGGCATATCGACCCAGGAAGTGGTGGACGAAGTGGTGGTGCGCGCGCTCGGTGACGTCGATCGCCCGGAGAAACTGGCCCTCGAGCCCTGGCTGTATCGACTGGCCATGCAGACGATGGATGAGATGGCCATGCCGAACGACGAGTCAGGCTCGATTCGCTTGCAGGAAAGCCGGCGTCGTCAAAACGTTTCAGCGAGCGACGAAGTGGCCCTGCAATACCATCAGGCCGATGAAGGCTGGACTCGGGAAAGCACGATACCCGACCGGCGCGTGACGACTCCCGAACAAGCCGCTTATTCCGATGAGATGATCGCACTCGTGCAGGCTGCCCTGAACGGCGCGGACCGCACCGACCGGGAAGCGTTCTTGCTGTATGGGATGGAGGGTTTCTCTCTCGCGGAGATTGCTGCGATCACCGGCCGTCATCCCGAGGCCGTGCGCGACTCGATCCAGCGCGCGCGGGAGAGGATTCGCAAAGCACCTTCGGTGGCCAACGAATTCCACAAACAAGTAGCTACAAGAACTCGAGCCTGAGCATCTCAACTTTAGGAGATCAGAGATGATGACCCGGGATGAACTTCGTAATTTGGCTGCTTTCTATGCGGACGAAAAAACAGGCGCCAGTGCCGTTACTTTTTATTTTCAACCGGACGTTCCCCAGGACCGGTCACACCGCCGCGAAGCGATCGTCGCCAAGGATGTCATCAAACAGGCACTCAAGGACGCTGTGGCCATGCGGAAGAATGGCCCGCTCCATGCCGATCTGAACCGCATCCACGAACTGGCGGACAGTTTGCGCAGCCAGCCGCGAGGGCGCGCGGTTTTTGCATGTTCCTCGCAGAAATTCTGGAAGGAATACGACCTGCCCGCGCGCCTGGACGGAACCAGAATCTACATCCAGCAGCGTTTTCAGCTTAAGCCTCTCGCGATGCTGCTGGGAGCGCATCCCGCGCTGGGTGTGGCTGTGACCGACCGGCAGCGCGCGCGTATCTTCGACCTGCGTCTGGACGAATTGCGTGAAGAAGGCGCGATCGTGCACATGCTCTCACGCAGTGCAAGTAGTTATGGCTATAACGGCTATGACGCTGGGCATGCCGAGCGGCGCGTGGCAGAGGAGGCCTTACAGCATTTCAAGGCAGTCGCCGAGCGACTCCGATGGGACCTCGAAAAGGGAACGTGGGAAAAACTGATCATTGGATGCCACGACACAAACTGGCCCGAACTCGAAGCTCAGCTTCATCCCTACGTGAAACAGCGGGTCATCGGTCGCTTTTCAGCCGATGTCGCGAGCGTGGGCAACGAGGAGATCCGGCAGCACTCGGATGCAATTCTCGATAACTGGATCGCCGAACGCGGTCGCAGCAAGGCGGAGGAGGCGATTTCCTTCGCCAAGGCGAACGGGCGCGGAGTGACCGGACTTAGGCGGGTGCTGCGAGCGTTGGAGACGGGGGAAGTGCAGGCGCTCTTTCTCGCCGACAAATATACGTCGCGAGCGGTCGAGTGCTCGTATTGCGGACACCTGGACGCACACCTGGTGCGCGCATGCGTGATCTGCGGGCACCAGACACGGGAACTGGCGGACGTTTGCGATGCGATTATCCCGCTGGCCATTCGCCGGAACATCGAGTTGTTCTATCTGAAGGAGCATACGGACCTGGACCAGGCCGGCAATATCGCCGCCCTGCTGCGTTTCCGCGCCGATCAGAGCCGGTCGGAAGAAATTGCGGCGGCATCGTAAAATCAGTTTTCAGGTTGCGAGTTCTCAGTTCTCAGCCGGTCTGCATGACTGGCTGGGAACTGGGGACCGGGAACTGAGAACTGCCTCATGATTCACGAAATCCTTCCTGTCGGTCCTTTGCAATGCAATTGCTCCGTCATCGGCGATGAGAGCACGCGCGAAGCCATGGTCATCGATCCCGGAGACGAGATCGACGAGATTGCGGCCATCCTCGAAAAGCACAACCTCAAAGTCAAACAGATCGTCATCACCCATGCCCACATCGATCATGTGGGCGGAGCAATGAAGTTGCGCGCCCGCACCGGAGCGCCAATTCTGCTCAACCAAAATGACTACGCGTTGTTAAAAATGCTGGACGTTCAGGCAACGTGGATCGGGATGGAGTCTCCGGGACCTGTCGCGATCGAGGCGAGCATCGGACATGATGAAACGCTGCGGGCGGGAATTCTGAGCGCGAGTGTCATGCACACGCCGGGACACACCGAAGGCAGCGTCTGCCTCTATTTTCCGGCGGAGAAGTTGCTGATTGCTGGAGACACGCTATTTGCGGGAAGTATCGGGCGCACCGATCTGCCGGGCGGCTCATTCGAAAAGATTTTGCGATCGCTGCACCAGCGCGTTCTGATGCTTCCCGATGAGACTGTCGTGGTACCCGGCCACGGGCCAAAAACGACAATCGGCGACGAGCGGGAGGGGAATCCATTTCTCAAGTGAGCAAACGTAGGCCCGTCCCAGGAACACGGTTCGCAGGAAAAAACAATCTCTCGAAGACCGACCCCGTCCGCTAGGTCCGAATGCAAAAGGGGCGGTTTCCTGCCCCTGGCAATTTTCGACTCTAACCCCGCTTACTTCTGGTTTGGATTCTGACTCGGAGTTGCGGGCGCCGAGGGCGGCGGAGTCTGTTGCGCGGGCTTGCTGGTCGTCTGCGACTGCTTCATGTTCGAAAGTACCGACGAAGGACCCGCCCGGCGCGACGCGCTGATCGAAAGAGTGATCGATGTGAGCATGAAGATGATGGCCGACCACGTGGTGGCGCGAGAAAGGGCCGTGGCAGCGCCGCGCGGACCGAATGCGGTCTGGCTACCCTGCCCGCCAAACGCGGCCGCCAAGTCCCCACTCTTTCCGCTCTGCAGCAGCACGACGATGATAAGAAACAAGCAAACGAATACGTGAAGCGCTGTCACCAGGTACGTTACCCACATACGCGAAACTCCATTCGGGCTGCTGCCCGTATTTCCCTCGGTCGCTTCTCGGGGATCAAAACGATGGTGCGGAAGGGGGGATTTGAACCCCCACGCCTTTCGGCGCCACCCCCTCAAGATGGTGTGTCTGCCAGTTCCACCACTTCCGCACGTTACGGACGATTATTGCCAATCACTTAGCGCAACTTTCGCGACGACGCTAATTTTATCATGGGCAAGCTTCACTCAGTGCCGGCCCATTCTCCAATTGGAAACCACTCCGCAGCCCCAGAGTCAGCCCGCTGGAAGATCAGAAGTGAGTTGCGATCGTGGGCAGGCGCCGACGATTCTCAGAACCTGCTTCTCGGAAGCTACTTTGCCTTGATGATCTCGCTCAACACATCCGGCTTCGATTCGTCACGCACCAGGCGTGGATACTTCTCTCCTCCGCGGTAGTCGAGCTTGAACGTGTGGAAGTAGTCGGAGTTCTCAACCAGCAATTCAAGCGGGGTCGACGCGGTCTTACCTTCTTTCAGTGCGTCGCGCAAAGATTCGCTCGAAAACCTCCGACCATTGACCGCAATGATTTTCATGCCCGGTCCGATGCCGGCACTGGCTGCAGCCATTCCTTCGATCGTGTCACGAATGACGCCATCCTTGTCGAGCCGCAGCCCGATGGAGTAGGCAGCATTGATGCCATCGCGCTCCTCCTCGGCCTTTTGCAGATCCGAACGCCGTTCGTCATAGATCAGTCTCCAGCCGCTCGATTCGATCCCGGCCAGAGGAGCGCCCGGCCCATGATTCGTAAGCCGTTCTGTCCAGAAACCCCGCCAGTCGTAGGGAGCGACCTGGTTCAGGGCATTGAGCACGTCATCAAGAGTATAGGTCTTAAGCTCGACAACCTCACTCTGGCCTCCGAAGAAGAGATGACAAAAATCATCCAGCGACTTGGCGCCCTGGGTCTGCTGGCGAATGATCATGTCAGCCCACAGGAAGTTGAGGACGTCTTCGTCGTAGTAGTCGGCGCTTCGCCTCCAGGATTCCCACTGCTCCGGAGAGCCATGCATGGCTGGCAAACCGTCGGCGGTATCCTGCAGGTTGCGCCACTTGCGCCCGGGAGTGTGATCGAGCCGGGCCGCCATTCGTGCCAGGACATCCCGGAACTGCTCTGGCGTTCGGATGTCGCTACGCGCGCTCAGAACATCTCCGAGGTAGGAAGTGAGGCCTTCATAGACCCATAGCAGGTCATCCTGCATGGGTTGTTGGTAATCGGGAGTCGCCAGATCCGCAGGACGGCGGTACTTGCCGTTCCATGAATGAACGTATTCATGAGACAGGAGACCCGATGCCAGCAGCCGCGGCCCGGCATCTACCAATGCCCGCTCAACGCTGCGGCTGTCATTCGATTCGTGGTGCTCGAGCCCGCCGTGGGCGACGCGGTCGCTAAGGCCATAAAGGAAGTGATAATCGCGAAAGTGCAGCGTACCGAAAAGCTTGTTGGCCTGGTCCGTGAGGTTCCTGTAATGATCGAACACGTCCTGGGAAGCTTCGAGGGCGGCAGCGCTGTCGGCCGCGATGTCCATTTCTTGCGTAGGATTTTCACTTAAGGGCACAACCCGGAAGTATTCGCCCGAGATCACCGGCGAGTCGACCAGCATCGTCAGAGAAACTGGTTGGAATTTGATTTCCTGGTTATTCTTGGATGCGACAGGCAACGCGGTTCCGAATTTCCAACCGGCAGGCAAACGCAGACTGGCTTCATAGGTCAACTGGTCGCTCGGCCAGCCCGCCGGATACAGGACCACAGTGTTCCAGTTGACGACCGCCATTTTGTCGGTCGCGGAAGGACCTCCTGTGTGGGTTCCCCAACTGGCCCCTGCGGGAGAGAGGAAATCCAGAGCGGCTTCCAAGCTTGAGACGCCGGCGGGAATCTCCACGTGAAAGGTCCATCCATCGAGCAGGTCCCGCCGCCACCTCAGGGGTTGGCCATTGGCAGTGAAGGTGAGACCGGCAAGGCTCTGGATGGGCCCAGTCGGCCCATGCTCGCCTGGAATCCACTTCGGGTAGTAGAGGGTTAGCGTCCCAGGGCTCGCAGGAATGATGAGCCGCGCATGAAAAATCTTTCGCGGTGCTTCCGTTGCGTCGAGCGAGACAGTGATGGAAGGGGGAGCGGCTTTCGCGGCTGAGCTCTTTTGCGTTCTCTGTATATTCTCGGCCCTCGCGAGCCATACGCAGTTGGAGAACAGCAGAAGACAGAAAAGGGTAATGCGTGCAAATCTCATCGGGCCCTCTCTTAGCCGGCTAGTTTACCGCTTCTGCGACGGTGAGCAATGTGACTGCAAATAGTCGTGCGGAATCTGCTCTCAACCGGAGTGCTCATCCCTTGCGACTTCAACCCGGGTGCTCTCAAAGCTGGAGCGATGGGTATGGTAGCGGAGTGACAGGCGCCGCACGCGGGTCCCGCCGCGGCGGCGAAGCTCGGCTTTGGAGCGGGAACGAAGATGCGGCCGGCAAATCCCAAGTCGGTCCGGTCGTGTGTGCGTCCCCGCTCTCAATGATCCCCAGGTCCCGTGGACGCTGCCGTCCGCAGTTGGGGCCTTACAGATTCGGATCTGGCGGGGGAGGCGGCCCCTGAATATCAAGATCGATATCGGGTGACATCGGACCATGGATGGCCGCCCCCGGCCCCAACGTCCTTTTCCGGAAGTAGATGATGTTATCGCCCGGTCCGCGATCGCCGCGGATGCTCTTCAACTGCCGCCATTGATCGAGGCTCAGAACCTTGCGCAGGTCGAGATTCATGAAGGTGTATTCGCGCTCGAGTTTGCCGCGCGCGGCGAGTACCAGATCGACTTGCGATCCAATCTGTCCCTCGTTGGGGGCGTCGGCATCGAGTAGCGTTTGGAGTTTCAGGTCCTGCTTCTCCATTTCCGCGCCATAGTCAATCAGCTTGAGGCGATGATCGACAAACGTCTGATCGAGCTGCTGAATCTGGCCGTCGGTGAGTTGCAGCTTCTTCGCGATCTCCGGATCGCGCCACCACTTTCCCATATCGCCTTTGAGAACGATCCGGGTAGAGAACTTCCTTGCTTCCGGAGATCTGGGCGCGGCGGGCGGAGCTCCCTGTGCTACCAGCGTGCACGAAGTGCCCAAGAGGGCGGACAAGAGCAGGATTCTAATTTGCATCGCGGTACTCCTTATTGAGATTCGAGAATTCATTAGCGTCGTGGGAAGAATCGTTGGACAGGGCAACGGGCGCGAGCGCGCGCGGAGTGCCTGCCGCCAACGAGCGTTCAATCGTTTGCAACAACGCCTGATCGGGGTCGACTTGCACGACTGGACGTGGCGCAGGTTGCCGGTCGGAGGGCGTATCGAGCAACAGGGCCACACAAATGGCAGCGCCGGCCGCCACAAGCGCTAGCCGCAGACGGGACTGCTTTGTTGGCTCGGCGCTGATCAGGCGCGCCCGGATGGTCGTTTGCTGACGAGCCCAGAATTCGTTCGAACGATCGCTGCGTCGCAAGGCATCGCCGCGCAGGGCGCCGCATAAATCCGGTGGCAGTTCGAAATCGGATGAAGACTTATCAGGAATCATGACCTCACCTCGCGACTTGCTCCCGCACACGAGCGACGGCCCGGAAGAGCTGGGCCTTTACCGTGCCGGTGCGCAGGTTCAAGACGTCGGCAATCTCTTTCAAATCCATCTCCTCCACAAAACGGAGCAGGAATACCTCTTTCTGGCGAGCCGAGAGTTCGTCTACCACGCGCCAGACGGCATCTAACTTCTGGCGGGCTATCAGGCCGCGTTCCGGCGACGGCTGGCCAGAGGGCAGCTCGGATACAGAAGCGTGCGCCTCGTCCTCGATCCGCAGGAGGCGCTTCCAGAACCCGGCCCGGCGGTTTCGGATATGATCGCGAGCCAGGTTGACTGCGATCCGAAGCAGCCAGGTTTGTACGCTGCATTCACCGCGAAACTGCTGGCGGCTGGTGTAGGCGCGGAGAAAGCATTCCTGGGTAAGATTATCAGCATCTTCCGGGCTCTTGAGTATCAGGAGCAGGACACGAAAGACGCGCTTCTGATGTTGGCGGACGATCTGCTCGAAATCGAAGACGGTGATCTCGCTGGAGCCTTCGTGCGGCCGCGCCACCAACACCGGAAGTGACATGCTCATCAGATTCTCGGCTCTATTGCTATGGACGAAATCCGCAAGATAAGGTTTACAGCACGCATCAGACAGCACCCTATCTGGATGGATGCGGGAAAACATCTTCGAACGACCGGTTCAGCATTAAGAAACTGGGCAATTGCGCAATTTCAGGACTCGCTAGCGGTCGCCATCCTCTGGCTGATTGGACTGTGGATTATCGGCGTGCCCTGGGCGCCCGTGTGGGCCGTACTTGCGGCCCTGCTGCAGGTGATCCCACACCTGGGGCCGGTGCTGAGCCTGGTCGGACCCGTGCTGGCCGCGTTTTTCCGCTGGGGACTTTCGGGTTGGGAGCACGCGCTGTACGTGCTGATTCTGTATGCGGTGGTCGTGGTGATCGATGGCTTCCTGCTGCAGCCCTACATCATGCGCAGGGTGGCGAAAGTGCCGATGTGGGCGTCGATCCTCGCGCCGATTGTTTTTGGAATCATTCTGCCGTTCTGGGGAGTGTTGCTGGCGCCACCGGTGCTGGCAGTAGTGTACGCGTACAAGGGGAAGCGCTAGGGGTCGCGCAAGTACGCAATCAACACCGCTGTTCAAAACCCGTTACAGCTCAGGTTGAAGCTCGACAAGAGAGCACCTCAGCGTGGCATCATCGCGAGGCCATAGATCGGGGGCTGACCGTGAGAGGTATTTCCTGTTAGGGCATCCCGCTAACTTGGTCTTGGATTATCTCCGAGGCACACGAACCAAGGCGTGAACAGGTACCCGCCCATTTTGGGAACCACGTTACTGGGTCTCCGCGAATTTTTCGTCATCCTGATAGTCAACATGCAAGAGAATCGGCAAGCAAGTTCCCGCCTCTTCGAAGCGTCGTTTCCACCCTGTTGAGACGCACTCCTCTTGAGGCAAATGGCAGAAGGAGGATTGAGTATGCGGAACGTTGCTGTAGTCCTTGTGTTCTTGTTCGGAAGCGTGGCGGCCTGCTTGGGGCAATCTGGGACGAATGCCAACTGTACTCTGGCAGGAACCTGGTATGGCGGAAGCCCGGACGCTGGCTTCCCCTACTACCACATGACATTGACACCACTCACGAGTTCGAGTTTCTCGACCAGGGGTCAGTACGATTCAGAAATTGGCTCGCTCGGCTATCTCCACGCGACGGACTGGACGGGAGATTTAACCCAAAACGGAAAGAAAACCTTCAGGGGATTCATCATGTCCATGTGGCAGTGGGATCCGGCATCCAACCTGCTGCCTCCCGGCGTGGACGCCGCTCTCCCTGAGATGGATTTCATCCCCTATAACGTTGAGTTCCTCGACTGCAACTCATTTAAGGGGACGATCCACCATTGGTACGTTTATTTCAACTTCACCAATGACATCAAACCCTTGTCCAAACAATCGCGACCGCCGGATCTGGTGATGGATTTCGATCCGCCGATCGTTGAAATCTACCATCGCGCACCCAATAGCTGCCCAGGGTGTCCATTTGCGAATGCGACGAGCAACATGACAAGCGTGCCGGCATGGAAGCCCGGCAGGGGTCCACAAAAGAAGTGATGTCGGCGGACAAAGCGGGCCGGCAACTTGGAAAATCGCTGGCCCGCACGCGCTGTCGAGAACGAAGACGCGTGATCGGTCGTGGTAACG
>Ga0335070_10003623_pt1 | contig 18046 bp, 14 predicted proteins | sample Lox_Sample_13_FD_206722 | JGI IMG/M metagenome (GOLD analysis project Ga0335070, IMG submission 206722) | Soil microbial communities from Loxahatchee National Wildlife Refuge, Florida, United States - Lox_Sample_1.3 | ecosystem: Environmental > Terrestrial > Soil > Wetlands | place: USA...
GGTCGGCGCCGAACGCGGGCAAAGCCTTGAGCTCGCGGCTGGAGAGCGTTCCAGAGATGGTTCCGGACTCCGTATCGATTGGCGGGAGTTCGTCGCCGCTCACGGTTACGGTCTCGGCGACCCCGCCAATCTCAAGCGTAATGTTGACGGCGTTTGGCGTTTCCGCGCTGATGGTGACGTTGTTGATGGCCTTCTTTTTGAAGCCAGCCTTCTCGACGGTGATGGTGTAAAGGCCGGGAGCCAGCCGATTGACGCTGTAAACGCCGTTGGCGTCTGTGGTGACTTCTTGCGAAAACCCGGTCTCGTTGGCAGAGACGGTGACTTTCGCATCCGCCACGGCAGCGCCCTGGGGATCCAGCACGCTGCCTTGCAGACCGGCGCGATACTGTGCCGACGCGGTGAGGCTCACGACCAAGAGAAGAGATACGACAGATAGAAAACGCAGGGACAAGTTGGAGACGCTCATACGCATTCCTCCGCTCGACAAATGAATCCAGCGAAGTTGCACCAAACCCGCTAGTAAATCGGTTAAGCTGCCGTTGTCGGGAGTATATGAATCCGGTTTTTGAATGTCAACTATCAGTTTTATGGGCGTGAAGGAGAGGGTACGAAAGGGAATCCATACCCTTCCGGGGCCGTTGGGTAGACAAGCGATTAATGACCGGCCGGGTGGCTCAGCTCGAGCAGCGCGAAGCCGTTCGGCGGCAGGGTCAGGTGAAGCTGGCCCTGTTCGGCGGTAATAGACTCGGGTGCCGCAAGTTCGCTCTCTTGATTCAGTTGGCGGACTTGCTCCGGTGTGACATACCGCGGGCGGCCCAGACGCTGGTAGGCGGCGAGGGTGTTGGAATGGTCGGCGTCGATCCGCGAAACCAGTACCTGAGTTCCGCTGCCCAGGTGTTGGAGCTTCAGGTCGAACGCGCGCGCCGCGCCCGGCTTGTCTGGGGGATTGAGGTTCCAGAGGGCAATGACGAATGAGCCATCGTCGCGGCGTGTGACCAGAATGTTGTCCGCCGGATTCGCGATGCGGGTTGTGCCGAGTCTGTGGAACAGCTCGAAGCCATAGAAACTCGGCTTTTTGATCCCGCCTGCGGCAAGCAATCCGAAAATGGCTGGGAATGGTTGGCGCGATGGGCCGTTCTCTTCGAAGACGTCGCTGAACGTCCAGAAAGAAAGGATGTCCAGCAATCCGTCACAGTCGTGGATGGTTTGCGCTGTGGCTGTGGTGGAGTAGCTCGTATCGCCGGCATGAAGCTCGCCATAACCGGAGACATTCCACTCGGTCCAGAAGAGCGGAAGCTTGGGATAGGGCGAAGCGAGAATCTGCTTGTGGACTTTCGCGACCGCCTTGCAGGCGCGCTGTTCGATAGGAATATTCTCGCTGGTGCCGAAGAGGTCCTGCACCGTGTCGTCCGAATAGCCGTGCGTGGAAACGAAATCAACCGGGACATTCTCTTTCGCGACGTGCGCGAGAAAGTCGTCAACCCAATGGGCAGACGAGGTGGCCGGGCCGCCGACGCGGAGGCGCGCATTCACGGTCTTTAGAGCACGCGCGGTGTGGTCGTAAAGCTCGAAGTAGGTTGCTTGTTTCGGGTCGCCGGACCAGAAATCGATGTTGGGTTCGTTCCAGACCTCGAAATACCACTGCGAAACTTCGTCGATCCCGTAGCGATCAATCAGAAACTTCGCGAAATTGTGGATCAGCAGGTCCCACTTGCGGTAATCCTTGGGCGGCGCGACATTCTGCTTGTACCAGAAGGGGTGGAGATCCTGTCGTGAGGCAAGCTTCTTGGGCATAAAGCTGATTTCCACGATGGGCCGAACGCCGTTCTGGAGCAGGCCGTCGTAGACCTGTCCGACGTAGGTGAAATTGAATTCCGGATTGCCGTTTTCGTCCTCATCGTAGACGCCGAGTTCGTCGTGAAAGATGGCGTGGAACCGTACGTAATGAACATCGGTGATCTTCTTAACCTCGCGGAGATCGCGGCGGTAGGACTCCCGCAGGGAAAGAATGGCCCGGCCGGAGCCGAACGATTGCTCCCAGAAATGCGGGAACGGCGTGGAGCGCGCGTTCAGGTCGATGTTGATGGTTTCCGGAGTTTGCGCAGTGGCTGCCAGGGACAAGCAGAAGAGCATGGCAAGAGAGGAGAGATATCGGATTGCTTTCATGAAGAGCCGTCCTGAATTCAGTTTCGCAGCAGAGAATAGCACGACTGGCAAAGAGAATTGCCAGAGCTGAAAGATTGGAGTAGGTTCGGGAAGAAATCACCTCCGTGCTGCGATGGAGTTGGCGCACCGAGAGCGCGGAGCGGCTTGTAGGGAATTGTGTGGTGGGAATTCCAGGAGAATCCATGAGAACGTTGCGGGTTGCGGTTGTTCTGCTGATTGGGGTGAGTTTGGGGCCGGCGGTCTTTGCGCAGTGGGGCGGCGCGCTGAGTTCCTTGGCTGAGCCGAGAGCGTACACGCTAAAACGCGTGTCGAGCTATGACCGAACCGGCGGCAACGCCGATTATCGTACGATCGACCCGGGTGCGACGCTGACGGTTCTCGACGAGGCGGGACCAGGAATCATCACGCACGTGTGGTTCACTCTGGCCGATGACGAGACGTATCACTTGAAGAAGATCGTGATGCGCATGTACTGGGACGGTGAGACCACTCCCAGTGTGGAAACACCGCTGGGCGATTTCTTCGGACTCGGCCTTGGAGACTATTACAACTACGAGTCCGCGCCGCTATCGGTGGCTCCCACAAAGGCGCTCAATTCGTTTTTCCCGCTTCCGTTCCAGCAGCATGCCCGGATCACGGTCACCAACATGGGGCAGCAGAAGGTGGATGCGTTTTACTTCAATCTTGATCTTCAAGTACACGCGAAGCCTCTGCCTGCCGATACGCTTTATTTCCACGCCCAGTACCGGCAAGCCACACCGAACAAGGGCGTGACGAATGATTGGTCGAGTAACAGCGATCCGCGTGCTAACGATCGCAAGAACCTGAGCGGTGACGGGAACTACGTTTGGCTGGAAGCCACGGGCCGCGGACAATTCGTCGGCGTGACAATGTCGGTGCTGCAGAACCAGGACGAGTGGTGGGGCGAAGGCGACGATATGTTCTTCATCGATGGTGCGAAACAACCGACGATTACCGGGACCGGTTCGGAGGACTATTTCATCGGCGCGTATGGCTTCCAGAAGCCATTTTCGTATTTGCTGTACGGTGCGCCCATCGTCGGAGAAGAGCGAGCGGGCAGCCGTAGCAGTCTGTACCGCTTCCATCTCGATTCGCCAATTCCGTTCGCGAAGTCGATCAGGGCGACCATCGAGCACGGGCATGCCAATACGCGGTCTGACAATTATTATTCCGTGGCGTACTGGTATCAGACCGAGCCCCACGCTCCATTCCCGGCTTTGCCGGCGGTCGAGGAGCGCCTGCCGCGGTTGTATCCCACTGGCGGACCCGGCAATGCCGGAAAACCATGAGGCGTGGCCGGTAGCGGCGAAAGAACACTCTCAATTGGAGTGATTGACACCTAAACTCTGATTTGTCAGCATCTCAGCCTATCTTGGGGTCGGAGTCGCAAGTTGGCAGAAATCAAGAAGCTGGGCAAATTCGAGATCCTTTCGAAGGTGGGACAGGGCGCTATGGGCGTGGTGTACAAGGCCCGCGACCCACTGATTAATCGAGTTGTCGCCCTCAAGACTCTGAAGCCGGGGCTGTTCGAGGACTCCGTCCTGCTCAAGCGCTTTTACTCGGAAGCGCGTTCCGCCGGGAATCTCCGTCATCCCAACATCGTGACAATTTACGAACTGGGCCATGAGGGGGATATGCCCTTTATCGCCATGCAGTTCCTGAACGGCGAGAGTCTCGACAAAGTCATCGACCGTATGCCCAATTTGCCGCTCTCGCAGCGCGTTGGCTTCATTGTCTACACCTGCCGGGCACTTGATTACGCGCACCGTCAGACTCCCCCCGTGATTCATCGGGACATCAAACCCGCGAACATTGTCGTGGGCCCGGATGGGTCGGTAATGGTTGTTGATTTCGGGATTGCACGCATCGGCGAAGCGTCGATGTCGCTGTCCTCGGGGCTCCTGATTGGCACACTAAGCTACATGTCGCCGCAGTTGTTTCATGGGGCCACGGCGGACCCGCAGTCCGATATCTGGGCGGCCGGCGTGATGTTCTACGAAGTGCTGGCGTACCGGCGTCCCTTCCGTGGCGAAAATGCGGCGGCTCTGATGTCCAACGTTGTGCTGGAGGAGCCGCGCCCGATTACCGAGGCGGCGCCCGGCACGCCGCAGGACGTTGCCACCATCCTGTCACGCATGCTCGCGAAGAACGTGGAGGATCGGTATGGCAGCATGGAAGAAGTGCTGCTCGACCTGGAACCGGTGTGGAGACGGCTGCTCCAGGCGGATGTTTCCATTCTGCTGGAAAATAGCGAACGGCTGATGAATGAAGGCGACTGGCTGGCGGCCAAGTCGGAAATCATTCAAGTGCTCAACTGGGACTCGACCAATCCGCAGGCCAAGCGCATCTCGGATGCCATCAACGTGGAGTTGCGCAAGCAGAAGCTGATCCCCGAGGTGCGGCTGCACGTCGAAAATGCGCAAAGACTTCTGGCGGAAGGGCACAACGAGGAGGCCCGCTCCGAAGCGCAACTGGCGTTGAAATTGGACTCCTCCTACCAGCCGGCGGCGGCAATTGTGCGGCAGGCGCAGGCTGCCCTGGAGCGCGCTCGGCAGATCCGCCACGCTCTGCACTCCTCGGAAGAGTTCCTGGCGGAAGGTTCTTTGACCGAGGCGGAAACGCAACTAAGCCAGGCCTTGGCGCTCGATCCGGGCAATGAAGATGCGCGCAAGCATCTGAGCGAGATTCGCGATGAGCGAGCCCGCCGCGAAGCGCGCAAACAGCGAGACATCGCGCTGCAGCAGGCGCGTTCGCTGTGGAGCAATCTGCAATACGAAGAGTGCGTTCACCTGCTGGAATCGTTGGACAAGCAATTCCCCAACGATGCGGAGGTTCTGAAATTTCTGGAGGCGTCGCGACAGGATCAGATTGAACAGCGGCGGCAGGCTCAGCTCGTCGAGATCCGCAATCAACTCGGAACCTCGCGATTTTCCGATGCCTTGAAGGCGCTGGATTCGTTCTTCGAGCAGTTTCCATCCGACGCGACGGGCAATGTTCTGCGCGCGCAAGCCTTGCATGGACAGGACGTGCAGCAGCGTGAACAACAGTTGAATGACGGGAAGACGCAGATGCGCGCGCTGCTCGAGGGAAAGGACTACGACGGAACCATTGCCCTGGGCAAATCCCTGAAACGCGAGTTTCCCTGGGACCCTGAGGTTTCCAACGTCCTGATCGGCGCTTTGACGGAGCAGACTCGGGTTCAACAGGAAATCCGCCTGGAACGTCTCACTGGCCAGATTCAACAATTGATGAAGGACGGTCGTACGGACGAAGCGGTGCATACGGCCGAGATCGCCTTGACGGAATTCCCCGACGCCGCAAAACTCACGAATCTTGCGGACCAGGCACGCCGGGAACAGTCCGAGAAAACGAAGCAGATGCTGCTCGAGCAGCGTATTCGTGAAGTGGAGCGGATGGTCACGCGGCGGAATCTGACCGACGCCATCGATCTGGCGAGGAAGACGATCAGTACGCTGGGCGCGGACAGCCGCATGCAGGCGATCCTGACGCAAGCCGAAAAAGAGCTGGAACAGCGCGAGCAGAAAAGACAGAAACAGGCCGACACCGTGCGGAGTGTCCATGGGTTGCTGAATGAGGGCAAGCTCACCGACGCGGCGCTTCTGCTGAAGGACGCCATCGAGTCTCACGTCTTTCCGGAAGAAGATCCGAGAATCAAGTCGCTCTTTCAGGAACTGGGCGCGCGGCGGCACTCGCAAACCGATTCGCCTCAGCCTCAAGCTCCTTCCGCGCATTCAGAGTCGACGCTAATGCACCCGATTTCCGGTGAGACGGGCCGGCCGGCGGGAACCGCGCCGCGGACTGACTCGGGGGTTTCGGGGAGTTCCGGGGCGGGCCAGACCAGAACTCCGACAGGCTCAGACATCCAGGCGATCACCGCGGTCAGGGAAGCTGTGGATCTGCGGGCCATCGAGAAGCACCTGGCATTCTCAATTGGACCGATGGCGCGCTTTCTGGTGGAGAAGGCCGCGGCTACCGCGAAGACTCCCGACGAGCTGTTTTCACAGATTGCCGCGTCGATTCCCGCGGTGGCGGAACGGGAAGCGTTCCTTGCCAGGAAACAAGAGTTCCTCCGCGTTTCGCCGGCGCCAGCTCCTAGAGCAAAAGCCGCCTCGGTGGGCGGAGAATCTTCCGGGGACGTGGCCGTCTCCCACGAGGACGCCGGCTTGAGTCCAGATGCCGTCAAGAAAGCGTCCGACCTTGCGGCGCGCTACCTGGGTCCGCTCTCGCATATTCTGGCCGCGCGTGCGGCGCAACGCGCAAACAGTGTGAAGGGACTGTATCTTCTCCTCGCGGAGCACCTGAAAGAGGGCGAGGAACGAACGAAGTTCTTGCGCGACGCGGGTTATCTTGATTCCTGAAACCGCGATCGGCGCGGCCGCTTAAGCGCGCAGCAGTTTCATCGCTTCCACCAGGCTTCTTCCCATCCGGTTAAACGACAACGAGAGTTCCGCGATTTCATCTTTACCCAGGACAGGGAACTCGGTGATTTCCGTGTTGCCCAGACTGACGCTGCTGGCCATGTTCGAGAGTCTGTTCACCGGGCGGATCACCAGGAAAATCAACAGCAGATTGATCGCCAGAATGAACAGCGCAAACACGGCAGACAGTGAAATCATGAACGTCCAGAAGACGCCACGGGCGCGCTGTACGGCCAACTGCATGGGGACGGAAACGATTTGCGCGGTGACAATGTCGTTCAACTTCCAGCCGAACCCGTTCGCGGGGCCGTATTTTTCGACCATCGTGCGCGGCGCGCCTTCCACGGTGTCGTGGCAAGTGAGGCAGGTGGGGCTGGAGACCTTCATGGGGCGCGCCATATACAGTACCGGACCGTTAGCGGTGTCGCGCTCCCCGATGATCTCGACTCGATCCCGGGACTTGCGGAACTCTTCAATGATGTCAGCTTCCCAATCCGTGGCGCGATTCACCGGGTTCGTCGGGTTCAACGTAGCTTCCTTGTACGCATAGGCAGGGAATGCCTTCTGCAGTTGGCTGAAGTACGCGTTTGCCGAATAGGCCGGGACGGACTGCGGCAAAAACGAGTACTTCATTTGCGTTTCAAGGAGCGGCCGGATCTGCGTGGCCGTATACGTTCGCACGGCAATGGCAGCCTCCATCATGATGCGGGCGTTTTCCATGATTTCGGCCTTGGCATTCTGCTGCAGCAGCCGCTTGCAGACGAATCCGGTTGTGACCAGCCCCACGGCAAAGACCAGGAATAGCACCAGATTGAACTTTAACAACAGTTTCATAGACTACCTCGCTTACGGAGTTTCGGGACTCGGCTTCGGGTGCAGCAGCGGTTCCCACTCGGGGAACTCGCGTACGTGGCTCTCAATCTGCTTGCGGAAGCCCGCGTCGGAAAGGCGTGGCGCGAAGCGCTCGGCCAGGCCGCGGCGCCAGGCGGTCGGAGTCGTGAGCCACGACTCGATCTCTTCGTAGGAAACAGCATGGTCGGCTTTGGGTTGGACGGGCTTGTTCGCAACATGAACCTGACGCGAGGGGAGCGTGTCGCGAAACTCCTTGGGAACGGCGTCAAGGAATGCGCCGCTGGGTCTCGCAACAATCGAAACCGGCGCGCCTTTCTGCCGCGAAAAGAATTGCCCTGGCTTTGCCTGCGTGGGTGAGCCTGCTTCGCCGCTCGAGCTCACCTCGCTGATGGAAGCCGGACCGCCGCTCTCGAGAAATGTCTCGCATCCGGTGGCATTGCTGTGCGCCACGATCGCGCCACCGCTTGTGCTGGCGGCCAGCAGGGAAGTTCGAACGCGGACCAGGCCTTTCCCACTGGCCGTTTCGGATTTCAGCCAACCGCTCAGCAGAATGAGATCCAAGGCAATTCCTCGGCCTCCCCCGGTCCCCCCGGCCGACACGACATACAGCCTGCTGGACGCGCCTAGTGCGATGATGCCAGCGGGGAATTCCAGTTGCGCAAAGCCGCCGTCAGACGATTCCAGGATATCGCCCGGCCGCAGCGGCATACCTTCCACGCCGCGATAGACGGTCGTTCCACGAATCAGGCGCAGCGTTCCCTGCAGCATCGTGAGCATGCCGGTAGGCTGCTCCCCCGGGGGGTGGGGAGGCGTCAAGAGAAGTACGGCGAGGAGCAGTGCAGTCATGCCACTCCGGAAATTCCCTGCGAGCAGGACGAACAGGGCGGCCTGGCTCGGCCGCGGTTCAGCCTGTATAAATCCTCGGGTGGCGCGAAGTCAAGCCTTCGGTGTGTGTTAGAGCATGCTGCGAGTGGTTATCCGCCTTCGAAGACAAACGGCAAGTCAACTTGAAAAGTTTCGTTGCAGCCATGGGGGCTTATTCTGCGTGCCAACAGAATCGTCGTCGAGAATGTGATTCAGGTCACGGACACCTGCAACCGTGCACGGCAACCTGTCTCGAACCGGACTCCCACTACTTCGTTCTGCTCATCCTCGATACCCCCCGGTCCCAATATGTATTTGCTCGTCATGTGCGAACTAAATTCGCCCGCTGCACTTGCGCCGGTTCGGGAAGCCATCGAAGCGCAGGGTCCCACGTGCCATTTCTTCGAATCTTTTTTTCTGGTCGCAACCGACAAATCGCCGCGAGACCTGCAGAGAGCGTTGCACCTCCGCATTGATGGCCAAGCCGCCTTCCACGTCAGCCAACTTGCCCACGAGCATACCAGCTACCTGCCCCAGGAAGCGCTCGACTGGCTCGCCACGCAGCGTCGCGAGAACCAGGACAGTCATCCAGGACTTGGCGAGTGAAGCTCCAATGCCTGCTCGATAGAACCGCTCCTATTCGCGTGAGCGTCACTTCGGCCGGCAAGTGCCTCAATCCTGTTTGTCGAGGCACGCGGCCACGGCTTTTGTTCCGATGACGATAGAACTCTGTGCACCATTTCTTATCTGGTGGATGGCGCGCCCGCCGAAGTTCGGCTCACTATGCTGTTGACAGTTGGACTCGTCGAGGTCTCTAATCTCAATGCATTTACCCGCCGCCCTGGGTTAACTCTTTTTTCTCAAGGTCTGTCAAGTAATGTCCGGTCCTTTCTCTAAGTTCGCCTTGCCCTGGACATACGAAGCAAAAAGTAACCGCTCAGGTGCGTTTCGCCGTGCGTCGGTCCGTGCGCATCCCGGAGGAAACGCGATATTTGTGTCTCAGCCGCGAAAACTCTCCGATTCGAAAGCCAATGGAGGAGCAATGAAAAAGCGAGCAATGCAGATTGTCTTCGCAATGGGAAGTCTCGTGCTTTGTCTGATTACCGCAGTGGCTGTTCAAGCGCAAGTGAAGAAGCCCAATATCGTTCTGATTCTCTCTGACGATTTCGGCTACGGGGATGCCGGCGTTTACGGTGGCGGTCCAAATCGCGGAATGCCCACGCCGAACATCGATCGCCTTGCGGCGGAAGGCATGACCTTTTTTACCTTCTACGCGCAGCCGAGTTGCACGCCTGGACGCGCCGCTGTTCAGACGGGCCGCATTCCGAACCGCAGCGGCATGACCACGGTGGCGTTTCAAGGGCAAGGCGGCGGTCTGCCCGCCGCTGAATGGACGCTGGCTTCGGTCTTGAAGCAAGGAGGCTACAGCACGTTTTTCACCGGCAAGTGGCATCTCGGTGAATCGGATTACGCACTGCCGAACGCTCAGGGCTACGACGAGATGCGCTACGTCGGCCTGTACCATCTGAACGCCTACACCTACGCCGATCCCACGTGGTTCCCGGACATGGACCCTGAACTCCGCGCCATGTTCGAAAAAGTCACCAAGGGTTCTCTCTCCGGCAAAGCTGGTGAGAAAGCCACCGAAGATTTCAAGATCAACGGCCAGTACGTGAACACGCCCGAAAAAGGTGTTGTAGGCATTCCATTTTTCGACGGTTACGTCGAGAAGGCCTCGGAGGAATACCTGGACAAAGCGGCGAAAGCCGGGAAGCCCTTCTTCATGAGCATCAATTTCATGAAGGTGCATCAACCCAACTTGCCGGATCCGGAATTCCAGGGCAAGTCTCTTTCCAAGAGCAAGTACGCCGACTCCGTCGTGGAAAATGACACGCGCATCGGGCGCATCATGGACAAGATTCGCGCGCTCGGCCTCGACAAGAACACCTACGTTTTCTGGACTACAGACAACGGCGCGTGGCAGGACGTTTATCCCGACGCCGGTTACACTCCCTTCCGCGGCACCAAGGGCACAGTTCGCGAAGGCGGCAACCGTGTTCCCGCCATCGCCTGGGGCCCCGGCATCAAGCCGGGTTCGCGCAACTACGACATTTGCGGCGGCCTCGATCTGATGGCCACTTTCGCCGCCCTCGGCGATGTGAAACTTCCGGAGAACGATCGCGAAGGCAAACCAATAATTTTCGACAGCTACGATATGTCTCCGTTGTTGTTCGGGAACGGCAAGTGGACACGCAAATCCTGGTTCTACTTCACCGAAGACGAACTTACTCCAGGCGCTCTGCGAGTCAACAACTACAAGTTCGTGTTCAATCTTCGCGGTGACGACGGCGCTCAGACCGGCGCTCTCGCTGTCGATAGCAACCTCGGATGGAAGGGTGCCAGCAAGTATGTGGCAACCGTTCCGCAGATCTTCGACCTTTGGGCTGATCCCCAGGAACGCTATGACATTTTCATGAACAATTTCACCGAACACACTTGGATGGCCGTAGTCATGCAGCAAGAGCTAACCAAAATAATGTCCACGTACGTAAAGTATCCGCCGCGGAAGCTCCAAAGCTATGGCTATTCGGGTCCGATTACGCTCTCGGCCTACCAGCGCTTCCAATGGATCAGAGAGCAACTCGCAAAGGAAGGCGTGAGCGTGCCCATGCCGACTGGGAACTAGCGCAGGCACAGTCGACTCATCGACCAGTGAAGCTCTGGCAGTTCTGAAGGAGAATCGCATGCTCTCCAATAGCAAGCTCGCATCTCATTCCGTTCGGATTGCCGCGCTTCTGATTGTCGCTATCTCCACGGATCCGTCTGTGCTTGCTCAGACGGATCCACTTCCTTCTTGGAACAACACGCGTGCAAAGCAGGCGATCCTCTCTTTCGTCAAGCAGACCACCGATTCGTCCAGCCCCAATTTCGTCAGGCCCGAGGACCGCATCGCCACTTTCGATCAAGACGGCACTCTCTGGACCGAGCATCCTCTCTACGCGCAAGCTATGTTCGCACTGGATCGCATCGCCGAACTTGCCCCGCAGCATCCCGAATGGAAAGTGAAAGACCCGTTCAAGTCCGTCCTCTCCGGCGACAAGGAAGCTTTATCCAAATTCACTGAAGCAGACTGGCTGCAAATCGTCGCCGCCACTCACACCGGCATGAGCACCGAAGCCTTTCAATCCCTCGTTTCCAACTGGCTCGCTTCCGCCAAAGCTCCGCGCTTCAACCGGCCATACACAGAGTTGATCTACCAGCCGATGCTGGAAGTGATGCAATGCTTGCGCGCCAACGGCTTTCGCACCTACATCGTCACCGGCGGCGGCCAGGAATTCGTTCGCGTCTACAGCGAACGTGTGTACGGCATTCCTCCCGAACAAGTCGTCGGCTCCAGCATCGTCACCAAGTTCGACGATTCCTCCGGCACGCCCGTCCTCATGCGCGAACCCAAGGTCTTCCTCATCGATGACGGGCCCGGCAAGCCGGTCGGCATCAACCTCATCATCGGAAAACGGCCCATTGCCGCGTTTGGCAATTCCGGCGGAGACGCGCAGATGCTCGAGTGGACACAGGCTGGCAAAGGATCACGGTTGATGATGTTGGTCTTTCATGATGATGCGAACCGCGAATATGCCTACGGACCCGCCAAGGGTCTTCCCGATACGCACGTGGGAACGTTTTCTGACGCGCTGATGGCGGAAGCAGCGAAGAACGACTGGGTTGTGATTAGTATGAAATCCGACTGGAAGCGCGTTTTCCCTTTTGAACAAGGGCAACAATAAGCTTTTTGAGACGCCGCCGGCATCAGCACTGGGGTTCAACGGGCAAGGATCGGCAGAGAATCTGAGGGTCTGAGCAATATAAAAGCCATGGGAATTTGGTGGACGAGAAGGGATTCGAACCCTCGGCCTCCCACTTGAAGCTCTCCCGATTCCATGAGAGATTGCGGCCACGAGCGGTACTGCAAGTAATCAGGGCGCAAGACCAAGCGTCCAAAGGAGACCAGCAGAGTCCATGAAAAGGCCCGCCCTGATCGTTTGCCTTCTTGTTCTCTCGATCGTGGTGATCCACACCAGCCAGGCCCAGCATATTTCGGGGTTCGACAAGGCTCGCTGCAATAGCATGCTCAGTGAGATTCAGAATGACGTCCGCAAGCATTATTACGATCCGAAGTTTCACGGGCTCGATTGGAGTGCTGAGGTTAGTGCCGCGAAAGAGAAAATCGACTCTTCTCCGTCGTTGAACATGGGCATGTCACACATCGCCGGTTTGCTGGACAAGCTTAACGACTCGCACACGTTCTTCGTGCCACCACCTCGGCCGTATACACATGACTTTGGATTCGCATATCAGATGCTGGGCGATCATTGCTTTATTACCCACATTCGTCCTGGAAGCGATGCAAATAAGAAGGGCGTTAGCCCGGGTGACGAAGTTCTGCTCATAAACGGGTACGCGCCGACACGCGAGAATATCTGGAAAATGTTTTACGTTTACGAACTCTTGCGGCCGCAGCCAAGTCTCACTCTAGAGCTAGAGAATCCTATGGGTTATCACAAGAAGTTGGTCGTCGATGCCTGGGAAGAGAGACTTCCATCGATCCAATACATTGATGACTACTACTGGGATTTGGTCAGGCAGAGTGTGAAAAACAGACAAACTGCCCCAAAACCCCTGGTGGCGATTAATTCTGATGCGGCGGTTTATAAGTACGCCGCATTTGCGGTAGCTGACGAGAGCTCTGTCGATCAAATTCTGGACCAACTGGCGCATTACAAGGCTGTCATTTTGGATTTACGCGGGAACGGAGGAGGCAGTGTCGAAACGCTGAAGTGGATGCTTGGGGGGTTCTTTCCGGACCCCATAAAAATTGCGGATCGGGTGACTCGCAACGAATCAGATCGCGCGCCCATGATCACAAAACCGAATAAGAAACACTACATTTCTGCCTCTCTAGTTGTGTTGATTGATAGCGATTCTGCGTCGGCGGCAGAGATCTTTGCTAGAACTATCCAATTGCAGAAACGGGGAAAGGTGCTTGGTGACGTCAGTTCTGGCAGCGTGATGGAATCCCGGAGGTTTCAATACAAGTCCGGTGTGGACATCGCGACTTTTTATGGAGCTTCCATCACTGAGGCAGACGTCCTCATGCCCGATGGGAAGAGTCTTGAACATGTGGGTGTTAAGCCAGACATCGTCGTTTATCCGACGGGCGAGGACATCTCTCTTGGAAACGATCCGACACTTGCCCGTGCCGCGGAACTCTGTGGTGTGACACTCACTCCTAAGCAAGCCGGAGAGCTTTATCCCAACTCCTGGATGACGCATTAGAGTACTTTTGAATGGAATGTGACTGCTCAGAACAGATGAGTGGCGAGGAATGAGTCGCGCGCCCTTGGGGGAACGGGCGGGGCTGTGCCTTACCTTGGAGTTTAACGGACAAGAGTCGGCAGGATATCGGAGAGTTGGAGCAACAAAAGCGGTGGGAGTTTGGTGGACGAGAAGGGATTCGAACCCTCGGCCTCCTCGTTGCGAACGAGGCGCTCTCCCAGCTGAGCTACTCGCCCACCGAAAACTGGAGAGACAATTTACTGCAACTGCTACGGCTCTAACAGCTTAACCTAGTTCACCTTTGACAACAAATCGCCATTTTGACAGGGCTGCGATGGTTCAATTCGAGGGCCCCAAGGTGTTTACGTATTTCGAGTCGCCCTGAGCAAGGCTCGTGGATTGGTTTTTGCTATATCCAGCAGCTTAAGGTCGGCTCCCCGTGGCTTTCGCGTCCCTTGCTCCCAACTCCTGATCGTGTTTGGGCGGACGTTGAGATACGTCGCGAAAATCACTTGGGTAGCCTTTAAGCCGATCCTAATTTGCCGTATTTCGGTAGGCTTCAGGCGTTTCGGCGGATCTGGCAATTCGACGACACGCAAATCAAGCGTTCTGTCGCCGTTCTCATATGCAATTGCATCCTGCAATGAGTTCCGCAAGTCGTCGAAGATATTGAGTTTGATTTTCTTTGCCATGTTATGCCCCCTTCAACTGCCGGACCAAAGCTTTAAGCAGTTTTTGCTGCTGCTTGCTCAAGTCCTCTTGTTCGTCCTTATCCAGCAGGAACAGGAGATGAATGTGATGCTTCTCTTCCAGATGCAGCCACATATACCTGAACCCGCCGCGCTTTCCTTTCCCTCGGCCAGGATTCGATGTCCTTTCCTTTCGTATCCCACCAAGGTGACGTGGCATCACGCCCCGATCTGGCTTTGCTAATAAGTCTTTTTGAATCTCGCTTAGTACGTCATCAGCCCCGGCACCGGCTAATTCCTTGAGGCGACGAGTGAATGCTATAGATTCAATGAATACCACACTGTGATACTACTACTCTGTGGTAGTTGACGTCAATAGGCAGGGGCCGAATCAGCGACGAGCGATATGGTCGACTCGCCGGGTGCGCCAGGAAGCCTTTCTAAACCGGCCGCGGCTTGCCACTCCCGCGCAAACAAAAACGGGCGCCTCGCGACGCCCGTTCTCGTTAATTCTCAGTTGATCCGCTCTTACGGCTGCGGATTGAACACCGTGTTGGGATTTGAACCGTTGCGCTGCGCCACCACTTTGCGGGCGTTCTCGTACAGCGCGCGGGCCTGCGGAACCGCTTCCACGGCCTTCTGTACCTGTGGGTCGGCTTCCAGAAGCACCTTGAAGCCTTCCGCGGTGCCATAGTTGGACATGAACACTTCCTGCTTGATCTTGCGCTTCGTCCAGTCCAGGTTCTCGGCGAACTCCGTCTCCGTGTAATGGACGTTGTGCTTGGCCAGATAGTCGCGGAAGTCCTTCATGACCTTGTCGTCGACTTCAAAGTTGTGCGTGATGGTCGGCTTGGTGCCGAGGAAGTAGCGCGTGAAGCTGCCCACGCCTTGCTCGCCAGGGAAGAAGACGTCGCCGCGGTACATGTCTTCCTGGAACTTCGTGAGTTTCGGGGTATCAACCACGATGTCCGGAGTGATGCCGCCTCCGCCGGTAACCTGGCGGCCGCTGTCCGTCTGCCGGATTTCCGTCGGATGGTCCGGAACTTTGCGCTCGTAGTGATACTCGTAGAGCGAAATGGATTTGTAGTCGCGTTGGATCAGGCGGCCGCTCGGCGTGTAATACCGCGCCGTAGTGAGCGCCAGGCCGGTGTTCTCGGCGAGCGGTGTGACGGTCTGCACCAGGCCCTTGCCGAAGGTGGTTTCGCCAACGACCATGCCGCGGTCGTGATCCTGTACCGCGCCGGTAACGATTTCGGCGGCGGAAGCGGAGTTGTTATTCACCAGAATGACCAGCGGCACATTCATCCCCTGATTGCCGCGGATCGCATAGAACCGCCGTTCGGGAGCATTGCGGCCGTGGTACGAAACGATGAGCTGGTTCTTCTCGAGGAACATGTCGCCGACTGCCACCGCTTCATTCAGCAGGCCGCCGGGATTTTGGCGCATGTCGAGAATCAATCCGTCGAGCGAGTTGGCGTTCAGTTGCTTCAGCGCGTCGGCAATTTCCCGATCGGTCGTTTCATTGAACTGCGAGAGGCGGACATATCCAATTCCCGGCTTCAGCAGGAACGCGATGTCCACGGAGTGGCGGGGAATCTCGTCGCGGGTCACCGTAAAGGTGAGCTGCTCGGTGTAGCCTTCGCGGCTCACCACAATCTTGACGATCGTGCCCTTGGGGCCTTTCAGCATGTCGGCCACTTCGCTGGTGGTAAGACCGTCGGCGGGTTTGTCGTCCACCTTGAGGATCACGTCGCCAGGGCGAAGGCCAGCGTTGTACGCCGGGGCGCCTACGTACGGCGCGACCACCACCGTGTGGTTGTCCCGAGGGGCGATGACCATGCCCACGCCGTAATACTTGCCGCGCTGGTCTTCACGGAGCAGCGCGAACTGCCGGGCGTCGAAGAAATTCGAATGGGGGTCCAGCGTTCGAAGCATGCCGGGGATGGCGCCCTGATAGACCGCCTTGTCAACGTCCACGGCCTCCGCATAGTTGTTCTGGACCACATCGAGAATCTTGGTGAAGTCCCGAACCGAGTTTTGGTAGTCGTCCGTGGAAGAGGTGGTGGCCTTCACAGAAGGCCCGTATATCCCCCCAAGGACCGCCGAAATCCCCAAAACTACAATGACCAGGACTAGCCCGCGACGTTCAGGATTCATGCGTACCCCCGCCCACTTTAACGTAAAATCCCATTATAACATGCACTCAGGCATCTCCGTTTGACACCGATGCGCACCCTTTCTATGATGCAAGCAGGCCCCTTTTCGGCTGATTCGGGCTCCTAAGGCCACTTAAAATGCTCAGCATCCCCCATATGATCGTCGTTTTTCTGGTGGTGCTGGTCGTTTTTGGCCCCCAGAAACTCCCGGAATTGGCCCGCAGCTTCGGCAAGCTCATGGCGGAGTTCCGCAAGGCTTCGAATGAATTCAAGAGCGCTTTTGAAGAGGAAATGCGGGACTTAGAGCGCCAGGCCCGCATTGCGGAATTGAAGAAACAGGTCGCCGAAGCCAATGCCGCTGCCAACGCGGCCCTCAATAAGCCGCCCGAGCCTCCCCCCACTCCCCCCTCCCCCCCACTTGCAGAAGCCACCCCCGAAGCCGTGGCCCCTGTGATCAGTCCTGTCGCTGAGGCTGTCCCCCGGTTAGACGCGGGTTCGGCGGAAACGGCTGCGGTGGGCGCTGCGCAGGTTTCTCCTGCGGCGGGAGCGGGTGAGGGCAGCGCGAACGGCGAGCGTCCCGTGGAACCGTCCCCTTCTCATGACCAACAGCAACCAGCCTGATACATCGATCGCCGGCCGCATGGAGCAGGCCGGGGCGCAGATGACGTTTTTCGAGCACCTCGGCGAGCTGCGCAAGCGGATTATCAATTCGTTGTATGCCATCGGCATCGGCGCGTTCGTCGGCGTGTACCTCTCGCAACGCTTTATCACATTTGTTACCGAACCGATGATCAAGGCGTTGAAGGACGCGGGACTCGAACAGAAGTTGATCTACACGCACCCGGCCGGCTACCTGAACATGGTCATCACGTTGGGCGTGTATCTTGGAATTGTCCTGGCATCGCCGATCGTGCTGTACCAGCTTTGGTTATTTGTTGCGCCCGCGCTTTACAAACATGAGCGGAGCGCGGTGACCGGTTTCCTGTTTTCGACGGTGTTTCTATTTCTGACTGGAATTGCGTTTGGATACTACGTGACGCTGCCGTACGTGTTGCGGTTTCTCGTAAGTTTCAAGGGGCCCGTGGTCCCCATGATCAGTATCAACGAGTACTTTGACCTGATCCTGATGATCCTGCTGGGGCTCGGGCTGGTGTTTGAACTACCGATCCTGATTTTCTTCTTGTCATTGTTCGGGATCGTGACTCCGAAGTTCCTGTGGCAGAATTTCCGCTACGCGATCCTTGTGATCACCGTGGTGGCGGCGATTATCACACCCACGCCGGATGCACAGACGATGCTGATCTTCATGGCTCCGATGGTGATTCTGTACTTTGTGGGAATCGCTGTGTCGGCGGCGGTGGTTCGCAGGAAAAGGAAAGCGCTCGAAGCGGAAAAGGCGGGCGCCGCTCAATGAGGAAAATCCAAATGAATTTCCGGCCTGTGCTCGGGGTCGTCGGTTGTGGACTGCTTGCGTTCGGCTGCAATTCTTCGAATGCACCAGCGCCGGCGAAGCCGGGACAGCCTC
>Ga0335070_10003624_pt1 | contig 18041 bp, 12 predicted proteins | sample Lox_Sample_13_FD_206722 | JGI IMG/M metagenome (GOLD analysis project Ga0335070, IMG submission 206722) | Soil microbial communities from Loxahatchee National Wildlife Refuge, Florida, United States - Lox_Sample_1.3 | ecosystem: Environmental > Terrestrial > Soil > Wetlands | place: USA...
GAAGAGTCATGATTGAGAATCGCGAACTGTCCATGGACGATTATCTGGCGATGATTCGCCGGCGCCTGGTGGTCATTTTGATTCCAGCGCTGCTGGCCCCATTGGCCGGTTACATGGTGTCCTACGGTTTCTCGCCCAAGTACACCTCGCAAGCGCTGGTGCTGGTGGAAGGACAGAAGGTGCCGATGGATTACGTGCACCCGGTCATCACCGCCGACTTCACGCAACGAATCGCAACCCTCCAGCAACAGGTGCTGGCAGGCAGCCGACTGCGTCCGATGGTAGAGCGGCTCGGGCTTGCCAAGCCGGGGGAAGAGGGGAAGCTGATCGAGGACATCCGCGCGAACATGTCGGTTGAGCCTGTCATTACGGATATCTCGGCGGCGGCATCGGCTTCGACGCCAAAATCGAAGAAAAAGACCAATGCCAACAGCCCTCCACTGCCGGGCTTTTACGTCAATTACTCGTCCAAGAACGCGCGGCAGTCGCAGCAGATCTGCAGCGAACTGACGTCGCTGCTGCTGGAAGAGAACCTGCGGACGCGCGCGGAAGCTGCGCAAGGCACAACGGAATTTCTCGGCCGCCAGGTTGAGGACGCCAAGCGCGCGCTTGATGAGCAGGACAGCAAACTGGCCGCGTTCAAGAGTAAGTACACCGGCCAGCTGCCCGAGGATGCCGACAGCAACATGCGCGTGCTCATGAGCCTGAATTCGCAACTGGACTCGACCACGCAGACCCTGAACCGGGCCGAGCAGGACAAGACCTACACTGAAAGCATGCTTGCCCAGCAACTCGGGGCGTGGAAGAGCACACAATCCTCGACGAATCCGCAGACGCTTGAGCAGCAGCTCAATCTGCTGCAATCGCAGCTGCTTCAGTTGCAGGCGCGTTATACCGACGATCATCCGGATGTGATCAAGACCAAGGCCGATATAGCCGAGGTGAAAAAGAAGCTCGATGAAGTGAACGACGCCGCCAGCAAGGCGACGGATACCGCGAGCAAGGCCAACATCTCAGAACCGGCAGAAATCCGGCAGCTCCGCTTGCAGATCCATCAGTACGAGAACGTGATCAAGCAGGCAACGCTGGATGAAAAACGCCTGCAAGGGCAGATACAGGTCTACCAGGCTCGCACGTCGATGAGCCCGGCAATCGAGGAGCAGTACAAGCAGCTTACCCGCGACTACGACACGGCGCAGACGTTCTACCGCGACCTGCTGACAAAGAAGAGTTCGTCCGAGCTGGCCACCAGCATGGAAAACCAACAGCAGGGCGAACAGATGCGCATCCTGCAGCCGGCCGGTTTGCCGGATGCCCCTAGCTTCCCGAACCGCCTGTATTTTGCGGGCGGCGGACTGGGCGCCGGTTTGGCGCTGGGAATCGGCATCGCCATCTGGCTGGAACTGCGCGACAAGTCGATCCGCACGGCAAAAGACGCCGCGGCCGCGATGGATCTGCCGCTGCTGGTCTCAATCCCGTGGGTGAACGAAGAGGATGATGCGCCATCTTTGAATGGCCATGGCCGTCGAAGTTTCTGGGCACGACAAAACGGCGACCGGACGCACGATCGGAACAGAATCGAGGTCTAGCGCAAGACTATGTACAAAGAGTTCTTTGGACTTCGGGCCAACCCGTTCAACGTCAATCCGGATCCGCGCTATCTGTTTCTGACGCGGCACACCGAAGAAGCGTTGGCATGTCTTACCTATGGCATCCAGAGCCGCAAGGGGTTCGTGCTGCTCACCGGAGAAGTTGGAACGGGGAAGACGACCCTCATCAACAAGCTTCTGGAATGGTTGCGGATGCAGCAGGTATCGACGGCGTTCATCTTCAACTCGCGAATGGATGTGCCGCAACTGCTCGATTTCATGATGGCGGACTTCGGTATCCCGTGCGACGCGAAATCGAAGAGCCAGATCCTGCAGCGTCTCTACAACTGGCTTCTGGACCGGTACCGAGCGGGCGAGACCGCCGTGTTGATCGTCGATGAGGCGCAAAGTCTTTCGGACGAGGTCCTGGAAGAGATCCGGATGATGACCAACCTCGAGACCTTCACGGAGAAATTGCTGCAGATCGTGCTGGTCGGTCAACCGGAACTCGAGCAGCGTCTGAAGCAACCGCATCTTCGGCAGTTGCGGCAAAGGCTAACCCTGCGCGCAAAAACGCATCCGTTCAACCTGGAAGAGACGAAGTCTTACATTGCGCAGCGGTTGCGAATTGCAGGCTCGAACGGCGATCCGATTTTCGATGACGAAGCGGTTACGGCGCTCTTCCGCTTCTCGACGGGAATTCCCAGGATCATCAACCTGCTGTGCGAGCACTGTCTGGTGAGTTCGTTTGTCGACCAGAAAAAGATCGTGACCGCCGAGATCGTGGATTCGGTCGCGAAAGATTTCGACCTGCTGGATGGAACCGCCTCCGGGGCGATGACGCCGGTCGTTCCACCGGCGGCGCCGGAGAGATTTGATTTGGTAGAGGCACTTCGCACGTTGGCAACCCTGGCAGACCGGTTGCGGCAGTCTGAACAAGAACTCCCCAAGGAGAGGAAAATATGAGCCGGATCCATGACGCTTTAAAACGCGCCGAACAGGAAAGAGCAACCTCACTCGGGGGACACGTCGAACCTATAGTGGAGACGCCGGAACCGCAGCCCGTGGTTGTACCTTCGCCCAGTCACGCCGCGACCGCGGTGATGCCTACCCTGACGTCTGCAATTACGTATGAGACGTTGCTGGCGCGATGCCCACAGTCGCAGTGGTCACCCGACTCACGCTCGATGCTTTTCTTCGACAGGGACGAAAATCGTCCGGGCGCGGAAGAATTCCGCACGCTTCGTTCGCGGCTCTACCAGATTCGCGAGAAGCTGCCGCTTAAAAAGCTCATGGTGACGAGCGCGCTGCCGAAGGAAGGGAAGTCCTTCGTATCGGCGAACTTGGCGCAAGTGATGGTGAAACAGCAGGGGCGGCGGACCCTGGTGATCGACGCCGACCTGCGCAGCCCTGGAATGCACCGCCATCTCGGCACTCAGCAGTCGCCTGGACTGTCCGAGTACCTGATGGGGGAGACCGACGAGTTTGGGATTCTTCAGCGCGGTCCGATGGAGAACCTGTTTTTCGTTCCCGCCGGACGCTCAACCCCGGGCGCGGCGGAATTGCTCTCGAACGGGCGGCTGAAGCTCTTTTTGCAACGGGTGGAACCGATGTTCGACTGGATCATTCTCGACACTCCGCCGGTGATTCCGGTTTCTGATTCGACCTTGCTGGCGAATTTCTGTGACGGGGTGCTGATGGTGGTGCGAGCCAATTCGACCCCGTCGGATCTAGCACGGCGAGCGCGGGAAGAGTTCCAGGACAAGCTTTTGCTGGGTGTGGTGCTGAACGGCGCTCAGCCAGATGTTGCCAAATCGAAGTATTACTACTACGGCGAGGCGCAAGACAACCACGCCTAAGGTGAACCGAGGTCGTGCGTGATCAGGCTGTTCAATGTCTACTACCCGATCCGCACACTGATCCTGCTGGTGGGAGAGGCCCTGATCGTGTGGACCTCCTTCCTCCTGGGCGCGGTGTACGAACTCAGGGAAGACAGCTACCTGGTGCTGAACTACGAAGGCGGATACATCAAGATCTTCGTGGTGACGGTGCTGGTGTTGCTGTGCTCGCACTGGTTCGACCTCTACGACACGGCTCGCCTTCACACCAAAGGTGATCTCTACTTCCGCTTGCTGCTGGTGCCCGGGCTGCTGGCATTCATCCTTGCGGCAGTCGGATATATCCGGCCCGATTTTCTGTTGGGCAACGGCTCTTCCGCAGTGGGGTTGTTAATCCTTACCTTCGCACTTTTCGGGTGGCGCTTGGGATATGGGTGGCTGGTCCAACTCCCGGTCCTCGTCGAGCGGATTTACGTGCTGGGCACCGGGGAGCGCGCCCAGAGACTGGTTCAGGGCTTGCGCCAGACGCCGGAACTAGGAATTGAGGTGGCCAGTTGGACGGGAAAGCTGGAAGGCGCGGTCACGATTGAGTCGGTGGCGGCGCATCTCATGGAGGTGGTCGAGAAGTTCAAAGTGCATCGCGTCATAGTCGCAATGCCCGATCGCCGCGGGATGATCCCAATGCAGGAACTGCTGCAGCTCCGGTTGCGCGGCGTGAAGATCGAAGAAGCGACATCCTGGCTCGAGAAGATGTCAGGACGGATCGAAGTCGAGAATCTGTATCCGAGCTGGCTGGTGTTTGCGGACGGTTTCCGCCGCAGTTCGACGTTCACGGTAATGCGACGCATGCTCTCGATCGTGATTTCACTGGTGGGCGTGATTCTTACGGCGCCGCTGATGCCGGTGATCATGTTGATGATCACGCTGGATTCGAAAGGACCGGTGTTCTACACGCAGACCCGAGTGGGAAAAGGTGGAAGTCTCTTCAAGGTCGTGAAGTTCCGCACCATGCGTCAGGATGCGGAAGCATTGAGTGGGCCGAAATGGGCGGGAGACAACGACCCGCGCATCACGCGCATCGGCAAGTTCCTGCGCTCTTCGCGCTTCGATGAAATTCCGCAGCTGTGGTGCGTGCTGAAAGGCGATATGGCTTTCGTCGGGCCGCGGCCCGAGCGTCCGGAATTCGTGGCATGGCTGTCGAAAGAGATTCCGTACTACGGAGTGCGGCACATGGTGCGTCCGGGCCTGACGGGCTGGGCGCAGGTGCGTTACAAGTACGGCAGCACGGTTGAAGACGCGCGAGAGAAGCTGCAATACGACCTGTTCTACATCAAGAACGCTTCCATCGGGCTCGACCTGCTGATCATGTTTCAGACCGTGAAAACAGTTTTGCTGCGTCGGGGCGCGCAATGAGATGGGTCTTCTGGATTGCGGCTGCAACGATTGCCTATGCGTATGTGGGGTATCCGATGTGGTTGTGGCTGCGCAGCCGCTGGTCACCGCGGCCCGTGCGGCGTGGGGCGATTGAGCCGACGGTTTCTGTCGTGATGGTGGTGCGTAACGAGGAGGAGGTGCTTCAGCGCAAGCTGGAAAACCTTCTGACGCTGGACTATCCGGCGGAGAAACTGGAGGTCGTGGTCGTCTCGGACGGTTCGACCGATCGAACCGCGGCGATTCTGGAGCGTTACGCGCACCATCCGAAGGTGCAGGTTCTGTTGAAGCAGTTGCCGGAGGGCAAGGCCGCGGGGTTGAACGATGCCATCAAGATGGCCACCGGGGAGATTGCGATGTTCACCGACGCGCGGCAGAACATCGAGGCGGGCGCGTTGCGGCTGGCGATCGAGAACTTCGCCGATTCCGCGGTCGGCTGCGTCAGCGGTGAGTTGATGCTGGGAGATCCGGAGAGCGGAGAGACAGAGCGCGGAATGGGAATGTACTGGCTGATCGAAAAGAAGATTCGCGAACTGGAATCGGCGTCAGGCTCGGTGGCCGGCGCAACGGGAGCGATCTACTGCGCGCGCCGGGAACTGCTTTTTCCACTGCCGGATGGAACCATCCTCGACGACGTTTTGCTGCCGATGCAGATCGCGAGCCGGGGCGGCCGGGTTGTATTCGACTCGAGAGCGCGCGCCTGGGATGCCGCGAATCTGGGCGAGAGCCGCGAGTTCGGCCGCAAAGTACGCACCTTGAGCGGCAACTACCAGCTTCTCCAGTTGGCACCGTGGCTGCTGAGTTCGCAGAATCCCATTCGATTCGAGTTCATCAGCCACAAGCTGATGCGGTTGGCGGTGCCATTTGCGCTGCTCGCCGTATTTGTCGCCTCAGCTTTCATTGCGGAGCCTTTCTACAGAGCAGTGCTCTTTACGCAGATTGTGTTTTACGCCCTGAGTCTGACAGCGCTGGCTGGCTTGCGATTCGGTCCGCTCTCCCGTGTGGCGGATGTGGCTCGCACTTTTGTGGTGTTGAATTCAGCCGCGATGGTCGCCTTCGTAAATTTCGTGACCGGGAGGAAAGCCGCCTGGGTCCGGTGAGGGCATGAAGATCCTCTGGGTCAAAGCCGACAAGCTGCTGCCCGTCCAGAACGGCGGCAACATCAGGACGTATCACGTTCTGCGTTATCTCGCGTCACGTCATGCGCTCACGTTCTACTCGTACTACGGTGGAAATCCAGATTTATGCTACGAGCAGGAGTTACAAAAGGAGCTGCCAGGCGCGGTGCCGGTTTTCACCGGCAAGAAGGAATTGTCGGGAATGACGCGCGGGCTCGACTATCTGCTCCAATTGCACGCTGACGCTCCCTATGCCGTAAGCCGGTTTGCGTGTGACAAGGTGCAGTCCCAGCTTCGCGAGTGGTTTCAGGAACAGCGGTTCGACGTGGCGGTTTGCGATTTTCTGGATGCGGCCATCAACTTTCCGGACGACCTGCGCATCCCAAGCGTTCTGTTCCAACACAACGTGGAAAGCGAGATTTGGAGGCGGCACGCCGAAACGGCCACCAATCCGGTCATGAAAGCGATGTACGGGTTGGAATATCGCAAGATGCTGCGCTACGAGGAAGGCGAAGTCCGGAAATTCCAGCAGGTCATCGCGGTTTCAGAGAATGACAAGTTGCTGATGACGCGGTGGGTGGGTGAAGACCGCGTGACAGTCGTTCCGACGGGAGTCGATCTCGGCCAATTCCGTCCTGAACCGGCAGCGGTCGAGCCAGGCCCGGTCGTCACATTTGTTGGCGCCATGGACTGGGAGCCAAACGTGGACGGCGCCGAGTACTTCTGCAGTGAAATCTGGCCGGCCATCAAGGCGGCGATTCCGGATGCACGGTTTCGAATCGTTGGGCGGTCTCCAGACCGGCGCGTGCAGAAATGGGCGTCGGACTCGATCCAGGTAACGGGCCGCGTAGCATCTGTCGTCGAGCACCTCCGCGAATCCGCTGTAGTCATCGTACCGCTGCGGATCGGGGGTGGAACGCGCCTGAAGATTTACGAAGCGATGGCGATCGGCAAAGCCGTAGTTTCGACGACCATTGGGGCGGAAGGGCTTGACGTGAGGCACGGCAACGACATCATGCTGGCCGACGATGCGAAGTCGTTCGCGCAAGCCGTCATCCTGCTGCTGCGCGATCGGGAACTGCGCCGCCGGTACGAAAAAGCAGCGGCGGCGACGGCCGCGCAATTCGATTGGCCCGTGGTGGGCGAGAAGTTTGAGCGCGTTTTGGAGTCGGTTTCTGGACGAAAGGGTTCGCTGGCGAGCATTCCGGCGCGATCAGCATAGGAAAAGAGGGGCTTGTGGCCAACGGCACTACAGAAACGCTGACGACGGCAGAGATCCTGGGCAGGCGACGCCCCTCCCCGATCGCCGACCCGACGAAGAGTGCATTCTTCTGGTTGAGCGGTTTCTTCCTTGTCTACTGCGCTCGTCCGGAAGACTGGATTCCGGGCCTGAAGTTCATCCCACTCGCCAAGATCACGGCGATCATGGCGATCTGGGGTTTGTTCAACAGCATGGGGCGCACCAAGCGCACGCTCAAAGACCTTCCGAAGGAAGGGAAGATCCTGCTGGCAATGATCGGACTGATGTTTATTGGCGCCTTCCTTTCACCGATCTGGAAGGGCGGCGCCGTTAACAAGATGATGGAAGTGTCCAAGATCTACATCGCCTGGGTACTGACCTTCTTGTTGATTACGAGCTTCGAGCGTTTGAAGAGAATCATCTTTATTCAGGCGGCGTCGGTGGTGGTGGTCTGTATAGTGTCGGTCGTTAAAGGACACGACATGCCGCGACTGGAAGGGGTGCTTGGCGGTATCTACTCAAATCCGAATGACCTGGCCTTCGCCATCGTTCTTTCTATGCCGTTCGCACTCGCTTTCCTGATCACATCGAAGAGCGCTTTTGCCAAGGCGATGTGGGTGTTTGGAATCCTGTGGATGCTTACCGCCATGTTCCTGACCGCATCGCGAGCAGGTTTCATCGATCTCATAATCATGGGGACGGTGACGCTCTGGCACTTCGGCGTTAAGGGCAAACGCCCGCTGCTCATTGTCGCAACACTTTTCTTCGGAATTCTCATGATGGCGGTTGCAGGGGGCAAGCTCTACGATCGGTTCTCAGCCCTCTCGGGGAGCAGCACAACGGACGCCTCCGCCGAAGGCTCATACGAGGATCGAAAATACCTGATGCTGCGCGCGCTGGAGGGCATGGAAGAGTATCCAATATTTGGTCTCGGAGCGCGCAACTTCATCACGTATTCGAGAATCTGGCACGAAGTGCACATGACGTATTTGCAGATCGGAGTCGAAGGCGGCATCCCGGTACTGATTCTTTACCTGATGTTTTTCGCTCGCGGTTTCCGCAACCTGCGAATTCTGCGCAAGACGCCGAATCTGGATGAGCACACCGTGCTGTTCGTCGGAGCGTTGCACGCGTCATTGATTGGATTCGTGGTGGGCGCGCTATTCGCGCCCGAGGCGTACCAGTTCTTTCCCTATTTTGCGGTAGCGTTCACGACAGCCCTGTTGCAGACAGTCAAGGAACAGGAGGATGGCACAGGGCAAGTGATTTCACCATCGAAGAAGCCACGTCACTTTCTGGAGGCGTATGCCGGCAATGGAAGAACAATTGCGGTCATCCCTGGCCGTTGATTTGCAGACGATCCTGCGGTGTCTGCACTGCGGCGGCAATTTGGAGATTGACCACGCGGCCGGATATGTGTGTCCGACGTGTAAACGAAGCTATGCGAACGTGAATGGCATCGCGCGTTTTGTGGATGCCCAGCACTATGCCGCCAGCTTCGGCTTTCAGTGGCACCGCTACCAGAAAACCCAACTCGCGCAGGAAGAGGGGCGCGAATCGGACCGGCAATTCCGGATGAAGACCGCGTTGCGGCCGGAGGAGCTCGAAGGCAAGCTGGTGCTCGACGTGGGCTGCGGCATGGGCCGCTTCGCGGAGGTCGCCACCCGCTGGGGTGCGCGGGTGGTCGGCATCGATTTGAGCGCGGCTGCCGAAGTTGCGGCGAAGAATCTCGCCGATCGCGATTTTGTAGCGTTTCAAGCCGATGTGTTCACGCTGCCGTTCGCTCCCGAGAGCTTCGATGTCATCTACAGCGTGGGCGTTCTGCACCACACGCCTGATTGCGAAGCGGCGGTGAAAACGCTCGCAAAATATCTGAAGCCAGGCGGAATTCTCGCGGTGTGGCTCTATAGCGGCTACAACAAGTGGTATCGCTTCAGTGATTTCTGGCGGCGGTTCACCTCGAAGATGAAGCCGCAAACGCTTCATGGCATCCTGAAAGTTGCGGTGCCGGTGCTGTACCACACGCAGCAGGGAATCCGGAAGGTGCCGCTGGTGGGGCCTCCGGTCGCGGGAGCGATTCATCATGTCTTCCCGGTGAATCGCCAGAAGGATCCGGAAGCCCGCATGCTCGATACCTTTGATTGGTATTCGCCCAAGTATCAGTCAAAACACACCTACGAGCAGGTGTTTCGCTGGTACGACGCAATGGGTATGGAAGATATGCGCATCGGCGATTTTTCGATCGCGGTGCGTGGACGCAAGCCGTCACATATCGGGTAGCAAGCGGAGCGAGCAAGACTTCAGAGTGCGATGAGCCTTAAGAAAAAGCTTGTATACGCGAGCAAGATTTTACCGGGCGCGAGCCTGCGCGCTCTCAGTCCGTCCGTGTCGGATCGAGTTCATCTGATCATCGCGATGGCCGATCATTTCGAGCCCGCTATCGATCCGGGAGATGGGCAGAGCCGCGTACCGCGGAGTGAGCAGGAGAGTCGGCTGGAGTGGTGGAGCCACGAATATCCCAAGGTGGTGGAGCGCTGGCGCGATCATGATGGCCGTCCCTTTCTTCACACTCACTTCTATCCTGCGGAACAATACGACGAAGGACTGGTCGAATTGCTCGCCAATCATTGTCATGGGGGTTGGGGCGAAGTTGAGGTTCATCTTCATCACGGGACAGAGCGGCCCGATACGGCAAATAATACGCAGCGTTTGTTAAGCGAATTTCGCGACCGGCTGGCGTTTCGCCATCGCTGCCTTGCGATCGAGCCGGGTTGCAATCTGCCCCGGTATGCATTCGTCCACGGCAACTTTGCGCTGGCAAACTCCGCCGGCGGCAACGATTGCGGCGTCGATTCTGAATTGCAGATTCTGGCGGACACCGGCTGCTATGCCGATTTCACACTGCCGACTGGTGTTGGCCACCGTGCGCAGATTCGCAAGATCAATTCCGTGTACGAATGCGCACTTCCGCTTGACCGGCCGGTCGCGCACCGGGAAGGTACCGACCTGGCAGCGGGAAGGCGGCCGCAGAAGCTCCCGCTGATCGTGCAGGGCCCGTTGCTCGCGGATTTCAGACGCGGTCTGAGGTCGCCGCAGTTTTTGTTTGAGAGCGGAGCGGTGATCCGGCCGAATCCGATGAGCCTGTATCGCCTGAGGCTGTGGAAGCGCGCGCGGATCACGGTGGCAGGCCGCCCTGACTGGTTGTTCATCAAGCTCCACTGCCACGGGATGGACCCGACGCAGAAGGATGCGGTCATTGGCGAGCCGTTCCGCAAATTTCTGGAGCAGTTGGTCACCGGGGCCGCCGAAAGAAAAGAGACGCTGCATTTCGTTTCGGCGCGCGAGATGACGAACATCCTGCTGGCCGCCTGCGATGGCAGGGACGGACACCCCGGCGAGTACCGCGATTACCGTTTCAAGCGAATCTCCGATCAGCCCGTGGTCAGAACCGGGGTCACCGAGATCTCGCACGTCCCCGTGGGTTTGAAGCACTAAACGAACTATGTGTGGAATCGCCGGAGTGGTCAGCACAACCCGCGAGAGCGATATCAGCGAAGCGCTTGTGCGCCACATGTGCGACCAGATCATCCATCGCGGCCCGGACGACGAGGGCATCTACGTTCACGACGGTGCCGGACTGGGCATGCGGCGGTTGAGCATTATCGACCTCTCCGGCGGGCACCAGCCAATCTTCAACGAGAGCCGCACGGCGTGGATCGTGTACAACGGCGAGACCTACAACTTTGCTGAACTCCGCGCTGAACTTGAGAACTGTGGACATCGCTTCTATACGAAATCCGACACGGAAGTTGTCATCCATCTCTACGACGAGATGGGTGCCGACTGCGTACAGAAATTGCGCGGCATGTTTGCGCTTGCGATCTATGACAAAACCAAACGCAAGCTGACTCTGGCTCGTGACCGCCTCGGCAAGAAGCCGTTGCACTATGCGAAGGTTGGCGACAAGCTGTATTTCGCGTCAGAGATCAAATCGATTCTCGCCGTGGCTCCCGAACTGGCCGAGGTGAACGCCCAGGGACTGTTGGAATACCTGTACTACGGCTATGTGCCCGATCCGATTTCGGCGTTCACGGGAATTCAGAAGCTCCCGGCCGGACACCTGCTGGAATTCGAGAAAGGCGAGATTCGCGTCCGGCAATATTGGGACTTGCCGCAGTACAACACTTATTGCCCCAAGAGCGAAGAAGAGTGCCTGGAGGAGTTGGAGCGGAGGCTCTTCGAGGCGACGAAGGTCCGCCTCATTTCCGACGTCCCGTTGGGCGCTTTCCTGAGCGGCGGGACGGATTCGTCGACCGTAGTCGCATTGATGGCCCGCGCCAGCGCCGGGCCCGTCAAAACATTCTCGATCGGCTTCAAGAAAGACGATTTCAACGAGGCCGAGTACGCGCGAATCGTAGCGCGAAAGTTCGGCACCGATCATCACGAGATGATCCTCGAGCCCGATGTGGTGCAGACGGTGGAGCATCTCACGAGTTCACTGGAAGAGCCGTTCGGCGATTCCTCGATGCTGCCGACTTATTACGTTTCGCAAATGGCGCGGCGGTACGTGACGGTGGCGCTATCGGGAGACGGTGGAGATGAGGTTTTTGCGGGATATGACCGTTACCGAATTCATTCCGATCGACGCGTGTTCGAGCATGTTCCGGAATGGGCTCGCCGATTCTTCCGCGACCATGTATTTCCGCGGCTGCCGAACAAGATGCAAGGACGGCGGTTCAGTTACAACGTCTCGTTGCCCTGGCAGGAGCGCTACATCGATGGCATGTCGTTCCTGCCGTCGTTCGAACGCGATGCCGCGTTGCTCTCCGATGATTTCCGTGCGATCCTGCGACGCAGCGATGCTCCGGAGAATGTCTTACGGAGATACTTTGCGTGCGCTCCAGCGAAGGACCCAGTCAGCCAGGTGCTCTACGTCGACACCAAGACTTACATGGAAGGCGACATCCTGGCCAAGGTCGATCGGATGAGCATGTTGAATTCGCTCGAAGTGCGCGTGCCCATCCTCGACCACATTTTTCTGGAGTGGGTCACGGCACTCTCACCGGAGTGGAAACTGCGAGGCAAGCAACAGAAGTACATCCTTCGAAAGCTGGCGGAGCGAGTCGGTGTGCCGCGCGAGGCGCTTTACCGGCAAAAACGCGGATTCTCGCTGCCGCTGGTTCACTGGATGCGGAACGAATTGAAAGACATGCTGATGATCCTGCTCGAACGGCGCACCCTGGAGCGCGGTTACTTTGCCGCGGAAGGCGTACGGCGCTTGATGGACGATCATCTGGTAAGGGGCAAGACGATGACCGGCCGCATCTGGCGCCTGCTGATGTTCGAGCTGTGGCATCGCAACTTCCTCGAGAAGTTTGTGCGGCCTGCCGGATTGTTCTCACTTCCAATCGTCGCCGATTCGCGGCGCAAGTCGCCGAAGATGGCGGCGCTCGCCTCCGCCCCGGTGGGAGAATGACCGGGTGGATACCGGCGAGGCGTCCAGCCTGGATTCAAAACATCTTGCAGATTCGCCGGTCAGTCTCTTTCTGATGACCAACACGTTCGAGACGGGCGGATCAGAGCGGCAATTCGCGATCCTGGCGCAGAATCTCCCTCCCGCCCGATTCCAACCTCAACTGGGTTGCGTAAATCGGCGCGGCGCATTCGCCGCTGATTTCCCCACTGTTCCAGAATTCAAGCTGGGCGGAAGTCTCTACGGATGGCAATCTCTGCGGACTCGCCTGCACCTGGCGCGAATGCTAAGGAACAAGCGTGTGCAGATCGCGCATGCTTTCGAGTTTTACACGACTCTTACCATGGTCCCGGCCGCCAGGCTGGCGCGTGTGCCGATCGTGATCGGCAGCTTTCGCCAACTTGGAGACCTGCTGACACCTGCCCAGTTTCGAGTACAGCTGGCAGTCTTTCATTGGTGCGATGCAGTCGTCTGCAATTCGCACGCCGGCGCGGCACGGCTCGCGGAGGCCGGCTTGCCGCGTAAGAAATTGACCGTAATCGGAAACGCTCTGCCGCCCCAAGTGTTCGCAGACGCGGTTCCGGCGCTGCCTCCGAAGTCCGGCGTTCTTCGGGTGGGGATGGTCGCGCGCATGAACGCCCGCTACAAGAATCATTCCGGATTCCTGCGGATCGCAGCGCGAGTTCGTCAGCAGTTCCCCAATGTCGAATTCATTCTCGCCGGAGACGGACCGCTTCGTAGGGAACTCGAAGAGGAGGCACGTTCGCTTGGTCTGGGAGAGTCGGTTGTTTTCCTGGGAGATCGGCGAGACGTCCCTGAGGCGCTTGCGTCGATGGATGTTGCGGTACTGACCTCGGATTCCGAAGGTTTGTCGAACGTGATACTCGAGGCGATGGCCGCTCGCCGCCCGGTCGTTGCCTATGACGTCGGCGGAAACAGGGAACTGGTGAATGAGAAGCGCGGCGCCCTCATCTCTGCCGGGAGCGAAAGCGAGTTTGCGGCGGCAATCGGAAGGCTATTGCACGATTCGGGGTGGCGCAGACAAGCTGGTGAGAACGCCCGCATTTTCGCCGAAGCAAACTTCAGCCTGGCCACGGTACTGCGGCAGTATGAGGGGCTCTACACGAGCCTGTTAGACCGCACGGGCTCGCGGAGGGCAGGAAAATGACGGCCACAAGTGCAAAGCCGAGGATTCGAGTCGCCATTGTGGCGCCGAGCCTGCGCTATGTGGGCGGACAGGCAGTCCAAGCCGATCTACTGCTGCGACTCTGGAAGGATGATCCAGAGGTGGAGGCGACGTTTCTGGCGGTTGATCCGCCGCTGCCGCGCTGGTTGTGCTGGGCGGAGAGGGTGCCCGGTTTACGAACGATGCTGCGCGAGCCGATCTATTTTGTTCACCTCTGGCGCGCGTTCAAGGACGTCGATATCGCGCACATCTTCTCGGCTTCGTACTGGTCGTTTCTTCTCGCGCCGGCGCCGGCGTGGTTTTTTGCGAAGCTCCGCAAAAAGAAAGCGCTCATCAATTACCGGAGCGGCGAGGCGCGAGATCACCTGAAGCGATATCGTTCGGGAGGGTTCGTCCTTTCTCGAGCCGACCAGATTGTGGTTCCATCCGGCTACCTGGTCGACGTCTTCCGCGAATTCTCGCTCAAGGCCGACGTTGTGCCGAACCTGGTGGATCTGAGCCAGTTTCGTTACCGCGAGCGCCGGCCTCTTCGGCCACACCTGGTGTGCACCCGCGGCTTTTCGGAGTACTACAGCATCGACGTCGTTGTAAAGGCTTTTGCCGAGATCAGGAAACAGTATCCGGATGCCACGCTCGACCTGGTAGGAGACGGACCGCTGGAAGTTGATATTCGGAATTTAGTTGCCGAGCTCAGACTAACGGGCGTCACCTTTAGCGGCGTTGCGTCAAGGCAGGAGATCGGGAAGTGTTACGACCGCGCCGACATTTTCATTAATGCTTCCTGGCTCGATAACATGCCGGTATCGATCATCGAGGCCTTTGGTTCGGGGACGCCGGTGGTGACCACTTCGCCTGAGTCGATCCCCTACATTGTGAAACACGAACACACCGGGCTGCTCTCCCCGGTTGGTGATGAAATGGCATTGGCTGCGAATGTGATCCGGCTGCTGCAAGATCCAGCATTGGCAGCTCGCCTAGCCGAGACTGCCTATCGGGATTCGCGGCAATACACGTGGGAGGCGGTTCGCGGACAATGGCTGAACGTTTATGGGGGATTGCTGGGAGTGGAGCAAGTGGAATCTTCCACCAAACGCGACGCTTCAGTGGGTCGGGGCTAACCGCAGTTCGCGATCGCCGATTTCGTTGTGAGACTCACCCTCCAGACACACCCGGTGCCACAATTCCAGGTTGAGAAGCCGCCAGATGCGATCGTAGTTGTCGCGATGCTTCGCCCGGTGCTCGTTGAACAGTTGCTGGATAGCTTCCCGCCGGAAGTAGCCACGATCCAGGCTCCGCGGCTCCATCAGTAGTTCTCGAATCTTCTCGAGCCGCGGCCCGGCAAGCCATCCGCTCCACGGGGTGGGGAAACCGAGCTTTGGACGGTAGATGATCTCGCGCGGCAGAAGGTCTTCCATGGCTCGTTTCAGGATCGTCTTCCCAGCGAGGCCTTTGATCTGCACCGATCGTGGGATGCGCGTGGCGAATTCGACGAGCACATGATCAAGAAAGGGAACGCGGCTCTCGATCGATGCCGCCATGCTCATGTTGTCCTGCTTCATCAGCAGTTCCACCAGATATGTCTTGATGTCGGTGTAGAGAAGCCGCTGGAGCAGTTCGCCTGACGAGTTCTGCCAGTAGCCGAGAACGTTCTTGTATGCGCTCCCCGTTGAGAATTCAGCGGACATCTCTGGCCTGAGCAGACCGCCCTGTTCCGCTTCGCCAAATGCCGAGAAAAAGTTATCAAAGTAAAAGGAGGACCACGTCTCGCCATCCTTCGCGAGGAAAGTGTGTTCGAGCTTGCGACGAATCGTCGCGCCGAGCAGGGACGAAGTCGCAACCGCGCTGCGCAACCCGCGGCGCAAAGCGTCCGGCGTCACTCCACGATAAACGCGATCGAGCGCGGCATTTTTCAACGTGAACGCATAGCGAGTGTACCCCGCGAGCGTCTCATCGCTGCCTTCGCCCGTGAGAACGACCGTGACACGCTCGCGCGCCAACCGGGCGACGAAATAGAGTGACACGCTCGATGGCCAGACGATTGGTTCATCTTCGTGCCAGATCAGGTGCGGCAATGCGTCGAAGAAATCCTGCTCACTGACCATCACCTCGCGATGCTGCGATCCAATGTGGTTGGCGACGGTGCGCGCAAACGGCAACTCGCTATACGTCTGCTCGCCGTAGCCGACAGAAAATGTCTCAACCGGTTCGCGGCGAATCTTCGTCATCAACGCCGCCACCGCGCTTGAATCCAGCCCACCGCTCAGGAAGACGCCGAGAGGCACATCGCTCATCAGATGGCTGTTGACAGCGCCTTCAAGCAACTCGCGATAGCTGCGAACGTAATAGCGCTCATCGCGCGACTCGTGGAGGTGCGTCGTATCGAGGTCCCAATACTGACGAACATCGGGACGGCCCTCGGGGCCAATCTCCATGGTGTGCCCCGGCATCAGTTTGCGAATGCCGGAATAAAACGAGCCTTCGCCCGACAGGTATCCGAAAGCAAGAAATTCCGGAAGCACGCTTCGATCGAATTCCGGACGGGCCCCGGCCGTCAACAGCGTTTTGATTTCGGACCCGAACAGCAGTCGCTCCGGCGTCAGGCTGTAGTAGAGCGGCTTGATCCCGAGACGGTCGCGGGCGATGAAGAGCGATCGCTTGTTGCGATCCCAGATCGCGAAAGCGAACATGCCGCGGAGATACTGCACACAGTCGCGTCCATATTCCTCGTAAAGATGAATGACGGTTTCGGTGTCGCTATGCGTTCGGTATGAGTGGCCGTGAGCGATGAGCTGTTCGCGCAGAGCGAGATGGTTATAGATCTCGCCGTTGTAGACGATCCAAACAGAGCCATCTTCATTGGAAATCGGTTGGTGACCGGTGGTGAGATCGACGATGCTCAGCCGGCGCATGCCGATCGCAACAGGGCCGTCGGTATAGAAACCGTCATCGTCGGGACCGCGATGGGCGATGATGTTGCACATCCCGCGCAGGGTTGTGGAGTTTGCCCGTGCGTCGCGTCCAAACTCGAGAATTCCCGCAATGCCGCACATTCAGTGTTTCTCCGCATAAGCAGCGCCCATGCCGGCTTGCAGGGCAGGAGTGGAAGCGCCGGTCAATTCCACGAACAGCGGCAAAACGGCAAACGGTGCGGGCTCGGCATGCATGATGTCACCCCGCTTCTGCCATTCGAAATAGGTCGATGGCACAAGAGCTTTGAGCAACGGCCGGCCCTGCCATGAAATCGACGTGCCTCCGATGATCACGAGATGCTCCAGTTGCTCGTTCCTGATGCGACAGTACAGAACCTCGGCATCCGAGGCCCACGGGCCAAAGCTCCAGGGGCGCTTGTCATTCGCGAAGAAGAATCCGTGATTCTCTCTCTGCCCGATGAGTTCGTAGGCGTCAACGGCCGCGTGGGGCATGTTGACCAGCCGAGGCAGAGGCTCATTCGACGCGCTCGCAGTACGCGCCAGCAAGACAACTGCCAGTTTTGCGGGCAACTGGATTCGAGCATGATGCCGGATTAATTGCGCAGGTTCGAGTTTGCCGTATGCCGGGGACAGGAGTGTCCTCGTGATTTCTGTGCGCCAGGACGTGCCCTCTGCCGCAATCATGCTGAGCATCGGGCCAGGCTCGGACCCGGCAGTCGCTTCAGAAATGACCAGAGCGTCGCCAGAATTGCGTGCCTCCAGGTGCGACGCAAGGTGCCACAGAACTTCCAGATCATGCTCCTTGGCGCCCTCCGCGATATCGCGCAGGAAGCACGGACCACCATTGATCTTCAGAACACTGCGGCGGTGGGTGACCGGGTCAGGAAGACGAGAATAGCCATCATGGCTGCCGGCGAAATGGCTGAACGTCCTGCCGCTGGCCCAGTTATCTGCCCGAGTGGTCGGGATGTCCGTCCAGGAAAAAGGCTCGCTGGCAATCGCCTGGTCGGCTCCATCTACGCGCAAGGTGTTGTGCGCTCCGGTGCCTCGAAATGCATTGCGGTCCGCCGGATCATTCGAGATGTAAACACCACTTCCTGAATCGACGAGCCAGCGTTGGCCATTCATTGTCAGGCGCAGACTTAGGGCGTCGGCATGACCGTGTCCACATCGGCCGACTCCCTGCGGTCCAGCGTCGATCACCATCTGTTGTGTAAAAGGCTCCGAATCGGCTAA
>Ga0335070_10003625_pt1 | contig 18040 bp, 17 predicted proteins | sample Lox_Sample_13_FD_206722 | JGI IMG/M metagenome (GOLD analysis project Ga0335070, IMG submission 206722) | Soil microbial communities from Loxahatchee National Wildlife Refuge, Florida, United States - Lox_Sample_1.3 | ecosystem: Environmental > Terrestrial > Soil > Wetlands | place: USA...
TGCAGAGCGCTCGCGAGCGCCGAGACGTTTACGAACGTGAACTTGTTTTGGATGAGCATTTTGCTTGGCGATCAAGTTCCCGAACGTCCTTGGCGTTTACGTTCGTAAACGGAAAAGCATCCCTAGGTGCACCTGGCGTAAACATGTTGATGTGCAAGCGCTTTCGTAAAAACCGTCGCAACAGCGCCACTGGCAGGCATTTGTTAAGAACCATGAATAGGATTTCCCATGAGTACTCCCGAACTGCCTTTCCCCATTCAGAGCGAGGCGCCTCGTAAAGATGAGACTAGGCCCGGCTTTCGCACCAAAACGATAGCTACGCGCCTGACTCCCAGAGAGCTGGCTGAGGTCGAAGCCACCGCTGAAAACACCGGCCAATCTCTCGCCGAATGGTTACGCGAGACTGCGCTGCACGCAGCGCGGCAACGGCCTGCCGATCCTATTGAATTGCTGCTTGCGGAGGTGTGGGCACTCCGCTACACGCTGCTGAATCTGTTCCATTCACAGGCGAAAGCGGCATCAGACGGTACGCAATTGCTGCCCGATTCCATCGTCAAGATCCGTGATCAGGCCGACGCAGCGAAGCTCCAGAAGGCACACAAAATCCTCGCGGACTTCCTCGCATTGACCCGTGCCAGCCGACTCGACAAATGAGGTATCTGTGTCATGCTTACCATCTCGAAACCGCTCTCGGCCAGCCAAGCGCGAACTTATCACGAGCGTGAGTTTGCTTCTGAAAAACAGAACTACTGGAGCCGCGACCAGCAAGGCCACAGCGAATGGCAGGGGAAGCTTGCCGAGCAGTGGAATCTTGCCGGGACTGTGGAATCGGAACATTTCGCGCGGCTGAGTGAAGGGCAGCATCCTCACACTGCAGAGCAACTTGTTCGGCACCAGGTCTCGAGAACTTACGAGGGCAAATTCGGCAAGGAAGTCACCAGCGCCGAGCATCGCGCCGGGTGGGACGCGACATTTTCTGCGCCCAAGTCAGTGTCGCTCACGGCACTTGTCGGAGGCGATGAAAGAGTCCGGGAAGCCCATCGCGAGAGCGTCCGGACGGCCCTTCGCGAGCTACAGAGATACACACAAGCCCGTATCGGCAATGTTCACGCGCCCGACACCACAGGAAAGTTCATCGCGACCACCTTCGAGCACGATACCGCCCGTCCCGTTGATGGCTACGCCGCACCGCAGCTGCACACGCATGCCGTCATCTTCAACGTAACTGAGCAGGCAAACGGAACTACGCGTAGCCTCCAGCCTCACGAACTGTTCGTTTCGCAGCGATACGTGACTGCAATTTACCGATCAGAACTGGCAATCCGACTGCAAATGCTGGGCTATGAATTGGAGCGCGGGAAGCATGGCCAGCCGGAAATCCGGGGGTACACCAAAGAGTACCTGGAGGCGTCCAGTCCACGACGGGAACAGATTAAGGACCATCTGCGGGAGCAAGGAATCGATGGCGCAGCGGCAGCGCAGATCGCTGCCCACCACACGCGGGATCGAAAGGAATTACTGTCGCGAGAAGAAGTGTTGCAGCGGCACCGAGAGCTGGCGGCACAGCACGGACATCAGGCTGACCGCATTGTGGCTCAAGCATTGCAACACGGGCATCAACGAACGCAGGACATTAAGAGTCAGGCGCAGAGTGCAGTCACTTGGGCACGCGATCACGTTTTCGAGCGGTCAGCGGTGCAGGATAGTCGAGCAATCTTGGAAACAGCGCTGGCACGCAGCATGGGAGAAACCACCTACACGAGCATCTGGCAGGAGTTCCAGCGCCGGGTCAACACGGGAGAGTTCCAGGAAGTCGTGCAGATTGGGGCACGCAGACAGTACACCACGAGAGTTATGGCCGGGATGGAGCGCGAGATCGTCGACCGAATGTTGGAAGGTAACCGACGGGATTATGGCGATCCAATGCTCGTTTCGCCCCCGATCCGTATCGCCACTGAGGACCGTCATCCAGAATTGAATCCTTCGCAGCTCCAGGCGGTAGACGAGGTCCTTCTCTCGCGGGAAAAGATCGTGGGTCTGGACGGTGTCGCCGGCGCGGGAAAGACCACCACCCTGGCTGTCATCCGAGAAGGTGCCGAGTTTGATGGCTACAGGGTAGAAGGGTTCGCCCCAACCTCCCGAGCAGCACAGAAGCTTAGCGAATCTGGCATTGAGACCTCGACTTTACAGAAACATTTGGCACGCGGACAGCAGCCGGACACAGGTCAGAAACAGTTGTACGTGCTCGACGAGTCTTCCCTCGCGTCCACTCGTCAACTTCATGAGTTCATCGAGCGGTTACGTCCGAACGATCGAGTCTTGTTGGTCGGAGATCGGCGACAGCACGAGGCCGTCGAGGCTGGGCGCCCCTTCGCACAACTGCAAGATGCTGGCATGAAGACGGTGAAGCTGGAACAAATCGTGCGGCAGAAGGACCCCGAGCTGAGGCAAGTAGTCGAGCAACTCGCACGGGGCCAGGTGCAGGAAGCTATTCAGAATCTTCATCAGCAGGGCCGGGTCCACGAAATTCGCGGACATAATGAGTGCATCTCGGCTATCGCAAAAGAGTATGCGAAGTTGCCGGAGAGCACGTTAGTAGTGTCACCAGATAATCGCTCCCGAATGGAGATCAACGAACGCATTCACTCCGAATTACAAGGCAGGGGTATGGTCGAAAGTGAAGAGTACCCATTTCGAACCCTAGTGCCGCGACAGGAGCTCACCGGGGCTGACCGCACGTGGGCGGCGAAGTACGAAGTAGGCGATATTCTGCGCTATTCCCGCGCATCGAAGGAGACTGGCATTAAGAAAGGAGAGTACTCCCTCGTGCGGAACGTAGATGCCGCTAGTAACCGGCTCACTGTGCGGCTACAAGACGGGACCGATCGCACATACGATCCGCGCCGACAGCGGGGTGTCTCAGTATTCCGTCAGGAGGTACGAAGATTCTCCATTGGCGACCGCATTCAATTGACGGCACCAGCCAACGAACTCAAAATTGCAAATCGCGAATTGGGAGTCATCAGAGACATCGAGGAAACAGGGCGATTGCTTCTGAAGTTGGATTCTGGCCGCTCACTCCACATCGATGCCAATAAGAACCCTCATCTGGACTACGGTTACGCCATGACCAGTCATTCCAGTCAGGGACAAACCGCGAATCGCGTGCTGATTCATGTGGACACAGAGTTGGCCCCAAAGGACCTGCTCAACCACCGGATGGCCTATGTTTCCGTGTCGCGTGGAGCTTTCGACGCGCAACTATTCACCAATGACCGCGAGAATCTGCCCACGGCCCTCGGTCACGATGTTTCAAAGCAGAGCGCGCAAGCGCCCCAGATCAACGCGGCAAACACAATTGCGCCACAGCAGGAAATCTCTACGGGAAGACAGCAGGACCACAGCGCGGATCTTGGAATCGGCCTTTAGAACCTCTGCTTTGCCCGGATAGTGGCAGCGTAGCGCGGGCGCAAACTCTGTCAAGGCCGACCGGAGGTCGCCGCTATCGCGGGCACCCGCCTTGACAGAGTTTGCTCCACCCGCGCTTATCATCTTCCGCCATTCCGGGAAAAGCAATTAGGGGAAGGCGCAGCCAAAAGCTGCCGCTGCTATGTATCCATCCTCCGAGAGCCGGTGCATTGTCGAATTAAGCGGGATGCGATGAATTTCACAGCCTACCTCATGTGCTTCCACGTCTCAGACATTCCGCATAAGTAAACGTAGACCGCAAGCTAAGGGCGACAACCCGTCGGAACAGATAGAAAGCGCCAGCCGTTTGAGTCTCCAACTCCTCTCGTCGAACCCCCGAACAGCAAGGAGTTTTCTTGCGAGCGAGCTTCAAGGCAGAGCAAGCTGCCAGGCACGAGTCTCTCCCGGTTGAAGGTGGTACTATTTCAGAACCTCGGGGTCCTTGACTTGGACCAACAGCATCCGAAACGGGCTTTTCGCTCTCACCGCATGCGGCAGGAGTGCTTCCATATGAATGAAGGAGCCGGATTTGACCTGGACCGTCTCACTGCCCAGGTCGAACTCGCCTTCTCCTTCGACTACGAAGATCAGAGCCGGGATGGGAACTGAATGGGTTTTCAATTCATGCCCTGCGGCAAAACCAAACAGGGTGATGTTGAATCGCTCGTCTTTATGTAACACACAGCTTGTCATTCCCGTGTCCGGTGGCGCGACCACTTGATGTAAGTCAGGTACAAACGTGTAGTCTTTGTCGGGCATGAATCCTTCCTTTTCTGCTGGTTCTGTTGCTTAAATTAATTATCTGCTCCATGCGACTAGTCCCCTGACTGGGTGGCCAGTGACGGTTCCGCCAATTTGCTGGACTCTGCTTTTTCAAACGAGTGCCCAGTCACAAGTCCAAGGACGAACCACCCCAGCACCATCGCCCCGAAGGCAAACAGAGTGTCACCGAACATCCTCATCCAGCGAAGGCGAGTGAGCAGAGGTGTTTGCAGGAACTCTGCGGAGCGTGCATACCATGTTCCGAATTCGACTGAAGCCCAGGCTTGCATGAGTCCCACAGGCAACATGCTTAACAGGACCATCGCAGCCAAGCCGAGGTTAATCGACCAGAAAGCGATAGCGAGTGGACGCTCCTTCCACTGCCGCCCCGGTGTTAGCGCACGCAGGCAGAACAACATCAGCCCCAGGCCGAGCATGCCGTACACTCCGAAAAGTGCGGTGTGGGCATGTACGGGAGTGAGGTTCAGTCCCTGCACGTAGTACAAAGCGATTGGAGGGTTGATCATGAAGCCGAAGAGCCCAGCTCCGACAAAATTCCAGAATGCGACTGCGACAAAGAAGTAGATTGGCCATCTGTAGGCGCTCACCCAAGGGCTGTCGGCGGTGCCTCGGGAGAGTCGAATATTCTCCCAAGCCTCGAAACCAACGAGAACGAGTGGGACTACTTCCAGTGCACTGAACACCGATCCCAAGGCCAGCACGGCGCTCGGTACTCCCGTGAAATACAAGTGGTGGAATGTTCCGATAATGCCGCCCGACAGAAACACAACCGTAGAGAAAAGAACCGCGCGGGTTGCCGACGAAACCGACAGCAATTTCAGACGCGTGAACAGAAACGCGATGACGACGGTCGCAAATACCTCAAAGAAGCCTTCCACCCAGAGGTGAACCACCCACCAGCGCCAGTATTCAGCCTGGATGAGCGGACTTCGCTGGCCGTACATCAAGCCTGCTCCGTAGAAGGCTGGAATCGCGATGCTCGCTACCAGGAACAACATGAGCAACGAGTGGTTCTCGTCATGACGCGCGAGTGCCGGCTTTAGACCGCGCCACATGAGCCACAGCCAGAAGGTCAGTCCGACAAACAGCAGGATCTGCCAGACGCGGCCGAGATCGAGATATTCGTAGCCCTGTAATCCGAACCAAAACCAAAGGTTCCCAAGCTTCTGCTCAATGCCCATCCATTCGCCCGCAAGCGAGCCGACCACCACGGCAACAAGTGCCACGAACAAAACGTTTACGCCGATCCGCTGCCCCTTCGGTTCTATGCCGCTCACGGCGGGAGCGACGTATAGGCCAGTAGCGAGCCAGGATGTGGCAATCCAGAAAAGGCCGATCTGCAAGTGCCAGGTTCGTGCCACGGAATACGGCAACCACTTCGCCAGCGGGATTCCGTAGAATCCTCCTCCTTCGACTCCGTAATGGGCGACGATTGCACCCAATGCAACCTGCACGACCCAGAGCGCTGCGACCACGAAGAAATACTTCACCGTTGCTTTTTGTGAGGGAGTGGGCTTCAGCCCGAGGAGCGGATCAGTATGCGGCATGGCTCCAGAGGAAGCATCATGCTGCTGAGATCCGAAATACCAAACCATTCCGCCGACTCCGGCGAGGAGCAGCACAAAGCTGATCACGCTCCAGACGACAATCTCTCCGGTGGGGCGATTGCCGATGAGTTCTTCGTGCGGCCAGTTCTGGGTGTACGTGACTTCCTCGCCCGGACGATTCGTGCTGGCGGCCCAGGCCGTCCACCAGAAAAAGGCTGCCATCTGATGCTGTTTGTTCGCGTCCGTGAGCGCCCCTGCCGGAAGCGCATACTCGCTTCGTCCATGGCCATAAACGTCAGCGTAATACTCTGCCAATTCATCGAATGCCTTCGCGCGTTCGGTGTCGAGCACAATCGTGTCCGTCCGAGGATCGTAAGTGTTGTGCCGAGTCAGTTCCGTCAAGCGCCCTTGAAGCGCCGCACGGGATTCCGCAGGCAGCGTGGCATAATTCGCCGCGCCCTGTTCGCGCGCCCAGTCGTTGAGAACGATTTCGGATTGACGGTGCAAGTAGTCTGCACTCCAGTCGGGAGCGACGTACGCCCCATGTCCCCAGATTGTGCCGATTTCCTGGCCACCAGTGGATTGCCAGACATTCTGTCCGTCACGGATTGTTTCCCCTGTGAACAACACCTGACCGTCGGCAGTCGTGACCTTCGATGGGATCGGTGGTCCCGCGTTGATAGCTTTGTATCCAACACCACCGAGTACGGCAAACGACGCGAGCATGACCACGCCCAAGGCAATCCAAAGCTTCTTATAAGCCATTGATCAATCCTCGATTTGATTCCCACTCAATTTGTGCGGCCCACACGACCGCCAGTCGGAACTCCCCGTCCACCAACTCCACCCCACTCTGAAGCTTGCCATCGCTGTCTGAGGCCGCTGATTTTTGTCGCGCCCCGGATGCCGATTACTTCCGCTGGTCATGCCTATTCGCAATTCCCCTGCCAGATCAAACACCTCCAGACTCACCACAGTGGCTGTGCAGTCGGAGAAATCAGCCCAGAGGCGGGCACTGCATAACCGGCATGACCACATAAGGGCTTTCTACTTCGGGATTGGGAGAGAGGCGGCCATCTATCGAAATGGCCGCCCAGGGGAGTACATCGGTGGGCTACGTGAGGGAATTTTCGACCAACTGCATTCACAATCGATATAACCGGCGGAGCTCATAAACCTGCGCGTGCAGATCAGGGGGTATACGCGCAGCTCGCTGCTCCTCTGCGCTATAGGCGACTTTGTCCGTTTCTAGCTCGGACGGCGGCAAGCCCGCAGCTTGAATCACCTTATCGGGGTCGAATCCCCAAACTGCCTCAAACGACATATTGAAATCCTTTTCATCTCAGCAAATAGAGACATATGATCGAGATTGCCTAGTTCTGATATTGAACCTTCGTGATGCCCAGGCGACGAATCTTGTTCTGCAGAGTCGTACGTTTCAGTCCGAGCCGTTCAGCGGCCCCGCCTGCTCCCGCAATTCGCCCCGCCGCGGCTCGTAATGCTTCGATGATCACGCTGGATTCCGCTTGTCTAAAAGTGGAAGGCGAGCTCACAGCAACAACCGTGTCAGCAGAGGTGGGGAGCATCGCCAGCGGGACCTGAAGTTCCTCACCGCGCGTGATAATGACAGCACGCTCGATGAGATTAGCCAATTCACGGACGTTGCCTTTCCACGGACAGTTCATCAGCATCTCCATCGCTTGCCTTGAGATGGACGTAATTTGCTTTCGCATCCGTCGGCATAGTTTCGAAACGAAATAGTTCACCAGCAGCGGAATGTCCTCGCGCCGTTCCCGGAGGGGCGGAATCTCGATCGGAAAAACGTTGAAGCGGTAGAAAAGATCCTCGCGGAACTTTTCGTCCTGAATCATGGCTCGGAGATCACGATGGGTCGCAGCAATCATCCGCACATTCACGTGAATGGTCGACGCACTTCCCAAACGCTCAAACTCCTGCTCCTGAACTGCTCGCAACAATTTCGGCTGCAGTTCGAGGCTGATGTCGCCGATCTCATCCAGAAAGAGTGTGCCTCGGTCCGCGAGCTCGAAACGACCTTTTCGTTGCATCAGAGCGCCGGTGAAGGCGCCCCGCTCGTGACCGAACAATTCGCTTTCCAGCAGTCCCGAGGGAATGGCCGCGCAGTTCAGGCGCACATAGGGACGATCGCCGCGGGAGCTCAAATTGTGGATGGCGCGTGCGACCAGCTCTTTCCCCGTGCCCGTCTCGCCATGGAGAAGGACAGTGGAATCCGTCGGCGCAACGATGGCGACATGCTCCAGGACTTTGCGCAGGGCTGGGCTGTTGCCGACGATATCTTCGAAGCAGTCCTCAGAGCTGATTTCTGGTTCGAAATAGAACTGTTCATCTTCGAGCCTGCTCACGTTGGGAAAACTGGTTGTTCTGAAGTCTCCAAGATCTGCGAAAGCAACGGCCGCGCTCATGATCTGCTCCTGATGGTTACAGTTCGTTTTCTAGCTACCGGATGTCAGGCGGTTCGCTTTTGCTGTAACAGAAATTCAAGGACTCGTCCGCGCTGCTGCGGATGCACCCACTTGACGGTCTTTCGGAATCGCACTGGAACGTAGAACTCAATGACGTTTGCCATGTTGCTACTCCTTGTTCAACTTTCTTGGCTTGAACTCGGGAGCCATTGTGCAACTGATGGGATTTCTTCGAAAGCCTATATCGGGGAAGTGGCAAACTCTTTGGGTGGCACTGCCGATCCTACTTTTGAGCTAGAAAAACCTAGTCATTTGGACTGTTCTTATGCGGGTCAGCATTGTTGCGAGGTTTACCTTCGAGGCGCTTCCAGCCATAAAGGCGAGCATCGATGGACCATAAGCCAGGACCCAACATTGCCAGAGCGACACCGGTGGTCGCCAACATCAGCCAAAGCGGTCTGTTGCCCGGTAGGGTGAGCATCTTCCAGACTTCAGTCAGGCCTACGGAGGTTCCGGCAATGGGTGTCCACAAGCCTGCGATTAACAGGATTCCGGCTCCCATCAAGAGGATGGCGGGAATCGTCACATTCATCGGCGGTGGATCGCTCCACAGAGTCACGCTTGCGCCTGCGGCGAGCGCGGAACCGGCAACCACGCGCATCAGGAGCAACCCTGTGCCGGGCCAACCGCCAGCGAATGTTGAATATAGGCGCCGCAAGGGAGCACCTTTCCGCACTACCTTGCCAGTTTCTGCCTTTCTGAGATCGAGTCGAAACCCCAATCAGAGTTAAATCGTTACTCTTTAGGGTTGGGAAATTTGGGTCGGAGGTGACTTCGGCGAAACTACAGTTCGATGATGCCGCGCTTCAGCCCGATCATTGCCGCCTGCGTTCGGTCGCTGGCGCCCAATTTAGACAGGATGTTCTTGACTCTCCCCTTGACGGTCTCCTCGGTGATCGAAAGCTGATCGGCAATCTGCTTATTGGCATTTCCGGCTGCAATCAAACGCAGCACGTTGATTTCTGCGGGCGTTAGGGCATCATCCGTCGCATGCTCGGCGATCTCGAACGAGGCTTCAGGAGAAAGCGCCTTCTTCCCGGCATGAACCGCTCGGATTGTTTCTGTGAGTTCTTTGTGAATCGTATTCTTCAGCAGGTAACCTTGCGCTCCCGCTTTGAGTGCACGAAGAATCTGCACATCGCCCTTGTAGGTCGTCAGCACAATGATTTTTGCGTCGGGAAATTCGCCCCGAATCGCAATGATCGCATCCAGGCCGTTCATCTCCGGCATCTGAATGTCCATCAGCGTGATGTCCGGGCGATGCACACGGAACTGCTGGATCGCCTCGCGGCCGTTCGACGCTTCCGCGACCAGAGTCAAATCAGGTTCACTGCCGATGAGTGCAGCTATGCCTTCTCTTACAAGAACATGATCATCCACTGCAAGAATCCGGATTTGATGTGACGCCTCACTCACGTTCTATCGGCTCCTTCTCATCGGTTTCTGTCGCGGAACGCTTCCCAAACTGCCAGAAAGGCCGTGCCGACTTGACGTACGCTCTCGCTCCAGGAATGTTTAGCTCGATCTCCGTGCCACCATCCAGTTCAGTCCAGATCGCCAGCTTCCCGCCCACAAGTTTGGCTCGTTCCCGCATGCCCGGCAAGCCATAATGCCCCTCGCGGCCATCACCGCTGAGCACGTCGGACGGAATCCCTTTTCCATCGTCGCGAACGCGCAGACGGAAATACTTTTCGTCGTAGCGGATCTCCACTTCGACATTTTGAGCCGCCGCATGGCGGAACGCGTTGCGCAAGCCTTCCACTGCAAGCCGGTAAACTTCATCGCGTAGAATCGGATGCAGATTGCGAGATACCCCTTCCACAACCACGTTGAAGTTGGGCGCGGGCTGCTTGCTCGCACCAGAAGCGAGTTCTTCTCCTACCGTTCGAATGGCTACCGCCAGATCATTCTTCTCGACCGTGGACGTGCGCATTCCTTGGATTGCATCCCGGCCCTCAGCAATCGCTTGCGACGCGTGATCTGCAGCTTTTTCGAACGTTCTCAGTGCGTCAGCCGGACGCGAACCAAACATGTTGATGCCGGCCTGAAGCAGTGGCAGCAGTGCCTGAAAACTTTGCAGCAGTGTGTCGTGCAGGTCGCGAGCAACCCGGGTGCGTTCGGCTACCCGTTCTTCCAGACGCATGTTGAACTGCGCAGCCAATTGCCGCACCCGCAGTTGATACGCTGCCCACAGCAAAGCCAGGAAAGCAGCCGCACACAGAGCGTAAAACCAGTTCGTCTGATACCACGCCGGAGGAATCACGAAATCCAGCGCCGCGCCTTCTTCATTCCAGACGCCGCTGTTATTGCAGGCCAGGACGCGAAACCGGTAATGCTTCGGCGGCAGGTTCGTGTACTCCACGTGGCGGACGTTGGCCAGTTCTCTCCAGTCCTTGTCCTCGCCTTCGAGTTTGACGCGGAAGCGCACCTTCTCGGGCACCACCAGGCTCAGCGCGGTGTAGTCAATATCGAGGTGGCGGACGGCCGTTGGCAAGTGCATGCCGTTTGAGATAGGAACCATTTTGTCATCGGCGATGACTTGCTCGACGTGCACCGGCGGCGGCAGCTTGTTCTCGTGAAGATTGTGCGGATCGATGATGCTGACTGCATCAATTGCTACAAACCAAATTCTGCCATTCCGATCTTTGCTCACACGCGGTCCGTAGCCACCAAAAGAACTGACTGCTCGCACCCCATCGGACACGTCAAAAACCGCCGTTTGGACCCGGCGATTGGGATCGCCTGCCCAGGCGTCAATTTCGGAGCGCGCGATACGCACCAGCCCGCAGGGCATGTAGAGCCAGACGTTGTGATCATTGTCCTCTACCGACCAATGCACAGTGTCACACGGCAGTCCGTTCTTGCTCGTCAAAGTTCGAATTTCTTTGCCGCGGACGCGGCTCAAACCACCGTTCGTCGCTACCCACAATGAACCACGCGGCCCGAAGCGAAGATCATTGATCGAACCATCGCCCAGCCCATCTGAAGCCTTATAGGAAGCGCGAACCTCGCCGTCTTTGAAGTAACCAATCCCTCCGTCCCAAAATCCAAGCCATACGCCGCCATCGGAGCGATCAGGCAGCATAGTGCGCGGACCATAGCCCTTCTGTCCCAACCGCGACCAGGGAATCGCCTCAGCCGCTTCGCCGGGCCCGAAGTGATATAGGCCCCCGATTCCGTCGTTCATCCACAATTTCCCGTGGCCGTCTCCTCCAATAAACCAAATGTTTCCGGCCGGTGCGTCGCTTACAGGAATAAATTGGCTGATATTAAAGAACAAAGTTTGGTTGCGACCGGCAACCCACAATCGGCCTTGGTCGTCCAGTCCTATTCCGTGAGGCGTAGCAAGTCCGGAATCAGCTGAGGAGCCGATGTTCTTCGTCGGTTGCCGAGGCGTTGATTGTCCTCCATAAACCGTTACACTCCCATTGCTCCATCGGCTCAGACCGTCTGACGTACTGATCCACACCGACCCGTCTGATGTTGCCTCTACTGCCCAGTCGACGGACGACAGACCCTGCCCTTGGGCAACCGATGCAACTGCGTACTCACGAAAACGGTCGAGTCCACCCGCGGTGCTGACCCAGATATTCCCTTCGCGGTCCTCAAACTGCGGGACCGGAATCTCGCCGGAAAGTCCTTCACCGGTTCCAAATACGTCGGTTCGACTGCGATAAAACCGTAATAAGCTGTGGAACGTTCCGATCCACAAGCTACCGTCGCTGCTGCGGAAGAACTTGATGGGCCGGAAATGGGTGGTCGGCATACCCGGAAGGAAATAATTCTGGATTCGGCCTCCAACGAGTCGCTTAAGCCCGGCGTTGGTGGCGAAGAGCATTTCTCCGCGCTCTCCTTCAATTATCCCGTTGAACTCAACACCGGGAAGCGCGTAATGGTCGGGACGGACAGAGTCCCATCTCCAAACGCCTGTTGACGCGGACACCCAGAGATCGCCCTTCTGGTCTTCGTACAAATCCCAAGCAGCAGCTCCGAAATTCTCGGCGCCGACACAGTCAACCTTTCCCGCTCGGATAGCGCAGAGGCTTCCCGGTTGGCCCGCACCGACCCAGACAGCCCCTTGTCGATCCTGTAAAAGCGCGTTCACCATCCGCCCCACAAGTTCTGGATATTGCGTGAGCTTGCCATCCTTCCAACTCGCAAGCCCCCTACCGGTGCCGATCCAGAGCGTTCCATCTCGCGCAAGTAGCAGCGCCTTTATCTGAGCGTCGGGCAGTGTCTGGCTCCCCGGTTTCCAGGGAACGGCTCGCACACCATCAAAGCGGTATAAGCCGAATTCCGTGCCCAGCCAGAGATATCCATCGGGCATCTGCGTCATCGCATAGATGGTCCCTCTCGGGAAACCGTCCCGAATCTTCCACGAGGTATGCGCGTACTGGCTGATGTCAAGCGACGGATCTAACGCGAATGCGCAAGCGCAACTCGCCAGCAGAATGGCAAGGCAGGTCATGGCTCGTGGGGCCGATTCGCGCATATTGAAATACATCTTAGCCCAGAGGGCTGCAAAGCTCCTCATCCTCTGCAGAGGTGATCTTGATCACAATTCCGAATCGCGGCTAGCATGTATCATATTGTTCCCTTAAAACTCCCAGGAGGAAGCTATGACTCGGAGACCCAGCGCCGGCCTTGCCGCTCTCTTCCGTGTTCTTTTCTTCCTAGCGGCTATCAATCTGTCTGCATATGGCCAAACCGAAACGGGTACAATTTATGGCTCTGTAACGGATCCCACGGGATCTGTCGTACCCAGCGCGACAGTTCGCCTCATTGACATCGATCGTGGAATGAAAAGTGAGGTTGCAACCGGAACCAGCGGGTTCTACACCCTTGCCGATGTCCGTCCAGGCAACTACCAGATGGAAGTAGAAAAGAGCGGATTCAAGCTCTTCCGCCTGACCGGGATTACTGTCAAGGTGCAGGACAATTTGGAGCAGAATTTCAGGCTAGCGGTCGGCTCAGCATCTGAGGCGATTACTGTCATCGCGAGCCCCGCAGTCGTAAACACCACCGATGGCACCGTGAGCACGGTCGTGGACCGGCGCTTTGTCGAGGATCTTCCCCTTAACGGCCGCAGCTTCCAAACGTTAGTCATGCTCACGCCAGGCGTGGTCGTCACCCAAGCCGCCTTCGACGATCAAGGACAATTCAGCGTGAATGGTCAGCGCGCCGACGCCAATTACTTCACAATCGATGGCGTCAGCGCCAATTTCGGTGTCACGGGCTACGGGCCGTTAGTACAGGCTGGCGGAGGAGCTTTACCCGCCCTCAGCGCTCAGGGTGGAACCAACAGCCTCGTCTCCGTGGACGCCATGCAAGAATTCCGCGTGCAGACCTCGTCTTTTGCTCCGGAGTACGGGCGCACACCTGGAGGACAGATCTCGATCGTGACGCGCTCCGGGACAAACGACTTTCATGGCACGCTGTTCGAATACTTCCGCAACGACGTACTCGACGCACGTGACTGGTTCGTGAACTTCAACAATCTCCCGAAACCGGCGGAGCGGCAGAACGACTTCGGCGGTGTGTTCGGTGGGCCGATATTCAAAAACAAAACCTTCTTCTTCTTCTCATATGAAGGATTGCGATTGCGACAGCCCTCGACACAGGAAACAGTGGTTCCTTCTAATTCGTCGCGGCAAAACGCTCCTGCCGTAATGAAACCGTATCTGAACGCGTATCCGCTCCCAAGCGGGCCCGACAGCCCCGACGGCACGGCCCCTTTCAATGGTAGCTTTTCGCAGCCTTCGACCCTGAATGCATACGGTATCCGTGTAGACCATATGGTCAATTCAAAGTTCACCTTGTTCAGCCGCTACAACTACTCGCCGTCCGATTTCACCACGCGCGCCCCAAATCAAGGCTTCGAGCCCAATCTCGCCACCATTGGAAAGATTTCTTCTGCTGTACACACATTCACTTTCGGCCTGACACAACTGATAACCCCACGAATGAACAACGAGGTGCGCGCGAACTATAGTAACGACAGACTTTCCACTCGGTTCGCGATGGACCACTTCGGCGGAGCGGTGCCGCTGCCTGACGCGGCTTTGTTCCCGCCGGGCTTTTCGTCCGCCGACAGCGAGTTCTCGCTTGAAATTATTGGGGTGGGCGAACTGCTTCAGGGAAAACTCTGGACCGACGAGCAACGCCAGATAAATCTTGTCGACAATATGTCGCTAGTCCGGGGTAGCCACCAAATGAGGTTCGGCGTGGACTATCGCTGGCTCTCGCCTTTCAGCAGCGACTACGCTTACCGGCAATTCGATGAATTCCTGGGAATGGGAGTGACATGCCCGAAGCCGCCATGCATCGGGTACGCACTCACCGGTACCGCCGCCGTTGCGGCGAGCCTGGCCCAGCAACCAAACACGCTTCTTGCCCGCAACTACTCGTTTTATGGTCAGGACACTTGGAGCGTTTCGCCGCACCTGACCCTGACTTATGGATTGCGCTGGGACATCAATCCTCCGCTTAAGGGTAAGAACTCGCAGAACCAGCCTTTCACCGTCGACGGCCTCAATAATCCGGCAACAATGTCTCTGGCACCGCGCGGCACTCCGCTCTATGACACAACCTATGGAAATGTTGCGCCAAGGATCGGAGTAGCATATCAACTGCATGGAGCAGGCAACTGGGACGCCGTACTCCGCGCTGGCTTCGGAATGTTCTACGATCTTGGGTATGGCTCTCTGGGAGGAGCTTCCAGCTATTTCCCATTTGGATCTACGAAGTTTGCTACGAGTTCCGCTACATGCCCATCCGGCTATGCAGGAATTTGTTTTCCGCTGACCGCCGACAATGCTGCGCCTGCGCCGTTTAGCACGAGTCCGCCCGTAGGGACCATCGTCGTTGCCGATCGTAATTTGAAACTGCCACGCACTTACGAGTGGAACGGAGCACTAGAGCAATCGTTAGGCAAGAGCCAAACATTGTCTTTGACCTACGTTGGCGCAGTCGGCCGCAACTTGCTGCGCTCTACATACCTCTTCAACCCGAATCCGGATTTTCAGTTCGTAAACGTCACCAGCAATTCGGCCACATCTGACTATCATGCTCTACAAAGCAAATTCGAGCGGCGATTGTCGCACGGCTTGCAGGCATTGGCCTCCTACACGTGGTCGCACTCGATCGATATAGCTTCCACGGATGCATTTGCAAATTACATCAATACTCCTGGATTCATTGGAAACCCGAACATTGATCGCGGCAACTCGGACTTTGACATTCGACACTCATTCACGGGTGGCGTTACTTACAGCTTACCGACACCCGGATGGAATGATGCTGCACGGCACGCGCTCGGCGGTTGGTCGGTTGATGCTTTCGTTCTCGCTAGGTCAGCTCCGCCCGTGAATGTAATTGGAGGTTACACTTTCGCCGGGGGGACTGCGCTCAGGTACCGCCCGAATGTCGTGCCAGACGTGCCGCTTGAACTTTTCAGTTCCCAATATCCGGGGGGCAAGATTCTGAACAAGGCCGCCTTCGTTCCTGCACCCACTGGCCAGCAGGGCGATATGCCACGAAATATGTTGCGCGCTTTCAACGCCGTCCAAGCGGACATCGCCCTTCAGCGCCAATTCCGCTTCACCGAAAAGCTTCGTCTTAACTTTCGTGGTGAATTCTTCAACATTTTCAATCATCCGAACTTCGGCCCGCCGATCGGAGATTTGACAAACAAATCATTCGGGTACTCAACGCAAACCCTGGCCAGCAGTCTCTCCGGTGCCGACAACGCAGGCTTCAGCCCGCTTTACCAAATCGGCGGCCCGCGCTCGATCCAACTCGCGCTCAAGCTGCAGTTCTGAGTCGTGGCACCATACTTGTAAGGAGCCGAATCATGGGCGTGAATTGGAGCAAGGATATCGATCAGACCCTGGCCGCAGCCAAGGAGCAGTCCCGGCCCATCTTGCTCGATTTCAGCGCGGCTCCGGCGTGAGAAGCCTGTGCTCGGCTGGATGCCGAGTCGTATGAAGATCAGAAAACTGCCGAGTTCATCCGCGAAAACTTCCTTCCGGTAAAAGCCCACATCAAAGAGAACCCGGCATGGTTCCACCGCTTCGATGCTGTCTGGACGCCGACTGTGCTCCTGCTCGATGCTGCCGGCAAGGAGCGTGTGCGGCTGGAAGGCTATCTGCCCAACAACGATTTCATGGCTGCTCTAACGAATGGTCTGGGCCGCATCGCTTTCGTGCAGAAGAAATACGCCAACGCGGAACGATGGTACGGCGACGTGCTCGCTCGGTATGGCAATTCCCATTTCGCGCCGGAAGCGATGTACTGGCGGGCCGTCGCGCAGTACAGCGCGACCCACGATCACACAGTCCTGGGCAAAGTCGCCGAAGAACTGCGGAGCAAATATCCGTCGAGCGTGTGGGCGAGCAAGGCGGTTCCGTGGCTGCATTAGGGAGCAGAAACCTATAAAGTTCGCAGTTTCCGCGTCTGTCGTCGGCCCGAGTTTCTCCTACTAGCGACCGATAACGGCGTCCAAGCGGCACATACGACGGCTCCGTAAATCTCTGGTGTCCAATGGCATACAATTGTGCTTGACCTGATAGTGTCCAATGGAGTACAAGGGAATTGTGCAGACGGTCGTCGAGACGCCCACCTACCTCGCGATTGCGAACAAACTCTTTAGCGAGGAGGAGCGCGCGGATATCGTGGCCCTGGTTGCGGCGGACCCGGAATGTGGGGACGTAATCCGCGGGACTGGCGGATTTCGAAAGGTCCGGGTAGCACGTAAAGGAATGGGTAAAAGTGGCGGGGCACGCGTTGTGTATATCTGGAGGAATGAGAGATTTCCAGTTTTTCTCATCACGGTTTTTCCGAAGAATGAGAAAGAAAACTTATCTATGGCCGAACGAAACGCGCTGAAGAAACGCGCCGATAGTATTTTCGAGACCTACGGGAGCTAGCATGAAGACCCAATTCGAGCAGATGATGGATGGGCTTAACGACGTGGAAGCTTTCCTTGCTGGGAAGCAAGAGGGATTCAAGGCATATGTGCCCCAGGAAGTTGACGTGAAGGCGATCCGTAATCGACTGGGCATGACACAAGCCAAATTCTCTGACACTTTTGGCTTCAGCCTTGACGCGATCAAGCACTGGGAAGGAGGCCGCAGGACCCCAGAAGCTCCGGCTCGCACTTTGCTGACTGTGATCGACAAGAATCCCGCTGCCGTGCTCACTGCACTGAATCCCGCTGCGTTCGCTGCTGCTGTCGGCTCTTCTAAGCCCATAACGGTCCACGTCAGCCGTTATAGAAAGCCTCGGCCGTCTCGTGGCGTTACAAAACGAAAAGCTCATTCTGCCGCAGGAAAAAGAATCACGAAGTGAAGACGCTTCCGGCTACAACAAACGCAGAGCGGATTGACAATCGTGCGCGTACGAGTGTCGAGTTCTCGAACCCGCGATTTCAACCCACGATCACAATGTCTCTAACGACTTTTCAAGAACTTAGGCGGCCACCCGGAGTCACGTAAGTCGTTCAAACTACAACATAAACTAGCCCTGAAAAGGCTGGCGTCGGCGGTTCAAACTCCGTCCCTGGCCACCATCATTCCAAAGGACTTGGACGTTTTCGCGCACTTTCTTCAGCCCAACGTTCAGCCCAAGATATTTCATTGGATAGTCTCCGTCAGCAGATGGGCCTTGTCCCCGAGAAGTAATTCTAAGAACTTGCCCTGTGCCTCCAACTTCGACTCCTGATCGGACTGCACGTACAACTGC
>Ga0335070_10003626_pt1 | contig 18039 bp, 17 predicted proteins | sample Lox_Sample_13_FD_206722 | JGI IMG/M metagenome (GOLD analysis project Ga0335070, IMG submission 206722) | Soil microbial communities from Loxahatchee National Wildlife Refuge, Florida, United States - Lox_Sample_1.3 | ecosystem: Environmental > Terrestrial > Soil > Wetlands | place: USA...
AGCCGGAGCGCTGGCTGGAGTCGCTGGTGGCGCGCGACGTGAGTGCGCTGGACTCGCGGCTCGATCCCGCATGCGTGTACTCGCAAGTGCCCGCATTCTCGGCTTCCGACCGGGCCATGATCGACGTGCTCACCCTTACCCGCGAGCGGCGCCTGGCGGTGGTCGAGCTCAAGGCCGATGAGGACATCCACCTGCCGCTGCAAGGCCTGGATTACTGGGCGCGCGTGGAGTGGCACCGCGCGCGCGGCGAGTTCCAAAGGTTCGGCTACTTCCCCGGCGTCGAAATCGCGCCGGCTCCGCCGCTGCTGCTGCTGGTTGCCCCCGCCCTGCACGTGCATCCCGCGACGGATACACTGCTGCGCTACATCGCACCAGAGATCGAGTGCGAGCTGGTAGGGATCGGCGAGAAATGGCGGGGGGGAATTCAGGTCGTGTTTAGGAAAAGAAGACAAGCCGCCGCGGATTCACGCGGATAAACGCGGATTCAAAAGCCAAAAGCCAAAAGCCAAGAGCTAAAAGCTAAAAGCTAAGAGCTAAAAGCTAAAAGCTAAGAGCTGGTTTCTCGCGTTCTCGCCAGCCAGTACTCGCGCGCAGCCGTGGTCAGCGGATCGGTTTCCGCCTTCTCGCCCCGGAAGACGCGCGAGACGCCCCGCACCAGCCGTCGCAATGGAAGTTCGCCGTGCTCATCGGCAAAGAAAATTTCTCCGACCTTAATGGATCGGTAGTACCAACGTTTCAGGATCGCCAGGTTCTCCATCATTTCGACCGCCGAAGCTCGCGCCGGCAGCTCGACCGCGGCCAGCGTTCCCTGGACGCGCGATTCCATTGACTGCGGCTTGCCTTCAGCTTGCTGGACCGGAAAGAGCACTGGTTCAGCCAGAACGCCGCGCTGGAAGCGGAACAGCGCGACCGAGCCAGCCTCGGCGGCGGGCTGGACCACCACGCCCGCCAGCAGGTCGAGACGGCGGACGATCTCCGGCATACGCGTGGCGGCAGAAATCTTTTCGACACGCGCGTGCAGCGCAGCCGCCTGCTCGAACTCCAGGTTGGCGGAAGCCTGTTCGCGCTGCTCCGAGAATTCGCGCACCAGCGATTGGCCGCTGCTATCGAGAAAGGCACGCACGCGGCCCACTTCGTCGCGATACTGCTCCTCGGTGCAACCGGCAAAGCAGGGCGCCAGGCACATCTTCATCTCGGAATATATGCAGCCGGGATAGGCGGGGTCGGGATGGATCTCGAAATCGCAGCGCCGGATCTTGAACAGGTCGAGCGAGTCGTTCAGGAACTTCTCGGCGGCGGCGCGGGTGGGGAACGGTCCGTAGTAAACCGAATCGCCGCGCAGGCCGGTGATGCGCTGGGTGACGTAGGCGCGCGGCCAGGGATTATCCAGGTTGAACTTCACCAGCGGGGCGAAGCGCAGGCGGAGCCGGTCGCGATAGCTCCCGGGGAAGACGCGGCGGAGGGTGCGGTAGAGCAGCAGCCCGGATTCGAAGTCCGAGCCGGTGAGCGTGTATTCGACGTGCCGCACGCGGTCGCGCAGGTTGAGCCGCCGCATGCCTTCCTCGGGCGCGGAGAGCAGACGTGTAAGCCGGCGCTTCAGGTTCGCGGTCTTCGAGGCGTAGGGCTCGGCTTGAGGATCCTCGGCGCGGAGCAGGAATACCGCCGGCGCCGCGGGGATCGCGCTGAAGAACTCGGCATCGCGCTCAGGCATGAACTCAAGCGATGGCACGGTTTAATTCTAACCACGGAGACACGGAGGCACGGAGAAATCGGGAGATCGGGCCATCGGGTGATCGGGTTATCTGAGACGAATGAGGCACTGCAAACCGACGAGAGCCGGAATCATGAACGGCAGCAACACGGAAAACCAAAACCCGAACCCAAACGCCACGCGGCGATACCGCTCGACTTTCGGCTGCTCAACAAAGCGGGCCTCGATGAAAGCCCCAGCGAAGTAGCAGAGGTTCGCTAAGCCCATCATGAGAAGGTATCCAACTGCTTGAAACGCTGTAGTGAAAAGCGTGATCTCAGCGTCCGGCATCGCACCGGAGGAAATGCAGCGGTCAACGACTCCAACGTAAGAGGCAAAGGCCAGCAGGCCCGAGATGACAAGCCCAAGGTTGTACTTCAAGCGGCGCTGTTCCCACCAGTCCATTGCGGCATCGTCGCTCATCAAACCTCTGCCTCAGGTAGAGCGCGTGCGCTTCAGGCGGCGGGCGCGGTATTGCCCGTAAGGAATACCTTTTTCCTTCCGGCGCGATTCAGAAACCAGGCCGTCCCAGAAGTCCTCCCAAATGGCCCTCTGTTTCTTCAGGTCGATTAGAACGGCCCTTCTCATCGGTCACATACTGGATTCCAGTCATGGGTTCACCCTACTTCAGGGACGGCGGCTGCTTGCGAATTCCCACTTTCCGCTTGTACCAATCATACACCGTTTGTTGAACTAAGCCGTCATGGGCACGCTGGAGTTGGCGCGGTTGTCGGCTGCCGTTTTTTCTTGTTTCGCTCGTAATTGCATCCACGATGGCACGCACGAAGATTGGAATCCTGCCACAGCTGGCAATAAGCCTCGTCAAAGGTCAGGTCGCCTTGAAGGACCTTGTCGGCGAATGCTTTCACCGTCATCTCGTGATCAATGTGCGTGACCTTTCCGTCGTCAACTAGTGACCTTTCTGAATTTCGGCAAAGGGGACAGACCCCACCCTGCTTCGCTATTAGCCGGGGCCGTAAGGATGCAAGCCGGACGCCTTGCGATCGCAGCCCATTCGGATGCCAATTCCGAAGCAGATGAATAATCATGCCCTCATCGCAACAGATCACGACGGTGCGCGGCGTCGGCTGCGACTGTCCCGGGTTCATCATTGCACACCCCCAAAGGTGGATTCTTACCGGAAGCTGGCGCTTTTCACGTTCTGGCGGAAGTCCTGGCCGGTGATCTCGACCTTCTTGCACATCTCGTGCAGGCGCGAGCGCATACGCTCGGTGATGCGGTCGCCGAGGGTCTCCTCGCGGGCGGCGCGGCGGGCGCGGCTGAAGTTGTCGGTGGGCTCGTCGGAGCTGCGCGGCGGCAGGTCGGGGAAGTTGGTGGTGATGAGCGTGGTGCGCTTGTCGTTGTAGCGCGTGTTCAGCACGTGGCTGACGGTGTCCCACACCCATTCCGTCGGCTTGACCGCCCCCAGTTCGTCGAGCACCACGACTTCCGTTTCGAAGATGGGCCGCAGCAGCTCCATCTCCGTGGTCTGGACCGACGGATTGTAGGAGTTCTGCACCTGCTTGAGCAGGTCGCGGTAGTCGCAGAACAGGCCGGGAACGCCCTTGCTTAGCAGTTTCTTCAGCACGGCCACGGCAAGGTGCGTCTTGCCCACGCCAACGGAGCCCACGATGAGCAGACCGCGGCCGTCGTTCTCCACCGGATAGCCGGCAACGAAACGCTCGGCCATCAGCTTGGCCCGCTCCAGCGACGTATCCGCGCCGGGGAAATCGGTACTGAACTCGGAGAACTCGCAGTGCTCGTAGCGCGCGGGAATGCGCGACTGATCGATGAGGCGCTGGACGCGTCCGGAGAGAGCGCAGTCGCAGCGCGCGACTTGCCGGGCCCTGGGATCGGGTCCGACTTCCTTCCAGCCGGTACCGCCGCAGACCGGGCACAGGGTTTCGGTGGCGTTCACGAGCACCTCGAGAGAGCTTTTCTGGACTGTAGCGCGAGCGGCGCGCGGCTGCAACCGGCGCAGGCTGTGGAGAGCTGTGGAAGGCGCGGCTGCGGCAACGAAGTCTCACAATTGCTTCGGAAGCGGTGCAGAATCCGGAATCTCCACGGGGAAATTCCCGAAAAGCCGCACTGTGCGCGGATTTCCACCGATCCTTGCTTGACAAGCCCGGAGAACACGGGCTAAATACGCGATTGACTTCACGCTGCCGGGAGGCAGACTACATGAATAAAGCCGATATCGTCGACAAGATTGCTGGGGAGGCTGAGATCACGAAGACCCAGGCTTCCACAGCGCTGGATGCGACCGTCAATTGCATCACCGCGTCCCTGAAGAAGGGAGAGCGGGTGACGCTAGTGGGCTTTGGGACGTTTGCTACGTCTCAGCGCAAAGCCCGCACCGGGCGCAATCCCCAAACCGGCAAACCCATCAAGATCGCTGCCAAGAGAGTTGCCAAGTTCACCGCCGGCGCCGAACTCAAGAAGGCAGTCAACAAGAAGTAGCCCAAACCACACTTCGTCGGCCCCGTGCTCCCTGCTCGAGTCCGGGGCTTTCGTGTTTTGGGGCTCTTAGCTATTGGCTTTTAGCTTTTGGCCAAAAGCCAATTGCCAAGAGCACCTTCTAATGAGTCAATGGCCCCAATGACCCAATCCCTCCGTTTGCCGCATCCGCGGCGCGTCCTGTAGAATCAATATTTCCGAATCGAGGTTGTGAGGGAGCATGAAAGCTGCTATTCATCCCGTTTACCACGAGGTGCGCGTCACCTGCGCCTGTGGCAATACGTTCACCACGCGTTCCACCCACAAGGGCGATATCCACCTGGAAATCTGTTCCAACTGCCATCCCTTCTTCACCGGCAAGCAGAAGCTGGTGGATACCGCCGGCCGTGTAGAGCGCTTCCGCCGCAAGTACGCCAAGACGGAGAAGAAAGCCTAGCCCCGCGAAAGACGTGGTTTCCGGAGAGCCTCCCGCGCGGAGGCTTTTCATTCGTAGGCGCGATCTCCTGCAACAAATCGTCAGATCACGACAGGCCCGGAGGGCCGAATGCAATAGCCCAGGCCGGGAGGCCTGGGCAGGGCTGCCCAGACCTGCCGGTCTGGGCTATTACCTGTCGGTGCTCCGCGCCTCTGTAGCTGCCAAGTACCCCGAGCGAATCGATACAATACCCTCGTGAACAAGAAGTGGGACAGTCCGTCCACGCCTGTCGCACCGCCCCCCGGGGCGCGGGTGCCGGCGTGTTTGTTGGTCGGCGGGGTCGAGATCCGGCCGGCCACGGTACTGGCGCCCATGTCGGGCGTGACGGACACGGTCTTCCGACGGTTCATCCGCGAGATGGGCGGATGCGGGCTGCTGATGACCGAGTTCACCTCAGCCGACGGCCTGTTGCGTGACAGGCGCGTGCTCGGGCGCTATCTCCACTTCTACGACGACGAGCACCCAATTTCCGCTCAGCTCTTCGGCAGCGACCCCAAAGTCCTGGCCGATGCGGCGCGCATGGTCGAAGATCTGGGCTTTGATCTTGTAGACCTGAACCTGGGCTGCCCGGCGAAGAAGGTCGTGAAGTGCAACGGCGGCTCCGGACTGCTGCGCGACCTGCCGCGCATCGGGCAGATCTTCGAGGCGGTGCGCGCGGCGGTGAGGATTCCGTTCACGGTGAAGTTCCGTGCTGGCTGGAATGACCAGGAAATCGTCTGCGTCGAGCTGGCCCGGCTGGCGGAATCCTGCGGGCTGGCGGCGGTGGCGTTGCACGCCCGCACGCGCGAGCAGGGATACGCCGGCATGGCGCGCTGGGAGTGGATCGCGGCGGTCAAGCATGCCGTCCGGATTCCGGTGATCGGCAACGGCGACATCCGCACGCCCGAAGACGGGGCCGCCATGGTGGCGCAGACGGGCTGCGATGCCGTGATGATCGGGCGCACGGCGGCATCGAATCCGTGGATCTTCCGCCAGATTGCGCAGTATGAAGCGGGCGGTGGCTACGAGCAGCCGAGCGAGACCGACCGCTACGGCATGATCCGCACCTACTTCCGCATGTTGATTGAGGAGCAGATGCCGGGCGCGGCCGGCAAGATGAAGCAGTTCGCCTCCTGGTTCACGCACGGCGTCGCGAACGGAAGCCATCTGCGCAAGGCGATCTACGAGGCGCGGACGGCGCAGGAAATTCTCGAGCGCGTGCAGGAGTTCTTCGAAAACGCCGGCGGTTGTCAGTCGCCAGGAGTGGCGGACACAGGCGAGCTTCGCTCGCCCGCCCAGGCGAGGGCGGCTGGGCTTACGTGATTCCGGCCGGCTCCACGTTGTATTTCCCTCGCTCCACTTCCTTAACGTATCCCCAGGGAATCGCCGGGTCGTGGGTGAAGATGACCAGCCAGCGGCCAGGTATGGCCTCGTCGTAGAAGCGCTTCTTGTTCTCGATGGTTTCCATGGGGAAGAGGTCGTAGGCCATGACCCACAGCAGGTCGAGGTGCGCCGTCATGGGGACGAGGTCGGAGACATAGCAGGCCTTCTGCCCCTGGCTCTCGATCATCACCACCTGCATGTAGCGCGTGTGCCCGGGGATCGTCCTGACGGACACTCCCGGAATGATCTCGCGGTCTTCCTTCACCAGCTTCATCTGGCCGCACTGGAGGAGCGGATTGTAGTTGTCGCTGATGTAGCTGACGCGGTCGCGCAGGTACTGCTTCTGTCCGTGCTGCCACTCGCCTTCGGGGGCGTAGTAGGTAGCGCGCGGGAAAGTGGCGACGGCGCGCCCGTCCTTGAGCACGGTGTTCCATCCGCAGTGATCGAAGTGCAGGTGGGTGTTGATGACGATTTCGATGGAATCGGGCGCCACACCGGCAGCGGTGAGGTTGTCGAGCAGCCTGGCTTCGGGCTCGTAGACCTTGCGGACGCGCTCGTCGAACTTGTTGCCGATGCCGGTTTCGACCAGCACCGTCTGCTTGCCACCCCGGATGAGCAGCGAATTCTCACCCATCACCACGCGGTTCTTTTCGTCGCAGGCGACCTTCTTCGACCACAGCGCCTTGGGGATGATGCCGAACAGCGGGCCGCCATCAACGTAATAGTTCCCGTCGGAGAACATGGTCAGCTCGAAATCGCCGACGGAGATGCGCCGTCCGTTGGTGGTGAGAGTAGCCTTCTCGACTGCCAGATCGACCGCAACTTGCGCCATGGACTCGATCCTCAATTTCCGGCTGACGGCCGGTTCAACAGTTCGTGTTCGAAGTGCTGCTCGATACGGCTGAACAAGTCTGTCTGCGCCGCCGTGCCGGAGATGGAGTGCAGCTTGCGCGGATAGAGCATGAGCTGGAACCGCTTGCCGGTGTCGACGAAGGCCTGCGTCATCTGCATGGTGTTCTGCAGGTGAACATTGTCGTCGCCGGTGCCGTGCGCGAGCAAGAGGCTGCCGTGCAGTTCCCCGGCAGCGGTCAGGGGCGAGCTACGACGATAACCGTCGGCGTTCTCTTGCGGCAGCCCAAGATATCGCTCGGTGTAGGTGGAATCGTAGTCGTGCCAGTCGGTGACCGGGGCCACGGCCACTCCGGCCTTGAACGCGGTTGACCGCGTCAGCGCCCATAGCGTCATGGCGCCACCGTAGCTCCATCCCCAGAACCCGACGCGGACCCTGTCGAGCGCCGGATAGCGCTCAAGCGCCTGGCCCAGAGCGGCGAGCTGGTCCTGGATCTCGGTCTTGCCGAACTCGCCTCGCAGCACTCCAGCGAAGGCGCGGCCGCGCCCGGCCGTGCCGCGATTGTCCACGCTGAGAACGGCTAAGCCCTCCCGCGCCAGGACTTGATGGAACAAAAAGCGGTTGCCGCCCCAGACGTTGCGCACCAGTTGCGCGCCCGGACCGCCGTACGCATACAGCAGGAGCGGGAGCTTTGAACCGGCTGGCGCCTCCGGCGGCATGACCAGCTCTCCGTGGAGAACCGTGCCGTCATCTGCCCGGAAATCGACGAACTGCGGCGGCACCAGGTTGTAAGCAGCCACGCTGGGCGATTCCCAGAAGGCGTTGCACGAGCCATCGGTGCGACACAACGACCAGCGTGGCGGAGTCATCAGGGCGGAGAATTTGTCCACATACCACTGGCCGCCGGGGCCGAACGTGGGTTCGTGCGTGCCCGGCTCGCGCGAAACCTGCTCAAAGCCGCTGCCGTCCAGGTGGACGCGGAAGAGCTGGCGCTGGCGATCGTCGCCGCGGTTGGCGGTGAGATAGACCAGCTTCGCCGCCCGATCCACGTACGCGACGTCGAAGACCTCGAAGTCGCCGCGGGTGAGCTGCGATTCCACCTTGGCTTCACCGGCGGTGGGATCGGGGCTGTTGAAGCTGTAGAGATAAAGATGGGTGTGGCCGTCGCGCCAGCTCGTCCACAAAAAGCGGTCTTCGCCGACAACGCTGAAATTGTCGTCCACGTTCACCCATGTGGGGCTGCGCTCGGAGAGCACCAGCCGGGCGGTGTTGGTCTGGACCGCCACGAAGTACAGGTCGAGGCGATCTTGCGCGCGGTTGAGTACCTCTACCCAGGCAATGCCGGGGCGCAACCAGCCGAAACGTGGGATGTAGATTTGCTGGGCTTGCGGCGGGCCAGATTCTCTACCAGAGGCATATGGTAGCTTCAGCCAGTGGATCTTCCCCCCGGTCGCGTTCAACACGCCCAGCCGGACTTGCGGATTGTGATCGCCCGCCTTGGGATACTTCTGCATGTCCACCGTGGGCTGCGTGGGGATCAGGTCGGCAATGGGATAGGCTGGGACGGCAGTCTCATCCATCTGCAGGAAAAGGACTTGCCTGCTGTCTGGAGACCAGAAGTAGTTGTGCCGGACGTCGAGTTCCTCAGCGTACAGCCAGTCCACTTCACCGTTGAGGATGTTGTCGTCGGTGTCGTGGGTGAGTTGGAGCTGGCCGTTGCCATCGCCCTTGGCAACAACAAGGTTGTGCCTGCGGAGAAAGGCGAGGTGCGAGCCGTCGGGCGAGAAGCGCGGATCGCCCGCCGCTTCCGGAGAGGACGTGACCTGAACCGCGGTGCCGGTATCGAGGCTGTACAGCCAGAACTGACCAACAGCGTCGAAGAGAAGGTGCCTGGAATCCGGCCCCCAGTAGTATTGCCCGACCGAGTAACGCCTACGACGCTCCTTCTCGCGCTCGCCCAAACGATCGGAGGGCCGCACCAGACTGGCCAGCTTGCCTTCCGAGACCAGAACGTTTCTCTTGCCGCTGGCGACGTCCACGCACCAGAGTTCGCCGTGCGTCCCCGAGTCGTCCCGAAGAATGTAGGAGACCTTGCTGCCATCGGGACTGAAGCGGACATTCTCCGGCGGCGGCCCCGTCAGCCCGCCGGGAGCGAAGATCGCCTTGACCGTGAGCTGGGAGGGAGTGGCAGGCGGTTGCTGCGCCAGCAGGGTTCCAGTAAGAAAACCAACGACGAACAGGCGTATCAAAGTGCTCTCCGAGTGGCGGAAATGGGAAAGTGTAACAAAGAAGTTGGGAGTCGCGGCTGGGAAGCGGTAGCCCGCGATGAGGCTCGCACGAAAACTGTTACAATTCACTATAGTCTTCGCGTCCGCCATGAATCCAGACCTGGAAAAACTGATTGCGCTGCAGGAAGCCGACCGCGAGATCGAGCGCCTGAATCAGGAGATCGCGCTCCTGCCGCGCCGGGTGGCGGCCATCGAGAGCAAGCTGGCCGAGACTCGGGCGCAGGTCGAAAAGGCGAAAGCGGCGATCGCAGCCACGCAGAAAGACCGTAAGAAGCTGGAGACCGAAATTCAGGACCACCAGCACAAGATCTCCAAGTACCGCGAGCAGTCACTCTCTGTAAAGACCAACGAGCAGTACAAGGCGCTGCTGCAGGAGATCACCTTCGCTGAGCAGGCCATCCGCGGATGCGAAGACAAGATTCTGGAAGGAATGCTAGCGGTCGAAACGCAGGAAAAGAACCTGAAGACCGCCGAGGCCGAGCTGAAGCAGGAGACCGCCGAGATCGAAAGGGAGAAGGCCGAGGCCCACGCCCGTACCGAGCAGGACCAGAAGGAATTGGCCGGGTGGGCGACGCGTCGGAACCGGCTGCGTTCGGAGATCTCGGTGGACGTGGTCCCCTACTACGACCGCGTGGTAAAGCTGCGCAAAAGCGGGATCTCGGAAGTTCGCGCGGACGGCAAATGCGTAGCCTGCAACGTGATGCTGCGACCGCAGACCTACAACGACGTGCGCGCCAATGACCGGATCATCGCCTGCGATTCCTGCGGGCGCATCCTCTACTATGTGCCTCCGCCGGAGCCTGAGCCGGCGCCCAGCGCCTCTCCATCTCAAACCTCGCAACCCGCCGCCGAGAGTGCCAGCTAGTAAGGCTGCATCGGCCAAAACGCCACCGATCTACACGGATTGTCACGGATAAGGCCCATTTTTATCTGTGTCTATCCGCGTGAATCCGTGGCGTTTGTCTCTTGGGCGCCCGCAGCGATTTAGAATCCACATAGCTATGCCTGATCGACCCGTGGTTGTAGTCAACGCGCGCGCCGTGGCCCGCTTGCGGGCTGGCCATCCCTGGATTTACCGCTCTGACGTTGTCTCGGCCGAAGGCGCCGGCCCGGGCGCGCTGGCGGAGGTCAAGAGCGAGCGTCGCAGGTCTCTCGGTACCGCCTTCTACAGCACCGCCTCAGAAATCGCCCTCCGCCTGCTCGCCCCGGTCAAGGTCGAGAACCTCGCTGAACTGGTGCAGAAGCGAGTGCGCGGCGCGGTCGAATACCGCAGAAAGGTGGTCCGCGACACCGATGCCTACCGCGTCGTTTTCAGCGAAGCCGACGAACTGCCCGGCCTCATCGTGGACCGCTACAACGATGTGCTGGTGCTCGAGGCGCTGACCCAGGCCACCGATGACCGCGAGTTGAAACACTTAGTCGTGGCGGAACTGGCGGAACAGTTCGCCCCCGCCGGGATCGTCGAGCGCGCCGAGCCTCGCATCCGCCAGCTCGAGCAGCTTCCGCCTTCAGAGGGCGGCCTTGTCTATGGCAATAAAACCGAGACCGTCTTCAGCATGAACGGCGTGCACTTCCATCAGCGGGCCCTTGCCGGGCAGAAGACCGGCGCTTTTCTCGACCAGCGGGAGAACTATGCTGCCGCCGCTGCCTATGCCCACGGAGAGGCGCTTGACGTCTTCTGCTATCAGGGTGGATTTGCGCTGCACCTGGCGCGCGTCTGTGCGCAGGTGACCGCTGTGGATAGCTCGCGGCCGGCGCTGGAGCAGGCGGAACAGAACGCCGTCCTCAATCCCGGCCTCCCGGAGATCGAGTGGATTGAAGCCAACGCGTTCGACCTGCTCAAGGACTACGCTGCCGCCGGCCGCCAGTACGACACCATCGTGCTGGATCCCCCGGCCTTTGCCCGCAGCCGGCGCGCCCTACAGACCGCCCTGCGCGGGTACAAGGAGTTGAATCTGCGCGCGCTGAAGATGCTTCGTCCCGGGGGCATCCTGGTCACCTGCTCCTGTTCCTACCACGTGGGGGAGGGAGAATTTGTGGAAATGCTGGCCTCAGCGGCGGTGGACGCCCATCGCTCGGTTCGCATCCTAGAGAAGCGGGGCCAGTCGAAAGATCACCCCGTCGTGCTGACGATCCCGGAGACAAGCTACCTCAAATGCGTGATTGTTGTCGTAAACAATTGAATGTAAATTAGATACCAGTATTGACAATAATACGCTCATATTTTATGATGCGTATTGACTAATTACTGCATCCATAGCAGTGGACGCATCAACACTTTTCGAAGGAGAGAAAGGAAAAACATGACTATGCTGACTCGTTGGGATCCCTTCCGCGAACTCAATGTGATGCAGGATCGCCTGAGCCGCCTTTTCCAGGACTACGCTCCCCGTGGCGAGCAGGACCTGACCGCCGGGAACTTCGTTCCCCCGGTGGACATTTACGAGGATGAGCAGGGCATCACCGTGAAGGCGGAGCTGCCCGGCATCGACCCCAAGGACGTGGATGTCCAGGTGGAGAACAATGTCCTGACCATCAAGGGCGAGCGCAAGCTCGAGAGAGAGGAGAAGGAAGAGAACTTCCATCGCATCGAGCGGCGCTACGGCTCGTTCGTGCGCAGCTTTACGCTGCCCCCCACTGTGGACACCGACACTGTGAAGGCTGACTACGAGAACGGCGTGCTGAAGGTCCACTTGGCCAAGCGCGCCGAGGCCAAGCCCAAGCAGATCAAGGTCAACGTTGGGCAGAAGACGATCGAGGCCAAGGGCAGCGGCAAGGCCGCCTAAGTCACATCGAATGGTTTAGCATTGTGCGGGAGCAGCGGGAATCATACCCGCCTCCCGCTTTTTGTTAGCTCTTGGCTCTCAGCTCTTGGCTTTTGGCCAACAGCCAAGAGCCAAAAGCTAATAGCGAGGTTCTTATGGCAATTCGCTGGGACAAATTCACCATCAAGGCGCAGGAGGCCATCCAAGCCGCCAACGACCTGGCATCGCAGCACGGCAATCCCGAGCTGCAACCGGTGCACGTGCTGGCCGCGCTGCTCGAGGACCGCGAAGGCATCGTGGGGCCGGTGCTGGAGCGCATCGGCGCCGACGGCCAGGCCATCCTTGCCGCGGCGCGCGCGCAGATCGAACGTCTGCCCAAGGTGTCGGGCGGAGGCGCGACGCAGGTGTCGCTTTCGGCCGCGGTCAGCCGTGTGTTCGACCAGGCTTTCAAGCAGGCGGAAAATTTCAAGGACGAATACGTTTCTACCGAGCACCTGCTGCTGGCCATTGCGCAGGCGAAAGGCGACCCTGCGCAGGCGCTCTTGATGCAACAAGGCGCGACCCATGACGCTATTCTTAAGGCGCTGACCTCGGTTCGCGGCACGCAGCGCGTCACCGACCAGAATCCCGAAGCCAAGTACCAGGCGCTGGAGCGCTACGGCCGCGACCTCACTGAGCTGGCCCGCCGCGGGAAGCTGGACCCGGTGATAGGGCGCGATGAAGAAATCCGGCGCGTGGTCCAGGTGCTCTCCCGCAGAACGAAGAACAACCCGGTGCTGATCGGCGAGCCCGGCGTGGGCAAGACGGCCATTGTCGAAGGCCTGGCGCAGCGCATCGTCTCCGGCGACGTGCCCGAGGCGCTCAAGTCCAAGCGCGTTGTGGCTATGGACCTGGGCGCCATGCTGGCAGGCGCGAAGTATCGCGGTGAGTTCGAAGACCGGCTCAAGGCATTTCTGAGGGACATCGAAGAATCGCAGGGTCAGATCATCCTGTTCATCGACGAATTGCACACGCTGGTGGGAGCGGGCGCGGCCGAGGGCGCCATCGACGCTTCCAACATGCTGAAGCCGGCGCTGGCTCGCGGCGAGCTGCGTGCCATCGGCGCCACTACGCTGAACGAGTACCGCAAGTACATCGAGAAGGACGCGGCGCTGGAGCGTCGCTTCCAGATCGTCTTCGTGGGCGAGCCCAATGTCGAGGACACCATCGCCATCCTGCGCGGCCTGAAGGACCGCTATGAGGTGCACCACGGCGTCCGCATCAAGGACTCGGCCATCGTGGCGGCGGCGACGCTCTCGCATCGCTACATCTCCGACCGCTTCCTGCCCGACAAAGCCATCGACCTGATCGACGAGGCGGCCGCTTCGCTGCGCATTCAGATTGACTCCATGCCCACGGAGATCGACCAGCTCGAACGCAAGTCGCGGCAGCTCGAGGTGGAGAAGCAGGCGCTCAAGAAGGAAGACGATCCCAACTCTCGCGAACGCTTGGCGGCCATCGATAAAGAGCTGGCCCAGATCCGCGAGCGTTCGGATGCGCTCAAGGCGCGCTGGAAGCAGGAGAAGGAATTGATCACCCGCGTGCGCGAGCTCAAGGAGCGCATCGAGAAGCTGAAGCTCGAGGAGCAGACCGAAGAGCGCAAAGGCAACCTCGAGCGCGTGGCCCAGATCCGCTACGGCGAGCTGCGGCAGGCTGAAGCCGAGCTGCGGAAGCTCAACGCGCAGATGGACGGCAAGGGCCAGCGCATGCTGAAGGAAGAAGTGGACGAAGAGGACGTGGCGCGGATCGTCTCCAAGTGGACCGGCATCCCGGTTTCGAAGATGCTCGAAGGCGAAGTCAAGAAGCTGGTGGAAATGGAAGACCGTCTGCGGCTGCGCGTGATCGGCCAGGACCAGGCGCTGGAGCGCGTCGCGAATGCTGTCAGGCGTTCACGCGCCGGGTTGAGCGATCCCAGGCGGCCGATTGGCTCATTCATCTTTCTTGGGCCGACGGGCGTAGGCAAGACCGAGCTGGCGCGGGCGCTGGCCGAGTTCCTCTTCGACGACGAGCGCGCACTCATCCGCATCGACATGTCCGAATATATGGAGAAGCACGCGGTGGCGCGGCTGATCGGAGCGCCTCCGGGCTACGTCGGCTACGAGGAGGGCGGGCAACTCACTGAGGCCGTCCGGCGCCGTCCGTACGCGGTTGTGCTGTTTGACGAGATCGAGAAGGCGCACCAGGATGTCTTCAACGTCCTGCTGCAGATCATGGACGACGGCCGTTTGACCGACGGCAAGGGCCGCACCGTGGACTTCAAGAACACGGTCATCATCATGACCTCGAACATCGGCTCGGCGTACCTGGCGGGCGAATCGCTGCGCACGCCGGAAGACTTCGAGCAGGCGCGCAAGCTAGTAATGAACGCGCTGCAGGCGCACTTCAAGCCCGAGTTCCTGAACCGGGTGGACGACATCATCATCTTCAACGCGCTGGGCAAGGAACAACTGACGAAGATCGTGGACCTGCGCCTCGAAGACCTGCGCCGGCTGCTGGCCGACCGCAACATCAGCCTGGAGCTCACCGAGCGGGCCAAGGAACTGCTGTTCACTGAAGGCTACGACGTGAATTATGGCGCGCGTCCGCTGAAGCGTGCTATCCAGAAGCTGATTCAGGACCCGCTGGCGCTGAAGATCCTGGACGGCGAGGTGCTGCACGGCGACCACGTCGTAGTGGATGCGGACATGAAAGAGCGCAAGATGACGTTCACCGTCTCGCGCGCCGGGGCCGGCAAACGCCCGAAGCAGCCGGCGGGTGCGCGGTAACAAAACCGGCCACGGATTTTCACGGATGAACACGAATCAACAGCAAGATCCGCAAAGATCCGCGGGAATCCGTGGCGTTTTTCCGGCGGCGGTGCTATATGCTGGTCCCGCGTCTGTGACCGGTCTCAGCGACAGTCCGTTTGCCATCCTGACGGCGATCGTCGCCCCGGCGGTGCTGACCAACGCCTGCTCGGTGCTGGCGCTGGGAACCAGCAACCGCATCGCACGGGTGGTGGACCGAACGCGAATCGTTAATGCCGAGCTGGTCGCTCTTCCCGCCGACAGTCCTTTGCTCGTCGATCTTAATCGCCAATACGAGCGTCTGCGGGTACGCGCGCAACAGCTGCTGAGGGCGCTGCGGATCATTTACGCAGCGCTCGGCGGCTTCGCGGCCTCGGCCCTGATCTCGGTGATTGGGGCCGTAGTTACCTACGTTGCAAGGCCGTTGGCGTTCTGGATCGCAGGCGCGGTCGCCCTGGCGGTTGGGGTCTTTGCCGTCTCCGCGCTGGTGGCGGGGTGCGTGCTGATGGTGCACGAGACCCGCCTGGCCCTGCTCAGCATCGCGGAGGAAGAGGCGCTGGCCCGCCAGCGGCACCAGGCGCACAGCCAGACGTCGGGACCCATCTGACGCCCGAAAAATTTCCCGAGGGTCTAATCCTTCTGATTGGTGACCGGACCGTTGCTTCTCTTCCCGGCGCTTCTCTTTCTTGTCATAGTTCGAAGAACAGCTTTCAGGAGAGAGGGAATCATGAGCGGATTCGAGACCACGGCCTCCAGCCCGGAGGTCGCCAAGGCGGCGCAGGGACCGATGGCTGCCACGGCGCGGCCGCAAGCCAAAGTGCCGGTGAGCGCGCTGGCGCGGCTGAAGTCAGGCTCGCGATGGTTTTACTGGGTGGCCGGGTTGTCGCTGGTAAACACGGCCGCGGCCTTCACAGGCGGCCATATGCATTTCGTGATGGGGCTGGGCATCACGCGGATCGTGGACCTGGTGGCGCGCAAAGCCGGCGCTGCAGCCACGCTGCCGGCGCTGGTGATCGACGTGATGATTGCCGCCGCTTTCCTGCTCATTGGCCTGTGGTCAAGCCGCTGCAACCAGTTCGCGTTCGGCATTGGTATGCTGCTCTATGCTGCCGACGGCGCGCTGCTGGTCCTGGCTCACGATTACCTCAGCGTTGCCTTCCACGGTCTGGCCCTGTTCTACATGTACCGGGGCTTCGCAGCGGCGCAGCAACTGCAAGGCTTGGCTGACCTGGGGAAGGTCAGAGCCTCGGCCCCCGTCGGTTAGACGCCGATTATCCGCCACAAAAGCCGCTACCGGATGTAACATAGCGGGACCGATGCGGCTGATCCTCCACTGGATCCTGAGCGCGGTGGCGCTGATGATCGTGGCCCACCTGGTTCCCGGTTTCTACATCCGGAGCTTCGGGGCGGCGCTCATCGCCGCACTGGTGATTGGGCTGGTGAACGCCACGCTCGGTTTCTTCCTCAAGGTGCTGACCTTCCCGTTCATCATCCTCACCCTCGGCCTGTTCTGGTTCGTGGTTAATGCGCTGATGCTGATCGTGGCGTCGAAGCTGGTCCCCGGGTTTGTGGTTACCGGGTTTGTCCCGGCGTTCTGGGGCGCGATCGTGTTGGCGCTGCTCAACATGGCTTTCCGGGCGCTGCTGCCCAGCCAGGAGCGGCCCTGATCAGCCGGTCGGCCGAAGTTTCCTCACAATCTCACTGACATCATTTTTCTGGAACAGACGGATGGCGGCGATACCGGCGGCGCCGGCTTCGACACAGGCTCCCGCGTTCTCCAGAGTAATGCCGCCGATAGCCAGCACCGGCATGCGGGCGAGGTGACAGGCGGCACGCAATGCGTCCAGACCGACACTGAGCGGCGTCCCGACTTTCTCGAAGACTGGCCCGAAAACGGCAAAATCGGCGCCGTGGCTCTCAGCCCGGCGAACTTCGTCAGCGGTGTGGCAGGACACGGCAACGAGGGCGTTTCGCGACGACCAGATGGCGCGCGCGTCGGAGGCGGGAATGTCGTCGGAGGGCAGGTGGACGCCGTCGGCGCCGGTGGCAAGAGCGACGTCGCAGCGGGAATTGATCAGAAGGCGCGTTTCTCGTTTCTGGTTTCTTGTTTCTCGACAGATTCGCACCGCTTGCCGGGCGAGTGCCTCAAGTTCGCAGCCAAGCAAGTCTTTTTCGCGGAGCTGGACGTAGTCGACCCCGGCACGGGCGGCTTCCGAGATCTTCGCCAGCAGCAGCTCGCGGCGCCGCGGCTCAGGCCCGGGGAACTGTTTGCGGTCGGTGATGTAGTAGAGCAGCACTCAACGAAAATAGTACCAAGTACCGAGCACCGAGTACCGAGTACCGAGTGGTACACCTATTAGCTCTTGCTTAAGAGCTAAGAGCTAAGAGCTAAGAGCTAAGAGCTAAGAGCTAACAGCTAACAGCTAAGGGTTAAAGGCCAACCTACCGGCCCAGCACTCAGATACTCAGTACCCGGTACTCGGCACTCGGTACTAGTTCATCCTCTTGTCTTGGCAATCTCTGGCACGGCTTCGCGAGGTGGACGAGCCTCCTGCAGGTGGAACTTGGTGAGGCCGCGGCGCAGGATCTCGAACGCCTCCTCTGGGCTGTCGGCCGTGCGGTAGTGGTCCTTGTCGGCGGGCGAGATCGTGCCCGCCTCGATCAAGGCATCGATGTTAAAGACACGGTTCCAATACTCTTTCCCATAGATCAGCACCAGAATCTTCTTGGCCAGCTTGTCGGTTTGGGCGAGGGTGAGGATCTCGAACAGCTCATCAAAAGTGCCGAAGCCGCCGGGGAAGATCACCAGGGCCTTGGCAAGATAAGCGAACCAGTACTTGCGCATGAAGAAGTAATGGAACTCGAAGTTGAGAGACGGGGTGACGTAGGGATTGGGCACCTGCTCATAAGGCAGTCGGATGTTGAGCCCGATGGTCTTACCGCCGGCCTCACGAGCGCCGCGGTTGGCGGCTTCCATGATCCCCGGCCCGCCGCCGGAGGTGACCACGAAACGGTGCCGCTTGGAGGCTATCCCCATCGACCACCGTGTCAGCATGTAGGCGAGGTGGCGGGCGTCTTCGTAGTAGCGCGCCATCTCCACGGCCTTGCGGGCCTCGCGGATGCGCTCCTGCTCCTCGGGTGAGGCGGGCGTGCGGGACCCCGGCTTTTCTAGCGACTGCAGCGCGCCTTCGGCTTCCGACCGGCCGTGGAAGCGTGCCGAACCGAAGAAGACCACCGTATCCTGGATCTTCTCCTTGCGAAAGCGGG
>Ga0335070_10003627_pt1 | contig 18038 bp, 19 predicted proteins | sample Lox_Sample_13_FD_206722 | JGI IMG/M metagenome (GOLD analysis project Ga0335070, IMG submission 206722) | Soil microbial communities from Loxahatchee National Wildlife Refuge, Florida, United States - Lox_Sample_1.3 | ecosystem: Environmental > Terrestrial > Soil > Wetlands | place: USA...
CGTCGAGGAGCTCGCCCAGGAGGAGGCGCTGACGCTGCTCTCGGCCCGCTTCGAGGGCTTCGACGAGCGGGTGGTGCAGCACCTCGCGAGCGACGCGATCTCGATCGGACCCTACGTCCTCTCGAACGGCGACCTGCCCGCGATGGTGCTGCTCGACGCGATCGCGCGGCGGCTCCCCGGCGCGCTCGCGGCGGGCTCCGGCGAGCTCGAGAGCTTCTCCGAGGAGCTCGGCGGCGGCCTCGAGTACCCGCACTACACCCGCCCGCCCGAGTTTCGCGGCTGGACGGTGCCGGAGGTCCTCCTCTCGGGCGACCACGCCCGGATCGAGGCCTGGCGCCGGGAGCGGATCCGGTGAGCGACCCGCTCGCCCGCATCTTCCCGGGTCTGCCGCGCCATGTCCGCGTCGTGCTCGACTGGGTGATCACGATCGCGGGTGCGATCGCGATCGTGCTCGCGCTCAAGCAGTGGGTCGTCAACCCGTACCGGATCCCGTCGTCGTCGATGGAGCCGACGCTGCACTGTGCGAGGCCGGGCTCCGGCTGCGAGGCCAGGTTCGGCGACCGCGTGCTCGCCAACCGCTTCATCTACGACTTCGAGGACCCCAAGCGCGGCCAGATCATCGTCTTCAAGACGCCGCCGCTGGCGAAGCTGCGCTGCGGGGCGGGCGGCACCTTCGTGAAGCGCTTGATCGGGCTGCCGGGCGACACGGTCCACGAGGACGAGCAGGGCTTCATCTGGATCGACGGGAAGAAGCTGAACGAGCCGTACGTCCAGCCGTCGCGGCGCCTCGGCGACACGAACCGCGGCAAGACATGGCATGTCCCCGCCGGGGAGTACTTCTTCATGGGCGACAACCGCAACTCGTCGTGCGACTCCCGCTACTGGGGCGCCGTGCCGCGGAAGAACCTCATCGGCGAGGTCTTCTTCGTCTACTGGCCGCCCAACCGCATTAGCTTCCGGTAAGCGGCGGTCGACGGCTGCGACCAGGTCGCGACCTCGTCGCGACCTGGTCGCTGATGTTCACGCATTCGCTACCATTGACCCTCGGCTCTCGAGCCCCCTTTCCTATGAGCAACATCATCGACTCGATCGAGCGCGACCAGCTGCGCAAGGTGCCTCGCTTCAAGGCGGGAGACACCGTGCGCGTCCATTTCCAGGTGATCGAGGGCAGCCGCCGCCGCGTCCAGGTCTACGAGGGGATCGTGATCAAGCGGCAAGGCTCCGGTGCCCGTGAGACCTTCACGGTGCGCAAGCAGTCGTTCGGCGTCGGTGTCGAGCGGACGTTCCCGCTCCACTCGCCGAAGATCGAGAAGATCGACATCGTCGCGGTCGGTGACGTCAACCGCGCGAAGCTCTACTACCTGCGCGGCCGTGTCGGCAAGAAGGCGCGCGTGCGGGAGAGGCGCTACGGCGCGGGGCCGGTGCTCGAGGACGCGTTCGAGGAGCCGCTCGAGCCGGTCGAGGTGCCGGCCGAGGCCGAGGCGGAGGACGCCGAGCCCGCCGAGGAGCCCGAGGCCGAGGCAGCGGAGCCTGTGGCCGACGAGGCAGAGGCCGTTCCGGCCGAGTAGCGCCTTTCCGGAGACTTCCTCGCCGTCCGGGCGCCCGCTGAGGCGCGCGCTATCCTCGGACGCTGATGAAGCGGACCGGGCAGCGGCTCCTCCAGTTCGACCGGAAGCTCGGGGCGCGGTTCGTCGCAGGCACGGACGAGGCCGGCCGCGGCTCGCTCGCGGGGCCGCTCGTCGTCGCCGGCGTCCTGCTCGACTACGGCGCGCTGAAGGAGCACCGCGTCCGCCCGCTCACCTATCTGAACGACTCGAAGCAGTGCTCCGAGGAGCGGCGGGAAGCGCTCTTTCACGCTGTGCTCGGCTGCGCCGAGCGGGTCGTGGTGCGCGTGGTCCCGGCCAACGAGATCGACCGCAATGGGCTGCACCGCTCCAACCTCGCCGGGCTGCGCGCGATGCTCGAGGCGCTTTCACCGCCGGCGGAGGCGTGCCTCGTGGACGGCTTCCGGCTCGGGCCGCTCGCACCGGAGCATTCGGCGATCGTCGACGGCGACACGAAGAGCGCCGCGATCGCCGCGGCCTCGATCGTCGCGAAGGTGACGCGCGACCGGCTGATGCGGCGTCTCGACGCCCTCTACCCGGCCTACGGCTTCGCCCAGCACGTCGGCTACATCACGCCGGGTCACTCCGCCGTCGTGCGCGAGCGCGGGCCGTCGGCGGTGCACCGGCTCAGCTTCCAGGCGCTCTGTTACGGCGAGGAGACCGCTGCCTACTAGTGGTCGTGGCCACAGGTACGGTTGTGCACCTGGCGGCCCGCAGACGCGTCGCATGCCGTCGTCCTCGGTCGGTCGCATACCTACGGGTATGCGGCCTCCCTGCGTCCGAGGCCTGCTCGGTCTGCGAACCGCCATTCGCGAACGAACTCATGGCCGCGACCACTAGCGGCCGTGCGGCCGAGCGGCGCGCGCTCTGGTGGTACCGGCTGCGGGGCTGGCGGATCCTCGGCGCGAACGTCTGGGCGGGAGGCAACGAGCTCGACCTGATCGCGCGCCGCGGGCGCGAGCTGCGCTTCGTCGAGGTGAAGGAGAAGGCGGGCGCCGGCTTCGGCGACCCGCTCGAGATGGTGACGGCCGAGAAGCAGCGGCGCGTGCGCCGCGCCGCTGCGGCATGGCTGGCGGCGCATCCCCAGTTCAGCGGCCTGCGCGTCGAGTTCGACGTGGTGGCGGTTCGGGCAGGCCGCGTCGAACGCGTCCCTGATGCGTTCGAGTAGCTCTCGCAACCTCCGTGACCAGGTTTCAACCTGGTCGCAGCCGTAACCCTTCGCCTAAGATCGGCACATGGCGGAGGCGCGGCTGGTCGAGGACGAGCACGGCGGCTTGATGCCGGCCGGCGAGGGCTGGTTCGTCGTCAACGCGCGCGAGACGGGCTGGGGCGGCGGCGACTTCGGCAAGTCGTGTGCCTTCGAGAGCAAGGAGGCCCGTTTCCCGCAGCTCGGGATCAACCTCAACGTCCTCGAGCCGGGCCAGCCGATGTGCATGTACCACCGCGAGAACGCGCAGGAGGACTTCCTCGTGCTCGCCGGCGAGTGCCTGCTGATCGTCGAGGGCCAGGAGCGGCCGCTGCGGCAGTGGGACTTCTTCCACTGCCCGGCGGGCGTCGACCACGTCTTCGTCGGCGCCGGGACGGGGCCGTCGCTCGTGCTCGCGGTTGGCGCGCGCGTCCGGCCGGAGGAGATCGTCTACCCGGCCGAGCCGGCGGCGCAGCGCCACGGCGCCGCCGTTCAGGTCGAGACGCCGGATCCGGAGGTGGCGTACGCAAGCTACTCGGGCGGCCGCGTCCGCTACGAGGAGGGCTGGCTGCCCGAGTAGGACCCCGCGGCGGCCTGGCCGCGTATCGGTGGCATGGCGCTGCTCGCACTGCTGCTCGCGCTCGGCGGGAACCCGTGGGACCTCCGCTGTCCGTCGATGCCGGCAGAGCAGGCGCTGCCGGCCGCGGTACAACCGGCGGCCCGGGCGTTCGTCCCCTGGGCCGGGCCCGGCGCGCAACGGGCGCTGCACGCTGGGCCGGTGTGGCTGCTCGCGCTCTCGTCGCGCACCGCGATCTCCCGCGACGGCGACGGAACCGATCCACAGGGCTACTACCTGCACCGCGCGCTCGTCGCGGTCGCGCCCTCGTACCGCGGCGCGGTGACGCTGACCGGCGCGCGGCTCGGGAGGCCGCTCGTCCGCAGCCGGCTCGGCTTCGAGCGGGGTGCGCCGCCGTGCACCGTCTCCGGCAACGACGTGTCGTGCGGCGTGCCGTCCTACCGGTGGACTTCGGCGCTCCGCGTCCCGACCGGCACGAGCTGGCGTCTCGTCCGCACGATGCTGCGCATCGGGCGCACCGGCTGCTTCCAGATCACTGCCGCCGGCGCGGGCCTGCACGTGTCGCTGCCGCTCGCGGTGCCCGGGCCTGACTGGGGCACCTCCGGCTGGTAGCGAGGACCGCGGCGCGCGCCGTCGAAATCCCTCTCATGGCCGTCACGCAGGACGAGCTGTACGCGACGCTGGACCTCGAGCTCTCGTGGTCGGAGCGTGCGCTGCCCGAGCACGTGCGCACGAAGCACGTGCACCGGCTGCACCCCTATCACGGCAAGTTCATCCCGCAGCTCGTCGAGGTCCTGCTCGACCGCTATCTGCCCGCGGGCGGGCACGTGCTCGACCCGTTCGCCGGTTCGGGAACGACGCTCGTGCAGGCGCTCGAGTCCGGGCTCGACGCGACGGGAGCCGAGCTCGCCGCGTTCAACTGCCTGCTGATGCGCGTGAAGACGGCGCGCTATGACGTCGACGCGCTCGGCGCCGATCTGCGTGACGCGTCCGCGCGGCTCGGCTCGCTGCCGGTCAAGCGGCGAACGGTGGGCTCGTACCTGCGCGAGTGGTACGCGCCCCGCGCGGCCGCGGAGCTGTTCGCCTTCGGCGACCTCGCCGGCGAGTACGAGCACGCCGACGTGCTGCGCGTGATCCTCTCGCGGGCCGCGCGCTCCGCGCGCCGCGCCGCCCATTTCGACCTCGAGGCTCCGGGCGTTCCGCAGACCGGCGAGTACTGGTGCCACAAGCACCGCCGGGTCTGCCGCCCGGTCGAGTCCGCGCTCGGCTTCCTCCGCCGTTACACGCTCGACACGCTCGCGCGCATCGAGGCGTTCGCGGAGGTGCGCGACACGGAACACGAGGCGCATGTGCTCCACGGGGATGCGCGCACCGTCGAGTACGCGGACACCTTCGACGGCGTCGTCACCTCGCCGCCGTATCCGGGGCTGATCGACTATCACGAGCAGCACCGGTACGCGTACGAGCTGCTCGGCCTCGACGACCGGCGCGAGCTCGAGCTCGGCGCCGCGGAGGCCGGGACGTCGCGGGCGGCGATCGAGGCGTACCGAGACGGGATCGCCGCCGCGCTCGCGAACGCCGCGTCGGCGCTCGACGCGGGCGCGCCGGTGCTGATCGTCGTCAACGACCGGCGCGGCCTCTATCCGGAGATCCTCGACCGCGCGGGGCTCCGGCTCGAGCGGCGGCTGCGCCGCCACGTGAACCGCCGCACCGGCCGCCGCGCGGGCGAGTACTTCGAGGACGTGCTGGTTGCGAGACCCGCTTAGCCCGTCATGTGACCGACGACCTCCATGAGGTCGACGCTCGTCCGGTGTCCGACGCCCGCGTCTCCGGGGCTCATCGCATTCAGGATCTCGTCGCCTGCCCGCATGTCCTCTTCGGTCTCGAACAGCACGATGAAGACGGACTTGCCCGCAGCGGTGTCGGCGAGGAAGTAGGCCTCGCTCGACTTCAGCCCTTCCGGCGGGCCGCCCTGTGTCGCTTCTGCGACCGCGCGCTTGATGTCGGACGCGCCCTCGAAGGTTGCGATGCGTGCATACATGTGCGTGCCTCCCGGTCGGTGACGGCGCGAGCCTATGGCACGCAGTCGTGCTTGTCGACAGGTCCACCCGGCTGTTACGAGATGATCCCCGCATGGCTACTCCCGTCCCCGATCGCGCCGCGGCTGCGGCACTCGGCGCAGCGCTGCGCCGCCTCGGCTACGTCGAGGAGGAGCTCGAGCGGCTGCTCGACGAGGAGGCCTTCTCCGGCGGGCGCGAGGAGGTGCTCGTCGCCGAGCGGCGCCTGCCCAGGTCGAAGCTGGCGACGGCGGTGCGACTGCTCTTCCTCCAGCTGCCCGTGCCGGAGCAGGACGCGGTCGACGCGCTCGGCCGGAAGGCGGTGGAGGGGCTCGCCGCGACGGGCCTCGCCGACCTGTCCGGCGACGTCGTCCCGTCCTCGCGGATCGTGCCGATCGACGACGTCCTGCTCGCCTCGGACGGCTTCACGCGCGACGCGGACGACCCGCCGGACTACGTCGCGAGCTACACGCCGACGGCGCGGACGTGCGACGTGCTCACGCCGCGCACGCGCGGCGAGCGTGCGCTCGACGTCGGCACCGGCAGCGGCATCCACGCGCTCCTCGCTGCGATGGACAACCGCCACGTCGTCGCCGTCGACGTCAACCCGCGCGCGCTCGCGTACACCGAGCTGAACGCCGCGCTCAACGGGCTCGGCAACGTCGAGTGCCGGGACGGCAGCTTCTTCGAACCGGCGGGGACCGAGACGTACGACCTGATCACGTGCAACGCGCCGTACGTCGTGTCGCCGGAGCACCGCTGGATCTACCGCGACAGCGGCTTTCGCGGCGATGACCTCACGGCGTATCTCGTCGCCGAAGCGGCTGCGCATCTCGCGCCGGACGGCTACGCAACACTGCTCGGGAGCTGGCTCGTCAAGGGCAAGGGGGACTCGGAGGAGCGCCCGGTGGCCTGGGTCGAGGAGACGGGCTGCGACGGCTGGGTGCTCGCGTCGCCGGAGATCGACCCGCTCGGGCACGCGGCGTCGTGGAACGCGGAGTTCTTCGGCGACACGGCCGCGTACAACGCCGTGCTCGACGAGTGGACCGCCTATCTCGCCAAGCTCGGTGCGCGCGGGGTGGCCGAGGGGGCGGTGCTCCTGCACAACCGCGGCGCCCGCCGCCCGACGATCCGTGTCGACGAGATCGACGAGGAGTCGCTCGAGCCGGCGGACAGGCAGATCCGGCGCGCGTTTGCGAACCGTGCGCGGCTCGCCGGGATGCGGAATCGGGACCTGCTGGGAGCACGGCTCGCGCGCGCGATGCCGCTGAGCTACGAGCGCGGGCTCGGGCGGCGAAGCGGCGAGCTCGCGCTCGACGGCGGCACGGGCTCGATGCTGCCCGCGACGCCGGCGGCGGCGAAGCTCGTCGAGCGGCTCGACGGGAAGACGACGCTGAACAGGCTGGGCGCCGACCGCGCCGCCGTCGAGCTCTGCCGCGACCTGCTCGAGCTCGGCGCGCTCCGCTTCGCGCAGTCGCCGCGCTAGGGTTGCCGTATGTCGACCGATCCGTCCGCCGACGGCTTTCGAGCGGAGCTCGGCCGGCTCGTCCGGCAGCTGCTGGAGGAGTCGCACGACGAGGCCAACCCCCTCTCGGCCGCCATCCAGGAGCACGTGGGAGCCGAGGTGTCGGACCTGGCCGTGCACGGGGAGGAGCTCCCGAGCTTCGAGCTGGCCAACCTCCAGCTCGGCCTGGATGCGGCGCTCGCGCGGCCCGGGTTCGAGGTGCGCGTGCTCGGGCTGGCGGGGCAGGGGCGCCGCTTCTCCGACGTCAACCTGAGCGACCTCCTGACCGGGAGCCATTTCGGACTCGGCCCGCCGGAGTACGTGCACGCGCCGGTCGCGCCCGGCCGGACGCTGGCGTGTCTCGCCTGGGCGATCCTCCTCGTGACGAGTCCGGAGGGGCCGCTCGTCGTGTTCGTCCGCCGCGGCGACGAGCACGGCCCCGTGCCGGGGCTGATGGTGCAGGCGGTGGGACGCGAGCCGGACACGGCGCCGCGTTTCCTCGCGGACCTGCGGCGGCTGATGGCCGAGCACGACGTCTTCCGCGGCCAGGTGATCACGATCGAGGCGGACCGTCGCGGCGGCAGCCGGGTCGTCTTCCTCGAGCGGCCGCAGATGGGCCGCGGCGAGCTCGTGCTCCCGGAGGGGCTGCTGGAGCGCGTGGAACGGCATGTCGTCGCGCCGACCGAGCACCGCGAGCAGCTGCTCGCGCGCCGGCGGCATCTCGGGCGGGGACTGCTCCTGTGGGGGCCGCCGGGCACCGGCAAGACGCACACGGTCCGCTACCTGACGGGCCGCCTCACCGACGCGACGGTGATCATCCTCTCCGGCGCGAGCCTCGGGATGGTCGGCGCGTTCGGGAACCTCGCCCGCCGGCTCGCCCCGGCGGTGGTCGTTCTCGAGGACGTCGACCTGATCGCGCACGAGCGGACGTTCGGGCCGTTCGGAACGAGCCCGACGCTGTTCGAGCTGATGAACGAGATGAGCGGCCTCGCCGAGGACGCCGACGTCGCGTTCGTGCTGACGACGAACCGGCCGGACACGCTCGAGCCGGCGCTCGCCGCGCGGCCGGGCCGCGTCGACCTCGCCGTCGAGATCCCGCTGCCGGACGCGACGGCGCGGCGGCGGCTGCTCGAGCTGTACGCGGGCGGCCTCGAGCTCGAGGGCGTCGACCTCGATGCCGTCGTCGCCCGCACCGAGGGAATGACCGCCTCGTTCTTCAAGGAGCTGCTGCGCAAGGCGGCGCTCGCTTCCGTCGACGCCGGTCGCGCGACGGTCGCGCGTGCCGACCTCGACGCGGCGCTCGACGAGCTGCTCCACGACACCGCGGCGCTCACCCGCGTGCTGCTCGGCAGCGGCGAGCCGGGCGGCACGGCGGCGCCGTCGCCGCACGCGTGGATGCAGGGCGGCTCGCTGCGGGTCGAGCGGCTGGACTGAGCAGCCCTAGGCGCGTGAGGCGAGCGCCACGAGGGGTTCGACCTGTTCGTGGGCACCATCGGATGCTTCGGCGATCTCCAGGGCAGCCATCCCTGCGAAGGCGGAGCACCAGTCCAAGAGGCGACCGGCGTCGGCTCCGATTCCCCGAGCCAGCTGCTCTGCCCGCACGGCGATCGTCTCGACATCCTCTGCGCGCCAGAGCACGAGGTCGATCGCGTCGAATGCCGGGTCGCCCAGGCAGGGCGCCGGGTCGATCGCGACCAACCCGCGCCCCGCGCCGCCGTCGAGGACATTCACTGGTGTGAGGTCGCCGTGAAGAAGAACAGTCGGAGCTGCGTCAGCCGCGAGTCGCATCGCCAAATGGCGTCCGCGCGCGTATAGCTCGGGTGGGATCAGTTCGGCGATGTCGGGCTTCCGTTCGTAGTTCTTCCTGCCCGAGTCGAAGAGATAGGCGATGTGGTCGGTGACCGGTGGATAGAGCGGATCTGGCACGCCGTACTCGTGCAGGGACGTCAGGAGGGCCACAAGCCTCTCCAACCTCGGGTAGGCCGCCGATTCGACGAGCGGTGTCCCCGGCTCGACCGCCTCGATCAGAAGCGCGCCGACACGCTCATCGACGGCGAGCACTGCGGGAACATGAATCGTCTTCCAGCGTGCGAGCGCGGCCGCCTCATGCGCGACCCGCCCGCGCTCGGGACTCGCCTTCAGCACGGCCGGACGACCATCCGCTGTCCGGCAGCGGATCACGACCGACATGCTGCCGCGCTGGATGAGCGTGCCCCACTCGATCTCCCAGCGCTCGCCGAGATCACCCAGCACAGCGGGCAGCGCATCGAACCACGCGTCGATCGCGCTTCCGAACCGACGTCCGAGGCGCAGGCGCAGCTCCTCGTCAAGTTCCGGGACGCTGGATGTAGCCATCGCCTCACGAGTATGGCGCGGCTCTCGCCGGCAAGGCGGCACGGTGCCGTCACGGGTGCGCTCGTAGCGTTGAGGCGTGCTTGCACGCGCGGTCACGCATGCGCTCGTCGGGCTCGAGCCGAGGCGCGTCGAGGTGGAGGCGCGTGTGCACGGCCAGATGCCGGGGTTCGCGATCGTGGGGCTGCCGGACAAGGCCTGCCAGGAGGCGCGTACGCGCGTGCGCAGCGGCATCGCCTCGGCGGAGCTGCAGTGGCCGCGCGGGCACGTGACGGTGAATCTCGCGCCGGCGGGGCTGCGCAAGGAGGGCTCGGGCTACGACCTGCCGATCGCGCTCGCGGTGCTCGCCGCGTCGAAGCAGGTGCCGCGCGAGGAGCTCGAGCGGCACGCGTCGGTCGGGGAGCTCGCGCTCGACGGACGGCTGCGCCGTGTCGGCGGCGTGCTCGCGGTGGCGGAGGGCGCGCGCCGGCTCGGGCTCGAGCGGCTGCTCTGCCCGCCCGAGTCGGCGCCCGAGGCCGCCCTTGCCGGCGTCGAGCCGGTGCCGGTGCGCCACCTCGCCGATGCGGTCGCGTACCTCCGCGGCGAGCTCGAGCCTGATCCCGTCGCGCCGCCGCGCTACGCGCAGCCCCCGCCCGTCCCCGACCTCGCCGACGTCCGCGGCCAGGAGCGCGCCCGGCGCGCGCTCGAGCTCGCGGCCGCCGGAGGGCACAACCTCCTGCTCGGCGGCCCGCCCGGCACGGGCAAGACGATGCTCGCACGGCGGCTGGCCGGCGTGCTGCCGCCGCTCGACGCCGCAGAGGCGCTCGAGGTGACGCGGATCCACTCGGTCGCCGGGCTGCTGCCGATCGACCATCCGCTGATCGAGTCGCCCCCGTTTCGCGCGCCGCACCACAGCGCCTCGACGGCGGCGATCGTCGGCGGCGGGCCGGGCCTGCGTCCCGGCGAGGCGAGCCTCGCGCACCACGGCGTGCTCCTGCTCGACGAGCTGGCGGAGTTCGCGCGGCCGTCGCTCGAGGCGCTGCGCCAGCCGCTCGAGGACGGGTTCGTCTCGATCGCACGCGCCGCCGGCCGCGTCGTCTTCCCGGCGCGCTTTCAGCTCGTCGGGACGATGAACCTCTGCCCGTGCGGTGCGCGCGGCGATCCGGCCGTCGAGTGCTCGTGCTCTGCGCAGCGCCTCGCGGGCTACCGAGCCAAGCTCTCGCGAGCGATGCTCGACCGCTTCGACCTCGTCGTCGCCGTGCCGCGTGCGCGTGCGGTCGAGCTCGCCGCCGGGCCGGGCGAGCCGTCGGCGGCCGTGGCCGAGCGTGTCTCGTCGGCGCGCGAGCTGCTGGCGGTCGCGCCGCTGCCGCGAACGGCCGAGGCGGAGGAGCTGCTCTCGCGCGCGGTCGAGCGGCTGCCCCTGTCGGGGCGCGGCCGGGCCCGTGTCGCCCGCGTGGCGCGGACGATCGCCGCGCTCGCCGGCTCCGAGCAGGTGCACGCGGAGCATCTCGCCGAGGCGCTCGCCTACCGCTCGCCGCAGGAGCTCGGGGCGTGAACGAGCTCGCGCTGGCGGTGTTCGCGTCGGAGACGGGCGCGCATCTCGTGCGGGCGCCGTCGGGAGCGCGCTGGGCCGCGCACGTTCGCGACTTCGACGCGCGGACGTACGAGCAGCGGCTCGGCGCGCAGGGCTTTCGCTTCCTCGCGCGTCCGGCACCGGATTTCCCGCCGCTTCTGCGCGCGATCCACGATCCGCCGCCGGGCCTGTTCGTGCGCGGCGCGGCGGAGTCCGAGACGCTCTCGCTGCCCGCGGTCGCGGTCGTCGGAGCGCGTGCCTGCTCCGGCTACGGCTCCTCGGTCGCGCGCACGCTCGCGCGCGAGCTCGCGGCGGCGGGGCTCGTCGTCGTCAGCGGCCTCGCTCGCGGTGTCGACGCCGAGGCGCACCGTGGCGCGCTCGAGGCCGGCGGGATCACCGTGGCCGTGCTCGGCTGCGGCGTCGACCGCGACTACCCGGCCGCGCACGCCGAGCTCGCGCGCCGCATTGCGGAACGCGGCCTGGTCGTCTCCGAGTACGCGCCCGGCGTCGAGCCCGCTCCCTGGCGCTTTCCCGCGCGCAACCGGATCATCGCCGGCCTCTGCAACGCAACCGTCGTCGTCGAGGCGCGTGAGCGCAGCGGCGCGCTCATCACCGCCGACCTCGCGCTCGAGGAGGGCAGGGAGGTGTTCGCCGTCCCCGGCGAGATCACGTCGGCGCTCTCGGCCGGCACGAACGACCTGCTCAAGCTCGGCGCCTCGCCGCTGACGCGGGCGGCGGACGTGCTCTCGTGCTTCGGTATCGAAGTCGAGGCGGCCGACACCGTCGCAGTCGAGGGGACCGCGGGGCGGCTCCTCGAGCTGCTCCGGGAGGCTCCGGCAGGCCCGGACGAGCTCGCCCGCCGCGCCGGCTTCGGCGCCGGCGAGACCGCCCGCGCGCTCGTCGAGCTCGAGCTGGCCGGGCTTGCCGCCGCCGTGGACGGCGTCTACCGGCCGTCGGCCTAGAGTGCGCCGCCGGCGACGGGCGGCATCGACGCCTCCGGCCCGGCCTCGGCGGTGCTGCGGCTGAGGTAGTCCTCGACGAGGAGCATGTTGTCGGTGCCCGCGCGGTCGACCACCGCGAGCAGCGTCGACATGCTCGCCACCTCCTCGCGCTGCTCGTCGAGGAACCAGCCGAGGAACTGCTCGCCGACGTAGTCGCCCTCCTCGCGGGCGATCTCGACGAGGCGCGCGATCTGCCCGGTCACCGTCCGCTCCTGCTCGAGCGCGAGCGCGACGGGCTCGCGGTCGTCGCCGAAGCCGGATCTCGGTGGCGCGACGCCCGGGATGACGACCGGAGCCCCGGCGTCGAGCAGGTACTGGACGATGATCATCGCGTGGTTCCGCTCCTCGACCGCCTGCCGGTAGAAGTGGGCGGCGAGCTGCGGGAGCGACTCGGCGTCGTAGTGGACGGCGATCGCGACGTACTGCTGCGAGGCGCCGAACTCGCTCGCGATCTGCTCGTTGAGGGCCTCGGTGTAACGGCTCATCTGGCTCCTTTGGTCACCGACAGCATGCCAGCCCGTCTGCCGTCGCGTCTCGCGCAGCGAGCTCGGGCAAGGCCGAGCCCGACCTCGAACGCGCCGGGCGTTCGGAGAACCCGCGATATGCTCGGAATGTGAAGCACGCCGGTGCATCGGGACCAATTGCGCGGGCGGTGCTCTCGGGTGGCCGCGACCGGCACCAGATGGGAGCCGATTGGGTGCCTGTGCTCGAGGAGGTGCCGCTCTTTCAGGGTCTCTCTCGTCGGCAGCTGCGCCGGATTGCCGCGCTCGCTCGGACGAAGCGCTTCCCGCGAGGGGCTTCGATCGTCCGTACCGGCACCCCGGGTGATGCGTTCTACGTGATCCTGGACGGCACCGTGCGCGTTGTCCCGACCACGGGGCGATCGGCGAGGCTGAAGGCAGGGGAATCCTTCGGCGAGATGGCACTCCTCGATGGTGCGCCGAGGTCGGCCGACGTCACCGCCGTTGACGAGGTGTTGACGATGACGATCGGCCGCGCCGCATTCGCGAAGCTGCTCCGCGACGAGCCGCAGATCTCGCAGGGACTCCTGCGAACGCTCGCCGCACGGCTCCGCGCCGTCGAGCACCTGGTTTAGCCGCTCCGGCGAGCCTCCCGCAGCGCACTCGGCCAGATCCCCTGCTTGCCCGGGGCGAGGATGCCGTTGGGGTCGAGCGCGTCCTTGATCCGCTCGGCGAAGCGCAGCGACGCGTGGTCGTTGAAGTCGTACTGCGCCATGGCAAGGTCCATGAAGTCGAGATGCGCCCGGTACTCGCCGTAGCCGAGCTTCGCAGCCTCGGGCACGAGCCGCTTGCTCACGTCGTACGCGGCCCGCGTCTGCTGCTCGTTCTTCGTGTCGAAGATGATGAGCGTGATGTGGATGAAGCTGCGCGCGTTCGGCATGATCAGCGCGGCCATGTAGTCGAGCCCGGCCTCCTCGATCATCCGGCGCAGCAGGTCGCGGAGCGCGTGCGCGTCCTTGCCCGTCAGCGGCGCGACCGGTGAGAAGCCGATGTGCCCGCCCTCCTCGCCGCCGTACCAGGCCGCCTGCGCGTTCAGGTCGAGGCCCGGCACGCCGCCCTGGATCCGCTCGATCGGGTTCTCGAGCTTCGGGATGTCCGCGGGCGCGTGCTTCGTGCCCCACACCTCCGCGCCGGGGATCCGCTCGAACGCATCCTTGATCTTCTTGAAGTTGTGGTCGACGACGGCCTCGTCGCCGTGGAGCGCGAAGCGCATCATCCACCGTCCGATCTCGAGCTCGCGCGCCATCCTGTCGAGGCCCTCGTCCGGGATCGGCCCCTCGCCCGTGTGCCACTGGCCTCGCGACGAGTACACCGAGCCGAGAAGGGGCGCGTTGAGGATCTGCGGCACCATCCGGATCGTCCCGTCGAGGGAGAGCCGGCGCAGGGTCTCGACCACCGCGCCGAGGTCGTCGTCGGCCCACACGCGCAGCCAGAGCGGCATGTAGACCTCGAGGTACGGCATCAGCCAGACGCCCATCTTCGTGACGATCCCGAAGTTCGACTGCATGAACAGCTGCTCGGCGGTGGGGCCGAGGCCGCGCTTGTAGACGTTCCACGCGCGGTTGCCCGACATCGCGCCCATCCCCGTGCGCAACAGGTCGCCGTCGGGGAGGACGACCTCCATGCCGCAGTGCATCGCTCCGTCGATCCCGTTGGGGAGGTACGTGAGGCCGTGATCGAGCGTGTTGCCGATCACGCTGCCCCAGCCGAGATCGGGGACGGAGAGCATCAGCTTGTGCCCTCCCGCCTGGATCGCGTCGTAGAGGTCGGACCAGCGGACGCCCGGCTCGACGACCGCGTACGCGCTCTCCTCGTTGATCTCGAGCACACGGTTCATGTTGCGCAGGCTCACGATCACCGAGCCCTTCAGGCGCGGGGCGGGCCCGCCGTAGCCGTTGTTGCGGCCGGTCGAGTGCGGCCACAACGGCACCTTGAAGCGGTTGGCGATCCGGACGACCTCCTGCACCTGCTCGACCTCGGTCGGCATCACGACCGCCGACGCCGTGTAGTCGTCCCACGTCGGGTACGCGAACGGGTCGCGGAACGTGCGCAGGTCCTCCTCGGAGGTGAGCACCGCGTCGCCGCCCACCGCACCGGCGAACGCATCCAGCGCGTGGTCGAGGTCGTCGTCCGAGAGGCCGGGAGGGAGCGGCCTCGCCCACTCGCGTGCTCCAACCTGGGTCACCGTGCCACCTCCGTCGGGTCGGTCGTGCAGGAGATCAGATGCTGGAGTCTGAGGCCCGCCTGCCGCCGGTGTCAACGTTGCCCGGGTACCGGCCGAGATGCGAGGATGCCCAATCGCCTGTCAGGCTCGTTCCCGGTGAGTCTCCACTTCGCAACCGTGCAGATCGCGGCCGGGGCGGCGTTCGCGGTCCTCGCCGTCGCCTTCGCCGCCGTCTTCGTCCTCGTGGCCCTCAAGTCGCGCGCCGACATCCCGTACGAGCAGGTGCAGACCGTCGGCTACTGGTTACGCAAGCGCTGGCTCGCCGTCCTCACCGTCGTCATCGTCTGTGGGGTGGGGATGTCGCTCTTCGACCTGCCCTACTCCGGCGGTGCAGCGACGGGGATGACGGTGGTGAAGGTCACCGGCGGCCAGTTCTTCTGGTCGCTCGTGCCCGACCGGGTGACGGCCGGCACCCGTGTCCGCTTCGACGTCACCTCGGTCGACGTCAACCACGGCTTCGGGATCTACGACCCGCGGGGACGCTTCATCGGCTCGGTGCAGGCGATGCCGGGCTACCACAACAAGCTCGACCTCACGCTCGACGACGCCGGTCGCTACGTGATCCGCTGCATGGAGTTCTGCGGGCTCGACCACGCCTCCATGGAGTCCTTCTTCACGGTGACGCCACGCTGATGGCGGCTGTCGACGCGGCCGTCCTCCACGCGCGCGCGGTCGGGTCCGTGCCGGTGCCGCGTGCCGCCGAGCGGCGGGTCGGAGTGCTCTTCGTCGCCACCGGGATCGCCGTCTTCGCGGTGATGGGCCTGTTCGGGCTCGTCATGCGCCTCACGCAGGCGACGGTGCTCCACGTCTCACCGGCCTGGTTCTACCGGCTGATGACCGTCCATGGCGCGGGCATGCTCACGGGGGCGCTGCTCGCGATGATGGGTGCGCTCTGGTTCGTGCTGCGGGAGACCGTGCCGCTCCATCTCCGGCGTGCGCTCGCGTGTTACGTGTTCATCCTCGTCGGCGCTGTCTGCGTGATCGTCTCCGTGCTCGTCGGCGGCTTCGCCGCGGGCTGGACGTTCCTCACCCCGCTGCCCTTCCATCCCGCCGGGCAGTGGTCGACGTGGGCGACTGCGGTCTTCCTCGCCGGGCTCCTGCTCGTCGGCGTCGGCTTCTTCGTCTTCTGCGCCGACGTCCTCGCGAGCACGACGACGACCTACGGCGGCCTTGCCCGCACGCTCGGGATTCCCTACCTGCGAGGGCGGGACGACTCACCGCCGCCGCCACAGGCGATCGCGGCCGCCGTCGTGTCGATCGACGGTCTCCTCGCGAGCGCAGTCGGCGCGACGATCATCCTGGCGCTGCTCGGGCGCACGTACGACACCGGCGTCAAGCTCGACCCGCTCTGGGCGAAGAACCTGACCTACTTCTTCGGCCACGAGACCGCGAACCTGATCATGTACCTCGCGGCCGGCGTCGTGTACGTGCTCGTTCCGCGCTACGCGGGCAGGCCCTGGAAGACGACGAAGCCGGTCGTCGCCGCGTGGCTCGCGACGCTCGTCCTCCTCGTCAGCGCGTACTCGCACCACCTGTACATGGACTTCGTGCAGCCGCAGTGGGCGGAGATCGTCTCCACGATCTCGTCGTCCCTGGCGACGCTGCCCGTCGCCGTCGTCACCATCTACACCGGCACGATGCTCGTCTGGGGCTCGCGCTACCGCTGGACGCTCGCCTCGACCTTCCTCTACCTCGGCTTCGCCGGCTGGGCCATCGGCGGTACGGGCGCCGTGCTCGACTCGGTGATCCCGCTCAACTTCCGCTTCCACAACACCGACTGGGTCGTCGCGCACTTCCACACCTACCTGCTCCTCACCGTGATCTTCTGGGCCTTCGCGTTCCTCGCGCACGTGCTCGAGCGCGAGGCGGGGCGGACCGCGCCGCACGCGGCGACGGCGGCGGCCGCCGGCGCGATGGTGCTCGGCGGCTACGGGCTGACCGGGACGTGGTTCGTCGCCGGCGCGCTCGGCATTCCGCGCCGCTATGCAGTTCAGCCGCCCGGAACGACGGGCTACAGCCTCGCTGGCAGCATCTTCGCGATGATCTTCGCCCTCGGCTTCCTCGTGCTGCTCGTCCAGTTCGTGTCGCTCGCACGGTCGGCCTTCGGAGAGGCGCGCTACGTGACCGTGCCGCTCAAGGACTCCTGGACGGGCGGCCGCTACCTCGCCCGGCGCAGGCGTGAGTCCGAGGCGGAGGCGCCGCTGCCGCGGCTCGAAGGGCCCTACCGGCTGCCGCTCGCGAGCCCTGCGCAGCTCGCCGCGGCTCTTGCGGCCACGGTCGTCAGCCTTGCGGCCTTCTTCCCGCAGGTCGTCGACGCCTCCGAGACCAGCACCCGCTACACGCACCTCGACAACGCCGGAATCTTCTTCTTCGGCGCCGTGCTCGGCCTGCTGCTCGGGTCACTGCCCGCCGTCTCGCGCGGGCTCGGCGACCACTCGTCGCTGGGGCTCGCAGCCGTGGTCGCCGCACCGCCGCTGATGATGCTCACGATGGTGCCGAGCATCTATGCGCATTTCGAGCCCCACCCCGCCGTGTACGCGTACTACCTCGCCCACAACGCCCTCCTCGGCCTCCTCACCGGCCTCGGCGCAACGCGGCTCGGCCTCGTCACCGGGCGGATCGCGATCGTGCTCTCGATCGGGATGGCGCTCATGTTCGCAGGGACGGCGGGAGGCTAGTGCCCCTTCAGCAGATGTCCTCCGGGCTTCTGGAACGCGATCACGCTGCGCGCTGCCGCGTCCTCGGTCGCGTCCGTAGTAGAACTACGAACGCTCCCTGCGTCCTTGCATCGCTTGGTGCTCGCGCCCCAGAAGCGCGGCAACATCCACCGAAGGGACACTAGATGGCACAAAGTCAGAGCGGTGACGGGCTCGGGCGGTGGCTCCTCGGCGGCCTCGTCGTGGGGGGGATCGTGCTCGGGCTGCTGGTCGCCGCGTACGCGATCGGCTACCACCGGGGCAAGGATCACGCGAGAGTCGTTGCGCCGAAGCCGGCCGCGACGACGACGACCACCACGCCGCAGCCGGCGCCGACGACGACGCAGGCGGCGCCGACCACGACGTCCACCGCGTCCCCGGCACAGCTCGCCGCGCGCGGCAAGCAGCTCTACACGAGCGACGGCTGCTCCGCCTGCCACTCGCTGAGCGGCTCGGCCGGTGCCGGCCCGACGCTCAAGGGCCTCGCCGGGAGCTCGGTCGCGCTGGCGGACGGGTCGACGGTGACCGCGGACGCGGGGTATCTCGCCCGCTCGATCACGGATCCCGACGCGCAGGTCGTGAAGGGCTACCAGCCCGGGGTCATGTCGGCCGCAGTCGCGAGCCACGACCTGTCCGGCAAGCCGGCGGACGTGCAGGCGCTCGTCGCCTTCATCACCGCTCAGCGTTGAGCCCGGCCGTGCCGCGATAGAGCACCGGAGAGCGGCCGACGTACGCGAGCGGCACGCTCCAGACGTGCACGAGCC
>Ga0335070_10003628_pt1 | contig 18035 bp, 13 predicted proteins | sample Lox_Sample_13_FD_206722 | JGI IMG/M metagenome (GOLD analysis project Ga0335070, IMG submission 206722) | Soil microbial communities from Loxahatchee National Wildlife Refuge, Florida, United States - Lox_Sample_1.3 | ecosystem: Environmental > Terrestrial > Soil > Wetlands | place: USA...
AGCTCTCGTTGCGCAGAAAGACGGGATCGTCATTCCGATTCTCCAAAAATTAGGGGCCAACCCGGATTTGATTCATTCCCAATTGGAAAATGAATTGAGCCGGATTCCTCAGGTGACAGGGAGAGGGGCCGGGCAGGTTTACCTCTCCAGCCGGGCCAATGAAATTCTGAACGCGGGCTGGAAGGAAGCGGAGGCGTTGACGGATGAGTATCTCTCCACGGAGCATCTCCTCATCGCCATCGCGGACGAGAAGCAGGGAGCCTCCTATTCGATCCTCCAGAGAAACGGGGTGACCAAGGACGCGATCTTCAGGGTGCTCCAGGAGATCCGGGGGTCCCAGCGGGTGACCGATCAGAATCCCGAGGACAAATACCAGGCTCTCAAGCGCTACAGCCGGGACCTGACGGAAGAGGCCAGGAAAGGAAAGCTCGATCCGGTCATCGGCAGGGATGATGAAATCCGAAGGGTGATTCAGGTCCTTTCCAGAAGAACGAAAAATAACCCCGTCTTAATCGGGGAGCCCGGCGTTGGAAAAACCGCGATCGTCGAAGGGTTGGCCCAGCGGATCGTCAAAGGCGACGTTCCCGAGACATTGAAAAATAAGAAGCTGGTGGCTCTGGATCTGGGCGCCATGATCGCAGGGGCCAAATTCAGGGGTGAATTCGAAGACCGGTTGAAGGCCGTTTTGAAAGAAATTTCCGCGGCCGCGGGCAACATCATTCTTTTCATCGACGAACTTCATACCCTGGTGGGGGCGGGCGCAGCAGAAGGCGCCATCGATGCCTCCAACATGTTGAAGCCCGCCCTGGCTCGTGGGGAACTCCGGTGTGTCGGGGCCACGACCCTCAATGAATACCGCAAATATGTGGAGAAGGACGCGGCGTTAGAGCGACGGTTCCAACCGATCTATGTGAACCAGCCTACGGTCGAGGATACCATTGCCATTCTCAGGGGATTGAAAGAGCGGTATGAGGTCCATCATGGCGTGAAGATATTGGACTCCGCGATCATTGCAGCCGCCATGCTTTCACATCGATACATTTCAGACCGCTTCCTCCCTGACAAAGCCGTGGATCTGATCGACGAGGCAGCGTCAAAACTCAGAATTGAGATCGACAGCGTCCCGATGGAGATCGATGAGGTTCAACGGAGGGTCATGCAACTGGAGATCGAGCGTCAGGCGTTGAAAAAAGAGAAGGACAAGGCCTCCGTCGAAAGGCTGAAAAAACTCGAAAAAGAATTGGCTGATTTGAAAGACCAGGTGAAGGGGAAATCACTCCAGTGGGAGAATGAGAAGAAGTCAATTTCACGGATCCATCAGATCAAAGAGCAGATCGAAAAAACGAAACAGATGATGAAAGAGGCGGAGCGGGAGGTCAACTATTCCAGGTTGGCCGAGCTCCAATACGGAGAAATGGCAAGACTCGATGCCGAGTTGAAGAAGGAAGAGGAGAAACTCGCGGCCCTTCAAAAGACGGAGAAGATGCTCAAAGAGGAAGTCGATGAAGAGGACGTGGCGGAAGTGGTTTCCAAGTGGACGGGCATCCCGGTCTCGAGGATGCTGGAGGGAGAGACGCAGAAGCTGGTCCATATGGAAGAGAGGCTGAAGCAGAGGGTCATCGGTCAGGACGACGCGGTCATTGCGGTTTCAAACGCCGTGAGAAGGGCGAGGGCGGGATTGCAGGATCCCAATCGTCCGATCGGTTCCTTCATCTTCATGGGACCGACGGGAGTCGGAAAGACGGAGCTTGCCCGGGCCCTGGCGGAGTTCCTGTTCGACGATGAGCAGGCCATGGTGAGAATCGACATGTCCGAGTACATGGAGAAACATTCCGTCGCCCGGTTGATCGGCGCGCCGCCCGGATACGTGGGATACGAAGAAGGGGGTTTTCTCACCGAGGCGGTTCGAAGAAGGCCTTATTCGATCGTCCTGATGGATGAGATCGAGAAGGCACATCCGGAAGTGTTCAACATCCTCCTGCAAATTTTGGACGATGGAAGGCTCACCGATGGTCACGGTCGAACGGTTGATTTCAAAAATACCGTAGTCATTATGACCTCCAACATCGGAAGTCAGTGGATTACGGACTTGGGAGAGAAGGACTACGAAGAGATGCGGCGCCGGGTGATGGACGCTGTCAAGGCGCATTTCAAGCCGGAATTTTTGAATCGTATTGATGAGTTGGTTATCTTCCGCAGTCTGGGGTTGGAGCAGATCAAGGCGATCGTTGAGATTCAAGTCAAGAAACTTGAGAAGCGCCTACTGGAAAGACGTATCCAATTGAAAATGACGGAGGGCGCGAAAGCGTGGTTGGCCAAGGAAGGATTTGATCCTGCGTATGGAGCCCGACCGCTTAAGCGTGTCATTCAAAAGGAGATTCAGGATAAATTAGCCCTGCGGATATTGGAAGGCAAATTCAAGGAAGGCAGCACGATTACAGCAGACGTGGACGAAAGAAAAGGGGAACTGGTATTCAAGGCATAGAGTTGTAAGTTAAGAATTTTCTTGACAGTATTCGAAAAAACTGTTATGAATACAACGTTTTCCAAAGTTTGCCCGAAGTTACGTCCGCGGGCAAAGTAGGTCTGAAGGCACGTAGCTCAGGGGGAGAGCGCTACCTTGACGCGGTAGAAGTCTGGGGTTCAAATCCCCACGTGCCTACCATTGAAACCAATTCTTTAAAAAGTGAAATATAACTTATTGAAGAAAAATACATTTTGATGAAAAGAAAAAGAAGAGGCATCATTCAGCTTATTTTGAGTGATGCCTCTTCCGCTTCAATTCGAGCAGGATGACCTGAAAATGGGAGAACAAGTGACCATCACTATCGATGGCGAAAAGAGGACGATTCCGAAGGGGATGAAGCTCGCGGAATTGGCCGGCCAGCGGGACAAAGACGCTGTCGCAGCGCAGGTGGACGGAGCTCTGCTCGACCTCAGCGGGACGGTGGAAAAAGATGCCGCCGTTTCATTCATTTCCATCCATTCGAAAAAGGGGTTGGAGATATTGCGCCATTCGGCTTCTCATGTGATGGCTGAGGCAGTGAGGGAACTCTTCCCGAGTGCCAAAATGACCTTCGGCCCCTCTACTGAAAACGGTTTCTATTATGATTTCGACTACGATCGAACCTTTACACCCCAGGACCTCGAGACGATAGAAAAAAGAATGTCCGAGATCACGGGTAAGGACGAGCCGTTTATTCGGAAAGAGGTGTCAAAAGAAGAAGCCATCCGCACGTTTGAGGAGATGGGTCAACCCTACAAAGTGGAGCACCTGGAGGAGCTTCCGGATCACGTCTCTCTTTACCGGCAGGGGAGCTTCCTCGACCTCTGCGAGGGTCCCCATATCCCTTCGACGGGGAGAATTAAAGCCTTTCGACTTTTGAATGTCTCGGGGACTTACTGGAGAGGGGACGCTCGGAATCAGGTCCTCCAGAGGATTTATGGGACGGCATTCCCGACCGAACAGGCCTTGGAAGAATATCTCCACATGCTCGAGGAAGCTCGCAAACGAGACCACCGGAAACTGGGGAGGGATCTCGATCTCTTCAGCTTGAGTGATGAAGCGGGCCCGGGCCTGGTCATCTATCACCCCAAAGGCGCCATGCTCCGGACGATTTTGGAAGACTTCGAGAAGAAGGAACATTTGAAACGGGGGTATCAGATCGTCATCGGTCCCCATCTCCTCCGGATGGAGCTCTGGAAGCAATCGGGCCATTTCGAAAACTATCGGGATAAGATGTACTTCACCAAAGTAGAGGACGCGGAGTACGGGATCAAACCGATGAATTGCCTGGCCCATATGCTCATCTACAAGTCCCAGATCCGAAGCTATCGAGATCTTCCCATCCGATATTTCGAGCTGGGCACGGTCTACCGGCACGAGAAATCGGGCGAACTCCACGGTCTTCTTCGGGTGCGAGGGTTTACTCAGGACGATGCCCATCTCCTCTGCCGACCGGATCAATTGAACGAGGAGATTTGCGCCATCATCGAATTCGTGGACGACGTGATGAAGATCTTCGGGTTCGAATATGAGATAGAGCTCAGCACCCGGCCGGAAAAGTCGATCGGCTCGGACGAGGATTGGGACAGGGCGACCCATGCCCTGGTTCAGGCCCTCAAGACAAAAAATCTTCCCTACGAGGTGCACGAAGGGGAAGGGGCTTTTTACGGTCCGAAGATCGACGTCAAGCTCAAAGATGCGCTCAACCGAAGGTGGCAGTGTGCGACGATTCAGGTGGACTTTACGCTGCCCGAACGGTTTGACCTGACCTATGTGGGGAGCGACGGGGAACGGCATCGGCCCGTCATGCTCCACCGGGTGATCCTCGGCGCAATGGAGAGGTTCATCGGAGTGTTGATCGAACATTATGCCGGGGCGTTTCCCGTCTGGCTCGCGCCTACCCAGGCGGTTGTGATGACCGTGACCGAACGGCAGATCCCTTATGCCGAGGGTGTCTTCCAGCAACTGGTTCAAAAGGGAGTGCGCGTGGAAAAGGACTTCCGTAACGAGAAGCTGGGGTTCAAGATTCGGGAGGCCCAGCTTCAGAAGATTCCCTACATGCTCGTGGCCGGGGACCGGGAAGTGAAGGAGGAAACCCTGGCGCCACGAAAGCGGAGCGGCGAAACCTTGCCGTCGATGACGGTAGAGAGTTTCATTAAGCAGATCGAATCCGAATACCCCAAACTATAGAAAGTAGGGAGTGGAAAGTAGACGAGATCCAAAGATACAGAGGGTGGAAAGTGGTGGGTAAAAATTAGAGAATTGAAATCAAAAAGATTGTGGAGGGTAGAGGTAACGACTTACCACGTTCTACTCTCCACTCACAGATCAAAGGGAGGTGATGCCTATCGCAAGGGATGTTCGAATTAACCGAGAGATTCGAGCGAAGGAAGTCAGGGTGATTGACCCGGAGGGGAAGCAGTTGGGAGTCTTGCCAGTCTACGAGGCGCTACGGCAGGCTATAAGTTTTGAGTTGGACCTGGTGGAGGTTTCTCCGAAATCGGAACCGCCCGTCTGCCGCATCATGGACTACGGGAAATTCAAGTATCAGCAGAGCAAGAAGGCGCATGATGCGAGAAAGAAGCAGGTCGTTGTCCATCTCAAAGAAGTGAAGATGAGGCCGAAGACCGAGGAGCATGATTTCCAATTCAAGCTCCGGCATATCGAACGATTTTTAAAGGAGGGAAACAAGACCAAAGTAACCATTGTTTTTCGGGGAAGAGAGCTCGCCCATCCTGACCTGGGACGAAACATGCTGACCAGGGTAACGGAGGAGTCGAAGGAGTGGGGGAAGGTCGAGCTGGCCCCGAAATTTGAAGGCAGAAATTTCATTATGGTCTTGGCTCCCCTCCAGAGTCAGAAACCATCTTAAACAGACTTGTGTCGGTGTGAGCGTCGGTGTCAGCTTTTCCTCACAGACACGGACACTGTCACTGTCACGATGAATCAAAGGAGAAACACGTGCCAAAATTGAAGACGAATCGAGGAGCGGCAAAACGGTTTAAGAAGACCGGAACGGGAAAGATCAGGGCGAAGAAGGCCTTTGCGCGCCATATTCTGACGAAAAAGCCGACCAATCGGAAGCGAGGCCTCCGGAGGCCGAAGCTGGTCGAGAAGTCGGACTCCAAAGGGATCAAAAAACTGATCCCCTACATTTAAAAATAAAAAACGCTCAGCGCACCGCGCAGAGCGGCTATCAGGAGGATGATCAACCATGCCGAGGGTAAAAGGAGGACCAAAGACAAGACAGAGACGGAAAAAGGTCCTTAAAATGGCAAAAGGCTATCGGGGAGGGCGGAGCCGGCTCTATCGAACGGCCGTCGACGCGGTCCACCGGGCTCTGGCTTACGCCTATCGTGATCGAAAGGCCCGGAAGAGAGATTTCAGGAGGCTTTGGATTACTCGCATCAATGCGGCGGCAAGACTGGAAGGGCTCTCTTACAGCCGTTTGATGGACGCCCTGAAAAAAGCGCATATCGAGCTGGATCGGAAGATCTTGGCCGATCTGGCGGTGAAGGACCCGGGTGCCTTTTCTAAGATTGTTGCGATGGCAAAGACGCGCGCCGCAGGGAAATCATAGAGCCTGTCCGCAGGAGAAGAACCTCGTGAAAGAGGAGTTAGAAAAGCTCCGCAACGAAGTCTTGATCTCAATCTCTCAGGCCTCGACGGAAAAAGAGCTTTCCGAAGTTCGGGTGGCGGTTTTAGGAAGAAAGGGAAGCCTCACTCAGCTTCTCAAGCGTTTGGGGTCCCTCGCCGAGCAGGACCGCAGAGAAGTCGGTCAAAGGGCAAATCAGGTGAAGGGGGACCTTGAGAAGAGGATCGAAGACACCCTTCTGCAGATTCAGGAAAAAGAGCGAAGAGAGGCGCTGGAGAAAGAGAAAATCGATGTGACCCTCCCCGGCAGGCGGGTTCCGGTCGGGAAGAAGCATCCTCTCACCCAGATCCTGGATGAGATCATCGACATCTTTTCCCGTCTGGGCTTCGAGGTCGCGGAAGGGTTCGAGGTCGAGCTCGACTACTACAACTTCGAAGCCCTGAATATTCCCAGGGGGCATCCTGCCAGAGAAATGCAGGCCACCTTCTTTATCTCGGATGAGGTGGTGCTCCGAACGCATACCTCGCCGATGGAAGTGAGGACGATGGAAAAGCATCCTCCTCCCGTACGAATCATCTCTCCCGGCCCCACCTACCGGAGGGATTCGGATCCAACCCATTCTCCCATGTTTCACCAGGTCGAGGGACTCTTAGTCGACAAGGGGATTACCTTTGCCGACCTGAAGGGCGTCCTGACCGTCTTCGTTCATCAGATGTTCGGCAGCAAAACGAGGCTACGATTTCGACCCAGCTTTTTTCCGTTCACCGAGCCGAGCGCGGAGATTGATATCGAATGCTTCATCTGCGGCGGAAAGGGGTGCGGGGTCTGTTCGAACACGGGCTGGCTTGAAATTTTGGGCTCTGGAATGACAGACCCGGCGGTATTCGGGTTTGTGAATTACGACCCGGAAGAGGTGACGGGTTTCGCATTCGGCATGGGCGTCGAAAGAATCGCCATGCTCAAGTACGGGATCAACGATATCCGGCTCTTCTTCACGAATGATGTGAGGTTTCTAAAACAATTTTGAAAATAGAAATTCGAAGCACGAAATCCGAAATACGAGACGAGCACGAATTCTCAAAATTCAAATGATCCAAATAAAAGGTCTGGCGTTTTGATATTCTCATTTCGGATTTGTTTCGAATTTCGATATTCGGATTTCGGATTTTATAGGTCTCGCGTCGGCTGAAGGTTCCAAGGGAAAATCATGAAGGTTAGTCTGAATTGGCTCAAGGATTACGTTGACATCCGGATGGATCGGAAAGAGCTGACCCACCTTCTCACCATGGCAGGTCTGGAGGTCGAGGGGGCCACCTCCACGGGGGAAGGACTGGAGAAAGTGGTCGTGGCAGAGATCCTGTCGGTCCGGAGACATCCCAATGCAGATCGACTTTCTCTGGTTGAAGCGAAGACCTCGCAGGAGTCGTTTTCGATCGTTTGCGGGGCAACGAACATCAAAGCGGGTCAGAAAGTCCCTCTGGCCCTTGTGGGAGCCCGGCTTCCGAACGGGGTCGAAATCAAGAGGTCCAAGATCAGGGGAGTGTCTTCTGAAGGAATGCTCTGCTCGGAGATTGAGCTCGGTCTGGGCAAGGACGCCTCCGGGATCATGATCCTTTCCTCCGAGCTTCCTTTGGGAGCAGGCCTGGGAGAGGCCCTGGGCTTGACGGATACCGTTCTCGACATCAGCGTCACCCCCAACCGTCCGGACTGGCTCTGCGTGATCGGCGTGGCGCGAGAAATTGCCGCGCTCACCGGGCAAAAAATGAAATATCCGGTCCTTTCTCTCACCGACCGGGGAGAAGAGATCCATCAGAAAACTTCCGTCACGATCCTGGACCAGGATCTCTGCCCCCGTTATGTCGCGAGGATGATCGAGGGAGTAAAGATCGGCCCCTCCCCACGGTGGGTGAGCAGCCGACTGGAAAAGGTGGGGATCCGATCGATCAGCAATGTGGTCGATGTGACCAATTATGTGATGATGGAATACGGACAGCCCCTCCATGCCTTTGATTTTGCATTCCTGGAGGAAGGTCGGATCGTCGTTCGCAGAGCAAAGGACGGCGAGGAGTTCGTCACCCTGGATGGAGTGAAGAGGGCCCTGGACGGGGAAATGCTCATGATCTGCGACGGCGTCAAGCCGGTCGCCATCGCGGGCGTCATGGGCGGCCTCAATTCGGAGATCAAGGATGACACCACGACCGTCCTGCTGGAAAGCGCCTATTTTGACCCCGCAGGGAATCGGAGGACTTCGAAAAAGCTCGGCCTGGAGACGGAAGCAGCCTACCGTTTCGGGAGGGGGATCGATTACGGAGGATGCGTCTCCGCGGCGAACCGGGCCGCCCAGTTGATTCAGGAATGGGCGGGAGGAAGGGTCGTGGAGGGAGTCGTCGATGCCTACCCGGCGCCGATCCGGCCCAAGCCGATCCGCTTACGGACGAAAAGAATTTACCAGATTTTAGGGACGGAGGTCCCCGCCCAAGAGGCAAGGAAATACCTGGAAAGTTTGGAATTGAAAGTCCAAGAAGAGAAAGAGGATGTCCTCGTCGTCGCGCCGGCCTCCTTCCGCGGGGACTTGGAAAGAGAGATCGACCTGATCGAAGAAGTGGCACGACTGAACGGGTACGATCGAATTCCGATTACCCTTCCGACCGGGCCTCCCTCGTCGGAGAAGAGAAGCAAAGAATTTCTTGTGGAAAAGAAGGCGATCGATCTTCTCAACGTCCATGGTTACCACGAGGTGATCACTTACGGCTTTACGTCGCCGGCCTTCGCAGACCGGATTCGGCTTTCTCCGGCCGATCCAAGGCGACAGCCTCTCCGGATCCTCAACCCTTTGGCCGAGGATTTCTCCGTGATGAGGACCACCCTGATTCCCGGTCTGATGGAGACCGTACAGTTTAATCTCTTCCGTAAGAATTCGAACCTCAAGCTTTTCGAATTGAAGAAAGTCTTCCTTCCCCAGGAGAAAGAGAGGCTTCCCAAGGAAGTCAAGTTTTTGGCGGGGGTGGCCTTGGGGTTTGACAGAGGTCCCCATTGGGCTTCTCCGCAGAGGCCCATCGATTTTTACGATATCAAAGGCTGCGTGGAAGACCTTTTGGACGCCCTGCAAATCAAGGACGCGAAATTTGATAAGGCGGACGATATCCCCTATCTTCACCCGGGCAAGACATCGAAGGTCGTCGTCGATCAGGAGGTTTTGGGAGTCTTGGGAGAAATCCATCCGGAGGTGTTGGACCATTACGACGTGCGCGGAAAAGGCTATCTTTTTGAAATGGATTTCAGTAAAGTGGTGAAGTGGGCCCAGGAGGAGAAGCGGTTTCAGACGCTGCCAAAATTCCCCGCCGTGGAGCGAGATCTTTCCGTGGTCGTCGATCAAGCCATGGAAGCGGAAAAAGTGATGGAAGCCATCCGGACTTTCCGACAACCTTACGTCGAAGAAGTGACCCTCTTCGACGTCTATCAAGAACCCCCGATCCCGGAGGGGAAAAAGGGGGTTTCTTATCGCATCCGGTACCAGGCGAATGACCGAACGTTGACGGACCAAGAAGTGAATCAATATCATGAGACGATCCTCTCCAGACTCAAGGAAGTCTTTCAGCTTGATTTGAGGCAATAGACGTAACCCAAGTGTTGAGTTTTAAGGTTTGAGTTTTGAATCCAATTCAAAATTTATAATTCAGCATTCAACGTTTTGGTTTTGGAGTTTTGAGTTGAATTCAAAATTCGAAGTTTGTTTTTTCATTCGGGAGCGAATGACGGGCAAGAAAGGAGGATGTCGGCGATGACAAAGGTGGATATCGTTGAGGGGATTTACGAGAAGGTGGGATTTTCGAAGAAAGAAGTGGCTAAAATCGTCGAGTATATTTTTGATATCATCAAGGATACCTTGATCAAGGAAGACAAGATCAAGATTTCCGGGTTCGGAAATTTTGTGGTCCGGAAAAAAAGATCGAGACGGGGCCGAAACCCGCAGACGGGGAGCGACATCGAGATCACCGCACGAAGGATCTTGACGTTTAAACCCAGCCAGGTCTTAAAGGGAGGCCTCAATCGTAAGGAGTCCCAATAGGTTCGGTTCTTCTCGAAACCTGTCTTTCGGGTTCGTGAACGACGGGGGGCAGCGAAAGAGGAAAGATGACCAGGCCACTCAAAAAGCATGAGACGGAGGACTCCATCTCCCATGAAAGGCTTTATTATCGGATCGGAGAAGTGAGCCGCCTGACGGGTCTCAAACCCCATGTGCTTCGTTATTGGGAGACGGAATTCAAAGTCATCAGGCCCCACAAGGGCGGGTCCTCACAACGGCTCTACCGGAGGAAAGACCTGGACCTCATCCTGAAAATCAAGAAACTCCTGTATGAGGACGGATTTACCATCGCCGGAGCGAAGAAGAAGATCCGGGACCTCGAGCGATTTGAGAATAAACAGCTGAAATTGAAACTGGTCGAGAAGGGATCGAACGGAAACGCTCATGAGCTTCTGGCCGCCATCCAGGAGGAGCTGAAGGGGATCCGAGAAATGCTGGAATAGCTCGTTCCCGTTCAGGCACGGCCCAGATTCATCCTTCAAGCCTTGAGACAGAGAGAGCATGTCCAGAGTCATCCTCGCGCTGCTCGTTCTCGCATTCTGCCTTATCCTTCTCCTCTTCATCTGGATTATCTTCTTGACCCTCGCCGTTCTCCTCTTTTCAGAAAGGAGAAAGAAGGGAATCAGGCCTCTTCCGGAGACAAAAGGGGATGAGGCAGGGGGTTGAGAACGCGGTCGGAGGTTGAAGGAGATTGAAAATTGTCCGAGAAGGGGCTGGACTTTTGAAGGAAAATTGAATATAGTAATTAAAGATTGGAGTTATGGAGTAATGGAATAAAATGACAGGTAAGACTTATCAAGCATGATTCTTCTTGTGGGAATCAAGACTCCAGTCCTCCATTACTCCCTCATTCCACGGTTTTTATCGGGGCGTAGCGCAGCCTGGTAGCGCACTGGCATGGGGTGTCAGGTGTCGGAGGTTCAAATCCTCTCGCCCCGACCATTTTTCCCCTCCTGATACTCTTCGAAAACTTCCTCATCTGGTTTCAGTATGAAATCAGTCTGAATTCCTTCTTACAAAACTGACGTAAACTCATATCTAAGATAGCCGTACAACCCCGCTTTTGGGGCGGGACTAATTAGGGATGGAGTTTTGGAAGCCGTTAAGGATAAGCTGATCAAGTTCCCCAAATTTTACAAAATCCCCATACCGAAAGGGTGATCACCTGAATCTATCAAAATGACAAAACATTTAACTCCTCAATCGCCCCTTTTCTCCGGCTTACGGGCCATATGGACACATTGTTGCTTCACATTCAGATTCTACTACTTCAATTCCTTCCCTGAAGAACCACTTGCTAAATTCTGTTGTTCCATTTACCATATCGAAGAATAGCCTCCCTAATATCTGCCCATGCTAACGGGCGCATAAACATGGCAGATTTAGTTGAGAATCTTTCTTCAGATCCACCTCGGTCTTTGCTGCCGAGCCAATAAGAGTACAACGCGATTGTTTTGAGACGATTGTGCGGAAGGAGGAGGATCAACATGGATCACGAAAGGAGACTATACTCTTCCGGCTATAACCCTTTGTTCATCAAGCCATCCAGACCTCTTCCGAAGGAGGTGGCCATCGTCGGGGCGGGCAGCATCGGCCCGGACGTCGGATACTACATCAAGAGCGCCCTGCCTGGAATCAGGCTCTATCTGGTTGGACGTCGCGAAGCGTCTCTGAAGAACGCGGAGAAGCGGTTTGAGAACTACGCCGCCAAGTCAGTGGAGAAAAAGAAACTCAAGGAGCAAGACGCGAAGGCGATCCTTGAGAACATCGTCTACACCACGGATTACAATCGGATGAAGGATTGCGATCTGGTAATCGAGTCGGCTACGGAAAGCCTCCCCATCAAGCAGAGCATCTTCGAAAACATCGAGAAGGTCGTCCGCGACGACACCATCATCACCTCCAACACGAGCTCTATTCCTGCTGAGCGGATCTTCGCCACCTTGAAGAGAAAGGAGAGAGCGAGTATCACCCATTTCTTCGCCCCTGCATGGCGCTCCCTTCCGGTGGAAGTGGTACGATGGGAGGAGGAGAGCAAGGACACGCTGGACTATCTCGTCTGGTTTTTCGTGCAGACCGGGAAAGTGCCGATGATCACGGACAACGTGATCTGCTTCATGTTCGACCGGGTATTCAACAACTGGTGCAATGAAGCGGGTCATCTCCTCTCCCATGCCTCTTCGATCCAGATCGACAGCGTGGTCGAAGAGTTCGTTGCGACGGGCCCCTTCTTCATCCTGAATATGGCCAACGGGAACCCGCTCATCATCATCGAGAACGGTCTTCAGACGGAGGAAGGAGACCACTACAGGCCGGCTCCCATTTTCGCCTCCGTGGACAAATGGATCACCGCTCGACCGGGATCGGAAGTGGATGTTCCCGAGGATGTAAGGAAGGTGGTCAGGGACCGGATGCTCGGCATCCTGTTTTCGCAGTCCCTCGAGGTTGTCGACAGGGGCATCGGCACGAAGAGCGACCTCAATTACGGGTGCCAGATCGGTCTCGCCTTCAAGAAGGGCCCCCTTGATATCATGAAGGATCTCGGCGAAGCCGAGGTGATGCGGATTCTGAAAAGATTCGCAGAGGACAGACCCGGGTTTCCAGGACCCAGATCTCCCTTTTCCTCCTATTTGGAATTCAAGCGTTATCTGCTGGTCGATGATGTGGACGGGGTCAAGGTCATCACGATCCGAAGACCCGAAGCCCTCAACGCCATCAGCGACGAGATCAACGACGAGATCCTCTCCGTGCTCGAGGAGCATGCGGAGGACCCCTCGGTCAACGGCTTCGTGATCACGGGTTATGGGACGAGGGCGTTCTGCGCCGGGGCCGATATTGGGAAGTTCCCTCAGACCCTCGGCCACAGGGAGGCCGCGGAAAGATACGCAAGGGATTGCTCGAAGCTGCAGTCCTTCATGGACAAAATGAAGAAGCCGGTTGTGGCGGCCGTCAATGGAATGGCGCTGGGAGGCGGGTTCGAGATCGCCCTTCGCTGCCACAGGATCGTGGCCGTCAAGAGTGCCTTCTTCCAGTTCCCCGAGATCACCCTCGGCATCCTGCCTGGCATCGGGGGCTGCATCGTACCCTATCGACGCTGGCCGAAAGCCGCGGAGCTCTTCCACGAAATGATCTGCTTGGCAAGACCCATCCATGCAAAGGAGGCCTTGGAGATCGGGATGGTGTCGAGAATCGTGGAAGGCTATCCCGAGTTGATTTGTGCGGCGGTGGATGAGGTGAAGGCTCTGCGGGGAAGAATCGAACGGATCCCGGACGGCAAGGTCGAGATCCCGGAGTTCAGGATTCCTGATCCGCCCCTCGCGGGCAAACAGCCAGTGAGCAGGGAGGCCGTCGCGATCACCCTTCAGACCATCAGAGAGGGAGCCGCGGCAGCAACCTTCTTGGAAGCGCTGGAGATAGGGTACCGGGGATCCGCTGAGATCGCATGCACCGAGGCGGCAAGAGAAGGAATAACGGCATTTCTGGAAAAGAGAAGACCCGTCTTCAACAAATGACGCCTGTCCGAGTACCAAACCGTTTCAGGGCAGCTTGAAGCGGACCGAAGGCGACAGATGTCCTCTCATGAAGGTCGCCTCGGGTGCACGTGCACCCCCATTTACTGCCGAGATATTAGTATCAAAGGAATCTGATGTCTCCTGAGAGATGAATATGAGCGCCTATGACGAACCTTTGATCAGCTCCTTTGAACGAGCGTGCGAAAAATATCCTGATCAGCCCGCAATCATCTATATCGGAAAGCGGTTTTCTTATAGGAAGTTGAGGGAGTTAATCGATCGGTTTGCCACCGCCTTGCATGACTTGGGTGTCAGGGAGAATGACAAGGTGATGCTTTACATCCCCAATTGTCCGCAATTTTTGATTGGATACTTTGGCGCCCAGCGAGCTGGGGCTATCCCCGTCCCTGTCTCGCCCATCTACACGCCCTATGAGGTTAAGTACCTCATGAATGATTCGGGGGCTGAGACGGTCCTGTGCCAAGACACCAATTTCAGATATATCAAGGAAATCTCTCTCGAGACCGGTTTGAAGAGGATTATTGTCACAAACTATGTTGATTTACTTCCCTGGTATAAGCGAGCGGTGGGTGCTCTATTCGACAAAGTCCCGGATGGGGTGGTTGAACGGGATGAACATGTCTATTCCTTTACAAATCTAATTCACAAATACCCACCTCACCCGCCGAAAATGAGCATCAACCCAGGGGAGCGTCTATGTTACATCCTCTATACGGGAGGAACAACAGGTTTCCCCAAGGGATGTCCCTCCACCCATTCTGGTATGGTGTCCTTCATCAACGAGATCCGGGCCGCTGGTGAAGGGTATATTTCGGAAGGGAAAGAAACTTTCATTATGGTTAATCCCCTCTTTCATCAGATGGCTCAAGGGGTTATTCTGGGAATGGTCCTTAGCAAAGGAAATACAGCTGTACTCATGCCTATTCCTCAGGTTGACGCGATTCTAGAGGCTATCCAAAGATATCGAGCGACTCTTTTCCTCGGGGCTCCTACTCTTTATCGTATGATTTTAGAAAATGATAGGGTGGACCATTATGATTTGTCCTCTCTAAAATATTGTTGGTGCGGAGGCGACGTCCTTCCCCTCGAGGTTTTCAATCGTTGGAAAAAAAAGTTTGGCACTCCAATCTATCAAGTCTTTGGCTCGACTGAAGTAGGTTTCGTTGCCATGAGCCCTTTGGACAGGGAGCCGATACCCGGAAGTTTAGGTCTTCCGTTGCCTTCGCGAGAGGTGAGGGTGGTAGACCCGGAGAACCTTGAAAACGTCCCTCCGGATACGCCGGGGGAACTCCTTGTCACCTCTGAATATATCCCCAAAAGTTATTGGAACAAGCCTGAAGAAACGGCTGTTTCCTACGTGGAGATCGACGGCAAGGTCTGGTATCGCATGAAGGACTTTGTCCGAAGGGGAGGTGACGGGCAACTTTATTATGTCGATCGAAGTGCCGATGTCATCAAACATAAAGGGTATCGGGTTTCCTGCTCCGAAATTGAAGCAATCTTACAAGACCATCCAGCGGTCGTGGGGGCATGTGTGGTGGGTGTCCCCGATTCAAAGGTCGGGGAGCGGATTAAAGCAATCGTCGTGCTGAAACACGACGCTCGGGGTGTAGGCGGAACGGAACTGATGAAGTGGTGCCGGGATCGATTAGTTTCTTACAAAGTCCCGAGTTATATCGAATTTAGAGATATGCTGCCTAAGTCGAAAGTTGGGAAATTGTTACGACGTGAAATCAGAGAAGAAGAACGAAGGCGGATCGCCAAGGGGGAAAGGACAATCAGAATGTAGGTGTAAAAACGGGAGGAGTCATAAATGCGAGGGACAAAGAATCTATGTCGGCGTCTGTATGTAGATATTAAAGGGAGGTGATAGAACTTTCAGATATTCATTCATACTGAAAAAAAGGAGGTAAGCCGAAATGAAAAGGACGAGGCGTGAATTCTTGAAAACTGTGGGTGCCACCGCCATTGGCGCAGGGGCGATGATGGCGGGCATGGGTGTCGTCGATTCCCAGGCCAAGCCGATTGTCGTAGGGTGTCCCGTCCCACGAGCAAGTGCCTATGGCCAGAACGGTGAAAGAGGGATGATTTTAGCAGCGGAAGAGATTAATGCCGCAGGGGGAGTGAAAGTAGGTAATACCAAGAGACCTTTAAAGCTTGAAATCATCGATACTCGCGATGAAGAACCAGGGGTTCCTACGAGCGAAGTGCTTCTGGCTATAGAAAAACTGATTCTACAGAAGAAGTCGGATATGATCGTTGGCGGACCCTGCATGTCAGAATGCGGTCTGGCGGCCATTGATCTCTATGCTAAATACAAGATTCTCGATATCGTCTCGATTGGTTGCTATACCCCGGGGTGGGATAAGAAGGTGGCATCCGACCTTACGAAGTACAAGTATTCCTTTAGAGAGAGCGGCAGCGTGGCATGGTACATTAAAGAAGGCGTTGACCTGCTCCACGATATTAAGGAAAAACTCGGGTTTAAGAAGATGTTTATCTCCATTGACGACAGCGCGATGTGCCGCGGGGCTGCTGAAATCGTGAAAACTCTGGCACTGAAAGATGGTTGGGAAGTCGTGGGGTTCGATAAGCACCCCATTGCCGCAACAGATTATTCCGTGGCCCTTGAAGACTGCAAGAAATCAGGCGCGCAAGTATTGTTTATATGGGCCTATTCGCCCGAGACCTCTATTATGTTAAGGCAATGGGCGGATATGGAAGTACCCGCCCTGCCCATTGGTTTCATCGGAGCAGCCGAAGATCCGGGATTCTGGGAGGCCACCAAAGGAAAGGGCGCCTATACCATCGTCACGCTTTCGGAAACGGGCTGCACTCCGTCAAACGTTACGCCATGGACAAAGAAGTACTATGATGCATTTCTAAATCGGTGGAAGGTTCCACCTCGAAGCACAGGATGCGTCAGCGCTTATGAAGGCGTTTATGTATTGAAGGATGCAATTGAACGCGCAGGGTCAACGGAGACCGATGCACTCATTGCCGCATTAGAGAAAACCAACCTACCTGCTGTCCGGGGGACGATCCGATTTGATCAGAATCATCAGATCGTTTATGGCTATGATCCGAAAACAAGCGTCTTAGGGAATTGGGTGCAATGGCAAGATGGTAAAAGGGTAACCATACACCCAGCGCCAGCATCCATGGGCTCGATTAAGATGCCCCCCTGGTTGAAGAAGGCATAACATTTCGGCATACGGTATGGAGCGGGCCGAATCTTTCCTGCCTGTACCTGCTTGACAGGTACAGGCAGGGTCGTGTTGATATTCGCTGGAAGAGATTATGATGAGCATTCTTATCTACGGAATCGTGAACAGTATTGTCTTTGCCCTTGTTGCCGTAGGTTTCACTCTCGTATACGGAGTGAGCCGGTTACCCAATTTCGCTCACGGAGCCCTGTACGTTTTGGTTGGTTTTCTAACCTGGAGTTTGGTGAAGGACTTTAAGTTATTCTATCCATTGGCCATTCTTATCTCACTCAGTATTTCTTCAATCTTAGGAGCGTTAATATACCGTCTTGTTCTGATGCGGCTAAGAGGACTGGCCACCTCAGAAATTATCGCTTCATTCGCGGTCGGATTGATCATCTTAGAGGGCTTACGGCTGCAGGGAATTGGAGGATTCAAGGGTTTTATCGGTCCTTTTTATGTTCTGCCTTCGTTTATTGACAGCAAGATAAGGATTGCAGGAGTGCTGATCGATGCCCAACGACTGATTGTGATATTGGGAGGATTGGCGGTCGTCGTATCCATGTGGCTCTTCACCCATTATACCAAAACGGGTCTATCTCTTCGCGCAATCGCTCAAGATGAACAGGCAGCGATGATGCTGGGGATCGATTCAGATCGGGCAGCGGTCATCTCGCTATCCATCGGATCAGCTTTGGCTGGCTTGGCAGCAGTCATCATCCTTCCTTTAGGGAATGTGACAGCGGAGGCGGGGTATAGAATTTTGATTAATGCCCTTGCCGTGTGTATCATCGGAGGGCTCGGCAGCTGGGCAGGGGCGGTGTTGGCCTCCTTCGTGCTGGGTTTTGCAATGATTGTCAGTACCTCCTTATTTGGTTCATCGTGGGAATCCGTGGTGTTGGTCGGGGCAATTATTTTGATATTGATTTTTAAGCCTTCAGGACTTTTAGGAAAGCAGAAAGAGCTGGAAGAAAGAGTCTGAATAAAGATCATCGGTGCGTGCAAACTTAGCAACGCAAAAGGAGCGGCTCCAGTTTATTTTAATGGCTCATGCTGTGCTGCTCATTTCGCAATGGGCGCTGATGATTTGAGTGGGGACTGTCGGGAT